>Ga0073925_1000056_pt1 | contig 32082 bp, 32 predicted proteins | sample GWRWT4_21May14_FD_70952 | JGI IMG/M metagenome (GOLD analysis project Ga0073925, IMG submission 70952) | Sand microcosm microbial communities from a hyporheic zone in Columbia River, Washington, USA - GW-RW T4_21-May-14 | ecosystem: Engineered > Artificial ecosystem > Sand microcosm >...
CCAGCGTGACCGACGAAGCGAGTGCGATGGAAACAATGGGCCAGTCACCCCGGCTCGTCGCGGGCTCGCTCGAGAACTTCAAGGTCACGTACCCGGCCGACTTCGACCTCGCCGAACGTTTGCTGAGGACACGCGCATGAACACAAAGGGCAGGGCACCGATCTGGCGCATCGGCGAGGGCTGGGACAGCCACGCGCTCGTGGTCGGCCGCAAGCTCGTGCTCGGTGGCGTCGAGATCGCGCACACCCACGGCCTGATGGGCCATTCCGACGCCGACGCTTTATGCCATGCCATCACCGACGCGCTGTTCGGGGCCGCGGCGATGGGCGACATCGGCTTTCATTTTCCCGACACCGACCTGCAGTATCGGGGCGCCGATTCGATCGCGCTGCTCGCCGAAACGGCGCGGCGCGTGCGCGGTGCCGGCTGGCTGATCGGCAACATCGACAGCACCGTGATCGCGCAGGCGCCGAAGATGGCACCGCACATCCTGGCGATGCGCCAGCGCATCGCCACGGCGCTGCTGGTCGCGATCGATCAGGTCAGCGTGAAAGCGAAGACGGCCGAGAAGATGGGGCCGGTCGGGCGCGGTGAATCGATTGAGGCGCGCGCCGTCTGCATGCTGTTCAAGCAGCCGGCGTGACGCCGCGGGCGCCGTTCAAGGGGCCTTCTTCAACCGGATGTGCGCGAGCAAGCCGCCGTCGGGCGCGTTGACCACCTCGAAGCTGCCGCCCATGCGCTGCACCGCTTTTTCGACGATGGCCAAACCGAGGCCGGCGCCGGTGGCCGCGGTGCGCGCCGCGTCGCCGCGGAAGAACGGCGTGGTCAGCTGGGCCAGCTTCTTCGGGTCGACACCCGGCCCGAAATCGCGCACGCTCAGGATCACCCACGGCCCGGTGCGCGCGTAGCTCACCTGCACGCGGGCGATGCCGGTGTCGGTGGTGCGGCCGTAGCGGCGGGCGTTCTCGAACAGGTTCTGCAAGACGCGGCCGAGCTCCACGTCGTCGGCCATCACCTTGGTGTCGATCGCCACGCGCGAGCTGATGCGGATCTGGCTGGTGTCGCGGAAAGCCGCCATCTCGCGGTCGACCACGCCGCTCAGGTGCACCGGTGTCAGGCGCACTTCGCCGGGGCGCGCATAGTCCATGAACTTGTCGATGATGGCGTCGAGCTGCGCGATGTCCATCGCCATGTTGCCCTTGGCCTCTTCGTCCTGCACGCTCATCTCGGTCTCGAGCCGCAGGCGCGCGAGCGGCGTGCGCAGGTCGTGCGAGATGCCGGCGAGCATCACCGCGCGGTCTTGCTCCACCTTGGCGAGTTCGCGCGCCATGCGGTTGAAGCCCATGTTGACCTGCCGGATCTCGCTCGTCATCGTGTTCTCGTCGAGCACCGAATCGAACTCGCCCTCACGGATGCGGCTGGCGGCGAACGAGAGTTCCTTCAGCGGCTGGTTGATCAGCCGCGCGATGCCGGCCGAGCCGAGCACCGTGGCCAGCAAGGCAATGCTGACCCACAGCGTGAGCGTGCTCCAGGCGATCGGCCCGGCGCGCGTGGGGTCGGCCTGCAGCCAGAACGGGTCTTTTTCGATCGAGAAGCCGACCCACAGGCCGGCCGCGCCGTTGACCGAACTGGCGACCAGCGTGTCGGCACCGAGCTCGGCACGCAGTTCGGCGCCGATGGTGCGCGTGAAGCGGTCGACTTCGTACGGCTCCCACTTGTCGTTCGGCTCGCGCGGTGCGAGCTTGAGCGACTCCTGGGTCGAAATGCTCTTGATCAGCGCCACGCGGTTGATGCCGTCGCTCGACAGCAGCGCCGCCCGCGTCAGCTTGGTGATGCGGGCGATCTGCTGTGCCGACTGCACTGCGCGCGGTTCGAACTCGAGCGCCCGGAAGGTCTGAACCCACGCGAACACGCCACTGGCGAGCAGCAGGGCGAGCAGGAAGAAGGTGCGCCAGAACAGGCTGAGCGCGACTTGTTGTTGGGGCATGGGAACGGGGCTGGAGGAGTCGCGAGCGGTTCGGTACCGAACCGCCCAGCCGGGGCATCAAACGTCCCGGATCAGCTCGCTCCGTCCGGCACGAACACGTAGCCCACGCCCCACACGGTCTGGATGTAGCGCGGCTGCGCCGGATCCGGCTCGATCATCTTGCGCAGGCGAGAGATCTGCACGTCGAGGCTGCGGTCGAAAGGCTCGAACTCGCGGCCACGCGCGAGCTGCGCGAGCTTGTCGCGGCTCAAAGGCTGGCGCGGGTGACGCACCAGGGCCTTGAGCATCGAAAACTCGCCGGTCGTCAGCGCGATCTGCTCGCCTTCCTTGCTCAAGCGGCGCAGGGCCAGGTCGAACTCGAACGGGCCGAAGGTCACGGTCTGCGCGTCGAGCGCCGGGGCGCCCGGGGCTTCGAGCGTGGGGCGGCGGCGCAACACGGCGTGGATGCGCGCCAGCAGCTCGCGCGGGTTGAAGGGCTTGGGCAGGTAGTCGTCGGCGCCGACTTCGAGACCGACGATGCGGTCCACGTCTTCGACCTTCGCAGTCAGCATGATGATCGGCGTGAGGTCGTTGGCGGCGCGCAGGCGGCGGCAGATCGACAGGCCGTCTTCGCCCGGCAGCATCAGGTCGAGCACGATCAGGTGCACGGTTTCACGCGTGAGCAGGCGGTTGAGTGCTTTCGAGTCTTCGGCCAGCAGCACTTCGAAGCCCTCTTGCGTGAGGTAGCGGCGCAACAGGTCACGGATGCGGGCGTCGTCGTCGACGACGACGATGCGGTCCGGGCGTTGGTTGGCGGCAGTGGACATGGGGCGCTCCAAATTTGTAACAGCCGCGATTCTGCGCAGGTTTGCAGGCGTTTTTTGGCATGCCTGACCAGCTGTTACAACTGCGTGAATCGGGCTTTCGACCCTGTTCGCGAGGGCGAGCCGTGTAAGGTGGAGTGCATCGCCGCACGGCACTCCGCCGCGACGGCCCACCACACCCACCACAAAAGGAAAACGAACCATGTCGATGACTTCAGCCCGCCTGGCCCTGGCCTTGTGCACGGCGCTCGCCGCCACCCACGCCGCGGCCGACACGCTGCCGCCGCCCCAAGGCGTGGTGAGCCTGTCGGCCAGCGCCAGCCTGGAAGTGACCAAGGACCTGCTCGGCATCACGCTGAACACCACCCGCGAAGGGCAGGACGCGGCCAGCGTGCAGTCGCAGCTGAAGCAGGCGCTCGACGCCGCGCTCACCGAGGCGAAGAAGGCCGCGAAGCCGGGCCAGCTCGACGTGCAGACCGGCAGCTTTTCGCTCTCGCCGCGCTACACCAGCAAAGGCGTGATCAATGGCTGGCAGGGCAGCGCCGAGCTGATCGTCGAAGGCCGCGACATGCAGGCCATCGGCCAGCTGACCGGGCGCATCACGACGCTGACGATCTCGCGCGTGGCGTACTCGCTGTCGCGCGAGCTGCGCGAGAAGACCGAAGCCGAAGTGTCGGGCCAGGCCATCGCGCGTTATCGCGCCAAGGCGGCCGACTACGCGAAGCAGTTCGGCTACGGCAGTTATGTGATCCGCGAGGTCAACGTCAGCGGCAACGAGCAGCCGTCGGCGCCGGTGCCGATGTACCGCGCCAAGGCGATGTCGGCCGTCGCCAGCGACGAGTCGCTGCCGGTCGAAGCCGGCAAAGGTGTGGTGACGGTCAGCGTGAACGGCACGGTGCAGATGAACAAGTGAGCCGCGCCTGCGCGGTGACTCGCGGCCTTGGCTTACGATGAACGATCAACGCCGAAACACCGCCATGACCGAACCCCGCCTGAACTCCGTGCAATGCATCAGCGCCCGCGGCCTGCACCGCATGGCCTATTGGGAATGGGGCGACGCCTCGAACCCGCGCGTGCTGGTTTGCGCCCACGGCCTGGCGCGCCAGGGGCGCGACTTCGACACGCTGGCGCGCAGCCTGTGCAACGACTACCGCGTGGTCTGCCCCGACGTGGTCGGCCGCGGCCAGTCGGACGCGCTCGCCGACCCGATGGGTTACCAGATCCCCGCCTACGTGGCCGACATGGTCACGCTGCTGGCGCGCCTGAACGCACAGACCGTGGACTGGGTCGGCACGTCGATGGGCGGATTGATCGGGCTGGGGCTGGCCTCGTTGCCAAAAACGCCGATCGCGAAGCTGGTGATGAACGATGTCGGCCCGACGATCCAGGCCGAGGCGTTGCGGCGCATCGGCACTTACCTCGGCGCGCCGGTGCGCTGGAACACCCTCGACGAGGCCGCCGATTACCTGTGGTCGATCTCGAAGAGCTTCGGCCCGCACACGCGCGAGCAATGGCTGGCGCTGACCGGGCCGATGCTCAAGGCCGACGGTGACGGCTTCAAGCCGCACTACGACCCGGCCATCGCGCAGCCCTTCAAGGCCGTCACGCCCGAGTTGGCGGCGGCCGGCGAGGCGTTTCTGTGGCACAGCTTTGATGCCGTGCGTTGCCCGACGCTGCTGTTGCGCGGCGCCGATTCCGACCTGCTGACGCGCGACACCGCGCTCGCGATGACGCAGCGCGGCCCGAAAGCACGGCTGGTCGAATTCGCCGGTGTCGGCCACGCGCCTACGCTCGTGGCGGCCGACCAGGTCGACGTGGTTCGGGAGTTCCTGCTCACGCCATGAAGACGGGCTTGCTGGGCGCGCCGCAGACCGCGGCGCCCATCGTTGCGCTGGTCGACGAACACCCTGACCTGCTCGCCGAAGCCGCGCAACTCGTGCGAGCGCGGGCCTTCGCCGAGCCCTTGCTCACCGGCCAGTTGCTCGACACCGGCGAAGATGCGTTGGCGCACGCCGATGCCGTGGCGTCCATCCTGCTCGGCATCGGCGCGGCGCCGTCGATGCGTGCGGCGGCCTACCTCGTCTACGCCGCCGACTACCTGAACAAGCCCGAAGAAGTCGTCTCCAAGGCGTTCGGGGAATCGCACGCGAGCCTGGTCGCGGGCACGCGCAAGCTGGTGCAACTGCAGCGCGCCGCGCGCGAAGCGCAGCTCGGCCAGGACCAGCGTGCGATGCAGACCGAGCGGGTGCGCAAGATGCTGCTGGCGTTTTCGCGCGACTTGCGCGTGGTGCTGCTCCGGCTGGCCTCGCGGCTGCAGACGCTGCGCTTCTTCGCAGCGAGCAAAACGCCGTGCCCGCAGGCGCTGGCGGCCGAATCGCTGCAGGTGTTCGCACCGCTCGCCAACCGGCTGGGCATCTGGCAGATCAAGTGGGAACTCGAAGACCTGTCGTTCCGCTTTCTCGAGCCCGAGAAGTACCGCCAGGTCGCACGCCTGCTCGACGAAACGCGGGTCGAGCGTGAGCAGCGCGTCGAACATTTCCGCCAGAACCTGAGCGACGACCTCGCCGCGCACGGCCTGCAGGCGCAGGTGCAGGGCCGGCCGAAACACCTCTACAGCATCTGGAAGAAGATGCGCGGCAAGGGGCTCGGCTTCGAGCGTGTCTTCGACGTGCGCGCGGTGCGTGTGGTGGTGCCCGACGTGGCTGGCTGTTACGCGGTGCTCGGGCGTGTGCACGAACTCTTCAAGGCCGTGCCGGGCGAGTTCGACGACTACATCGAGCGGCCCAAGCCGAACGGCTACCAGTCGTTGCACACGGTCGTGCTCGATGCGAGCGGGCGCTCGGTCGAAGTGCAGATCCGCACGCCCGCGATGCACGAGCATGCCGAGCACGGCGTCGCCGCGCACTGGGCTTACAAGGACGCAGGTGCCAAAGGTTATGCCGGTGTCAACGCCGATGCCGATCTGAGCGCCACGGTGGCCGAAGCGCGAAAAGCGGTGCTGCGCCAGTTGCTCGCATGGGAGCGTGACTTCACCGAGCAAGGGGCAGGCTCGTCGACGGCCGCGCCCGAAGAGCGCATCTACGTCTTCACCCCCGGCGCGGCGGTGGTCGAGCTGCCGGCCGGAGCCACGCCGATCGACTTCGCCTACACCGTGCACACCGACCTCGGCCACCGCTGCCGCGGCGCCAAGGTCGACGGTGTGATGGTGCCGCTGAACACGCCGCTCCAGAGTGGCCAGACGGTCGAGGTGAACGCCGTGAAGGAGGGCGGCCCCTCGCTCGACTGGCTCAACGCCGAGCTCGGTTACCTGAAGGGTTCGCGCTCGAAGACCAAGGTGCGGGCCTGGTTCAACGCGCTGGCGCAGAACGCCACCATCGCGCGCGGCCGCGAAGCGGTCGAAAAGCTGCTGCAGCGCGAGGGCAAAACGGCGGTCAAGCTCGGCGACCTGGCTGGCCAGCTCGGCTTTCGCAGTGCCGACGCCTTGTTCGAAGTCGTCGGCAAGGACGAACTCTCGCTGCGCAGCATCGAAACCCTGCTGCGCCCGGCCGAGACACCACCCACGCCCGACGAACTGATTGCGCTGCGCCGCTCCGACGCCGACGCGCGCACACCGCAGGGCGGGGTGCTGGTGGTCGGCGTCGAGTCACTGATGACGAGCCTGGCGCGTTGCTGCAGGCCGGCGCCGCCCGACGTGATCGGCGGGTACGTGACGCGGGGCAAAGGCGTGGCGGTGCACCGCACGGCCTGTACCAACTTCCGCGAAATGTCGGTGCGTGCCCCGGAACGTGTGATCAGCGTCGCCTGGGGCGCCCCTCGTGGCGACAAGGCCGCGCTGTATCCGGTCGACGTGATCGTCGAGGCCAGCGACCGCCAGGGCCTGCTGCGCGACATCTCCGAGCTGTTCGCGAAGGAGAAGATGAACGTGACCGGTGTGCAGACCCGTTCGGTGAAGGACTCGAAAGGCGGCACGGCGTGGATGAGCTTCACCATCGAAGTGGCTGATTCGGCGCGGCTCACGCACGTGCTCGGCCTGGTCGGGCGGGTTGCTGGCGTGCGTTCGGTGCGGCGCAAATAGGCACGGCGAAACGCTGCTATATAATCTGAGGCTTCGCAGGCGCGTAGCTCAGCTGGTTAGAGCACCACCTTGACATGGTGGGGGTCGTTGGTTCGAGTCCAATCGCGCCTACCAAATCGGTAGGGAAATCAAGCACTTGACGGCAACGTCAGGTGCTTTTTTCTTGGCATCGAGAAACGGGTTTCCTGCGCAGGCGACGCGAACCCCTCGGTTCAGGCCGACACGCCGATGATCACACTCGACGCCTTGAACAGCGCCGTGACCGCACTGCCGCTCGTGATGCCCAGCGTCTGCACACCCTGGTTCGTGATGACGGCGGCCACGCTGCCACCACCCGGCAGTTCGAGCACGACCTCGGTGTTGACGGCGCCCGGCACGACGCGCGTCACCGTGCCGGCGAGCTGGTTGCGCGCCGACAGGCGCACCTCGCCGGCCCCCGTCATCAGCAGGATCGACGAGGCCTTGACCAGCGCGAAGGCCTTTGCCCCCAGCTCCAGCCCGAGGTCGTTGCGGCTTTCGCGCGTGACGGTCGCCACGATGCGCAAGCCGCCGATCACCTCGAGCTCGATCTCGTCGTTGACGGCCCCGCCGCGAATCGCGACCACCGTGCCGGCGAACTGGTTCCTGGCGCTGGTTTTCATCGCAATGCTCTCCATCAACGCGTAGTCCGAGGTCAGGCCCTGCGCCTTGCGGTTGAGCCGCTCGACAAAGCGTGCGTGTTCACCGCGGATCAGCTCGTAGTTCTGCACCAGTTTTTCGCCGCGCGGCGTGAGCCGGGTGGAGCCGCCGCCCTTGCCGCCGACGCTGCGCTCGAGCAGCGGCTCGCCGGCCAGGTTGGCCATGTCGTCGATCGCGTTCCAGGCGCCCTTGTAGCTCAGGCCGACTTCCTTGGCGGCCTGCGTGATCGAGCCGACACGCGCGATCCCGGCCAGCAGCGCCACGCGCCGTGCGCCGGCCAGGTTGTGGCCGTCGAGGCTGAGCCAGACGTCGGCGCCGACCGTCAGCTGGGGCGTCTTGCGGGCCATCTCAGGCCGGCCTCAGGCGTGTCGGCTGCGCGCGCGACGGCGCTGGCGGCGGCTCGGTGATCTGGCCGTCGCGCAGGTACAGCGCGGCGTCGCCGAACCATTCCAGGTCTTGCGGGTCGTGCGTGATCATCAGGACCGGGATGTCGATGCCTTGCAGCAAATCGTCGAGTTCACTGCGCATGCGTTCGCGCAGCTCCGGGTCGAGCGCCGAGAAGGGCTCGTCGAGCAGCAGCGCGCGTGGCGAGTGCACGAGCGCGCGCGCCAGCGCGGTGCGCTGGCGCTGCCCGCCGGAGAGTTCTTCAGGGCGCTGCTGCGCCACGTCCACCAGTTCAAAAGCGCGCAGCCAGCGCTCGACCGCCGCGTCTTCCACGGTCGCCGACGGATTGCGCAAGCCGCTCGACTGGCCGAAAGCGATGTTCTGGCGCACGTTGAGCTTCGGGAACAGCGCGTAGTCCTGGAACAGATAACCGAAGCCGCGCCGGCGTGCCGGGATGTCGATGCCCGTTGCGGCGTCGAAGAGCACGTCGCCACCGAAGGTGATGCTGCCGGTGTCGGGTTTCAGCAGCCCGGCCAGCGCCTGCAGTGTGAGGCTCTTGCCGGCACCCGACGGGCCGAAGATCACAGTGCGGCGCGCGTTCGTCGTGAACCGCACGCGCAGGTCGAAACTGCGGCGTTCGCTGCGCACGGTCTTGTGGATGTCGACATCGAAATTCATGTCAGTGCCGCTTCGACGGCGCCAGCCGGCCGGCCGCCAGCAGCACGGCGATGCAAGTGATCGAAGTCAGCACGACAAGGAAGTTGGCCGTGTCGTCCTGCCCGGCCTGCACCGCTTCGTAGACCGCGATCGAGAGCGTCTGCGTTCGCCCCGGGATGCTGCCCGCCACCATCAGCGTGGCGCCGAACTCGCCGAGAGAACGTGCGAACACGAGCAGCACGCCGGCCAGAATGCCGGGCCGGGCCATCGGCAGGGTAATGCGGAAGAACACTGCCCATTCGTTCAGGCCGAGCACGCGCGCGGCCTTTTCGAGCTGCGGGTCGACCGCTTCGAAGGCCGTGCGCGCCGACTTCAGGATCAGCGGGAAGGCCACGATGGTCGCGGCGATCACCGCGCCTTGCCAGGTGAAGATCAGGTTGATGCCGAAGCTGCTCTGCAACCAGCCGCCGAGCCAGCCGCGCTTGCCGATCACGACCAGCAGGTAGTAGCCCATCACGGTGGGCGGCAGCACCAGCGGCAGCGTCAACACCGCGTCGACGAAGTCGCGTCCGAAGAACTGGCGCCGCGCCAGCAGCCAGCCCACGGTCACGCCAAGCACCAGGTTGATGGCCGTCGCCCACAGCGCCACCTTCAGCGTCAACGCCAGCGTGATCCAGACCGAGGCATTCATGCAGCGCCGCGCTTACGGCTTGGCGAAGCCGCAGCGCCCGAGCACCGCTTGGGCTGCCGGCGTGAGCACGAAGTCGAGGAACTTGCGCGCGGCTTGTGGGTTCGGGCTGCCGGCCACCGATGCGATGGGGTAGCTGATGGCCGCCCCGGTCGGTACGATGGCGACGACCTTGACCTTGTCTTTCATGATGGCTGCGTCGGTCGCGTAGACGAAGCCGGCTTCGACCTCGCCACGCGCCACGTAGTCGAGCGCCTGGCGCACGTTCTGCGCGAATACGGCCTTGGGCTCGACGGCGGCCCACAGCTTCGCCGTTTCCAGCGAGCCCCTGGTGTAGCGGCCGACCGGCACGCTGGCCGGGTTGCCGACCGCGAGACGTTTGACTTCGGCCTTGGGCAGGTCGGCCGGCGCTTTCAAACCGAGCGTGCTGTCGGCGGGCACGATCATCACCAGCGTGTTGGCGACGAAGTTGCGGCGTGAGCCCGGCACCAGCAGCTTCTGCATGTCGGCGCGGTCCATCGTTTCCTGGTCGGCAGACGCGAACACATCGGCCGGTGCGCCCTTGGCGATCTGCGCGAGCAGCGCGTCGGAGGCGCCGAAGTTGAAGACGACGCTGGTGCCCGGGTTCTGCGCCTCGAACACCGGGCCGAGTTCCTTGAACGCGTTCGTCAGGCTGGTGGCGGCCGAGACGGTCAGGTCGGCGGCCTGCGTCGCCAGCGCCGTCAAGGCGAAGCCGGCGGCGGCGAGGGCGCGGCGGCGGAACGTGGTGTGAGTCATGGGGGCGAGGGCACGGCGGCTGGCTTGGTCGAAATATAGCGGACTACATAACGATATCGGCCCGGCGAACCCCTTGCGCCGCGGGGCGGCGGCCCGCTACTTGCCGGTGAAGTTGGCCGCGTAGTAGGCCAGCAGGTCCAGGTCTTCCACCGGCACCTGGCTCAGGGCCTCGGTCATCGCGCGGGTGTAGCCGGGGCGCTCGCCCGACTTGAAGCCCCGCAGCGTGGCGCGCAGGTAGCTTTCATTCTGGCCACCGATGCGCGGCACCTGCTGGCCACCGGCCAGATCGGCGCCGTGGCAGAAGCTGCACTTGTGCTGCTGTGCGAGGGCCTGGGCCTTGCTCATGCGCGCCGCATCGGGCGGGGTGGCGGGCGCGGGCGCGGGCACGGGCGGCAGCGTGCCGATGAAGTCGGAATAACCGCGCAGGTCGGCGTCCTTCATCGGCTTGGCCATCGCGACCATCGCCTCGTTGCTGCGGCGGCCTTCGCGGAACAGGAACAGCTGCGTGATCGTGTAGAGCGACGGCTGACCGGCGAGCACCGGCACGCCGGGCATGTCGCTGCGGCCGTTGGCGCCGTGGCAGGCCGCGCACACGGTGCGGAACTGCTCGGCATAAACCGCAGCGCTGGCAGCAGCCGGGGCAGAAGCGGTGCGCGCCGCAGTGGCCGGCTTCTTCGCCTGCGCGAACGCAGACGAGGAAGCCGCCACCGCGAGCGACACCAGCGCGGCCGCTGCCGCGATGCGTCGCCAGCTTGTCACGTCACTTGCCGTAGCTGATGCGGTAGATCGCACCGGCGTGGTCGTCGCTGACCAGCAGCGAACCGTCCTTCATCACCAGAAAGTCGACCGGCCGGCCGAGGTAGCCGTTGTTCTCGACGAAGCCGGTCATGAACGGCTCGATCTTCGCGCCGCCCTTGCCGTCGGGCCAGGCGACCATCACGTCGGCGTACTTCTTGGTGCGGTTCCACGGGCCGTGGCGGGCGATGAACATCGCGCCCTGGTACTTGGCCGGGAACATCTTGCCGGTGTAGAACTTCAGGCCGAGCGCGCCGGCGTGCGGCCCCAGCAGCGCGGCCGGCTTCTGGAAGTCGTCGCACGACTTGCCCCAGCCGAACTCCGGGTCGGGCATGTTGCCCTGGTGGCAATACGGGTAGCCGAAGTGCTGCTTGCCGGGTTGCGTGACCACGTTGAGCTCGTCGTTCGGAAACTCTTCGCTGAGCCAGTCGCGGCCGTTGTCGGTGAACCAGAGGTTGCCGGTCTTCGGGTCGAAGTCGAAGCCGACCGTGTTGCGCACGCCCGAGGCGATGGTCTCGACACCCGAGCCGTCGAAGTTCATGCGGTAGATCTTCGCGTACTCGCCCGGGTCGCAGATGTTGCACGGCGCGCCGATCGGGTAGTAGAGCTTGTCGTTGTGGATGCGCAGGAACTTCCAGCTGTGGTCGCTGCCGCCCGGCAGCTTGTCGGTCAGCACCTTGCCTTCGCCGATGTTGTCGAGCTTGTCCTCGACGTTGTCGTAGCGCACGATCTTCTTGTGGGTGGCGAAGTACAGCGTGCCCTTGTTGAACTCGATGCCGGTCGCCTGCTCGGTCTTGTCGATGATGACCTTCGGCTCGCGCTTGCCGTCCTTCGCCTTTTCGGGGATCGCGTAGACCTTGTTGCCCACGAACAGCGTGCTGACGAAGATGTTGCCCTTGTCGCCCTGGCGCATCTCGCGCGCGTCGAGCACACCCGAGGCCCAGGTCTCGACCTTGAAGCCCGGCGGCAGCTTGAACTTCTTCGTCGGCAACTGGTCGGCCGCGGTCGGAATGGGGAACGCCGGCACCGGCGCCATCTTCATCGCGGTGTCGGTCTTGGGCCGGCCCTTGGCCCAGCCGGGTTCGGGTTCCTGGGCAGTGGTCACGCTGACCGCGCAAACGAGTGGCAGCGCGGCCAGGGTTGAAAGCAAACGACTCTGATTCATGTCTCACCTTTTATGCGTTGTGATTGAACGGAGGAGCGTTTGCCGCTGGGGCTGCCCGCACGGCGGTGGCGTACCAGGCAGAGCCAAAGGCAGCCGGCAGTCTAGTCAGCGTTGCCATGGCCGGCAACCGCACCGGTTGCTGACCCTGACCGTGACCGGGTCAGCGGCGCAGCACCGACAGCCAGTCGCGCTGTCCGCCCGTCAGCGCCTCGTCGCGCGTGAGCATCGCGCCTTGCAGCGCGCTGCGGATGGCCAGCTCGGGCTCGGGCAGCGGCCGGGCGAGCAGGTGGTCGAGCACGCTGCGCGCCTTGGCCAGGCTGTGCCCGTACAACGCGAAGATGCCGGCCACGCTGACATGCCGCGCCGGGTCTTCCATCCAGCAGTCGTAGTCGGTGACGATGCCGACCGTGGCGTAGGCCAGTTGTGCTTCGCGGGCCAGAAAGACCTCGGGCACGTTGGTCATGCCGACCAGGTGGCAACCGGCGTGGCGCAGGAAGTGGCTTTCGGCGCGTGTGCCCAGGCGCGGGCCTTCGACGCAGGCGTAGGTGAGGTCGCGGTGCAGCGTGGCGCCGAGTGCCTTGGCCGACGCCGCCACCGCGTCCACGAGCGCCGTGCTCACCGGCTCGGCGGTCGACACGTGCGCGGCCACGCCGCCGCCGAAGAACGTGCGCTCGCGCTGCCCGCGGGTCCAGTCGAAGTATTGCGAAGGCATCGCCAGGTCGCCCGGGGCCACGTGTTCGGCCAGGCTGCCCACGGCAGAGAAGCCGAGCAGCATGGTGGCGCCGGCGCGCTTGAGGGCGAACACGTTGGCGCGGTAGTTCACTTCGTGCGGCAGCAGCCGGTGGCCGGCGCCATGGCGGGCGAGGAACAGCACGGGCTGGCCGCCGACACGCCCGCGCACGACGCTGCCCGAAGGCGCGCCGAAGGGCGTGCCGGCGTCGATGTGTTCATCGACCTCCATGCCGGCCAGGTCGTAGATGCCGGTGCCTCCGATGATCGCGAGCATGTGGGTGTTCCTCGGGTTCGTCAGGACGCTTGATTGGATGCGTGGCGTGTCATCCCCGGAGCTGCTCCGGCAGATGAACCAGGTCGGCGGCTTCGTCGATGTCGGCCAGCGGCGCCAGCTCGCTGTGTTGCAGCCCGGCCGCGGCGAGGCGCTCGCGGGTGCGGGCCATCACGGCCGGCGTGCTCCAGGGCATCGCGCTGAACAGCGACGGCGCGGCGCGCCGCAAACCGATCAGCGCATAACCGCCATCGAGTGCGGGCACGAACACGGCGTCGGTGTGACTCAGTGCTTCGGCGGCGCGCTGCAGCACCGCGGCGTCGAGCGCTGGCGCGTCGGTGCCGATCATCAGCGCAAGGCCACCCCCCAGCAGCCGGCGCTCGAATGCGCGCGCCATGCGTGCACCGAGATCGCCGTCGCCCTGGTCCGACAGCACCAGGCCGGGCGGCAAACCGAGCCTGGCGAACGCCGGGTGGTGGTGGTCGGGCGCGCAGCACAGTTCGACCGGGCCGAGCGCCGCGCCGAGTGCCTGGGCGACGCTGTGCTGCAGCAGCCGCCCGGCCAGCGCCGCGGCACCGGCAGCGCCCAGTGCGGGGATCAGCCGTGTTTTTGCGAACCCGGCGACCGGCGCCTTGGCCATCACGATCACGGTGACGGTCGGCCTCATCGGTAGGCCTTCGCCAGCAGCTCGGGCGGGGTGCCGCGCCAATAGCGCCAGCGCAGACGCCACATCAGGAGGATGGTTCGCCACACCCCGTTTTGTTCCCAGCGCCGGCCCGAGGTACGCACCCGTTCGTGCAGGCAGGCGGGGCGGCCGATGCGGCGCAGGCGGCGCGAAAGTTCGATGTCTTCCATCAGTGGCTGATCCTTGAACCCGCCGATGCGCTCGAACAGCGCCCGCTCGACGAACATCGCCTGGTCGCCGGTGGCGATGCCGCTCCAGCGCGAGCGCCGGTTCATCATTGCGGCGATGACCGGGAACATCGGCGAGCGGCCTTCGATGGTCACGTCGAAGCGGCCCCACAGCGCGCCGCCGGCCACGGCCTGCGCGATGGCGGTGTCGGCCTCGGCGGGCAGGGTGGTGTCGGCGTGCAGAAACAGCAGCACGCTGCCGTGGGCGCGGGCGGCGCCGGCGTTCATCTGACGGGCCCGGCCGCGGGGCGCCTCGATCACTTGGTCGGCGCGGCCGCTGCAACGGGCCACGGTCTGGTCGAGGCTGCCGCCGTCGACCACGATCACCTCGTGACCGCGCGTGCGCAGCGCCGCCAGCGCGTCGAGGCCGGTGACGATGCCGGCCGCTTCATCGAGCACCGGCACCACGATCGAGAGCCGCGCCGGGCTTGCCGTCACCCGCGCTCCCAGGCGTGATAACGCTCGACCCACTTCAGCAGCCTCTGCGGCGCATGCGCGCGTTTCCACTCGCCGGCGGCGTACTTGTTGGCCTCGGCGAGCGTCGGGTAGGTGTGGATCGTGCCGAGGATCTGGTTCAGGCCCAGGCCGTGTTTCATCGCCAGCACGTATTCGGCCAGCAGGTCGCCGGCGTGTGCGCCGACGATCGTGGCACCGAGGATCCGGTCTTTGCCGGGCACGGTCAGCAGCTTGACGAAACCGTGCGCCGTGCCGTCGGCGATGGCGCGGTCGAGGTCGTCGATGCCGTAACGGGTCACTTCGACCTCGATGCCCTGTTCTTTCGCTTCGGTTTCCGACAGGCCGACCCGCGCCACCTCGGGGTCGGTGAAGGTGGCCCAGGGGATCACCGAGTAGTCGGCCTTGAAGCGCTTGAACCGGCCGAAGAGTGCGTTGACCGCCGCATACCAGGCCTGGTGCGCGGCCACGTGCGTCAGCTGGTACGGCCCGGCCACGTCGCCCACCGCGTAGATGTTCGGGTAGACAGTTTGCAGGTACGCGTCGGTCTCGACGGTCTTGCGTTGGGTGATCGGGATGCCGAGTTCTTCGAGGCCGAAGCCTTCGACCCGCGGGCTGCGGCCCACGGCGCAGAGCAGCTCGTCGAACTCGATCGTGTGTTCGGTGTCGCCTGCTTTGACGATCAGCCGCTTCGTGTCGCCCACGCGTTCGCAGCGCACGGCCTGGTGGCCGGTCAGCAGCCGCACGCCGTCGGCCCGCAGGGCCTCGGCCACGAGCTCGGCCGTGTCGGGGTCTTCGCGCAGCATCACGCGCGGCGCCATCTCGACCTGCGTGACCATCGATCCGAGGCGCGCAAAACTCTGCGCCAGCTCGCAGCCGATCGGCCCGCCGCCGAGCACGACCAGGCGGCGCGGCAGCGCGGTCAGGCCCCAGACCGTGTCGGAGGTCAGGCAGCCCACCTCGGCCAGGCCCGGGATCGGCGGCAGGAACGGCCGCGCGCCGGTGGCGATGACGATGCTGCGGGTGCTGAGCGTCTGCACGCCAGTGGCGCTGGTGATCTCCACGCTCCAGGGCGAGGTGATGCGGGCCCGGCCCTGCAGAACCTCGACGCCGAGACCGGTGTAGCGCTCGACCGAGTCGTGCGGTTCGATGTCTCTGATGACCCGCTGCACCCGCGCCATCACGGCCGCGAAATCGACCGTGCCGGTGGCGCCGGTCACGCCGAAGGCCTCGGCCGTGCGCAACTCCTTGGCAAGCTTGGCCGAGCGGATCAGGGCCTTGCTCGGCACGCAGCCGAAGTTCAGGCAGTCGCCGCCCAGTCTGTGGCCTTCGACCAGCGTGACCTTGGCTTTGACGACCGCGGCGATGTAAGACGTGACGAGCCCGCCCGAGCCGGCGCCGATGACGACCAGGTTGCGGTCGAAACGGCTCGGCTTTACCCACTGCGCATAAACCTTGCGCCGCTGCAGCGCGCCGACGATGCTCTTGGCGATCAGCGGAAAAACCCCCAGCAGCACGAAGCTCAACCACAGGGTGGGCGACAGCACGTCGGCCGGCTTCTGGATGCCCGCGAGCTGCGTGCCGGCATTCACGTAGACGGCCGTGCCGGCCAGCATGCCGAGCTGGCTGACCCAGTAGAACCGCCCGGCACCGATCGGCGTGAGCCCGGCCAGCAGGTTGACGAGGAAGAACGGAAACAGCGGCACCAGGCGCAGCGTGAGCAGGTAGAACGCACCGTCACGCTGCATGCCTTCGTTGACCGGCGCGAGCTGTTTGCCGAAGCGGCTCTGCACGCTGTCACGCAACAGATGGCGGGCCACCAGAAAAGCCAGCAGCGCGCCGATGCTCGACGCGAACGACACGATCAGCAGGCCGGTCCACAGGCCGAACATCGCGCCGGCCGCGAGCGTGAGGATGGTGGCGCCCGGGAACGACAAGGCCGCCGCTGCCACGTAGACCGCGAAGAAGCCGGCAGCGGCGAACAAGGGCCGGCTCTGGTACAGCGCGACGAGCGAGTCGCGGCTCGACTTGAGCGTTTCGAGCGTCAGCAGCTCACCGAGGCCGAATTGCCGGTAGGCCCAGACCGCAGCCGCCGCCAGGATCGCCAGACCGATCCACAGCGGCCGTTTCGACGAGGCGGCCATCAGCCGCGGCCAGCCGTGGCGGGGGTCGGCGCTCGGGCTTCGAGCGCGCCGCCGCAACTGCTGCCCTGGCCGGCGGTGCAACCGTAGCAGTGGTCGGCGACGCGGATCGCCTCACCCACCGCGCCGTGCCCGAGCAGGTCGCGCAGGTGCGGCCGGCTGTTGCCGTTCAGGCGGGCGCGCAGGCCGAGCATCTGGTTGAAGTCGCAGTCGTACAGGTCACCCTGGAAGTCGACGCTGAGCATCGAGTTGCACATCACGGTGCCGAGATTCTCGGCTCGGTAGGCGCTCTTGAGCAGTTGCAGGTAACTCTGGAACGTGCCCTTGGAGACGAGCGTGCTGCCGAAGCGCTGGATCGGCATGTTGGTCAGCGCAAAGAGTTCGTTGAAGCGGATGCCGAAGTGCGCGCCGAGTTCGCGTTTGTAGTCGGCCTGCAGTGCGCCCTGCGGCGGCGGCAACGACGCGCCTTGCGGGTTGTAGACCAGGTTCAGCCCGAGGCCGGAACCTTCCACGCCGTAGCCGAGCGCGTTGAGCGCCTGCAGGCCCTGAATGCTGCGGTCGAACACCCCTACGCCACGCTGGCGGTCGACGTTGTCGACGGAATAACACGGCAACGATGCGACCACCTCGACGCGGTGTTCCGCGAGGAACGCGGCCAGGGTTTCCTGCCCGGGCTCGGACAGGATGGTCAGGTTGCAGCGGTCGATCACCTTGACGCCGAGCGCGCGGGCGGCTGCGACCAGGCGGCGAAAGTCTTCGTTCAGCTCGGGCGCACCGCCGGTCAGGTCAAGCACCTTGATGGCGCGGGCGCGCAGCACCTCGAGTACCAGATCGACGGTGGCACCGTCCATCATCTCGGTGCGGTTCGGGCCGGCGTTCACATGGCAGTGCAGGCAACTCTGATTGCATTTGTAGCCGAGGTTGACTTGCAGGGTGCTCAACTGCGCGCGAGCGATGGGCGGGAAGTCGGTCTTGGCGAGCAGGTGGAGGGTTTGGTGCATGGGTGGCGTTTTACTGCGGAAACGGGGAATCTGTCGGGCGCGAAGGTTTGGTCGTTGCCGCGTGCGGGGCCTTACAGCGACAACCGGGCAGCGCGGCGGCCAAGGTGCCTCGGCACTTGTTCACGTGGCGAGCGGATCCGAAGGCCGGTCGGGCGCTTATGTGGCCTGCCGCACAGACCCGCGCCGAGGCTGTGAATACAAACGTGTCCTGATGTCAGGACCGCACCACTACACCGAGACACGTTTTGGCCGATAAACACGGCAGGCCCCACTGCAGCATGGCGGTGCGGGCACCGAACCGCTCGCGCGGCCCCCTTGGCAGCCCTTGATCGCCCGAGCCCTGCACCATGCCTGAACCTCTGACCTGGTCGACGACCGCCCCGCTGCCGCTGGGCAGCGAGCCGCCGCCGGCCGCCGCCGAGCCGGAAGCCCACGACGCCTTGAACGCCGGCACCCGGCTCGACGACTTCGAGATCGTGCGTGTGCTCGGCGCCGGCGGCTTCGGCATCGTCTACCTCGCGCTCGACCATGTGTTGCTGCGTTACGTCGCCATCAAGGAATACATGCCGACGGCTTTGGCCGGGCGTGGCCAGGGCGCGATGGTGTCGGTGCGTTCGGCGGCGCTCACCGGCACGTTTGCGGCCGGGCTCGAATCGTTCTTCAACGAAGCCCGGATGCTGGCCAGTTTCGACCACCCGTCGCTGGTCAAGGTCTACCGCTTCTGGAAGGCCAATGGCACGGCCTACATGGTGATGCCGTACTACGCCGGCCACACGCTGAAAGAAGCGCGGCGCGGCATGATCGAAGCGCCCGACGAAGCGTGGTTGCGGGCGCTGGTCGAGCCGCTGCTCGGCGCGCTCGAATTGCTGCACGGCGAAGGTGTGTACCACCGCGACATCGCGCCCGACAACATCCTGCTGCTGCCCGACGGCCGGCCGGTGCTGCTTGACTTCGGTTCGGCGCGGCGCGTGATCGGCGACCGCACGCAGTCGCTGACGGCGATCCTCAAGCCCAACTTCGCGCCGGTCGAGCAATACGCCGACGAGGCCGGCATGCGCCAGGGCCCGTGGACCGACCTGTACGCGCTCGGGGCCACCGTGCACTACCTGCTGACCGGCCAGGCACCGCCGCCGGCCGTGATGCGGGCCGTGCGCGACGCCTTGCCGGTGCTCGGCGCCACCACACCGTTCCTGGCGACGATCGACTGGACCTTGGCGCTGGCCCCCGACGACCGCCCGCAAGACGTGGCCTCGGTCCGCCAGGGGCTCAGCGGCGAGCGTGTGCCGCCGCGGCCGACCGCGCGCCATGGCGTCGCGCCCGAACTCGCGTCGACGGGCGTCGAAGCGGCCTTCGAGGTCAGTGCGGCGAAGACGAGCGGGCCGGTCATCGCGCCAGCACGCCGCAGCCGCCGTGCGGCGTTTGCGGGCCTGGCGCTGGTGGGCTTCGGCGTGGCGGGCGGCAGCCTCTGGGCCCTGAGCCCGGAGGCCGGCGCGCCGCCGGCCAGCCTGTTGGTGATCGAGCCGAGGGCGGCTCCGGTGCCGACCGGGATGCAAGCGCCGCCACGAGCCGCCGCCGCAGTGCTCGCGCCGGCCGCACCCGAGGCGGTGGCATCGGCCCCGCGGCCGGTGCTCGCGGCCAGGGTCATGCCCGACAAGCCCGTGGCGCCGCCTCGCCCGGCTCGCGTGGTGCCCGAATCGAACGCCGGCAGCACGCGGCGCGACGGCCCGAAAGAAGGTTGCGGCGACCTCAACTTCTTCTCGCTCGCGTTGTGCGTTCAGCGTGAATGTGCCAAGCCGCGCTGGCAGGCGCACCTGCAATGTGCCGAGGTGCGGCGCACCGAAGAGTTGCGGCAGCGCCGCATGGAACAGTGACCGCGTCCGCAGACCCCATGAGCATCGACCTGCACACCATCTCCGACGACGAACTGCACGCCGAGTACCGGCGCCGCCAGGAGATCGAGCGCCACTTCGTGTGGGCCGTGGCACTGATGCGCGACTACGCGGTCTGGGAAAGCGAAAGCGGCCGGGCCCGCAAGGTCACCGAGTGGCACGCGCGCCAGATCGCCGAGAAACTGTGCGACGTGCTTGGCGTCACGCGCGAGGACTTTGCCCGGCGCGTCATCGATGCATCGAAGGCGCCGGCATGACGGTACGCTCGTTCTACCGCGACTACCTGCTGACCTGCCAGCCGGCGCCCCAGCCCGACGGCCGCTACCAGGCCCGCGTCGTCATCACCTCGCTGGCCGGCGACCGCACCCGATCTCAACGGTTTCTCGACCTGGAGCTGTTCGCGTCGGAAGAGGCCGCCATCGAGCACGCGCGCCAGTCGGGCATGGAGTGGATCGACATCAACCACCACCGGCAGAGCTGAGTTCCTTCAACGCTCGGCGATGTAGTGCTGCATCGTCACCGACTCGCCCGGGGCGATGTAGGCCCGCACGCGAAGCTCCAGCTCCTGGTCGGTCTGCGTGGCGCGGGCGCGCTGGTGCAGGTATTCGGCCCAGGACGTGACGATGAAGCGCTCGACGTAGCGCGACGGGTCCGACAGATCGCGGTACAGGCGCCAGAAAGTCGCGCCATCGCGCCGGCGCGGCGCGCGCAGATGGCTCGCCGCTTCGAGAAAGGCGGCCGTCGCCTCGGTGCGGATGCGGTAGCCGATCTCCACTGCCACCGGGCCGGCTTCGGGGTCGGGTTCGTGGAAGACGAAAGAGTCTTCCCAGGGCGTGGCCGGGGTCACGTCGGCAGCCTGGCCCATGCGCAAGGCGAAGCGCCGCGCCAGCAGAATGCCCGCGGCCATGCAGGCCGCTGCGATGCACAGCGCACCCGTCAGCCCGACGATGCCCGACATCGCACCCCAGAACGCCGAGCCGATCGCGAACGAGCCCAACGCGGCGAGCGTGTGCAGCGCGGTCGCGCGGGCGCGCACCCAGGGCGGCGCGCTGGTCTGGGTGGCGGTGTTGAAGGTGGTCATCACGGCCATCCAGGCGGCGCCGCCGAACACGAGTGCGGTGTAGACCAGCGGGCGCGAGTTCGAGAACGCGGCGATCAGCATCACGCCACCGAAGACGACACAGCCGGCCGCGACCAGCCGCTCGAGCCCGGCGCGCTCGCGCAGGCGCCCGACCACCAGGCCGATCGTCACCGCGCCGCCGCCCAGGCAGCCCATCAGCAGGCCGAAGCCGGCCGCGCCCAGCCCGAGCTGGCGCTGCGCGATCGACGGCAGCAGCGCCCACAAGGCCGAGCCCGAGGCGCTGTAGGCGACGGTGCGCACCAGTTGCGCGAGGATCGCCTCCGAGTGGCGCGCGAAACGCAGCGCGCTCAGCATGCCGCCCCACAGGCGCTCGGCGGGCAGGCGTGACGGCGGGTGCGGTTTGGGCGGCCAGCGGCGCACGCCGATCCACATCGCCAGGGTGCTGATCACGGCGATCACGAAGATCCAGCCGGCGCCGGCCAGCGCGAACACCACGCCGGCCAGTGCCGGGCCGACGGCGCGCGCCGCGTTGTAGGCGATCGAGATCGCGGTGATCGCCTGGGGCAGCTCGTCGCGCGGAATCGAGTCGCCGATGGCCGAGTTCCAGGCCGGCGAGAGCAGGGCGGTGCAGCAGCCGGCGACGAAGATGAAGAACAGCAGCGTGCCGGGGCCGGCAATCCCGCTCAGCACGAGCAGGGCGAGCGTGGAAGCGGTGACGGCCTGCACCACCAGCGCGCCGAGGATCAGCCGCCGGCGGTCGGTGGTGTCGGCCAGCACGCCGGCCGGCAGCGCCAGCAGGAACATCGGCAGGAACACGGCGGTCTGCACCAGCGCGGCGAGGAAGGCCGAGCCGGTCAGCTCGACCATCATCCAGGCCGCCGCCATGGCCTGCATCGCGTTGCCGATGAAGTAGATGCCGCCGCTCGCCCACAGCCCGCGGAACGAGGTGTGGCGCAGCGCGCTCCAGGTGCCGGGTGCGGGGGCGGGCGTTTGTGCGGTCGTGGGCATCTGGGGCCGATTGTCCACGCCGCGCCCGCGCCGGGAAAACCCGAAAAGCCGGGTCTTGTGCCGACAGGCTGGCTTCCGCTAAACTCTACCTACCGGGCGGTCGAATATGTTTGCCGCAGATCGAACCAGCGACGCCCCGCCAATCCCGCGTTTCGCGATGGAGACAAAGACATGACCGATGCTCTGGTGCTGGTCGCGCAGGAAGGCGCGGTTCGAACCCTCACGCTGAACCGCCCGAAGGCGCTGAACAGTTTCACCGCGGCGATGCACGGCGAATTGGCCGCGGCGTTCGAAGCCGCCGCGGCAGACAGCAGCGTGCGCTGCGTGGTGCTGACCGGCGCCGGCCGAGGCTTCTGCGCCGGGCAGGACCTGTCCGATCCGGCGATGGCGCGCAGCGACGACCCCGATGTTCCCCCGCCCGATGTCGGCAGCCTGATCGAGCGCCATTACAAACCGCTGGCGCTGCGCATCCGCACGATGCCGGTGCCGGTGATCGCGGCCGTCAACGGCGTGGCGGCGGGTGCCGGTGCCAGCATCGCGCTCGGTTGCGACATGGTGATCGCGGCGCGCTCGGCCAGTTTCATCCAGGCCTTCGCGAAGATCGGCCTCGTGCCCGACGCCGGCAGCACCTGGCTGCTGCCGCGCCTGGTCGGCCGCGCCACCGCGCTCGGCCTGGCAATGACGGGCGACAAGCTGCCGGCCGAGCAGGCGCAGCAGATGGGCATGATCTGGCGTTGTGTCGACGACGCGATGTTCGCTGGCGAAGTCAACGCCGTGGCGACGCGCCTGGCCGCCATGCCGGTCAAGGCGCTCGCCGCCACGCGCGCCACCATCGACGCTTCGATGCACCTCGGCTTCGCCGAAGCGCTGAGCATGGAAGGCGAGTGGCAGAGCCGGCTCAGCGCCGCGCCCGATCACCTCGAAGGCGTGGCGGCGTTCCTGGCCAAACGGCCGGCCGTTTTCAGCGACCGCTGAGCGCATGGCCAACCCACTCGACACCAGCACGGTCGTCGCCGTGATCGGCGCCGGCAGCATGGGCGCGGGCATCGCGCAACTGGCAGCCCAGTCGGGCCACAGCGTGCGCCTGTTCGACACCCAGCCCGGCGCTTCCGAGCGCGCGCTGATGCGCATCGAAGACGACCTGGCGGTCGCCGTGAAACGTGGCAAGCTCGACGCCACCGAGAGCGCGAAGGTGCGCGAGCGCCTCACGGCGGTCGACCGCATCGAGGCGCTCGAAGGCTGCGGCCTCGCCGTCGAAGCTATCATCGAAAAGCTCGACGTGAAGCAGGCCCTGTTCAAGCAGCTCGAACTGGTGCTGGGCGAGCACGCCGTGCTGGCGACCAACACCTCGTCGATCTCGATCAGCGCCGTGGCGCAGGCGCTGACCTTCCCGCAGCGCTTGATCGGCTGGCACTTCTTCAACCCGGCCACGCGCATGAAGCTGGTCGAGGTGATCTGCGGCGTCGAGACCGACCCGGCGCTCGCGCAGGAGATGCACACGCTCGGCAAGGCCTGGGGCAAGAGCTCGGTCGACGCGCCGAACGCGCCCGGGTTCATCGTCAACCGCGTGGCGCGGCCGTACTACGCCGAAGGGCTGCGCCTGCTCGGCGAGCGCATCGCGGCGCCGCAGGCCATCGACAAGCTGCTGCGCGAAGCCGGCGGTTTTGCGCTCGGCCCGTTCGAGCTGATCGACCTGATCGGTGCCGACGTGAACCTGTCGGTCACCGAGTCGGTGTTCGAAGCGACGGGCTGGGATTCGCGTTACGCGCCGAACCTGATCCAGCAGGAACTGGTGCGCGCCGGGCGCTACGGGCGCAAGCGCGGGCGTGGGTTCTACGACTACCGCAACGGCGCGAAGATGCCGGCGGTCGATGCGGTGGTGCCGGCAGCGCAGGCACCTGCCGTGCTCGTGGCCGACCAGGCGGGGCTGCTCGCGCCGCTGGTCGAGCGCTTGCTGAACGCCGGCCTGGCCATCGCGACCGACTGGACGCTCGCGCCGGAGACGATGCGCATCGGCGACGCGGTGCTGGCATTGACCGATGGCCGCACGCTGGCCGAACGCGCTGCCGCGCCCGGTGGGCCGTCGTTGCTGCTCGACCTGGCGCGCGACTTCTCCACCGCCACCACGGTCGGCGCCACCGGCGGCGGGCCGGCACTCGGCGCGCTGGCGGCGGTGCTGCAAGCCGCTCACATCGAAGTGATCGCGCTCGCCGACGTGGCCGGCTTGGTGCTGATGCGCACCGTGGCATGTCTTGCCAACGAAGCCGCCGACGTGATGACCTGGGCCGGTGCCACCGCCGCCGACATCGACATCGCGATGCGCCTGGGCACCGCCTACCCGGTCGGCCCGCTGGCGTGGGCCGATGCGGTCGGCGTGTCGCGCGTGGTGGCGGTGCTGACGCACCTGCAGGCGCACTACGGCGACGCGCGCTACCGCCGTTCGCCTTTGCTCAGCGCCAAACATTTTTCGAAGGCCCGTTTCCATGGCTGAGCCCTTCACCCCGCAGCAGATCGCCGAAGCGGTCGGCACCGGCATGTTCGCGAAAGACCGCGCCTCGCGCGGCTTGGGCATGCAGATCGCGTCCATCGGCCCCGGCACCGCGCGGCTGACCATGCCGGTGCGCGAAGACATGCTCAACGGCATGGACATCTGCCATGGCGGTTTCATCACCACCTTCGCGGATTCCGCCTTCGCGTTCGCGTGCAACTCGCACAACGAGTTGACCGTGGCCTCGGGCCTGAACGTGGACTTCACCGCGCCGGCCCGGCTCGGCGATGTGCTGACGGCTCATGCGACCGAAGTGCACCAGTCGGGCCGCACCGGCGTCTACGACATCGACGTGCGCAACCAGCGCGGCGAGCGCATCGCCACGATGCGCGGGCGCTCCTACCGCATGAAGGGCAAGCCGGTCGTTCCGCTCGGCGCTTGAGAGACACAACCATGCCCGTCAGACAACCCGCACCCGGCGACCTGGAACCGATCGAACGCGCCAGCCGCGACGAACTGCAGACGCTGCAACTGCGCCGTCTGCAATGGAGCCTGCAGCACGCGTACGAGAACGTCGCGCACTACCGCAGGGCCTTCGACGCGAAAGGCGTGCACCCGCGCGACCTGAAGTCGCTCGCCGACCTGGCGATATTCCCGTTCACCGGCAAGAAGGAGCTGCGCGACAACTACCCGTTCGGCATGTTCGCGGTGCCGAAAGAGCAGGTCGCGCGCATCCACGCCTCGTCGGGTACGACGGGCAAGCCGACCGTCGTCGGCTACACGAAGACCGATATCGACCACTGGGCCGACCTCGTCGCCCGCTCGATCCGTGCCGCCGGTGGCCGCCCCGGCGACATGGTGCACGTGGCCTACGGTTACGGCCTGTTCACCGGCGGCCTGGGCGCGCACTACGGTGCCGAGCGCGCCGGCTGCACGGTCGTGCCGATGTCGGGCGGGCAGACCGAAAAGCAGGTGCAGCTGATCACCGACTTCGGCCCGCAGATCATCATGGTCACGCCGTCGTACATGCAGGTGCTGATCGAGGAGATGCGGCGCCAGGGCATAGCCCCGAACAGCACGAGCCTGAAGATCGGCATCTTCGGCGCCGAGCCCTGGACCGAAGCGATGCGCGCCGAGATCGAAACCAACGCCGGCATCGACGCTGTCGACATCTACGGCCTGTCGGAAGTGATGGGCCCGGGGGTGGCGAGCGAGTGCATCGAGACCAAGGACGGCCCGGTGATCTGGGAAGACCATTTCTACCCCGAGATCATCGACCCCGATACCGGCGAGGTGCTGCCCGACGGATCGGACGGCGAACTCGTGTTCACGACGCTGACCAAGGAAGCGCTGCCGGTGATCCGCTACCGCACCCGCGACCTCACGCGCCTCTTGCCACCGACCGCGCGCAGCATGCGCCGCATCGGCAAGATCGTGGGCCGCAGCGACGACATGCTGATCATCCGCGGCGTGAACCTGTTCCCGACCCAGATCGAAGAGATCGTATTGCGCCACGGGCAACTGTCGGGCCAGTACCAGCTCGTGGTCACGCGCGAAGGCAAGCTCGACGACGTGGAAGTGCGCTGCGAAGTCTTGCCCGGCGTGAGCGCCTCGCGCGACGAGATCGCGCGGTGGTTGCGCGAGCGCATCAAGACATTGATCGGCATCACGACCACCGTGTCGGTGGGAGAACCCGACACCCTGGAACGCACGCTCGTCGGCAAGGCCCGGCGTGTGTTCGACAAACGTTAGGCTTGAGGAGATTCACGATGTACACGCAGGCGATGGACACGATGGGCAAGGACGGCGGCGAGGCGAAGAAGCCGCTGCGCTCCGCTGAGGACATGCTGGCCGAACAGAAGTTCGAAGCCCGCATCGATGCCGGCGACTTCATCGAGGCGAAAGACTGGATGCCCGAGCACTACCGCAAGACTTTGGTGCGCCAGATCAGCCAGCACGCGCATTCCGAGATCGTCGGCATGCTGCCCGAAGGCAACTGGATCAGCCGCGCGCCCACACTCAAGCGCAAGGCGATCCTGCTGGCCAAGGTGCAGGACGAAGCCGGCCACGGCCTCTACCTCTACGCCGCGGCCGAAACGCTGGGCACCTCGCGCGACCAGCTGTTCGACGCGCTGCACAGCGGCCGCGCCAAGTACAGCTCGATCTTCAACTACCCGACGCTCACCTGGGCCGACATGGGCGTGATCGGCTGGCTCGTCGACGGCGCGGCGATCATGAACCAGGTGCCGCTGTGCCGCTGCTCCTACGCACCGTATGCGCGCGCGATGGTGCGGGTGTGCCGTGAAGAAAGTTTTCACCAGCGCCAGGGCTTCGAGGCGCTGCTGACGATGATGACGCGTGGCACCGAAGCGCAGCGCGAAATGGTGCAGGACGCGGTGAACCGCTGGTGGTGGCCGAGCCTGATGATGTTCGGCCCGCCCGACGCCGACTCGCCCAACAGCGAGCAGAGCATGCGCTGGGGCATCAAGCGCATCGGCAACGACGACCTGCGCCAGAAGTTCGTCGACGCGACGGTCGAACAGGCCAAGTCGCTCGGCGTGACGATGCCCGACCCCGATTTGCGCTGGAACGAAGAACGCCAGCACGTCGACTTCGGGGTGATCGACTGGAGCGAGTTCTGGCGCGTCGTGGGCGGCGACGGGCCGTGCAACCGCGAGCGCCTGGGGGCGCGCGTGAAAGCCTGGGACGACGGCGCCTGGGTGCGCGAAGCAGCGCTCGCCAACGCGCGCAAACACGAATTGAAAGAAGCGGCATGAACGAGACGGTGAAAAGCGAGTGGCCGCTGTGGGAAGTGTTCGTGCGCAACAAGTCGGGCCTCGACCACAAACACTGCGGCAGCCTGCACGCGGCCGACCCGAAGATGGCGATCCAGCTCGCCCGCGACGTGTACACGCGGCGCCAGGAAGGCACGAGCATCTGGGTCGTGCGCTCCGACCAGATCGTCGCTTCCGACCCCGGCGAGAAGGCGATGTACTTCGACCCGATGGAAGACAAGGTGTACCGCCACCCGACCTTCTACGAACTGCCCAAATCGCTGGACCACATGTGATGCAAGCCTCGATCAAAGTTTCTCGCGACCCTGCGGTTCAGTACTTGCTGCGCCTCGGCGACAGCTGCCTGATCCACGCGCAGCGCCTGGCCGAGTGGTGCGGGCACGCGCCGGTGCTCGAAGAAGACATTGCGCTGAGCAACATGGCGCTCGACCTGGTGGGCCAGGCGCGCGCCGTGCTCACGCGCGCCGGTGAGCTCGAAGGCGCGGGCCACGACGAAGACCAGCTCGCGTTCCTGCGCGACGAGCGCGATTACCTGAACCTGACCCTGGTGGAACTGCCGCGCGGCGATTTCGCGGTCACGGTGCTGCGCAACTTCGCGATGGCGACTTTGCTGAAGCTGTTGTGGCAGCGCCTGCAGCAATCGACCGATGCCGAACTCGCCGCCATCGCCGGCAAGGCGGTCAAGGAAGCGCGTTACCACCAGCAGCATGCCGGCGACTGGCTGCTGCGGTTGGGCGACGGCACCGAAGAGTCGGCCAAGCGCGCGAGCGCGGCGCTGGAACTGCTGTGGCCCTATGTGGCCGAGATGTTCGAGAGCGATGCGGTCGACGAACACGCGGCGAATGCCGGCCTCGGCCCGCGTTGGGCCGATCTGCGCGACGAGTGGATGGCCGAGGTGATGCCCGTTCTCAACGAAGCGAAGCTGAAGGCGCCGGCCGAGCGTGCGTTCCGCAGCACCGGCAAGCAAGGCCGCCACAGCGAACACATGGGCTACATCCTGGCCGAGATGCAGCACCTGCAGCGTGCTTTCCCCGGGGGCGTGTGGTGAACGCGGTGGCCGATCGGGTCGAAGCGACCGACGAGCGCCTCGCCCGCGCCTGGGCCGTGCTCGACACCGTGCTCGACCCGGAAGTGCCCGTCGTTTCGGTGCGCGAACTCGGCATCCTGCGCGACGTGCGATTGAGCGAGCAGGGCCTGACCGTCGTGCTCACGCCCACCTATTCCGGTTGCCCGGCGACCGAGTTGATCGAAAGCAGCGTCGTCGACGCGCTGGTCGCCGCCGGCCTCGGCCCGGTGCAGGTGCTGATGCAGCGCGCCCCGCCCTGGACGACCGACTGGATCACCCCCGAAGGCCGCCGCAAGCTGCGCGACTACGGCATCGCGCCGCCCGGCCCGACCGATGCGTCGTTGGGCGTGACGATGCGTTTCATCCCGCGCGTCAAGGCCACGGCCCTGGCCTGCCCGCGTTGCGAGAGACTGAACACCGAACGCCTGTCGGCCTTCGGCTCGACCGCCTGCAAGGCGACGTACCGCTGTCTCGCCTGCGGCGAACCCTTCGAACACTTCAAGCCGATCTGATGAGCCTGCACTTCCACCCGTTGCGCGTGAAGAGCGTCGTGCCCGACACCGACGAAGCCGTGATCGTTTCTTTCGACGTGCCCGACGCGCTGGCGCAGGAGTTCCGCTTCACGCAGGGCCAGCACCTGACCTTGCGCGAAACACTGGGCGGCGCCGAAGAACGGCGCTCGTACTCCATTTGCGCCGGCGTCGACGACGGCGAGTTGCGCGTCGGCGTGCGCAAGGTGGCGGGCGGGCGCTTCTCGACCTGGGTCAACGAAACGCTGAAGACCGGCCACACCGTGCAGGTGATGGCCCCCGAAGGCCGTTTCTTCGTGCCGCTCGACCCGAAGGCCAGCCGCCACTACCTCGGCATCGCCGGCGGCAGCGGCATCACGCCGATCCTGTCGATCATGAAGACGGTATTGGCACGTGAGCCTCACTCGACCTTCACGCTGATCTACGGCAACCGGCGCCAGAAGTCGACGATGTTCAAGGAAGAGATCGAAGACCTGAAGAACAGGTACCTCACGCGCCTGTCGCTGCACATGGTGTTCTCGCAGGAACAGATGGACTCGGTGCTGAGCAGCGGGCGCCTCAGCCGCGACAAGATCGGCGAGTTCTTCGGTGGGTTGATCGACCCGCTAAGTGTCGACCACGCTTTCGTCTGCGGCCCGTTCGGCGTGAACGACGAAGCCGAAGCAGCGCTGCTGGCGGCCGGCATTCCGGCCGAGCGCATTCACATCGAACGTTTTGGGATTCCCTTGCCCGAAGGCGGCGCGCCGGTGAAACAGCAGCCGCGCGCGGGCGACGCGGCACAGGCGCGCATCGTGATCGTGCGCGACGGGCTGAGCCGCGAGATCGACTTCCGCAGCGAGCACCCGAGCATCCTCGACGCCGCGGCCGACGCCGGCCTGGAAGTGCCGTATTCGTGCAAGTCGGGCGTGTGCTGCACCTGCCGCGCCAAGCTGCTCGAAGGCGAGGTGCGCATGGAACGCAACTTCGCGCTCGAAAAACACGAGGTCGCCGCCGGTTTCATCCTGACCTGCCAGGCGCACCCGCTGACCGGGCGGGTCGTGCTCTCGTTCGACGAAAGATAAGCAGCATGCCTCGCGGACGCGCCCCCGGCTACGACACGCAGCGCGAGCAGATCCTCGCCCGCGCCGCCGAGCTGTTCGCGAAGCAGGGTTACACCGCCACCTCGATGAACCAGGTGGCCGAAGCCTGCGGTGTCTCGAAACCCTCGCTCTACCACTACGTGCGCGACAAGTACCAGCTGCTGTTCGAGATCGCCGACGACCACATCAGCCGCCTGAAAACGCTGGTGGCAGAAGAGCCGCCTGCGGTGCTGTCGCCCGAGGCGCGCGTGCGCCGCCTGATCGAACGTTTTCTCGAAGCCTACGCCGACGCGCAGGCCGCACACCGCGTGTTGACCGAAGACGTGAAGTTCCTCGAGCCGGCCGACCGCAAACGGGTGCTCGACGGCGAGCGCGAAGTCGTCGCCGCGTTCGCCGACGCGATCACGCTGGCGCGGCCCGAGTTGCGCGAGGTCGAGCTCGACAAGCCGCTGACCATGCTGCTGTTCGGCATGATGAACTGGATGTTCACCTGGCTGCGCCCGCGCGGCGCCTACACCCACGCGCTGATGGCGCCGGTGGTCGCCGACTTGTTCTTCGGCGGCCTGAACGCGGTGCGGCTCGACGCGCTCGAGCCCGAGCCCGCCGCCGCACCGAAGCGGCGTGCCGTCGTCAAACGTGCCGCCTGAAACGCCGGTCACAATTTCCCTCTGATACCAACCCTGCAACGGAGACACCGATGAAACTCAACAAGACCCTGCTGGCCCTCGCGGCCCTGTGCGCTGCCACGCTGGCGCACGCCGACGTGAACGTCGGCGTCACGCTGTCGGCCACCGGCCCGGCGGCGTCGCTCGGCATTCCGCAGAAGAACACGATCGCGCTGATGCCCACGAACATCGGCGGCCAGAAGATCAACTACATCGTGCTCGACGACGCTTCCGACACCACCATCGCCGTGAGCAACACGCGCAAGCTGATCACCGAGAACAAGGTCGACGTGATCCTGGGCTCCACGACCACGCCGAACTCGCTGGCGATGATCGACGTGGTGGCTGAAGCGCAGACGCCGATGATCTCGATGGCCGCGTCGGCGCGCATCGTCGAGCCGGTCGACGCGAAGAAGCGCTGGGTCTTCAAGACCCCGCAGAACGACATCATGATGTCGCTCGCCATCGCGACCAGCATGGCCAACGCCGGTGTGAAGACCGTCGGTTTCATCGGCTTCGCCGACGCCTACGGCGAAGGCTGGTTCGGCGAGTTCAACAAGGTCGCGGCGCTCAAGGGCCTGAAGGTCGTGGCGAGCGAGCGTTACGCGCGTACCGACACCTCGGTGACGGGCCAGGTGCTCAAGCTGATGGCCACCAACCCCGACGCGATCCTGATCGCCGGCTCCGGCACGCCGGCCGTGCTGCCGCAGCGCACGCTGAAGGAACGTGGTTACACCGGCAAGTACTACCAGACCCACGGTGTGGCGAACAACGACTTCCTGCGCGTGGGTGGCAAGGACGTCGAAGGCACGCTGCTGCCGTCGGGCCCGGTGCTGGTGGCGACGCAACTGCCTGCGAACCACCAGGCGAAGAAGTCGGCACTCGAGTACGTGACCAAGTTCGAGGCCGCGTATGGCAAGGGCTCGACCTCGACCTTCGGTGGCCACGTGTGGGACGCCGGCCTGCTGATGCAGTCGGCCGTCGTGATCGCGCTGAAAAAGGCCCAGCCGGGCACGGTCGAGTTCCGCGCTGCCTTGCGTGACGCGCTGGAGACCACCAAGGAACTGCACGGGGCGCACGGCATCTTCAACATGTCGCCGACCGACCACCTGGGCCTGGACCAGCGTGCGCGCGTGATGGTGAAGATCGAGAACGGTGCGTGGAAATACCAGCCGTGAAAACGCTGCAAAGCCTGATCGCCGGGCGCTGGCTCGGCGCTGAAGGCGCTGTGCCGCTGCACAGCGCCGTCAACGGTGCGTTGATCCACCACACGCACACTGAGGCGATCGACTTCGGCGAAGCGGTGGCCTTCGCACGCGGCACCGGCCTGCCGGCGTTGATGGCGATGGACTTCCAGCAGCGCGCCGCGCGGCTGAAGGCGCTGGCTGCGTACCTGAACGAACGCAAGGAGCAGCTCTACGCGATCTCGGCCCACACCGGTGCCACGCGTGCCGACGGCTGGATCGACATCGAAGGCGGCACCGGCACGCTCTACGCCTACGCCGGCATGGGCGGCAACGAGCTGCCCTCGGGCAACCTGATCCACGAAGGCCCGGCGCTGCCACTGGGCAGACAAGGCGGGTTCGCCGGCACCCACATCCTGGTGCCACGTGGCGGTGTGGCGGTGCACATCAACGCGTTCAACTTCCCCGTTTGGGGCTTGCTCGAAAAGTTCGCGCCGAGTTTCCTGGCCGGCATGCCGTGCATCGCGAAACCGGCCACGGCGACGAGTTATTTGACCGAAGCGGCGGTGCGGCTGATGTTCGAGTCGGGCCTGCTGCCCGCCGGCAGCCTGCAGCTCGTGATCGGCGGCACCGGCGACCTGCTCGACCGCCTGCAAGGGCAGGACGTGGTCACCTTCACCGGCTCGGCCGACACCGCGGCGAAGCTGCGCACACACCGCAACATCGTCGCGCAGTCGATTCCCTTCAATGCCGAGGCCGATTCGCTGAACTGCGCGAT
>Ga0073925_1000058_pt1 | contig 31722 bp, 28 predicted proteins | sample GWRWT4_21May14_FD_70952 | JGI IMG/M metagenome (GOLD analysis project Ga0073925, IMG submission 70952) | Sand microcosm microbial communities from a hyporheic zone in Columbia River, Washington, USA - GW-RW T4_21-May-14 | ecosystem: Engineered > Artificial ecosystem > Sand microcosm >...
GAGGAAGACAAACCAGGCATAGACCTACACTTGTCCACAGCTGGCCGTCACGCGGTCAGCATCCATCCCCGGGTCAATATTGAATCGGCAGGGTGGGTCAATATTGGATCGGCGCCGACAGCACAAGGCGCGCCTGATCATCTTCGACGAGCCCACGGCCACCCTCACGCCCGAAGAAAAACACCACTTCTTCGGCCTGGTGCAGCGCCTGAAGGCCGACGGCGTGTCGATCGTCTTCATCTCGCACGCACTGGAAGAGGCGCTGCAGATCTCTGACCGCATCACCGTGCTGCGCGACGGCGAGCTGGTCGTCACCGCCGAAGCGGCCGAGATGGACCGCGACAAGATCATCAAGGCAATGGTCGGGCGTGTGTTGTCGGACGCGCTCTACGGCAAGAGCGCCGCGGCGCGGCCGGGGCGCCCGCGTGGCCGCAAGGTGCTGAGCGTGCAGAACCTGTCGATGGGCAGCATCGTCAAGAACAACGCGTTCTCGTTGTACGCGGGGCAGATCACTGGCATGTTCGGGCTGATCGGCTCCGGCCGCACCGAAACCGCCCGCATCATCGCCGGCGTGGCCAAGCGCGACTTCCTGCATGGTGGCGAGATTTTCCTGAACGGCGAGGCGGTGCGGTACCGCACGCCGCGGCCCGCGGTGCGCGACGGCATCGTCTATGTGACCGAAGACCGCAAGCTCGACGGCTTCTTCGAGACCATGTCGATCGCCGAGAACATCCATGCCGGGCACCTGGCCGCGGCGCGCGAGATGACGAAGCTGGTGAGCTACCGCGACATGGCCGAACTGGCGGCGCACTGGTGCAAGACGCTGAACATCCGCGCCATCGATGCGAATGCGCGCGTGGTGGAGCTGTCGGGCGGCAACCAGCAGAAGGTGGTGATCGCCAAGTCGCTGGTGCAAAAGCCCACGCTGATCATCTTCGACGAGCCGACCCGCGGCGTGGACGTGGGCGCCATCGCCGAGATCCACCAGCTCATCAACCGCCTGGCCGACGAGGGCCTGGCGGTGATGGTGATCTCTTCCTACCTGCCGGAAATCCTGAGCCTGTCGGACCGGATTCTCGTCACGCGGCAGGGGCGCGTGGTGGAGGAGTTTTCACCGGAGACAGCGGCGGAGGAGAAGATCATGTATGCGGCGGTTCACTAGGGCGGTGGACATTCAAACGTTCCGCCAGCAGCTGGTGCTGGGCCGCGAAGCGTTTGGCACTGCCCTTCTTCAGCTTCGCCAGGTTCATCAGCTTCCACTGGATCGCGGGCAGCTCACGCAGATGCGGCATGGGCATCAGCTCCCAGGCGGGTTCACCCCGGACCAGTGACAGCAGGAACTCTCGATGCGCCAGGGTCAGTTGTTGCGGCAACTCCTGCAGCAGACGCACTTGCATCTGCACGAGCGCGCTCAGTTCGACCGTGTCGCGTGTCATGCCGGTGAATTCGTTCGTGAACGCGGATTCGAGCGCTTTGGCCTTCGGGAAAAGGACTTCATGGACAGGCCGGTTGTGCCCGGCCAGGTAGGCCACGAAGCAGTCGACGAACGACCCCTGCCAGCCGAAGTGCTCGAGCATGTGCATCACGTCGAAGATGTCGCGCGGATGCTGGCGGTCCATCGCCGCGACAAGCTTGCTGCCATAGAGCTCTGCGGTGGCGAGAACCGGAACGGACACATCCGTCGTGAACAGATCCTGCGCGGCGACCACGAGCGAACGTGTCTCGACCGGAAGCGCGGTGCCCCGAAAAACGAAGTTCACCTCGACCTTGACCTGCGCCGCTTCGTTGCTCACCACGAGCTTCACGTCATCACCCTCGGCGTTGGCGGGCAAGTGGGTGCGGTAGCCCTGGCCTGTGAGCGCTGCCTGGACGGTGGCCAGTTCCTGGCCGATGAGTTGCAACGCAGATTGCCGGTCAGGGCGGTGGTCGACGAACACGAGGTCGATGTCGACCGACAGGCGTGGCATCTCCTGCACGAACAGATTCAACGCGGTACCGCCCTTCATCGCGAAACGACCCGAGGCGAAGACCGCGGGCGCGATCGCGAGCAGCAAGCGCACGGTGTCGACGTAGTTCTGGTTCATGGCCGCTTCAGGTCGAGGCGCTCGCCGGACCGGCCGACGGCGACCCAGCGTGCGCCGCCACCGACGCGCTCACTGTGCTTGAGGGCGAGTGCAGCCCAGGGCAGTTTCATGCTCGATGCGAAGGTGGCGGCCATGCGCACGACCTTGATGCGGGTCGTGTGCGCCAGCAACTGGTCGAGCACCTTCTCGCGCAGGCCGGGCAGGCTCTCGACAAGGTCGCGTGCTTCGGTCAACGACTGAAGCTTGCCGACGTCGCTGAGCAGTTCCAGCATCGCCCTCTCGGGGGCCGACACGAGGACCCGCGGGTCACCCGCCGGCAGGGGCTGCAAGCCGAGTGCCTTGGGCAATGCGCTGTCGAACAATTGAGTTGCCTGATAACTCGCCGGGAAACGCTGTGTGAACCATTCGGGCAGGCGCCGCGGCGTGTTGCCCCACAGGTTCAGGTGTTCGCGGAACGCGATGTTCTGGCGCACGCCCCGCCACGCGAGGGCCGTTTTGCTGCCGACGTGAAGGCCCAGTGTCTGCGCAGACAGGAAGGCCAGGCTGCCGTCACGCGTGAGCGTGTCGCCGGGTAGCATGTAGACCCCCCTGGCCAGGTGCAGCAGCCAGCCGCTGCGTGCCAGGGCCGAGGCGCGAAACGCGCTGAGGCCGCGCGCTTCCAGAGCCGCGGTGCTCAGCGGCTCGCCTCTGGGCAGGCTGGCCAGCAAGGTCTTGAATGGAACCGGAAGGGCAGTTGAATCCACGCTCCAACTGTAGAAAGTTTTTCATCCGGCAGCAAGTTGATTTGAATGAAAAAGTCGAAGTAATTGTCTCAGAAAGGCAATTGATACTGACAAATCATCCATCTGTGCGCGGCATGGCTGGAACAGCGCAGCGATGCCGTGGTCAACACACCCCAGGCTCTTCTTGTGGCGTTGTCAGCCCATCTTGCAATACGCCTTCGCCACGATCTGCCACCGGCCCTCGAACTTGATCAGCGACAGGTAGTCGGTGTAGCTCACCGGGTCGACCATGCAAGTGACCTTGGCGATGGCATTGACCGGGCCGACGCTGTCGACCAGCAGGATGCGGTCGTTTCGCCTGGCCCCGGTTGAGGCGGGTGACGCGCGTGAAGCGACACGCTCGAACCACTGCGGTATCGGCAGCGCGATGAGTTGCCCCTGGTCTTCGATGAACAGGCTGGCCTTGGGGCTGAAGACACGCGCGAGCTTGCCGGTGTCGCCTTCGTAGAGGCCGTCGAAGTAGTGGCCGATGGCGGCCTCGATGTCCTGGAGGTCTGAAGTCATGTGGTCGTCTTCCGGTTGGCAGCTTGATTCTTTCAGCCCTCGGCCATCAGGCGCAACGCCATCGCGTGGTATGCCGGCAGCGTGGTCGGGTCGGAGAATGCGCTGGCCGAACGCGGGAACGAGGCGAAGCGCGCGATCACCATCTGTGCTTTCGGGTCGATGTAGATGTTCTGGCCGTGAATGCCACGCGCCATGTACGCGCCGTGTGCGTTGTGCGTGACCCACCACATGGCGCGGTAGCTCCAGCCGGGCAAGAGCGCGTAGCCGGCTTGCGCGAAGTCATCCTGCCGCGCGCCGCCGCGGATGTCGGCCACGGCGGCGGCCGGCACGATCTGCCGGCCGTTGAAGAAGCCGTCGCAACGCATCATTTCGCCGAAGCGCGCCAGGTCGTGCAGCGAGGCATTGAGCGCGCCGCCGGCGCCGGCCCACCCGGTGGGGTCGACCACGAAGTAGGCGTCTTCGGCAGCGCCCATCGGTTGCCAGAAGCGTTCGGCCACGAGCTGCTGGAGCGGTGCGCCGAGCACCTTGCAGACGATCCAGCCGAGCACGTCGGTGTTGACGGTCTTGTAGATGTAGCCGCGCCCGTGTTCGCCCGACGCCTGCACGGTGCGCAGGAACGCGCGGATGCCGAGCGGCGCATCGGGGCCGGTGAGCGGCATGCCGGGCAACTGGCCCGCGGCGCGCAGGTAGGTCCACACGCCGGCATCGGGCTTGCTGTAGTCCTCGTCGTAGTGCAAGGCGGTCGTCATGTCCATCGTCTGCCGCACCGTGGCCGTGCCCCAGGCGCTGCCGGCCAGTTCGGGCACGTACTGCGTGACCGGCGCGGCCGGGTCGATCAACCCGTCGGCCACCGCGGCGGCGGCGAGCGTGCCGACGAAGGACTTCGTCACCGAATGGCAGACATGCGTGCCGTGGGTTTTGAGCGGGCCGTCGAACCACTCGTGCACGACGGCGCCGCGGTGCAGCACGACCAGCCCGTCGGTGTGGTTGTGCAGGCGTGACGTGTCCCAGCGCATCGGCGTCGAGGCGCCGAGCGGCGTGAAGCTCAGGGCGTCGAGGTCGTCGCGCAGCGCGCGTGGCAGTGCACTGGCCGGGCCAGGGCCGCGCCAGACCTGAACCGTCGGGCTCGTCGAGCGCATCGCGCTGAAGCGCTCGCGCATGCGCGAAGCGGTCAGCGCTTCGGGGTCGACCGCGGTGGAGGGTGCGCCCATGTACCAGCCGAGGTCGGGCTGCGTCGCAGGATTCGTGGTCATGGATGGATGCTCCCTTGCACTTCAGATCAGGCGCAGCGCCGCCTGCCAGACGAGTTCGCAGTAGGCAAGCGCGCCTGGCGCCTCGTACTGCGTGGCGGTCTTGTGTTGCACGGCCTGGGTCGGGTAGACCAGGGGTCGCCCCAGCGACAGCGCCTTCACCTGCGCCTGGCAAGCCCGCTCGAGGTAGTAGATGTTGACGAAGGCTTCGGCAATGGTGCGCCCGCCCGCCAGCAGGCCGTGGTTGCGCAGGACCATGCAGTGGTTGGTCGGCCCGAGGTCGCGCACGAGCCGCTCGCGTTCGCCGAGGTCGAGCGCAATGCCTTCGTAGTCGTGGTACGAGAGGCAGCCGTGGAACTTCAGCGCATGCTGCGTCAGCGGCAGCAGCCCCTCTGCGAGTGCCGACACCGCCATGCCGTCGGCGGTGTGCGTGTGCACCACGCAGGCGATGTCGTGGCGCGCCGAATGCACGGCAGAGTGGATCGTGAACCCCGCCGCGTTCACGAGCGGCGGTGTGCCCTCGTGCTGCTCCAGCACACGCCCCGCGCCGTCGATCTTCACCAGGTCTTCGGGCTGCACTTCGTGGAACAGCACGCCGTAGCGGTTGATCAGGAACTGGTCTTGCGTTCCCGGCACACGCGCGCTGATGTGCGTGTCGATCAGGTCCGTCATGCGGAAATGCGCGACCAGCCGGTACAGCGCGGCCAGGTCCTCGCGGGTGCGCTGCTCGTCGCTCGCTGCGACGCTCATGGCGCCAGCGCTTCGCGCACGGCCGGCTGCTCGCGGATCAGGCGCGCCACCTCGTGAGCCTGTTCGCCGGCCTGGCTTTCCAGTGCGGCGATCACGCCGAGGCGGTCGGCTACGGTCTTGTCCTGGTTCAGCTTCATCTTGCCTTCGAGGCTCTCGATCGGAATGCGCAGCCCGGCGATCGCGCGCAGGCGCGGCTCGACCATGCTCCAGGGCATGGCCGGCAACGACCAGCTGCCGCCGACCGGCGTGTCGTACATCGCGACCGTGCGCTGCAGGATCGCGAACACCTTCTCCGGCGCTTCGAGCAGCGAAGGCTGCCCTTGCACATGGATCGCGGTGTAGTTCCAGGTCGGGAAGGTCTGCTGGTTCACGTACCAGCTCGGCGAGATGAAGGCGTGCGGCCCCTGGAAGATGACCAGCGCCCGCGCGCCGGCCTGCAGGTCCTGGAACTGCGCGTTCGCCCGCGCCAGGTGGGTGACCAGGGTGGCGGGCCCGTTGCCCTGTTCCGCTTCCAGCATGAAGGGAAGGTGGGTCGCGTTGAGGCCGCGCGCACCGTGGGTGACGAGGGTGGCGAAGCTCCACTCGCGCATGCGGGCATGCAGCAGCGCAAGATCGTGTTCGGCGTAGGCGGGTGGGGTGTACATGGGTGTCCTGCTGTTCCGCAACGAGATCGGTCAATCGCGCATCGTCGAGTGCGCCTTCAGCCAGCGTGCCGTGTCGTCGAAGGCTTGCACGGCCACGTCGGCGATCGCCACCGCTTCGAGGAAGCTGTGGATCGTGCCGGGGTAGACCTTGTCGTCCACCACGCAGCCGGCCGCGCGCATGCGCTCGACCATCAGCACCTGGTCGTCGTACAGCGGGTCGCACTCGGTGATCACGAACCACGAGGGTGGCAGGCCTTCGAGCCGCGCGTCGATCGGCGCCAGCCGCGGGTCGGTGCGCGCCGGGTCGACGTAGAGCGAGCGGAACCACACCGACATGTGGATCGACAAGCCGTACTCGCCGTTGCCGTATTGCAGCCACGCGCGCGAGTCCATGAACGAGTTCGTGCCGAAGCCGAAGCCGCCGTAGTTGAGCACCATGCCTGCCACCGGCGGCATGCCCGCGTCGCGGTACGTGATGCTCACCCCGACCGAGAGCAGGGCGCCGGCGGAGTCACCGCCGATGAACAGCTCCTTCGGGTCGAAGTCGAAGCGCGCGGCGTTCGCGCGCAGCCAGTTCACCGCGTCCACGCATTCGTCGAGCGCGACCGGGAACTTGCCTTCGGGGGCGCGGGTGTAGTCGATGCCGATCACCACGATGCCCGCGCGTTCGGCGTATTCGCGCATCACGCGGTCGTGCGTTTCGATGCTGAACAGCACGAAGCCGCCGCCGTGGATGTAGAAGAACGCACCCGAAAGCAGGCGCTTGCGTGGTGTGTAGACGCGCAACCTCACATCACCGTGGCGCGTCGGAATGTGCAGGTCTTCGGTGCGGGCCATCTCCGGCCCGCCCACCACCCACTGGGCCCGCACTTTTTCGGTCAGCGCGCGCCCCTCGGCCACCGACACCGTGTCGCGCCGCGGGTACTTTGCGCCTTCGGCCGCCATGCGGCGCATGAACTCCAGCAGTTGCGGGTCGACCGGCTTGAGCGGCGGTGGCACCGTGAGGGCAGGGTTGTCGCGAGGGGTCTTGTTCATGCTGCGTCCAGTTCTGGCAATCGGTGGAGCGGTGTCTCAATAGCCGCGTGTCAGATCGACCACGTTGGCGAGCGGCTCGCCGCGGCGCAGGCGTTGCACGTTGGCGGTGATCTGCGTGGCCACCACGCCCCAGTCGGCCATGCTCGCCATGTGCGGAGTGACCACGACACCGGGCGTGCCCCACAGCGCGTTGTCGGCGGGCAGCGGCTCCTGCGCGAACACGTCGAGCACTGCGCCGCGCAGGCGGCCGCTCGCCAGCGCATCACGCAGGTCCTGCTCGACCAGATGTTCACCTCGCCCCACGTGCACCAGCGCCGCGCCTTCGGGCAACGCGTCGAATACGCGGCGCGAGAGGATGCCCCGGGTTTGCGGCGTCAAGGGCACGAGGCAGACCAGCACGTCGGTGCGAGCGAGAAAGCGCGTCAGGCCGCTGTCGCCATGGAAGGTCTCGACATCGTCGATCTGCCGTGGTGACCTGGACCAGCCGAGCACCGTGTAGCCGAGCCGTGGCAGCACCGAGGCGATGTGCCCGCCGAGTTCACCCAGGCCCATCAGCCCGACGCGGAATTTCGGTGCCGGCAGGGGCGGCGGCAAGCGGTTCCAGGCCTTGCGGGGCTGGTTGGCCAGCACCACGTCGAACTGGCGATGAAAGTACAGCACCGACCACAACACGTACTGCAGCATCCCGTCGGCCAGCCCCGGGTCGACCACGCGGCAGACCGATGCGCTGCCGAGCTCGTGGCCGAGCACCAGGTTGTCGACGCCGGCGGCGAGAGAGTGCACGAGGCGCAGCTTCGGCATCTGCGCATAGATGCCGTCGGGCGCCTCCCAGCCGACGCCGACCGTCGCCTCCGCGCAGCGCGGGTCGGGCCAGGTCACGATGTCCAGCGTGGGGTCGGCCTTCTCGAGCAGCGGCCGCATGAAGGAAAGATCGGCGCGCCGGGCGAACAGCGCGAGGGTGGTGCGTTCAGTCATGGCGTGGCCCTTCCCAGCCCTGGCCGGGGATCGATGAAATCAGCAAACGGGTGTACTCGTGCTGCGGCGCGTCGAAGATCTGCGAGGGCGGCCCGCACTCGACGATGCGCCCGCGCTGCATCACGGCGATGCGGTCGCAGATCTGCGCCGCCACGCGCAGGTCGTGGGTGATGAAGAGCAGCCCGATCGACAGGCGCTTCTGCAATGTGGCGAGCAGCTCCAGCACCTGGGCCTGCACCGACACGTCGAGCGCCGAGACCGCTTCGTCGGCCACCAGCACCTGGGGTTCGAGCGCGAGCGCGCGCGCAATGCCGATGCGCTGGCGCTGGCCGCCCGAGAACTGGTTCGGGTAGCGGTCGTAGGCCGCGGCGCTCAAGCCCACCAGTTCGAGCAGCTCGCGGGTGCGGCGCATCGCCTCTGCAGCCGGCACGCCGTTGGCACGCGGGCCGTCGCCGATGATCCGGCCCACGGTGTGGCGCGGGTTGAGCGAGGAGAACGGGTCCTGGAAGATCATCTGCAGGCCGCGCCGCAGCGGCCTGAAGGCGCGCTGCGTCAAGCCGGTGATCTCGCGCCCGTCGAGTTCCACGTTGCCGCCGTCGACGCCCGCGAGCCGCAGCAGGCACTTGCCCACCGTCGACTTGCCCGAGCCCGATTCGCCGACGATGCCGAGTGTTTCGCCGCGCTGCAGCTCGAAGCTCACGCCGTCGACCGCGTGCACCACGCGCTGCGTGCCCAACCACCGGTGGCCGCTCACATAGGTCTTCTTCAGGTCGCGCACGCTCAGCACCGGTGTGCCCGCGTGGCGCTTCGTCTCGTCGGCGCGCAGGCGTGGCACGGCGGCGATCAGGCGCTGCGTGTACGGGTGGCGCGGCGTGTCGAGCACCTGGCGCGCCGCGCCCTGCTCGACCAGCACGCCGTGTTCCATGACCGCGACGCGGTCGGCGATCTCGGCCACCACGCCGAAGTCGTGCGTCACGAACATCACCGCCATGCCCATCGACTTCTGGATGCGGCGGATCAGCGCCAGGATCTGCGCCTGCGTTGTCACGTCGAGCGCGGTGGTGGGCTCGTCGGCGATGAGCAGCTTGGGTTCGAGCGCCAGTGCCATCGCGATCATCACGCGCTGGCGCTGCCCGCCCGACAGCCGGAACGGGTAGGCACGCGCGAGCAACGCGGGCTCGGGCAGGCCGACGAAGTCGAGCATCTCGAGCATGCGCGCCTGCGCGGCCGCGCCCGGGTAGGCGCCGTGCATGCGCATGACTTCGAGCACCTGGTCGCCCACCGTCATCACGGGGTTGAGTGCCGAGAGCGGCTCCTGGAACACCATCGCCACCTCGCGGCCGCGCAGCGAGAGCAGCGTCTTCTCGTCTTGCTGCAGCAAGTCGCGCCCTTCGAACACGATGCGCCCGCTCGACGGACGCAAGCCCTCGGGCAACAAACCCATGATCGCGTTCGCGCTCATCGACTTGCCCGAGCCCGACTCGCCGACGATGCACAGGATCTCGCCCTGGCGCAGCTCGAACGACACGTCTTGCACCGCGAAAGCACGGTCGCTCGCGCCGGCGGGCAGGGGGATCGTGAGTTTTTCGACCGAGAGCAGGGGGGGCGTCATCGTCATTCCCCGCGCTTGCGCAGATGCGGGTTCAGGGCGTCGTTCAGCCCCTCGCCGACGAGGTTGATCGCCAGCACCGTGAGCAGGATCGCCAGGCCCGGGCCGATGCTCAGCCACCACGACTGCCGGATCACGCTGCGCGCCGCGCCGATCATCGAGCCCCAGCTCATGTAGTTGCGGTCACCCAGGCCCAGAAAGGAGAGCGCGGCTTCGGTGAGGATGGCGGTGGCGAGCATGAAGCTGCCCATCACGATGATCGGCGACATCGCGTTCGGCAGGATCTGCGTCAACACGATCCGCGCCGGGCTCTGGCCGATCACGACGGCGGCCTGCACGAACTCGCGTTCGCGCAGCGACAGGAATTCGGTGCGCACCAGGCGCGCCACCGGCGGCCACGACACCAGCGCGATCGCCGCGACGACCGAGGGCAGCGTCGGGCTCAGGATGGCGACCACCAGCACCGCCATCACGAGTTGCGGAATCGTCTGGAAAAATTCCGTCACCGACATCAGCACGTCGTCGACCCAGCCGCCCGCGTAGCCCGCCACCGCGCCGAGCAGCACGCCGAACACGAGCGCTGCGCTGGCCGCCGCCAGGCCCACCATCAGCGAGACACGCGCGCCGTGCACCAGGCCCGAGAGCACGTCGCGCCCGAGCATGTCGGTGCCCATCGGGAAGCGCGGGTTGGCAAAAGGAAGCTGCATCGGCTTGCCGGCCATCGTCCAGGGCGAGTTCGGGTAGAAGAACGAAGCGCCGAGCGCCAGCACGACGACGATCACGAACAGCACGAGGCCGATGACCGCGCCCGGGTTGCGCGCGAAGCGCCGCAAGAACGGTTTCATGCGGGCGCCCCCGCGGCCGCACCGGCGCCGATGCGCGGGTCGAGCCAGCGGTGCAAGAGGTCAGCCACCAGGTTGAAGCCGACGACCATCGCCGAAGTGATCAGGAAGATGCCGAGCAGCAGCTGGTAGTCGCGCTGCAGCAGGGCGTCGAACATCAGGCGCCCGATGCCGGGCCAGCTGAACACGGTCTCGGTCAACAGGGCGCCGCCCGCGAGTTGCCCGAGCTGCACGCCAGCGAAGGTGACCACCGGCAACAGCGCGTTGCGCAGGATGTGCACGCGCAGCACCCGGCTTGCCGGCACGCCCTTGGCACGCGCGGTGCGAACGAAGTCCATGCCCATCACTTCGAGCATCGCGGCACGGGTGAGCCGCGCGTAGACCGCGATGAAGAACACCGCGAGCGAGCAGGCCGGCAGCACCAGGTGCTGCGCGATGTCGACGATGCGGGCCCAGCCCGAGAACCCGGCCATCACGTTCTCCATGCCGAATGCGGGCAACCAGCCGAGCAACACCGAGAACACGATGATCGAGAGCAGCGACAACCAGAACAGCGGCGTGGCATAGAGCACCATCGCCGAGGTCATGATCAGGCCGTCGAGCCAGCGGTGCTTGCCGCGGTAGCGCGTGCGCGCTGCCAGCGCGCCGAGCGAAACGCCGACCACGATCGAGATGACGAAGGCCGCGGCCATCAGCAGCAAGGTGGCAGGCAGGCGGTCGAGGATCAACTCCAGCACCGGCACGTGGTTGCGGTACGAAAAACCGAGATCCAGGCTCGCCACGCCCTTCAGGTACAGCCCGAGCTGCACCAGCAGCGGCTGGTCGAGCCCGAACTGCTGGCGCAGGTTCTGCACGAAGGCCGGGTCACCTGCGCCCGATTCGCCCGCCATCACCAGCGCCGGGTCACCGGGCGCGAGGCGGATGAGGAAGAAGTTGATGACCACCACCCCGAGCATGACCAGCAAGGCCTTGCCCAGGCGCGACGCGACGAACGAGGCAAATTGCACTGCTTACTTTGCGATCCAGACGGAGTCCATGCTGTCGGTCAGGTAGTGCCCGGAGCTGACGACGTTCTTGACGTTGGCCTTGCTCAGCGTCGTGTACTCGATGTCGAACAGGAACTGGTTGGCCACGTCTTGCGCGAGGATGGTTTGCAGCTCGCCGTACAGACGCTTGCGCACGTAGGGGTCGATCTCGCCGCCGGCCTTGGCCCAGAGCGCATCGGCCTTGGGGTTGCTGTAGCCCTGGTTGTTGGCGAACGGGCTGCCCTTGACGATGTTCTTGCTCACGTACAACCGTTCGACGCCGAGCGCCGGGTCACCGTACTGGTAGGGCAGGTTCAGCGTCATGTCGAAGTCCCAGTTGCTCATCTTGCTGGCCCAGGTGCCGGAGTCGGCCGATTCGAGCGTGACCTTGAAGCCCACCTGCTCCATCATCTGCTTCGCGTATTCGAACAGCCGGTCGTAGTTGGCCCCGAGCGGAATGGTCATGAACTTGATCGGCGCCTTCGACAGGTCCACGCCCGACTCCTTGATGAGCGCGCGTGCCTTGGCCGGGTCGAACGGGTACTGCGGCACGTTTTTCTCGTAGAACATCTCGGTCGCCGAGAACGCGCCGGTGGCGGGCCGGTTCGTGCCCTCGAAGATCGTGTCGACGATGAAGTTGCGGTCGATCGCATGCTGCATCGCCTGGCGCACCTTCACGTTGTCGAACGGCGGCTTGCGCATGTTGACCTGCAGGTGAAAGGTCGGCGAGAAGAACTCCCAGCCCTTGGCGTGGTACTCGACCCCCGCCGTCTTGCGCAAGCGGTTGAGATCGGACACCTCGATGTCGGCCGTGCGCAGCACCGTGACCTCACCCTTCTCGAAAGCGACGACCCGGCTGGCGGCGTCGGGCATCACGTAGAACACCAGGCCGTCGAGGTAGGGCTGGCCCTTGCGCCAGTAGTCGGGGTTGCGGTCCATCTTGACGAAGGCGCCGCGCCGCCACTCCTTGAAGACAAACGGGCCGGTACCGACCGGCTTTTGGTTCGCCGGGTTGGTTGCAAACTCCGTGCCTTCGTAAAGGTGCCGGGGCAGCATCGGCATGGTGCCCACCTCGAACAGCGAGATGAACGAGGGGAACGGCGACTTGAGCTTGATCTCCAGCGCCAGCGGGCCGGTGGCCTTGACCGATGCGAGGTAGTTGGTCAGCACCACGCGGGTGCGCGCATGCATCGCCGGCACCAGCTTGCCGATGGAGAACTCGGCATCGGCCGCGGTGAACGGCTTGCCGTCGTGCCACTTCACGCCCGGCTGCAGCTCGAAGGTGTAGGTCAGGCCGTCGGCCGAGACCGCCCACGCCTTGGCGAGCTCGGCACGCGGCTTGAGATTGGCGTCGTAGGTCAGCAGCCCCTGGAAGATCTTGCTGCCCATGTATTGCGAGGTGACGACCGAGTTCATCGCCAGCATCATGCTGGCGGGCTCGGGGTTGGCGATCATGCTGACCACGCCTCCACGCGTTTGAGCGAAGGCGGTGGAGCCGGTGGCCAGCACAAAAGCGGCACCGGCTGCGGCAACGGCCCGCAGCATCGGGGAGAAGGAGGAGTGGATCGGTCGCATGGTGTCGATTCCTTGAAATGGTCAGGGTTGCCCCACGGGCTGCAGTGCGGGTATGACGTAAGTTACGCGCTTACTGGTATCCTGAAAAGGACCAGTTTCGATAAATTTCGAGGAGCCACTTCAAAGGAGGCCCGGCATGCTGCTCTCGGACTACCTGCAACGGCACCTCGAGCGTGGCAAGGCCGGCGGCCGCGCCGGTGAAGGGCCGCTCAACCGGCAGATCTACGAGCTGATGCGCCAGGCGATCCTGCGCGGGGAGCTCGCGGCGCACTCGAAGCTGCCCTCTTCGCGCGAGCTGGCGGCCGACACCGGGCTCTCGCGCAACACGGTGCTCACGGCCTACCAGCAGTTGCTGGCCGAGGGCTACATCGAGGCACGCGCCGGCAGCGGAACCTTCGTGTCGGACACCTTGTCGGGCCTGGGCAAGGAAGCCCGGCGCGCACGCCCGGCGCGCGGCGGCGGTGCTACGCCGCGCTTGTCGCAGCGGGCTGAAACCGTGCTGCGCGACAGTGCGATCTCGGGCAGCCCGGCCGGGCCGTTCGCGCTGGGCGTGTCCGACACCTCGGTGTTCCCGCATGCCGCCTGGGCGCGGCTCATCGGGCGGCATTGGCGGGGCGCCTCGCCCGCGCTGCTGAACTACGCTTGGGGCGGCGGCTGGCAGCCACTGCGCGAGGCGCTGGCCGACCACCTGCGGCTCGCGCGTTCGGTGAACTGCGAAGCTGCGCAGATCGTGCTCACCTCGGGCATCCAGCAAGCGATCGCATTGATCTGCCAGACGCTCACCGATGCCGGTGACCGTGTCTGGCACGAGGAGCCCGGCTACCGTGGCGCCGGCGCGGTGCTGCGCGCGCACGGCCTGGAGACGGTGCCGATCCGCGTCGACGACGAAGGCATTGCGCCGACGGCGCACGATCTGGCGCAGCCGCCGCGCCTGATGTACGTGACACCCTCGCACCAGTTTCCGCTTGGCGTGGTGATGAGCCTGGCGCGGCGCCGCGTGTTGCTCGACGTGGCGCGGCGCCACGGCACGTGGATTCTGGAAGACGACTACGACAGCGAGTTCCGCTTCGAAGGGCGTTCGCTCGCCGCGCTGCAGGGCCTGGACGAACACGAGCGTGTCATCTACATGGGCTCGTTCTCGAAGACCCTGTTCCCGGGCATCCGGGTCGGCTTTCTGGTGCTGCCCACTGCGGCGCTGGCAGAGCGCTGCGCCGCGACCTATGCCGAGCTGTACCGCGACGGGCAGCTCGTGCAGCAGGCCGCGCTCGCCGACTTCATCCGTGCGGGCCACTACGCGGCCCACATCCGCCGAACCCGGCAGCTCTATGCGGAAAAACAATCGCTGCTGCGCGAATGCATCGTGCGGCGCTTCGGCGCCGGCTGGCCGATCTCGACGCACGAGGCCGGGCTGCACCTGGTGCTGCACCTGCCGGCGGTGTGCGACGACGTGAAGATCGGCGCGCTGGCGCAGGCGCAAGGCATCGTCACGCGCCCGCTGTCACGCCACTACTTGAACGCCGCGGGGCGGCAGCAGGGTTTGCTGCTGGGTTATGCCGATGTGCGCATGGGCCAGGTGCGGCCGGCGTTCGACCGGCTGGCGGCGATCATCGAAGCGCAGGGTGGGGGTGCGGTGGTGCGGCGCGGGTGAGCGTTTGGAACTTCGTGCTCGCGGGTGCAGCGCTCTTCTTGACGCCGCTTCAGGCGAGTCGCTTTGCGGCGTCTTGCATGCCCTCGAAGACGGCGTCAGCCAGCTGCGCGGGGAACGCTTTGGGCAGTTGAGCGCGGACCTTGGCGATGACCTCGGGTGTGCGTGCCACGATGTCGTCGATCAGGTGCTCGACCTCGCTAGCGGCTTCGTCGAGCACACCATGGCGCGCACCCAGCGAGACCCAGTGGCGGCGCAGGATGTCGCGCATCTTCCAGTGCGCATTCTTCGACCGCACCGCCATGGCCATCTTCGCCTTGAAGGGCGATATCTTCGCCGGCCCCTCTCCCAGAACGGGGTAGGCCGACAGCACGTCGTACAGCGGTGTGAGCTGGTATCGCCCGCCGGGACGCAGGAACAGGCTGAAGTTCTTGGCATGGCCATCGGTGGCACAGAGCATCCAGAAGATCAGCTGCGTCTTGAAGAAGTCGCGCCGGTCCTGCTCGCGTGTCATCGAGCCGTCGAGCACATCGAGGATGCGATCCATGCCCGGTCCACCGTCGGCTTCGTACTTGGCTTCGGGTGCTACGCCGGTGGCCTGGCACATGTCTTCCTGCGGCAACCGGACGAGGCGGCTGTCTCCGGACGGGTGCGTCCACCAGGCACGATCGAAACGCACGACCACCAGCGCCTTGACGTCCTCGAACTGCATCGGCCGGCAGTCCGCCACGGGCAGCCCGAACTCTTTCAGGATCAACGAGCACAGCCACTCGTTCTCCACCGAGTCGCGCATGTCGAGCTTCATGCCACCGATCAGGCCCAAGGGCAACTTGAAGATGTGCGTCGTGGGCGTGTTGCCACGAGGCAGAGCCCACTGGCCGTCTCGCAGCAGCAGCGCCGTCTTCTCCTGGGCGCCGGCAATCGAGATGCGCAAGTCGTCGTCATCGACGCCCCGGCCCATGGCATGCGGGGTCGTCGTGCTGCGCAGGACCTGGGCCACCTGCGCTTCGCTCAAGGGCTCGGACTGCAGCGGCGAGGTGCCGGCAGAGGCCTCGCCCTCGGGGAGGATTTCAAGTGCGCCGACACAGTCGCGGCCGATCTCGGCGAGCAACTCGAACGCGCCGGTCGAGCCGGTGTTGAAGCGCCGCGCCAGCCGGGCCCGAATTTCCTTGCTGTCGGGCAGCAGGTTCTCGAAATACGCGCGGACCTTCTCGCCGCGATGCGGCGCGTTGCCCGGCGTGAAGGGCAAGGAAAGGGACAGCGGCCGACCCTGCTCCGACTCGGCCCACGCCGGGTCGTACTGGAGGGTGTCGGGGGCGTTGGGCGCCAGTCTCCAGGTGCCGACGTGCGCCCCGTTCATCCAGAGGCCCAGCGTGCGGGTGTGAGAGTGGCGGCCCATGGCTTACCAGACCGGTTTGTCCGCGGAGAGGCGGCCGGACGCGCCCGGTGCCGGCTTGGGCGCTGGCGTTCCGAGCGCCAATTCCACTCCCAGGATGTTGAGCAGCTTCAGCAACCTCGCCGTGCCCACCTTGTCTGCGTTCCGCTCCATCGCGGAGTAGGTCTGTTGCGAGACCCCCAGGTGCAGGGCGACGTCGCTCTGGGTGAGGCCGGCTTCCTTTCGGAAGGCCTGGAGGAGCGGGGGCAGTTGTTCGGCGGTGCGGACGGTGAACTTGGGCATACAAACTCCATACTGTTAATCGAGTTTACAGTCTTTGGTATGTATGTCAACTTTACAAATTCTGAGCTGTTTCTTTAATCTACAGCTTTCAAGCTGTATCTTACAAACGTCGTCTTGTTGCGGTGGGACGCGACGACTTCATCTGGCTGCACAGGTTCGGTGAGAGCTGTCGCCACAGGTCCCACTTTCGAGGCGGTGCTGAAGACGCAGCTCGTAGCGTCCACGGGTATCGCACCGCGGGCGCGGGGCATGTTCAATTGCACCTTGGATTGAAATTTTGAGGTACAAGAAACCAAAGACCCAGTGGGCTCAACACATGCCACTGCCAAGTCGGAAGTGGGCGGCCCCGAGAGCGAACTCGGCCGAGCCGCGGCGGAAAGCCGCTTGCGGGCCGTCGAATGAAAAACAAACCTGCCGACCGTTCGAAGGTGAGAACTTTGTCTGGTACCGTCATTCGCATGACTGAAAACAGCGAACCGTGCGTGAAGATCAGTGATCCCACTTGCCACGACTCGCTGCCGTCCGAGCGCTAGCCCCCACCAAACAGCATGTCGCTGCACGATGGTCTTTACGACCTGCTGATCACCGAGGCGCTTGCCTCGCGCCTTGATCCGGCCATCGCCGAGGTGCTGTCGCTCGGTCAAGGGGGCGCCGACGTTCTGGCCGAGGCCATCACGCGTCAGCTCGCCACGATCCTCGACGAGTTGCCGGGCGACGAGACCGGCAAGGCTGCCCGCCAACTGGCGTTCGTGAATGCACTCCTGGTGACACTGCGTGAGCGCGTTGCAGCGCAAACACCGGCTGTCGCCTCGGACGATGTTGTCGACCTGGTGGCCTCACCCTTGCGCATGCTCAAGGCGATCCATCACGATCGCCAGTTCCCATCAAAACCAGAGATCGGGCTGGCCGCTCCGTGGCTCTTCACTGCAGGCAAGGGTTCGCCATCGCTCTTGCAGGAGATTCGGCGCGAGTTGGCGTCTTCCGATCACGTCGACATCCTTGTGAGCTTCATCACCGTGTCGGGTGTTCGAAAGTTGCAGGATGTGTTGCAACAGATCACGGCGCTTTCGGGGCGGTCCGAAGTCGCTACGCGCATTCGCATCCTGACGACGACATACACCGGTGCCACCGAAGCACGTGCGCTTGACGAACTGGCACGCTTGCCGGGTTGCGAGGTGCGTGTCTCTCTCGATGGTCGGCGCACACGGCTCCACGCGAAAGCTTGGTTGTTCCAGCGAAAGACCGGCTTCGGGTCCGCTTACGTTGGGAGCGCGAACCTCTCCGGCGCGGCGTTGACAGGTGGGCTGGAATGGACGGTCAAGCTGACCCAGCGTGCCCAGGCCGGCCTGTTTGCCCGCGCCACGGCGCACTTCGAGACGCTGTGGGAAGACAACGAGTTCCAACGTTACGACCCGGACAACCCCGTTCACCGGCGCGAGCTGGTCGCAGCCCTCAGGCGCGAGTCGCGCGGGGCTGGCGATTCGGCAGATGTCATTCCGGCCTTTTTCGACATCCAGCCGAAGACCTACCAACAGGAGATGCTCGAACAGCTGGCCTCTGAACGCGCTCATGGACGCTTGCGCAATCTCGTGGTTGCTGCGACGGGCACGGGCAAGACGGTGGTGGCTGCGTTCGACTACCGCAACGCCTGCCGCACCGAGGGTGGAAGGCCGCGCCTGCTGTTCGTCGCGCACCGCGACGAGATCCTTCGCCAGGCCTTGCGAACGTATCGCGAGGTGCTGCGCGATCCAGAGTTCGGAGAGTTGCTCAGTGGCGGCAACGAGCCCGAAAAGTCGGACCACTTGTTCGCCACGATCGACAGCGCCACCAGTCGCGATCTGGTCGCAACGCATGGTGCGCAGCACTGGCATACCGTCGTGGTCGACGAGTGCCACCGGCTTGCAGCCGACCGCTTCGATGCGTTCGCCAACGCCATCAGACCACGCTTTCTGCTCGGCTTGACGGCGACACCCGAGCGCAGCGACGGCCAACCGATCGCACACTATTTCGATGCTCGGCCTGACGGCAGCCCGGCGGTCGAAATGCGCCTGTGGCACGCGCTGGACCTACAGTTGCTCGCGCCCTTCGAGTATTACGCCTGCGACGACGCGACCGACTTCTCCAAAGTGCCATGGGACCAACCCGGCGAGCGCGAGGCGGTGGACAACCTGGTCACCGGCAACGATGTTCGGGCGAGGCTGGTGGTCAATGAATGGCGGCGGCTCGCCTCGGATGCCGCGCGCTCACGCGCCATCGTGTTCTGCGTGTCCGTCGCCCATGCCGAGTTCATGACCAACTGGTTGAATCGGGCCGGGTTGCCGGCCGCGTGCGTCGTCGGCACGACCGGCACTGAAGAGCGCCGGCGTGCGCCGCAGCGCCTTCTCAGCGGCGAGCTGTGCGCGTTGGTGACAGTCGACCTCTACAACGAAGGCGTGGATCTTCCAATGGTCGACACCTTGTTGCTGTTGCGGCCGACACAGAGCCCGGTGCTTTTCCAGCAGCAGATCGGCCGCGGCCTTCGTTTGTCGCCCGGCAAGGAGTGTTGTCTCGTTCTCGACTTCGTTGGGCAGCATCGCGCCGAGTTCCGCTTCGACCGATTGCTGTCGGGCCTCACGGGGCTTTCGAAACGCGAGCTCTCCGACAGCGTGGAAAACGGCTTCGGGAGTTTGCCCCCCGGCTGCCACATCCACCTGCAAAGGCAGACCCGCGAACAGGTGCTGCAAAGCTTGCGTCAGCTGACAACGCAGAACTGGCGGCGCTTGCGCGTCGAGCTGCAAACCTATGCAGCGCTGCGTGGGCGAACGAACGTGCGCCTTGGTGACTTCCTGCACCAACAGCATTTGGAACTCGAAGACATCTATCGGGACAACGGCCGCAGCGGGTGGACCGCGCTGAAACGCGACGCAGGCCTGATCGTTTCGGAACCGGGGCCCGAAGAGGACTACTTCAGCAGGCGCATGGCGGACCTGCTCCACGTTGATGATCCGCTCAGGCTGGACCTGATGGCGGCTGCAACCTCAACCGGAGCTTCATCGCCATTGACGAGGCAGATGCAGGCGTACCAGATTGACGGCGGGCGCCAGCAGGCCGCCGGCTATTCCGATTTCGAGGCTCGACTGGCGCGCCACCCGCCCATTCGAGAGGAATTGGTCGAATTGTCCGGTTTGCTGCAGGCGCGCAGCGATCTGCTGGCTACGCCGATACCGGGCCTCGAAGACACGCCGCTGTGCCTTCATGCGGCCTACGGCGTGCGCGAGGTGCTCACGGCAGTCGGCTGGCTCACCGCCGAACGCCGATCACCATTCCAGGCCGGCGTCTTGCCGCTGACAAGCCGCAAGATCGAGTTGTTGTTCGTCACGCTCGACAAGAGCGAGGGCTTCCGCGAGGCCATTGCGTACCGCGACTACGCGATCAGTGCCGAACGGTTCCATTGGCAATCGCAGAGGACAGCAGGGCCCGACACGAACAGCGGACGGCGCTATCTCGAAAGCCCATCCAACGGGTGGCAGTTCCAGCTGTTCGTGCGTACGCGCAAGGGCGACGCCTATCGAGCCTGCGGTCGCATGACGATGGAGACAGCGGAAGGCGACCGACCGATGAGCCTCGTCTGGCGGCTCGAAACACCGTTGCCTGCGAGGCTGTTCCGCGAGTTCAGCGTGCTTCGTGGGGCGTAGCGGAAAGGCTCTTGTTCACGACTTGGCTCCTACTTTGCCACCAACCTGAAATCAAACCTCACCCCCAGCCGGCCATCCCCCACCACCACCGACTCGATCTGAAACGCCTCCACCGTCGTCTGCAACTGCGCCCCGCTGTTCTGCAGCATCGAGCGCACCGCCTTCAGCACATCGAGGTCGATGGCGCGTGGCAAGGCGGGCAGCAGGCCCGATTCGACGACCATGCGCACGGTCGGGTCGTCGACGCTGTCGATGCGCAGATCGTCGAGCCGCACGCTGCCGCCATTGGCGGCGGGGCGACCCGACACCACGGTCCAGGTGACGACGCTGACGCCGACGCACGCGTTGCCCGTGTCGAGGCCGACACGCGCTGACAGTCGCGAGCGGATCCGGATGCGGCCTTCTTTCAGCTCGACGCTCGGGCTTTCCAGGTAGGCCAGGCACGCGCCGCGCTGCAGCTCGTGGCGGCCGGCGTTGTTGAACATCGTCTGCTGCACGAGCTTCTCGACGGCCGAGCGCTCCAGCACGATTTCTGCGGCCTGCGCGGCGGTGCCTGCCAGCAGCGCCATGCAAATGCCGGCGCGGCGAAGTGTGCGGTTCATGGTGACTGATTCCTCGAGGGCAGGGTGATTCGGGTTTGCGATGCCGAGTGTGCCGTGCCTCGGCCCCAAAACCTGTGAGCAAACCGAACCGCGGCACCGCGCGCATAGACTTGCGCCGAAATCGGCGTGAACAGCACGCCTTGCCATCGCCTCTTCGGCCGCATTCATGAACCTGTTCGTCTCGCTCAAATACCTGGTCGCGCTCGACGACCACCGGCACTTCGGCCGCGCCGCATTGGCCTGCCATGTCACGCAGCCGGCTTTGTCGAACGCGTTGAAGGCGCTCGAAGAGCACTTCGGCGCGGCCATCGTCAAGCGGGGCCGCAACTTCGGTGGCTTCACGACCGAAGGCGACCGCATTCTGGTCAGCGCGCGCCGCATGCTGCACGAGCACGAGCTGCTCGAGCAGGACCTGCGCAGCGCCGCCGGCGAGCCGCGTGGCCACCTGCTGATCGGCGCCGTGCCCACCGCCACGCCGATGGCCGCGCGCTTCGCGGCGATGCTGCACGACCGCCACCCCGGCATCGTGCCCAGCGTGCGCTCGATGAGCTCGGTCGAGCTCGAGACGCGGCTCGAAACCCTCGCGCTCGACATGGGCCTGGGTTACACCGAGCGGCTCGACGGCAGCCGCTCGCAGCTGCGCGTGGTGCCGCAGTACGAAGAGCGTTACTTCCTGCTGCGCAAGTCCGCCGGGCCGGCCGATCGGCCGCTGCGCATCGGCGCGCCGATGACGTGGTGTGAAGCCGCCACCTTCCCGCTGTGCCTGATGAGCGCCGAGATGCACAACCGCACCATCGTCGACCGCGCGTTCGCCGAGGCCGGCGCCCACCCGTCGCCGGCCATCGAGACCAACTCGATCCTCACGCTGGCGCTCAGCGTGGCGGCCGGGCGCGTGTGCGCGATCATGCCGGGCGCGCTGGTCGGCGCGATGCAGGGGCAGCGTGATCTGGAAGCGCTGCCGCTCGTGGAGCCGCAGGTGGCGGTGCCGATCGCCTTCATGGTGCACGACAGCAACCGCCCCTCGCGCACGCTCGAAGCAGCGCTGGCCTTCGCGCAAGACCCGGCCTGGCTCGCGCACGCGGCCTTGCACTCCGGCCTGCTGGCGGGCTGATGGCGGGCTGGTGACGAGGCCAAGGCCCGCCATCATTTTCAGATCGCATCGATTCATTCGCCGAGTCAATTGGACTGATCCGGCCGCGGTGTCGACACTGCGCCCCTGCGTCGCGTTGCAGCGACGAAGGAGGCCCGCATGTCAGTCGCTCGTCCCATCACTTCGCCCGAGGTGCTCGCCGCCGTGCAGGCCGTGCTGGCCGCGCACGCCGGTGAACCCGGCGCGCTGCTGCCGATCCTGCACGACGTGCAACACGCGCTGGGTTGCGTGCCCGGCCATGTGGTGCCCGACATTGCCAACGCGCTGAACCTGTCGCGCGCCGAGGTGCACGGCGTCGTCACCTACTACCACCACTTCCGCGCCGAGCCGGCCGCGAAAAACGTGGTGCAGATCTGCCGCGCCGAAGCCTGCCAGGCGATGGGTGCGGAAGCGCTGTTCGCACACGCCCGCCAGCACCTGGGCTGCGACGGCCACGGCATGTCGAAAGACGGCAGCGTGACGCTGGAACCGGCGTACTGCCTGGGCCTGTGCGCTTCGTCGCCGGCGATCACGCTGAACGACGAGCCCTATGCGCGGGTCACGCCGAAGGTGTTCGAGCGGCTGGTCGCCGAAGCGCGGAGCGCCGCATGAGCACCATCGTTTACGTGCCGCGCGATTCCGCTGCGCTGGCCGCCGGCGCCGACCGTGTCGCGCGCCGCATCGTCGAAGAAGCCGCGAAGCGTGGGCTCGATGTGCATCTCGTGCGCAACGGTTCGCGCGGCCTGTTCTGGTTGGAGCCGATGGTCGAGGTGGCCACGTCCGTGGGTCGAGTCGCCTACGGCCCGGTCGCGGTCGACGACGTGGCCGCACTGTTCGACGCCGGCTTCCTGAGCGGTGCAGCGCACACCCTGAACCTCGGCCTCACCGACCAGATCCCGTACCTGAAGAAGCAGGAACGGCTGACCTTCGCGCGCATGGGCGTGACCGACCCGCTGTCGCTCGCCGACTACGAGGCGCACGAGGGTTACGCCGGCCTGCGCGCCGCGCTGGCGCTCGCGCCCGAAGCCATCGTGCAGCAGGTGTTCGACTCCGGCCTGCGCGGCCGCGGTGGCGCGGCGTTCCCGGCCGGCATCAAATGGAAGACGGTGCTGGGCACGAAGGCGGCGCAGAAGTACGTCGTCTGCAACGCCGACGAAGGCGACTCGGGCACGTATTCCGACCGCATGACGATGGAGGGCGACCCGTTCATGCTGATCGAAGGCATGACGATCGCGGGCATCGCGACCGGCGCGACGCAGGGTTATGTGTACGTGCGCTCCGAGTACCCGCACGCGATCGCGGCGCTGAACGAGGCGATCCACCGCGCCGAGCTCGCGGGGTTTCTGGGCAAGGACATCCTCGGTTCCGGCAAGAGCTTCTCGCTGCAGGTGCGCAAGGGTGCGGGCTCGTACGTGTGCGGCGAAGAAACCGCGCTGCTCGAAAGCCTGGAAGGCAAACGGGGCATCGTGCGTGCCAAGCCGCCGCTGCCGGCCATCACCGGGCTGTTCGGCCAGCCGACGCTGATCAACAACGTGATTACGCTGGCCAGCGTGCCGATGATCCTGACGCGTGGTGCCGCGTTTTATCGCGACTTCGGCATGGGCCGTTCGCGCGGCACGCTGCCGATGCAGCTGGCCGGCAACATCAAACACGGCGGCTTGGTCGAAAAGGCCTTCGGCGTGACGCTGCGTGAGCTGCTCTACGACTACGGCGGGGGCTCGGCCTCGGGCCGGCCGATCAAGGCGGTGCAGGTCGGCGGGCCGCTCGGCGCCTACCTGCCCGAATCGCAGTGGGACACGCCGCTCGACTACGAGGCCTTCGCCGCCATCGGCGCGACCGTGGGCCACGGCGGCATCGTGGTGCACGACGACACGGCCGACCTGTCGGGCCTGGCGCGCTACGCGATGGAGTTCTGCGCGCTCGAATCGTGTGGCAAGTGCACACCCTGCCGCATCGGTTCGACGCGCGGCGTGGAAGTGATCGACAAGATCCGCGCCAACAACAACCGGCCGCAGCAGGTGATCCTGCTGCGCGACCTGTGCGACACCATGGTTCACGGCTCGCTGTGCGCGATGGGCAGCATGACGCCGTATCCGGTGATCTCGGCACTGAACCATTTCCCGCAGGACTTCGGCCTAGAAGTTCCTGACCGCGCGGCCGCCTGAAGGAATCGACATGCTCGACCATCTGAAAGAAACCGACTTCGGCACGCCGCTGCGCGAGTCGACCGAGTACGTCACGCTCGAGATCGACGGCGAAGAGGTGAGCGTGCCCAAGGGCACATCGCTGATGCGCGCGGCGATGGACGCGGGCATCAAGGTGCCCAAGCTCTGCGCCACCGACAGCCTGGAACCTTTCGGGTCGTGCCGCCTGTGCCTGGTCGAGATCGAAGGCCGCAGGGGTTACCCGGCCTCGTGCACCACGCCGGCCGAAGCCGGCATGAAAGTGCGCACGCAAACGCCGAAGCTGCAGGACCTGCGCAAGGGCGTGATGGAGCTCTACGTCTCCGACCACCCGCTCGACTGCCTCACGTGTTCGGCCAACGGCAACTGCGAGCTGCAGGACATGGCCGGGGTTACTGGGCTGCGCAACGTGCGCTACGGCTTCGACGGCAAGAACCACCTCGACAGCCCTAAAGACGAGTCGAACCCGTACTTCACCTACGACGCGAGCAAGTGCATCGTCTGCAACCGCTGCGTGCGGGCGTGCGAAGAAACGCAGGGCACGTTTGCGCTCACTATTCAAGGAAGAGGGTTCGAATCGCGCGTGTCGCCGGGCCAGAACGAGCCCTTCATGGAATCGGAATGTGTGAGCTGCGGCGCGTGTGTCGAGGCTTGCCCGACGGCCACGCTGCAAGAGAAGTCCGTGATCTGGCTCGGCCAGCCCGAGCACAGCGTCATCACGACCTGCGCTTATTGCGGCGTCGGCTGCGGCTTCAAGGCCGAGATGAAAGGCAGCGAAGTCGTGCGCATGGTGCCGTGGAAGGACGGCAAGGCCAACGACGGCCATTCGTGCGTGAAAGGCCGCTTCGCCTGGGGTTACGCGACGCACCAGGACCGCATGTTGAAGCCGATGATCCGCGCCAAGATCACCGACCCGTGGCAGGAAGTGAGCTGGGACGTGGCGATCGGCCACGCCGCCAGCGAGTTCAAGCGCCTGCAGGCGAAGTACGGCAATGATTCGATCGGCGGCATCACCTCGTCACGTTGCACCAACGAAGAAACCTACCTGGTGCAGAAGCTCGTGCGTGCGGCCTTCGGCAACAACAACGTCGACACCTGCGCGCGGGTCTGCCACTCGCCCACCGGCTACGGCCTGAAGCAGACGCTGGGCGAGTCGGCCGGCACGCAGACTTTTCGGTCGGTCGAGAAGGCCGATGTGATCATGGTCATCGGCGCCAACCCGACCGACGGCCACCCGGTGTTCGCGTCGCGCATGAAGAAGCGTTTGCGTGAAGGTGCGAAGCTGATCGTCGTCGACCCGCGCCGCATCGACATCGTGCGCTCGCCGCACGTGCAGGCCGAACACCACCTGCAGCTCAAACCCGGCACCAACGTGGCCGTGGTGACAGCGATGGCGCATGTGATCGTGACCGAAGGGCTGGTCGCCGAAGACTTTGTCGCCGAGCGTTGCGAAGCCAAGTCCTTCAACGAATGGCGCGAGTTCGTGGCGCGCGAAGAGAACTCGCCCGAAGCGATGGAAGCCCGCACCGGCGTGCCGGCCGCCGAGCTGCGCGCTGCGGCGCGGCTGTACGCCGACGCCGACAACGGCGCGATCTACTACGGGCTTGGCGTGACCGAACACAGCCAGGGCTCGACGACGGTGATGGGCATCGCCAACCTCGCGATGGCCACCGGCAACGTCGGCCGCGAAGGCGTGGGCGTGAATCCGCTGCGCGGGCAGAACAACGTGCAGGGCGCGTGCGACATGGGCTCGTTCCCGCACGAGCTGCCGGGTTACCGGCATGTGTCGGACGCGACGGCGCGTGCCTCGTTCGAAGACGCCTGGGGCGTGCAGATCAGCCCCGAGCCGGGCCTGCGCATTCCGAACATGTTCGACGCGGCGCTGAGCGGCGGCTTCAAGGGCCTGTACTGCGAAGGCGAAGACATCGTTCAATCCGACCCGAACACGCAGCACGTGGCGGCGGCGATGATGGCGATGGAATGCGTGGTGGTGCAGGACCTGTTCCTGAACGAGACCGCGAAGTACGCGCACGTGTTCCTGCCGGGCTCGTCGTTCCTCGAAAAGGACGGCACCTTCACGAACGCCGAGCGCCGCATCTCGCGGGTGCGCAAGGTGATGCCGCCGAAGGCGGGCCTGGCCGACTGGGAAGTGACGGTCAAGCTCGCCAACGCGCTCGGCTACCCGATGCACTACAAGAACCCCGAAGCGATCATGGACGAGATCGCCGCGCTCACGCCGACCTTCCGCGGTGTGAGCTACAAGAAGCTCGCCCAACTCGGCAGCATCCAGTGGCCGTGCAACGACGAAGCGCCCGAAGGCACGCCGACCATGCACATCGATGAATTCGTGCGCGGCAAGGGCAAGTTCATCATCACGCAGTACGTGGCCACCGACGAGAAGGTCACGCGCAAGTTCCCGCTGCTGCTGACAACCGGGCGCATCCTGTCGCAATACAACGTGGGCGCGCAGACCCGGCGCACCGACAACAACCAGTGGCACAGCGAAGACCGGCTCGAGATTCACCCGCACGACGCTGAAGAGCGTGGCATCCAAACCGATGACTGGGTCGGCATCGGCAGCCGCGCCGGCGAGACGGTGCTGCGTGCGGTCGTTTCCGATCGCATGCAGCCGGGCGTGGTCTACACGACCTTCCACTTCCCCGAGTCGGGTGCGAACGTGATCACGACCGACAACTCCGACTGGGCCACCAACTGCCCCGAGTACAAGGTGACGGCCGTGCAGGTGATGCCGGTGATGCAGCCTTCGGCCTGGCAGCAGGAATACAGCCGCTTCAACCGCGTGCAGCAGGATCTGCTGAAGTCGGCCAGCGACGCCGGCGAGACCGTGGGAGCGAAGTGACATGAGCGTCATCGACGACACCGTGCCGTTCTGCGAAGGCGCCCGTTCGCTGCCGGTGCGCGGCGTGCGCGCAGGGCGACCGTTCGCGGTGCAGGACTGGGTGGCCGAAGAAGTGCCGGTCGCGCTCGAATACAACGGCATCTCGCACGCGGTGATGCTGGCCACGCCGCTCGACCTGGAAGATTTCGCGCTCGGCTTTTCGCTGAGTGAAGGCATCCTCGACGATGCGAACCAGTTGTACGCCGTGGAAGAAGAACCGTCGGCGCTCGGCATCACGCTGCACCTGCAGGTCGCGAGTTCGGCGTTCGCGCGTCTGAAAGACCGTCGCCGTTCGATGAGCGGCCGCACTGGCTGTGGCCTCTGCGGCACCGAGAGCCTGTCGCAGGTCTCGCGCGACCTGCCGGCGCTGCGCCACACCACGCTGCCGAGCCGCCAGGCCATCGCGCATGCGATGGCGCAGTTCTGTGCCCTGCAAACCCTGCAGCAGGCCACCGGCGCCGTGCACGCCGCCGCCTGGTGCTCGGCCGACGGCGAGGTGCGCTGGCTGCGCGAAGACGTGGGCCGCCACAACGCGCTCGACAAATTGATCGGCGCGCTGGCGAACAACGGAGTCGACGCGACGAGCGGTTTCATCGCCGTCACCAGCCGCGCCAGTTTCGAGATGGTGCAGAAGACGGCGATGGCCGGCGTGTCGCTGCTCGCCGCCGTGTCGGCACCGACCTCGTTCGCGGTCGCCACGGCGCAGAACGCCGGCATGACGCTGGTGGGCTTCGCGCGGGCGCAGGACCTGGTCGTCTACTGCAATCCCGAGCGCTTGGCGCTTGAACAGGAATCCGCCCATGCACACTGACGCGTTGATCCGCATGGCCAACCAGATCGGCACCTTCTTCGAAGCCATGCCCGACCGCGCCGAAGCGCTCGAAGGCGTGGCGATGCACATCAAGCGCTTCTGGGAACCGCGCATGCGTCGCGCGCTGCTCGCGCATGTCGACGAAGCCGGCACGGCCGAACTGAACGGCATGGTGGCCGAGGCGATCAGCCGGCACCGCGCGGTGCTGGCCTGACGCGGCCGAGTCGTCAGCCGGCCGGCGGCAAGCCCTCGAACGGCACGATGCGCTCGATCAGCGCCGCGCCTTCACCGAGCAGAAAGTCCTTGAAGGCCTGGGCCACCGGGGGCAGGCGCTTGTTGCGCCGGTGCACCACGTACCAGTGCAGCATCAGCGGAAAGCCGCGCACGTCGAGCACGCGCAGGTGGCCGTTCTGCAGCTCCTGGCTGATCGTGTGGGCCGACAGGAAGCTGATGCCCATGCCGGCGATCACCGCCTGCTTGATGGTCTCGGTGCTGCGGATCTCCATCGTGATGTTGATGTCGTCGAGCGCGCGGCCGAAACCTTCTTCCATCGAGTGCCAGGTGTCGGAGCCGCGCTCGCGCACGACGAAGGGCTGGCGCATCAGCGAAGCCACCGTGATCAAGGGCTTGCCGACCATCGGGTGCGTGGGTGCGGCGACGATCACGTAAGGATGCGGCGCGAACGGCGCATTCACCGTGTCCATGTCGGTCGGCGGCCGCACCATGATCGCCAGGTCGGTCAGGTTGTCGTTGATGTGGGTGAGCAGGCCTTCGCGGTTGTGCACCGAGAAGTTCAAGGTTACGCCGCGGTGGCGGCTCGCGAACTCGACCAGCAGGTGCGGGAAGAAGTAGTCACCCGCGCTGATCACGCCCACGTTGAGCTTGCCGCCCGACACGCCCTTGAACTGTGTCATCGCGATCTCGGCGGCCTCGAACTGCTGGATGATCGCGCGGCTGATCTGCAGCAGCTCGGTGCCCGCCGGCGTGAGGTAGATCTTCTTGCCGAACTGCTCGAAGAGCGCGTTGTCGGCGTGCTCTTCGAGCTTCTTCACCTGCGTGGACACGGCCGGCTGCGTCAGGTGCAGCTCTTCGGCCGCACGCGAAAAGCTCAGGTTGCGCGCGACCGCCTCGAACACCTTCAGCTGGCGCAGCGTGGCGTGTTTCATCGGGCGGCCGCGCCGGGCCTCAGCTCACCGCCTGCATGCGCACCTGGCCCCGTTCCTGTTCCATCGTCTGTGCGAGCAGCTTGACGAGGGCGTAGACCGTGTCGATGTGCGGCGTGGGCGTGTCGGTCAGGCGCGCCAGCTCGACCACCGCGCCGACCAGCGCGTCGATCTCGGGCGCACGCCCGGCTTCCACGTCCTGCAGCATCGAGGTCTTGTGCTTGCCGACCTTCTCGGCCCCGGCGATGCGCTTGTCGATCGTCACGCGGAAGGTGATGCCGAGCTTGTTGGCCACGACCTGCGCCTCGGTCATCATCGCCGCGGCCAGCGCGTGCGTGAGCGGGAACTGGCAGATGTCGACCAGCGTGGCGTGGCTCAGGCTGCTGACCGGGTTGAAGGTCAGGTTGCCCCACAGCTTGAGCCAGATCTCCGAGCGGATGTTGTCGAGCACCGGCGCCTTGAAGCCGGCGTTGGTGAAACACGCCGAGACGCGGTTGACGCGCTCGCTGATCGTGCCATCGAGCTCGCCGAGCGGAAAGCGGTCGCCTTCGATGTGCTGCACCACGCCCGGCGCCACCAGTTCGGAAGCGGGGTAGACCACGCAGCCGAGCACCCGTTCGGCCGGGATCATCTTGCCGACCACGCCGCTCGCGTCCACGCTCTTGACCTGCGTGCCTTCGAGCGCGCCGCCGTGTTTGTGGAAGTACCAGTAAGGCACGCCGTTCTGCATCGTGACCACCACGGTCTCGGGGCCGAAGAGCTTGGCCACGTCGTTCGCCACGGCTTCGACCTGGTGCGCTTTCATCGCCAGGATCACCACGTCTTGCGGCCCGGCCTGCGCGTAGTCGTTGGTGGCCTTCACGTTGCGCGTGGTCTGGCGCGAGCCATCGGCCGCGATCAGCGTGAAGCCGTTGTCGCGGATCGCCTCCAGGTTGGCGCCCCGCACGATGAAGGTAACGTCTTCCCCGGCGAGGGCGAGCTTGGCGCCCACCAGCCCGCCGATCGCGCCTGCGCCGATCACTGCTATCTTCATGTCGAACTCCGGTAGTTGAATTCGTTGCGCAAGCGCAGACCGCCGGCCTAGCCGAAGCGGTTGACGAGCTTGCCAATGCCGCCGATCTCGACCTCGACCCTGCTGTCGGGCTTCATCGAGCCGACACCGACCGATGTGCCGCACAGGATCACGTCGCCCGGGTAGAGCGTCATGTCGAGGGAGATCAGGCTGACCAATCGTTGTACCGAAAAGCGCATGTCGCTGATCGGGTAATTCTGTCTGACTTCACCGTTGAGCGTGGTCGTGACCGTGAGCGTGGTGGGGTCGAGGCCGGTGGCGACCACCGGGCCCATCGGGCAGAAGCTGTCGAAGCCCTTGGCGCGCGTCCATTGGGCGAAGGATGCGTCGCGGTTCAGGATGTCGGCCACCGTCACGTCGTTGGCGCAGGTGTAGCCGAACACGTGGGCCAGCGCGTCGGCTTCCGACACGCCGCTGCAGGTCTTGCCGATCACGATGCCGAGTTCGCCTTCGAACACCACCTTGCCGTCGCAGAGCGGCTTGCGGATCAAGTCGCCATCAGCAGCGAAAGAGTTCGGCGACTTCAGCAGGTAGAGCGGCTCGGCGGGGTCGGCCAGATTCAGCTTGGCGGCCAGCGCATGGAAGTTGTTCCACATCGCGATGACCTTGCTCGGCGCGGTGGGCGAGAGCAGGCGCACCTCACTGAGCGCGAGCACGGTACCGGTGGCGTGTGGCTCGGCGAACATGTCGCCGGCGTGTTCGACCACTTGCGTTCCGGCCAGCGTGCCAAAACCGATCTTGCCGGCGTGCTCGAAGCGGACCCAACGGTTTTGCATGACGTGCTCTTTCTGTCTGCTGCGAAAGCGCCGGGGGTTCAGGCCGGCGCAGCTTTCGCATTGTCCGCAAATGCTCCCTTCAGTGTGGTTTCACGACGGGGATCGATCGATTGTCGGCGAACTGTTGCGCCAACCCGGTGTCAGGCGCCGAGTTCGCCGCCCAGGGTCTGGGCCCAGTCGAAATGCCGGCCCGGCCGTGCGGCCGAGGCCGCAGTGCGCTGGCGGTGGACCGACTGCTTTTCCTGGATCACGCCGACCAGAAAATCGGTGTCGTAGGCCTTCAGCAAATGGGCTTGCTGCGTTTCGATGTAGTGGCGCAGCTGTTGTTCCGCGTTCAGGCCGCTGCGGGTCAGCTGGCTGTAGGTGTCGGAATCCCAGTGCCAACGGAAACCCAGCTCGTGGAAGGCGGCGTTGTAGGCGTTGCGTTCGGTTTCGTCGAAGCGGTATTGGGTGGGGAAATCGTTGACCATGAGCTGCTCCTTGAACTGGTTTTCCGCGTTGCCCGGTGTCGGGGAAATCGCGTCGGCGTGTTCAAAATGTAGGCTCGGTGATCGATAAGTGATAGTTAAACTATTTTATGAAAAGCATTTATCAAGAGTGATGATCCCTCAAGCTCAGACGGCCGCCGCGTCCAGCACGTTCTGCAAGGCGATGCCGCCGCCGTAACTGCCCTGCGCCGGCGCCACGCCGCCCAGCGTGACGCGGATCGCGCAGTACTTGAATTCGGGGATCTTCGCGAACGGGTCGAGCGCCGCGTTGGTCAGCCGGTTGATCGCGGCCTCGTAGTAGCAGAAGGGCACGAACACCGCGCCGCGCGGCGAGCTGTCGTCGGCGCGGGCGTAGAGCACCACCTCACCGCGGCGCGATTCGATCGTCACCACGTCGCCCGGCTGGCCGCCCATCGCGGCCAGGTCGAGCGGGTGAACCAATGCGACCGGATCGGGCTCGAGCGTGTCGAGCGTCGTCGCACGCCGCGTCATGCTGCCGGTGTGCCAGTGTTCGAGCTGGCGGCCGG
>Ga0073925_1000059_pt1 | contig 31696 bp, 26 predicted proteins | sample GWRWT4_21May14_FD_70952 | JGI IMG/M metagenome (GOLD analysis project Ga0073925, IMG submission 70952) | Sand microcosm microbial communities from a hyporheic zone in Columbia River, Washington, USA - GW-RW T4_21-May-14 | ecosystem: Engineered > Artificial ecosystem > Sand microcosm >...
CTGATTTGAAACTCGCCACCTGGAACGTCAACTCGCTGGCGGTGCGCCTGCCGCAACTGATCGACTGGCTCGCATTGCACCGGCCCGACGTGCTGTGCCTGCAGGAAACCAAGCTCAGCGACGACAAGTTTCCGCACGCTGCGCTTGCAGCCACGGGCTACCAGCTGCATTGGTTCGGGCAGAAGACCTACAACGGCGTGGCCCTGCTCTCGCGCACGGCCGCCACCGAGGTGGTGAAGAACATCCCCGGCCTCGACGATCCGCAGGCGCGGGTGATCGCCGGCACGGTCGACGGGGTGCGCGTGATCGGCGCCTACATCCCGAACGGGCAGGACGTGGAGAGCGACAAGTTCGTCTACAAGCTGCGCTGGCTGACGGCGCTGCGCGTGTGGATCGCCACCGAGATGGCGGCGCACCCGAAGCTCGTGCTGATGGGCGACTACAACATCGCGCCCGAAGACCGCGACGTGCACGACCCGGTGCTGTGGGCCGGCCAGGTGCTGTGCACGCCGGAAGAACGCGCGCACTTCAAGGGGCTGATCGCACTCGGCCTGCACGACTCGTTTCGCCTCTTCGAGCCGGGGCCGAAGCACTATAGCTGGTGGGACTACCGGATGCTCGGGTTCCAGAAGAACAAGGGTCTGCGCATCGATCACATCCTCGTCAGCGACGCGCTGAAGGCAAGGGTGACGAGTTGCGTGATCGACCGGCCGACGCGCAAGAACGAGCGGCCCAGCGACCACGCACCGGTGATCGTCGAGTTGGCTGATTGAGGCCGGCGCGGGCGACGTTCAGTCGTCCAGGCCGAGTTCCTGGATCTTGCGCGTGATCGTGTTGCGCCCGATGCCGAGCTTCTGCGCGGCTTCGATGCGCCGGCCGCGTGTGATCTCGAGCGCGGTGTGGATCAGCTGCGCCTCGAACTTGCGCGTCAGCGTGTCCCACACTTCGGGCTGACCCGCCTGGAGCAGGCTGCGGGCATCCTGCTCCAGGCCGGCGAGCCAGTGGACGGCAGGTGCTGCGGCAACAACGGCCGGGCTCGCCTGCATGTCCGTGCCGACCACCGCGCTCGGGATGTGCGCTGCAGGCGCCGCCACGGCGACCAGCGCGTCGACGGGCACGGAAGCCAGCGTCGGCGCCACCACCGCAGCCGGCAACGTCTGCAGCTCGGGCGGCAGGTCTTTCGCTTCGATCATCTGCGAAGGCGCCATCACGGTCAGCCAGTGGCAGATGTTTTCGAGCTGGCGCACGTTGCCGGGGAAGTCGAAGCGTGTCAGCCGCGCCAGCGCGGCATCGGTGATGCGCTTGGCTTCGACACCGAGTTCCTTGGCGCTCTTCTGCAGGAAGAAGCGGGTCAACGCCGGCACGTCTTCGTTGCGCTCGCGCAGCGCCGGCAAACGCAGCCTGATCACGTTCAGGCGGTGAAACAGGTCTTCGCGGAACGCGCCGAGGCGCACCCGGTCTTCCAGGTTCTGGTGGGTGGCGGCGATCACGCGCACGTTGCTGCGCATCGGGTTGTGGCCGCCGACGCGGTAGTACTGGCCGTCGGACAGCACCCGCAGCAGACGCGTCTGCAGGTCGAACGGCATGTCGCCGATCTCGTCGAGGAACAGCGTGCCGCCGTCAGCCTGCTCGAAGCGGCCGCGGCGCGTGGTCTGCGCGCCGGTGAAGGCGCCACGCTCGTGACCGAAGAGTTCGGATTCGAGCAGGTCCTTCGGAATCGCCGCGGTGTTGATCGCGACGAACGGGCCGCTGGCGCGCGGGCTGTGCTTGTGCAGCGCGTTGGCCACGAGCTCCTTGCCGGAACCCGACTCGCCGGTGATCAACACGGTGACGATGCTCTGGCTCAACCGGCCGATGGCGCGGAACACGTCCTGCATGGCCGGGGCCTGGCCGAGCATCTCGGGCATCTGGGCCGACTTCTCGTCGCGCACTTCTTCGCGCAGGCTTTCTTCGACCGCGCGGCGGATCAGCTCGACCGCCTTGGGCAGGTCGAAGGGCTTGGGCAGGTATTCGAAAGCGCCGCCCTGGAACGCGCTGACGGCGCTGTCGAGGTCGGAATACGCCGTCATGATGATGACCGGCAGCGTCGGGTGGCTTTCGCGCACCTTGCCGAGCAGGTCGATGCCCGAACCGCCGGGCATGCGGATGTCGGAGACGAGCACCTGCGGTTCGTCGTCCTCGAGCGCCTTGAGCACGTCGCGCGTGTTCGTGAAGCTGCGCACGGTGAACTCTTCGCGCGTCAGCGCCTTCTCCAGCACGAAGCGGATGGATTGGTCGTCGTCAACGATCCAGATGGGTTTCATGCAGTGCCCGCGGTTCGTTTGTCTGTGGCCCGCTCCGGTGCCAGGCGACCGCTCGTGGCAATCGGCTGGCTAGGGTAGCGGAATCACTATCTTGAAAATCGTCTTGCCCGGTTCACTTTCGCATTCGACCGTGCCCAGGTGTTGCTGCACGAACGTCTGCGCGAGTGTGAGTCCGAGACCGGAGCCGCCGTCCCGCCCCGACACCAGCGGGTAGAAGATGCGATCCCGTAGGGACTCGGGCACGCCCGGGCCGTTGTCCTGAATATGCAAGTCCAGTGCCAGACGGTAGCGCTGCTTGCCCAGGGTGACCTGGCGGGCGATGCGGGTGCGCAGCAGAATGCGCGCGTCGCCGCCGGCGATGCGCTCGGCCAGCGCCTGCGCGGCGTTGTGCGCGATGTTGAGCACGGCCTGGATCAGCTGCTCGCGGTCGCCGCGAAAGTCGGGGATCGAGGTGTCGTAGTCACGCTCGACCCGCAGGCCCCGCGGAAACTCGGCCAGGATCAATGCCCGCACCCGCTCGCAGACCTCGTGGATGTTCACGTCGCTCACCACGTGCGGCTTGCGGTGCGGCGCCAGCAGGCGGTCGACCAGGCCCTGCAGCCGATCGGCCTCGTTGATGATGACCTGGGTGTATTCGGTCAGCGCGCGCGACTCGACTTCCATTTCCAGCAGCTGCGCCGCACCGCGGATGCCGCCGAGCGGGTTCTTGATTTCGTGCGCCAGGTTGCGGATCAGCTCCTTCGTGACCTGGGCCTGGTCGAGCGCCCGCTCCTCGCGGTCTTGCCGGGTCTGCTGCTCGATCTCGACCAGCTCGACCACGACGTGCGGCATCTGGTCCATCTGGTTCACGATCACGTGCACCGGCAGCGGCTCGCCCGGGCTGCCGGCCGGGCGGCGCAGCAGGGCTTCGAGGCGGCTGGTCGAATACTCGTTGCGGCTCACCGCCAGCACGGTGTCGCGCAGCTGCGCCGGGTCGGCGAACCAGTCGAACACCGAACTGCGCTGCACGTTGCGGCGCGACAGGCCGAGCACGCTCTCGAAAGACGCGTTGGCAAAAACACATTGGCCTTCGGTGCCGACGATCGCGACCATGGTCGCGAGGTGATCGAAGGCCGCGTAGGGCGACGCGGTCGGGGTTTCCGGGCCGCCGTCGGGCGCCGGATCGTGCATGCGCCTCACGACGGCAGCTTGGCCAGCTCGCGCTTGATCGACGCGATGTCGTTTTCCTTGCGCGCCAGGGCGGACTTCATGTCGGCGACACGGTCGAGGTATTTCTGGTTGTTCTTCTCGTCGCCACGGCGCTCGGGCTCGCCGTTGTTGTACTCGGTGCGCATGAAGGCCAGGCGCTCTTCCTCGCGCTTGAGTTCGGCTTCGAGGATGCGGCGTGCGTCGCTGTCGCGGGCGCGCTGCTCGGCCGGGTCGATGCGGGTGGCCGCCGGGCCCGAGGCGCCGGGCGCGGCGGCAGGAACGGGCCGTGGTTTCGTGATCTGGATGATCGTGATCGGCGCGCCATCGATGGTCTTGCAGCCCCGGTCCTTGGCTTCCTTGGCGGTGAGCGTGTTGTTGTAGTCGTTGCCGGGGCAGCGGTACATGGTCCCGGTTTGGGCCATGGCCGGCGCCAGCGCCGTGGCGCCCAGCACCAGACCTGCCACCGACCCGCGCCCCGCCCATTTCAGGAATCTCATGCGTCTGTTCTCCACCCAGATGAAACGCGGCGCACCTGCGTGCCGCCGACAGGCTCAGGCGGATTGTGTCGCACGTTGCGGGTGCATCGCACAGAGCACCCACAAAGCGAAAGGGACGGCCTGAGCCGTCCCTGTTCGCTTGCCGGCCCGCCTGACGAGGGCGACCTTACAGCGTGTAGTACATCTCGAACTCGATCGGGTGCGTGGCCATGCGGAAACGCGTGACTTCCTGCATCTTCAGGTCGATGTAGGCGTCGATGTAGGCGTCGGTGAACACACCACCCTTGGTCAGGAAAGCGCGGTCCTTGTCGAGGTACTCGAGCGCCTGGTCGAGGCTGTGGCACACGGTCGGGATCAGCTTGTCTTCTTCCGGCGGCAGGTGGTACAGGTCCTTGCTGGCGGGCTCGCCCGGGTGGATCTTGTTTTCCACGCCGTCCAGGCCGGCCATCAGCATCGCCGAGAAGCCGAGGTACGGGTTCATCAGGGGATCGGGGAAACGCGCTTCGACGCGGCGGCCCTTCGGGTTCGCGACGAACGGGATGCGGATCGAGGCCGAGCGGTTCTTCGCCGAGTAGGCCAGCTTCACCGGCGCTTCGTAGCCCGGCACCAGGCGCTTGTACGAGTTCGTGCCCGGGTTGGTGATGGCGTTCAGCGCGCGCGCGTGCTTGATGATGCCGCCGATGTAGTACAGCGCGAATTCCGAGAGGCCGGCGTAGCCGTCACCGGCGAACAGGTTCTTGCCGTCCTTCCAGACCGACTGGTGCACGTGCATGCCCGAGCCGTTGTCGCCGACGATGGGCTTGGGCATGAAGGTCGCGGTCTTGCCGTAGCTGTGAGCCACGTTCTGGATCACGTACTTCTGCAGTTGAACCCAGTCGGCGCGCTGGATCAGCGTGCTGAAGCGGGTGCCGATTTCCATCTGCGCCTGCGCCACTTCGTGGTGGTGCACTTCGCAGGGGATGCCCAGCGATTCGAGCACCAGGCACATCTCGGAGCGCATGTCCTGCATCGAGTCGATCGGCGGCGTGGGGAAGTAACCGCCCTTCACGGCTGGCCGGTAGCCGGAGTTGCCGTGCTCGTAGACCTTCTTCGAGTTCCACGAAGCTTCTTCGGAGTCGATCTCGGCGAAGCAGCCCGACATGTCGTTGCCCCAGCGCACGCTGTCGAACACGAAGAACTCGGGTTCCGGGCCGAAATAGGCGGTGTCGCCGTGGCCCGAGGCTTTCATGTAGGCCTCGGCGCGCTTGGCCAGCGAACGCGGGTCGCGCTCGTAAGGCTTGCCGTCACCCGGCTCGACCACGTCGCAGGTCAGGATCAGCGTGGGCTCTTCGAAGAACGGGTCGATGTTGGCGGTGTTCGCATCGGGCATGAGCTGCATGTCGGACGCTTCGATGCCCTTCCAGCCGGCGATCGACGAGCCGTCGAACGCGTGGCCGGCGGTGAACTTGTCTTCGTTGAAGTGCGACACGGGCACGGTCACGTGCTGCTCTTTGCCGCGGGTGTCGGTGAAACGGAAATCAACGAACTTGATTTCGTTTTCTTTCACCATCTTCATCACATCGGCAACGGACTTGCTGGCCATCTGGAACTCCTGGTGGAACTTGCTTGTTTGGGGTGGGCTGGAAACGAGAGATCAGCATCGAACGGCCTGTGATCAGGCCCAAAAATGCGCACAGGAATGTAGCAGAAAGCATGCCTGAGACGGCCACATCACCGGGCCTCACAGGCCGGTCACCACGGGTGCGCCGGGAAAACCGGGCCGCTCATCGGAGCCCCTGTTGGTGCAAGGCGACGCACCAACTTGGGAGACCCCGGAAGCGTCATCGCACCAACTCGGGGCCCAGTTTGGCGCCGTGCGCCTCGAGCCCGGCCCGCAAATGCGCGTAGGCGGCAGCAAGCAGGTCGGCCTCCCCTTTCACGCCGAGTTCGATGTGGCGGCCCCATTGCGGATGGTCCACGCTCGGCAGGCTGAAAACCTTCACGCCCGCGAAACGCGCCTCGATGCTTTCCATCAGCGGCGTGAGCGTCGCTTCCATCGCGCCGAACACGATGACCGACTTCTCGCTCTGGACGCCCTGGCCTTGCAGGTGCACGTAACGCTGGTCGAGCACCCACTCGACCATCGGCCAGGCCATCACCGGAAAACCCGGCACGAAGTGCACGCTGCCGACGCTGAAACCGGCGATCTTGTTGTACGGGTTCGGAATGATCTGCGCGCCTTCGGGGAACACGCCCATGTTGAGCCGGTGCACGTTGTCGTGGCGGTCGGGCTCGAAGGGCACGCCCTGCTCGGCCGCGGTGTCGCGCATGCGCTCGAAGATCAGGTCGCGCGCCTTGGGGTGCAGGGCCAGCGGCCGGCCGAGCGCGGCTGCAGCGCACTGGCGCGTGTGGTCGTCGGGCGTGGCGCCGATGCCGCCGCACGAGAACACCGCGTCGCCGCTGTCGAAGGCGAACTTCAGGTCGGCAGTGATGCGCTGCGGGTCGTCGCCCACGTAACGGGCCCAGGCCAGCGCCAGGCCGCGCGCCGAGAGCAGCTCGATCACCTTGGGCAGGTGCTTGTCGGCGCGTTTGCCCGAGAGGATCTCGTCGCCGATGATGATGAGACCGAAGTTCATGGTGCGGGTCGGTTCAGGGAGGGGTGAGCGGCGGCAGGGCCGGCGGTGGCACACGCGGGGTCACGTCTTCGATCAGCAGTGCATCGGCGGGCGCATGACGCGCCGGCGGCACGACCTGCACCCCGTCACGCTCGGCGCGCAGCGCCTGCAGCGCCGAGAGTGCGTAGTGCGCGAACCAGAGCGCTGAAAAAGCGAACACCAGCGTGTAGATCCACACGGCGAGCGGCACCAGCACCGGCGCGAACACGATCACGAGCGCGCCCGACGCCCACACCAGCGACGGCGCGGCGCCGAGGTAGCCGGTCAGGATGCCCATGCCGAGGAGGCTGCCGCGGTGCCGCTTGACGAGCTCGCGCCGCTCGTCGCGGCTGGCGTGGTCGGCGAGCACGTCGTAGGTCATCACGCGGTAGGTCAGCCATCCCCAGATCAGCGGTGGCAGGATCAACACCAGCGGCGGCACGAACCACAGCGGGATCGACACCAGCAGCGCGAGCAACGCCACCAGCGTGGCCCACAGACCGCCGAACAGGCTGCCCATGAACGAGCCGCCGCGCTTGCGCTCCATCAGCGCGAAGCGGCGCTCGCCGACGAGGCTCAGCATCGACGGTGTCATCAGCGCAGCCACCATCAGCAGCGACAGCACCACGATCACCGGCGTGCTCGCGAACACCACGATCAGCGGCGCCAGCACCGACTTCAGGTTCGACAGGCCCAGGCCTTCGAGCCAGCCGATGAAGGTGGCGACCAGTTGCCACGACTCGAGCGCTTCGCGCACGCCCGACACCGCCGGCTCCCAGAAGAAGTAACCGACACCGAACGCCAGCCCGGCCATCAGCACCAGCGGCAGCACCGACAATGCGATCACGCGCGGGTGCAGGCAGTAGGCGGCGGCGCGCCAGAATGAATCGAGCAGCAGTTTCAAGGCGCGGCCCTCGCTGGCTGGCGGTCACGCATCGTCGCCACCGCCGAGCACACCACCCAGCAAACCGCCGACCGCCAGGCCGCCGAGCAGCGAGCCTTCTTCACGCGAGCCGCCCCGCTGCGGCGCCGCCGCGAACACGCGCGAGGCCAGGCGCGAGAACGGCAGGCTCTGCAGCCACACCGTGCCGGGGCCGGTGACCTTGGCAAAGAACAGGCCTTCGCCACCGAACAGCGCGGTCTTGATCTTGCCGACGTACTGGATCTCGAAGTTCACGTTCGGCGTGAAGGCCACCAGGCAGCCGGTGTCGACCATCAGCGTCTGCCCGGGCCGCAACTCGCGCCGCAGCACGCTGCCACCGGCGTGCACGAAGGCCAGGCCGTTGCCTTCGAGCTTCTGCATGATGAAGCCTTCGCCGCCGAAGAAACCGACCGAGAGCTTCTGCTGGAAGTAGATACCGAGCGAGACGCCCCGCGCCGCGCACAGAAAGGCGTCTTTCTGGCAGATCAGCGTGCCGCCGAGCGCGGACAGGTCCATCGGCAGGATCTTGCCCGGGTACGGCGCCGCAAAGGCCACTCGTGCCTTGGCCGAGTTCTGGTTCGTGTAGACCGTGGTGAACAGCGACTCGCCGGTGACGAGCCGCTTGCCTGCGCCGAGCAGCTTGCCGAACAGGCCGCCGCCACCACTGCCACTTTGCGAGCCGTCGCCGAACACCGTGTCCATCTGGATGCCGGCGTCCATGAACATCATGCTGCCGGCCTCGCCGACCGCCGCTTCGCCGGGGTCGAGCTCGACCTCGACGAACTGCATTTCGGCGCCCTTGATCTCGTAGTCGACGACGTCCATGGCCATGATGATTGCTCCGTGTGATGAGTGGGATGGTGTCACTGTGCCACGAGCCAGGCGACCGGCTCGGGCTTCTTCAAAACAGGCACGCCCGCGGCCGCACGTGCGCGCAGTTGCCCGCAGCCGCCTTCCACGTCCTGCCCGGCCGACTGGCGCAGCTTGGTCAGGATGCCGCGCCGGTGCAGCGAGCGTGCGATCGCCGCAGCGCGCTCCGGCGGCGGGCGCATGAAGGCTAGCCCGTCGACCGTGTTGTACGGGATCATGTTGAGAATGGCGAACTTGCCCATGAGCAACCGCACGATGCCGTCGAGTTCGTCGTCACCGTCATTGATGCCGGCCAGCAGCGTCCACTGGTACTGGATCGGGTAGCCGGTGGCGCGCGCATAAACCTCGCCCAGTGCCACGAGTTCGGCCGGGTCCATGCACGGCGCGCGGGGCATCAGCTGCGCGCGCAGCTCGGCGTTTGTCGAATGCAATGACAGCGCCAGCGCCGGCTTCACCGCGCCGAGCGGCAGGCGCTCGAACACACGCCGGTCGCCGACGGTCGAGAACACCAGGTTCTTGTGGCCGATGTTGCCGGCGGTGCCGAGCAGCTCGATCGCTTCGATCACGTTGTCGAGGTTGTGCGCCGGCTCGCCCATGCCCATGAACACGACCTTCGTGACCGGCCGCAGCGTGCGCGCCAGCGCCACCTGCGCCACGATCTCGGCGCTGCCGAGCTGGCGGAGCAGGCCGCCCTGCCCCGTCATGCAGAACACGCAGCCGACGGCACACCCCACCTGCGTCGACACGCACAGGCCCTTGCGCGGCAGCAGCACACTCTCGACCGTTTGCCCGTCGGCCAGCTCGACCAGCAGGCGCGCCGAGCCGTCTTCGCCGGGGTGTTCGGAGCGCAGACGCGCCAGGCCCTGCAAATCGGCTTCGAGCGCCGGCAGTGCCTGGCGGACGGCCAACGGCAAGAAGTCTTCAGGCTTGCGCTTGCCGCTGCCCTGCGGCAGGGCCTGCGACCACAAGCGCAGCACGCGGTGTTCGTGGTCGGGCCGGGCACCGTGGGTGCGCAGGCGCTGTCTGATCTGTTCGATGCGCATGAGGTGGCAAGTGTAGGCAAGCCGGGCGAGGCTGTTCTGTCGCCCCCGCCATGTCACCGCGCGAGCGTCAACACCCGCCAGCCGGCAGCACGCGCGTGGGCCAGCAGGCGCGCATCGGCGTCCACCACCACGGGCTCGGCCACCGCGCCGAGCAAAGGCAGGTCGTTGCTCGAATCGCTGTAGAGCGTGGCTTGCGCGAGCAGCATGGCGGGCAGGCCGCGTTCGGCGAGCCAAGCGCGCAGCCGCGTCACCTTGCCTTCGCGCATGTTCAGCGTGCCGCTGGTGCGGCCGGTGCACACGCCGCCTTCGAGTTCAACCTCGGTGGCGATCAGGTGGTCGATGCCGAGGAATTTCGCGGTCATCCCTGTGATGACACGGTTGGTCGCCGTTGTCAGCACGAGCGTGTGGCCCTGTTGCCGGTGCTGATCGACCAGCGCATGGGCGGAAGCCGGAACGCGCGGCGCGACGACTTCGCTCAGGAACTGGTCGCACAGCGGCTGCCACTGCGCCGGCGAGCGGCCTGCGAGCGTGCCGACGTAGAAGTCGCAGAAGTCCTGCACCGAGACGCTTGCGTCGGCATAACGCCGCGCCATGTCGGCGTTGCGCGGCTCGAACTCGGCGCGGTCGAGCACGCCTTGCTGCATCAGGAACTCGCACCACAGCACATCGCTGTCGCCGCTGAGCAGCGTGTGGTCGAGGTCGAACAGCGCCAGTCTTACCGCGGGCCGAGCGCCGGGCCGCTCCCAAGCCGGCCCGCATCCCCCCGGGGGATCGGTCAACGTACTCGTTGAACGAGGGGCCGTCATCTAGGGCTGGCGCAGGTGCCAGGCACGCGGGCGCGTGAAGGCTTCGATGCCGTAGGTCGACAAGGTCAGCCCCACGCCGGAATCGCCATGCCCCGACCACGGCAGGCGCGGGCTCACGCGGTCGCAGCAGTTCCAGTAGACCGTACCGGCATTCACCTTTGAAAGGATGGCCTTCGCCCGTGCTTCGTCGCGCGTGAACACACCGGCGGTCAAGCCGTAGCGGGTGTCGTTCATCAGCGCCAGCGCCTCGGCATCGTTGCCCACCTTCTGGATGCCGATGACCGGGCCGAAGCTTTCTTCCTTCATCAGCGTCATCGAGTGATTCACCTCGGTCAACACGGTCGGTTCGAACCAGTTGCCTGCAGCCTGGATGCGCGAACCACCGACTCGCAAGGTCGCGCCGCGCGCCACCGCGTCGGCCACTTGCGCTTCGAGCGTTTCGAGTTGCGGCGCCCGCGTGATCGCGCCGATGTAGGTCTCTTCGCTGGCCGGGTCGCCCATGCGAAAGCCCTTCACCGTGTCGACGAAGGCCGCGACGAAGGCATCGTGAATGCGCTCGTGCACGTAGATGCGCTCGACCGAACAGCAGCTCTGGCCGGTGTTGTACATCGCGCCGTCGGCCAGCGATTCGGCGGCGCTTTTCACGTCGGCATCGTCCGCCACGTAGGTCGGGTCCTTGCCGCCGAGCTCGAGTTGAAGCTTGATGAAGCGCGGGCCGACGGCTGCCGCGATGCGCGCGCCGGTGGCGTGGGAGCCGGTGAAATACACGCCGTCGACGTTCTGCGCCAGCAGCGCCGCGCCGACCTCGCCACGCCCGACCAGGGTGATGAACACGTCTTGCGGCACACCCGCCTCGTGCAGCAAGCGGTCGATGTGCAGGCCGGTGAGCGTGGAGAACTCCGAAGGTTTGTAGAGCACCGCGTTGCCGGTCAGCAAGGCCGGCACGAACACGTTGCCACCCACGAAGTACGGGTAGTTCCAGGCCGAGATGTTGGCGACCACGCCGAGCGGGTCGAGCCCGATCACTTCGCGCGTGCCGCCTTCGTCGAACACCTGCTGCGGCGCGAGCGTGGCCTCGATCTGCGCGACGAAGAAATCGATGCGCGCGAGCAGGCCGTTGATCTCGTTGCGCGACTGGCGGATCGGCTTGCCGACTTCAGATGTGAGTGTTGCAGCCAGCGTTTCGATCTGCGCTTCGAGCCCGCTGCGGAAGCGCCGCATCACCTCGATGCGCTGCGCCAGCGGCACCGCGGCCCAGGCCGGCTGCGCTGCGCGTGCGGCGGCAGCGCTCGCCGCCACGCCATGTGGCGTGGCCTCGGGCACGTCAGTGATCAATGCGCCGGTGGCGGGGTTGTGGATTTTCAGCATGTTGGAAGTTCGGGTTGTGCAGTCAGGCCACGCGGCAGGCGCGTGCGGTGTCGAGAAAATCCTTCAGGATCGGCGCGCCGTCGAGCTGCGTGTGGTCGAGCGCGGCGAGCGCCAGGAACTCCGGGTGCCACTGCATGCCGAACACATAACTCGGCCCGCGCCAGCGGATCGCTTCGACGATGCCGTCTGGCACCCCGAGCGCTTCGACGACGAGATCACGACCGAGGTCTTTCACGGCCTGGTGGTGGATCGAGTTGATCTTCGCCTGGTGCAGCCCCGGGTACATCTTCGCCAGACGTGTGCCCTGCACCAGGTTCACGTCGTGCAAGGCCCGTTCGTAGAGGTCGGTGTCGCGGTGCGTGACGGCCTGCGTCACCTGCGTTGGAATATCCTGGAACAGCGTGCCGCCGAGCGCCACGTTGATCAGCTGGCAGCCGCGGCAGATGCCGAGCACCGGCTTGCCAGCGGCGACGAAAGCGTTGAACAGGTCGATCTCGTAGCGGTCGCGCACCCGGTCGCCGGCCCAGGCCGGGTCGAGCGGCGTTTCGCCGTAACTCTCGGGCGCCATGTCGGCACCGCCCTGCAGCACCAGGCCGTCGAGGTGCTCGGCATACGACGACAGGCTCATCTCGCTGCGCTGGATCAGGCCTTCGCTTTCGATCGCCGGGATCATCACCGCGAGCACGTCCTTGCCGAGCACCCAGTGCGCGACCGATTGTTCGAGGTAGTGCAGCGTCTTCGTGTAGACACCGCCCAGGTCGAGCACCGGCCCGACCGGGTGGTGAATGCGGGCCGAGATGCCGATGATCAGGGGCTTGGTGGCCATCTCAGAAGGCCTCGCTGAAGAAACGTTCGAAGTCGGCCGGGGCGCAGGCCCGCGGGTTGGTCTGGTGGCACATGTCTTTCGCGGCGATCTCGACGAGACGCGCGAAGTGTTCACGCTTCACGCCCACCGCCGCCAGCGACGGCGCGATGCCGATCTGGTGCTTCAGGTGCGCGAGCCACGGCACGAAGCCGCTGGCCGAAGGCAGGCCGACCACGCGCGCCAGCTCGGCGAACTTGGCCGGCACCGCTTCGAGGTTGAAAGTCATCACCGGCTCGATCATCAGCGCGTTGGCCAGGCCGTGGTGCAGGTCGCAGACCGTGCCGAGCGCGTGGGCGCAGGAGTGCACCGCGCCCAGGTCTTTCTGGAACGCGATCGCGCCCATCATCGAGCACATCATCATGTCGGCCCGCGCCTGCACGTTGCCCGGCTCGCGCACCGCCGTGAGCAAGGCGCGTGCACCGATGCGCACGCCTTCGAGCGCGATGCCGTCGCACAGCGGGTGGTAGGCCGGCGACAAATAACTTTCGATGTTGTGCGTGAGCGCGTCCATGCCGGTGGCGGCGGTCACGGCCGGCGGCAGCGCGAGGGTCAGTTCCGGGTCGGCGAACACCACCTTCGCGAGGATGGCCGCCGAGAAGATCACCCGCTTCACGTGCGTGTCTTCTTCGCTGATCACACTGCTGCGCCCCACTTCGCTGCCGGTGCCCGAGGTGGTGGACAAGGCGATGAAGTAGGGCAGCGCGCCGATGGGGCGCACCTGCGGGTGGTCCCACACGTACTCCATCACGTCGCCGGGGTGGGTGGCGAGCAGGCCGACCACCTTGGCCACGTCGAGCGCCGCGCCACCGCCCACGCCGACCACACAATCGGCGCCGTGCGCCTTGTAGGCTGCGGCGCCGTTCATCACCTGGCTGCCGGTCGGGTTGCCGAAGACACCGCCGTAGACGGCGACCGCGAGGCCGGCGGCTTCGAGATCGGCTTTCAGGGCGGCCATCAGCGGCAACGCGGCCAGGCCCTTGTCGGTGACGATCAGCGGGCGCTTCAAACCCTGCTCGGCCAGGTGCGGGCCGGCGAGCTTGCGCGCACCGGCGCCGAAGTGGATCGTGGTCGGGAAAGAAAACTTGGTGATGCTCATCAGGGCTGTCTCGAAGTCATGGGGGTCGTGTGTCGCGCCTACTGCATGCGCACCCAGCGCAGCTCGATCGTGTCGGTGGGCCACTGCACGGCGCGCACTTTTTTTGCCATCGCCCAGGTCAGCGTGCGCCGGTACAGCGGGATGAAAGGCAACTCGTCGCCGACGATGCGCAGCGCCACGCCGACCATCGCACGGCGGCGCGTCAGGTCGGGCTCGACGCGCATGCTGTCGATCAGCGTGTCGAGCTTCGGGTTGCTGTAGCGGCCGGCGTTGAAGGTGCCCAGGCCGCTCTTGTCCCAGGTGCGGAACAGCGCGTTCAACGAAGCCCAGGCGTCGGGGTTCGGCGTCCAGCCGAATTCCATGAAGCTCGCGGTCGCCGTGCTCAGCTTCGGAAAGAACTGGTTGGTCGGTGACGAACGCAGCGTGGTGCGGATGCCGGCCTGCGTCAGCATCGCGCTCATCGCCTGGCACACCGCCTCGCGCCAGGGCACGTTCACGCAGTCGAGCGTGATCGAGAAGCCGTTCGGGTAACCGGCCTCGGCCAGCAGCGCTCTCGCTTTCGCCGGGTCGAAGGGCAGTCGCTTGTCGAGCTCGGCCAGCGAGCCGTCGACCTTGGGCGACAGGAAGGCGCCGGTCGGCGTGCCCAAGCCGCGCAGCACCTTCTGCACGATCAGCTCCATGTTGAGCGCGTGGTACACGGCGCGCCGCACGCGCAGGTCCTTGAACGGGTTCTTGCCCTTCACGTCGCTGCCCTCCAGTTCATCGCGAGACTGGTCGAAGGTGAGGTACTGCTGGCCGAGGTCGGTGGTCTGCAGCAGCGTGATCGCGGGTTCGCGCTTCAGGCGCTCCACATCCTGCACCGGCGGGTCGAGCACGAGGTCGATCTCGCCCGAGACCAGTGCAGCCAGGCGAGTCGCGTCGGAGCGGATCGCCACCAGCGTCACTTCGTCGACATTGCCCGAGCGTTTGTCGCTCCAGCCCCACCAGCGCGGATTGCGTTTGAGCACGGTGCGCACGTCGGGTTCGAAACGCTCCAGGGAAAACGGGCCGGTGCCGTTGGCGTTGCGGACAGAATAGGTTTCCTGCTTGCCATTGAAGTCCTGCGCGAGTTCGACCTTGTGTTTGATGCACCAGGCCTTGTTCATCATCGCCAGGCCTTGCAGCTTCTCGGGCAGCACCGCGTCGGGGGCTTCGAGGTTGATGTCGACGGTCAGCGCATCGACCCTCGATGCGCCCTTCACGCCCTTCAACTGGAACGAGCGTTGCGACGGCGGCGCGAGCGCACGCTCGATCGAGAACACCGCGTCGTCGGCGGTGAACGGCGCGCCGTCGTGGAAGGTCACGCCGGGCCGCAGCTTGAAGCGCCACGTGGTCGGCCCCACGGCCTGCCATGACAAGGCCAGCGCCGGTTCGAGCTGAAACTTCTCGTCGCGGTTGACGAGCGAGTCGTGGACCTGCCAGGCCACACGCGAGTGGTACAGCAGCGCCAGCGCATGCGGGTCCATGGTCTGCGGGTCGAAGGCGCTGGCGATGCGCAAGGTGTTGGCGGCATGCGCCTGGCCGGCCAGCAGCGCTGCCAGCAACAGCGCACGGCGAAGGGTTCGAAACATGCTCATCAGATGATCTCGAAGTAACGCTTCAGTTCCCAGTCGGTCACGCCGTCGAGCCACTGGCGCCACTCCCACTCGCGGGTGGCGGCGAAGTGGTCGACGAAGTCGTCGCCGAACCAGTCGCGGGCGATGTCGGAGTCCTTGAACACACGCGTCGTCTCGATCAGCGTGCGCGGCGCACGCGGGATGTTCTCGGCGCCACCGTTGGTGCCGGTGATCGGTGGTGCGGTGAGTTTCAAACCCTTCTCGACACCATCGAGCCCGGCAGCGATCACCGCGGCCATCGCAAGGTACGGGTTCACGTCGGCGCCGGGGCAGCGCGTTTCCAGCCGTGTGGCTTTCGGGCTGCCGGCGATCACGCGGAAGCTCGCGGTGCGGTTGTCCATGCCCCAGGTCGGCTTCACCGGCGCCCAGAAACCGTCGACGAGGCGTTTGTAGCTGTTGATCGTGGGCCAGAACATCGGCGCCATCTGCATCAGGCAAGCGACCTGGCCGGCCAGATAACTTTCGAACAGCTTGCTCATCTTGCGCGGCGATTTCGCGTCGAAGAACAGGTTGGTCTTGCCGTCGGGCCCCTCTTTCAGGCTCTGGTGGATGTGGCCGCTGCAGCCGGGGTACTGCTGGCTCCACTTGGCCATGAAACTCGGCATCACGCCGAAGCGCGCGCCGATCTCCTTGGCGCCGGTCTTGAACAGGATCGCGCGGTCGGCCTGCGCTAGCGCTTCGCCGAAGGAGATGGCCACTTCGTACACACCCGGCCCGGTCTCGGTGTGCAGGCCTTCGATCGGCACGCCGAAGGCCGGCATCTCGTCCATCAGCGCCTTGAAGTATTCGCGCTTGTGGTTCATGCGCAAGAGCGAGTAGCCGAACATCCCAGGCGTGACCGGCTCGGGGCCCACGCCCTTCTTGGCAGCCCAGCTCTGCGGTGTCTCGGCGAAGTTGAACCACTCGAACTCCATGCCACACATCGCCGCGAGGCCCATCTTCTCGGCGCGCTTCAAGACCCGCTTGAGTGTCTGGCGCGGGCAGATCTTTGAGGCCTGGCCGTCGGCACCGACGAAGTCGCCGAGGAAGAACGGCACGTTGTCGTCCCACGGCACACGACGGTAGGTGTTCAGATCGAGCCGCGCCAGCGCATCGGGAAAGCCGTGCTGCCAGCCGGTCAGCGTGGTGTTGTCGTAGCAGTTGTCGTTCGCGTCCCAGCCGAACACCACGTCGCAGAAACCGAAGCCGCCACCGGGCGCCGGCTCGGCGGCGCCGAAGAACTTGTCGATGTGCAGGTACTTGCCACGCAGGATGCCGTCGATGTCGCTGACCGCGACCTTGACCTTGCCGGTGCCACTCTCGCGCACGGCCTTGAGGGCCGGATGTTCCTTGGGTTTGCTCGCCACGCTCGTCTCCTTGATGATCTTCTTCAGCGTGCTGTCGGGATGCCCATCTCGCACAACACCTCGCCGACCGCGTTCACCGCCTGCTGCATCTCGGTCGACCCGATCGCACCGATGCAGCCGACGCGGAAGGTTTCCACCTGCGTGAGCTTGCCCGGGTACAGGATGAAACCACGCGCTTTCGCGGCAGCATAGAACGCCTTGAAGTCGTAGTTCGGGTGCGCCGGCGCATGGAAGGTGACGATGATCGGCGCCTGCAACTCGGGCCGCAGGAAGGGCCTCAGGCCGAGCGCCGTCATCCCGTCGATCAATGTGCGGCAATTCTTCGTGTAGCGCGCCAGCCGTGCCGGCTGGCCGCCCTCTTCCACGAACTGCTTCAGCGCTTCGGCCAGGGCCGCGACCACGTGCGTCGGCGGCGTGAAGCGCCACTGGCCGGTCTTTTCCATGTAGGCGTGCTGGTCGAACAGGTCCATCGCCAGCGAATGCGAGTTCCCTTCGCAGTTCGCGAGCACCGCCTTGCGGATGAACACGAAGCCCATGCCGGGCACGCCTTCCAGGCACTTGCCACTCGCCGCCACGAGCGCGTCGAAGCGCAGGCTGCGCGCATCGATCGGCAGCGCCGCGAACGAGCTCATCGCATCGACGATCAGGCCCCTGCCGTGGCGCGCACACACGTCGCTGATGGCCTGCAGCGGGTTCGCCACGCCGGTGCCGGTTTCGCAGTGGATGAAGCCGACGTGCGTGATGCTCGGGTCGGCGCGCAAGGCGGCGTCGAGTTCATCGGGCGACACCGCTTCGTCTTCGTTGCGCACCAGCACCGTGGTGCGCCGGCCCATCAGCGTGGCGAGCTTGCCCAGGCGTTTGCAGTAGGCGCCGTTGTCGAGCACCAGCACGTGGCCGTCGCGTGGCACGACCGTGGCCACAGCCGCTTCGACGGAGAAGGTGCCACTGCCCTGCAAGGGCACGACCGTGTGCGTGTCTTCGCCGTGCACGATGGCGAGCAGCTGGCGCCGCAGTTCGGCGACCATCTGGTTGAAGTCGGCGTCCCACGAGCCCCAGTCGCGCAGCATCGCGAGCTTGGTGCGCAGCGTGGTCGTGAGCGGCCCGGGGGTCAGCAGGATGGCGTCGCGGTCCATGAAAGTCTCCTGTGTCTTCTTGTGGTCATGCCGGCAGCGGCGTCCAGCGGAACGCCCGCTCGCCGAGGGTGAACACGCCGACGCCGGCCTCGTCGGGCGGCAGCGTCAGCAGGATCTCGCCGTCGGGCGCGTGGGCCTTGCTCTCGCCGAGGTACGTGGACTCCGGCGTGTTCAGCGGCTGCGGCCCATTGCTTTGCACCACGTGCGCGTTCAGGCGCTGCGCGAGCACGGCGGTGCGCTTGACGTAGCGGAGGTCGACCATGTCTTCGGATGCGCGATGGATGGTGCGGGGCGGGTTGCCGACCACCGAGGGCCAGAACGCGAGCGCCGTGACGATGTGGGCCACGTTCTGCGGCGTCGTCCACGCCATCGGCTGCTGGACGATCGCGATGCGCAGCGGCGGCGTGTCGCTCATCGGCTGCTCGTGTTGCGCCACGCCTGCGTCCGCTTGTCGACCCACCCGCCGAGCGCGATGAAGAGCAGCGTGACGACCGTCGACCCGGCCGTGATCAGCATCGCACAGGCGGCCGCCGCGCCCGCTTCACCGGCTTCGTCGAGGTTCAGGATCGCGATCGCCGCGACCTTGGTGTCGGGCGAGTACAGGAACACCACGGCCGAGATCGTCGTCATCGCGTTGATGAAGAAGTAGCGCGCGATGTCGAGCAGCGTCGGCGTGCAGATCGGCAGCGTCACGCGCCAGAAGGTCTTGTAGAACGGCACCTTCAGCGACGCCGAGACCGACTCGAACTCGGTGTCGAGCGCCTTCAATGCCGTCACCGCAGTGAGGTGACCGGTCGTGTAGAAGTGGACGATGGTGCAAACGATCAGCAGCGGCAGCGTCTGGTACAGCCCGCTCAACGGGTTGCCCGGCAGGTTGAAGAAGAAGATGTAGCCCAGGCCGAGCACCAGCCCGGGCACGGCCATCGGCAGCATCGCCAACAACCGCACGACCGGGCGCGCCCAGTCGAGGCCGCGTGTCTTCTCGAGCATGTAGGCACCGGTGAACACGAGCAGCGTGCCGAAGAACGCGGTGCCGGCCGCCAGCTTCAGGCTGTTGAGGAAGGCGTCGCCCACTTCGGCGTCGACCAGGCCCATCGTGTAGTGCTTCAGCGTGGGCGTCAGGTTGTAGGGCCAGAAACTCGCGAAGGACGCGAACGCGGCCATGCCGATCATCAGCAGCATCAGCGCGCTGATCAACACGACGTAGACGGTCATCACCGCGTCGAAGCCCTTCGAGGGCGACGGCCGGTACGGCACGGCGCGGGCGCTCAGCATGGCCGTCTGCTTGCGTTGCACCAGCCAGTCGATCACGAAGGTCAGTACTGCGGGCGTCAGCAGCAGCAGGCCGACGACGGCGCCACGCTGGAAGTCCTGCTGGCCGATCACGAGCTTGAACACGTCGGTGGCCAGCATGTTGAAGTTGCCGCCGATCACTTTCGGGATGCCGAAGTCGGTCATCACGAGCGTGAAGCTGACGAGCGCCGCCGAGATCAGGCCGTACTTCGCGCCCGGCAAGGTGATGGTGAACAACTTGCGCTTCGTCGAGGTGCCGAGCGCGTTGGCCGCTTCGTACAGGCGCGCGTCGGCCAGCGACAAGGCCGTGATCAGGATCATCAGCGCGTGCGGGAACACCGCGAAACATTCAGCGACGACGATGCCCGGCGCGCCGTAGATGTTCTCGAAACCGAAGGCCTGGATGAAACCGCGCGCCAGGCCCTGGTTGCCGAACCAGTAGATCAGCGACAGGGCAGAGAGCAGCGAAGGCGCCAGCAGTGGCACGAGTGCGATGGTGCGAAACAGCCCCTTGAACGGCATGCAGCTGCGGCTCAGCGCATAGGCGAAGACGAAGGCGAGCGGCAAGGTGATCAGCGTGACGACGGCCGATACCCACACGCTGTTCCACAGCGACTGCAGCAGCGCCGGTGTGGCGAGGTAACTGGTGAAGTTGACCAGACCGACGAAGGCGCCGTCGGCGTTCTGCAGCGACTTGACGAGGATGGCGGCCAGCGGAAACGCCAGGAAGGCCAACAGCGCCAGCACGATCAGCAAGAGCGCCGCGTGCGCGATGCGGTCACTCCAGTGCGCACGCTGGCGCAAGGCAGCGGCGGCGGGCAGCGGCAGCACGGCAGACATCGTGCGGTCCGTCAGAAGAAGCGCATGCGCTCGGGCAACAGCCGCAGCGGCAGGCGGCTGCCCACTTCCAGGCCCTGCTCGGCCAGGAAGTTGAGCGACAGGTACACCGTGACCGGCAGCGGCCCGATCTCCGCCGCACGCACGCTCACGTGGCAATACGAACCGAGGAACTCGATCTTGTCGATGTCGCCGTGGAACACGTTCGAGTCACCCGGCGCGATCGGCCGCGCCAGCACGTCTTCGGGCCGCAGGTAGACCTTCACGTCGCGGGCGCTCTCGGTGTCGACCTCGCAGGCGAAACGGCCCTGCCCGATGTGCAGTTGCCGGCCCGGGTGCAGCTGCCCCGACAGCACGTTGATCTTGCCGACGAAGTCGGCGACGAAGGGCGTGGCCGGGTCGCGGTAGACCTGCATCGGCGTGCCCACCTGTTCGATCACGCCCTGGTTCATCACCACGATGCGGTCGGCGACAGCGAGCGCTTCTTCCTGGTCGTGCGTGACCATGATGGTCGTGACGCCGAGCTTGCGCTGCAGCGAGCGGATTTCCTGCCGCAGCCGCACCCGTTCGAGCGCGTCGAGCGCCGAGAGTGGCTCGTCGAGCAGCAGCAGGCCGGGCGACGTGGCCAGTGCGCGGGCCAGTGCGATGCGCTGCTGCTGCCCGCCCGAGAGCTGCGCCGGAAACTTCACGCCGCTGCCGGGCAGACCGACGAGCTTGAGCAGTTCCTCGACGCGCTGCGTGATCTGCGCGCGCGGCTGCTTGCGGTTGACGAGGCCGTAGGCCACGTTCTCGGTGACCGTCAGGTTCGGGAACAGCGCGTACGACTGGAACACGATGCCGTAGTCGCGCTCGGCCGGCGGCAATACCGAGATGTCGCGCCCGGCCTGTTCGATGCGGCCGGCGGTCTGCGTTTCCAGCCCCGCGATGATGCGCAGCAAGGTCGTCTTGCCGCAGCCCGAGGGGCCGAGAAAACAGACGAACTCGCCCTTGTCGATGGCCAGGTGAATGTCTTGCAGCGCCTGGAAGGAACCGAAGTTCTTGCGGATGCCTTCCAGGCGCAGGTACTCGGACATGAATGCGGACGCGCTTACTTCTTGACTTCGCTCTTGGCGTCGTAGCGCTTGTTCCACTCGGCCAGCACCCGCTCGCGGTTGGCGGCGGTGGTCGCGAAGTCCATCTTCACCAGGCGCTTTTCATAGTCGGCCGGCACGTTGGCGAGCGGTTCTGCCACACCGGGCATGGCCGTGATCGCGAAGTTCTTGCCATACAACTTCATCGCATCCTTGCTCGAGGCCCAGTCGGCCAGCTTCTTCGCCGCGTCGAGCTTCTTGGTGCCGGCGTGGATGGCGAAGGCCTCCAGATCCCAGCCCAGGCCTTCTTTCGGGAACACCAGGTCGATCGGCGCGCCCTTGGCCTTGTTGGCGTTGCCGCGGTACTCGAACGAGATGCCCATCACGTACTCGCCGGTCGCCGCCATGTTGCAGGGCTTGGAACCGGAGTGGGTGTACTGGGCGATGTTCTCGTGCAGCGCGTCCATGAACTTCCAGCCGCCGCCCTTGCCGCCATCGTCTCCCCACAAGGTCAACCAGGCGCTCACGTCGAAAAAGCCGGTGCCCGAAGAGGCCGGGTTCGGCATCACGATCTGGCCCTTGTAGATGGGCTTGGTCATGTCCTTCCAGGTTTCGGGCTTCGGCAGGCCCTTCTTCTGCGCCTCGACGGTGTTGAAGCAGACGGTGGCGCCCCACACGTCCATGCCGAACCAGGCCGGCGGGTTTTTCTTGTCACGGTACTGGCTCATGATCGCGTCGAGGTTCAGCGGCGCGTAGGGGATCAGCATCTTCTGGTTGTCGAGCAGCGCCAGGCTGCTCGCCGCCACCCCCATCACCACGTCGGCCTGCGGGTTGGCTTTTTCGGCCAGCAGCTTGGCGGTGATCACGCCGGTGGAATCGCGCACCCACTTGATCTCGATCGTCGGGTTGTCTTTCACGAAGCCCGCTTCGTAGGCCTTCAGCTGGTCGGTCTCGAGCGCGGTGTAGACCGTGAGCTGCGTCTTCTGCGCAAGGGCCGCGGTCGACACGAACAAGGCCAGCGCGGCCAGCAGCGGTTTGACTGGAACCCGATTCATGCACATCTCCTCTGAGGGTTGCCGGGGCGGCGGGGAAGGATGAAGAGCCGGCTGCAAGGCGCATGCCACATCGGGCAGCAGGCATCACGACAACGCGGCCTCAGTCTAGGGGCGGCTTGCAAATGTCGTCAACTGTTTCTTGAGAACTGTTGACAATCTCCAAACCCTGTCATCTACTCGTCACCCATGACCGCTACCGTGGCGCCCCACCCGACCATCACGCTGCTGCAGACCAGCTCGCTGACGAGCGTGGTGCAAGGCGAGCTCGAACGCATGATCCTCTCCGGCGAACTCGCCCCCGGTGCCAAGCTCACCGAAATGGCGCTGGCGGCGCGCCTGGGTGTGTCGCGTGGGCCGTTGCGCGAAGCCTTCCGCATGCTCGAAGAAGCGGGCCTGGTGCGCACCGAGAAGAACCGCGGCGTGTTCGTGCGCGACATCCCGATCGAAGAAGCGGTCGAGATCTTCGACCTGCGCGCCGCGATGGACGAACTCGTCGGCCGGCGCCTCGCCGAGCACATCACCGCCCCGCAGCTGAAGGAAGTGCGTGGCCTGGTCGAGCAGATGGAGGCGGCCGTGAAGGCCAAGGACACTTACCACTACCACCTGCTGAACCTGAAGTTCCACGACCGCCTGGTCGAGCTCGCCGGCAACAGCAAGCTGACCGCGATCTACCGCAAGCTGATCAAGGAACTGAGCCTGTTCCGGCGCCTGAACCTGGCCGACGGCTGGCTGATGCCGATCTCGGCCGGCGAACACCGCGGCATCGTCAAGGCCATCGCCTCGGGTGACCCCGACGCCGCCGGCAAGGCGATGTTCGACCACGTGATCGAGAGCAAGGAACGCACGATCAAGAACAACCTGCGCCAGCAGGCGCAAGCCGAGGCGGCCGCACCCTCCGCCAAACCCCGCGCACTCGAACGAGCCTGAGGGCCCCCTTCATGATCACCGTCAACCAGCGCCACTACCGCCTGCCCACCCACCCCACCGTCGTGGTCTGCGTCGACGGCTGCGAGCCCGACTACATCGCGCAGGCGGTGGCCCACGGCCGCACACCCTGGCTCAAACGGGTGCTGGCCGAAGGCACGGTGCTGGTGGCCGACTGCGTGATCCCGAGCTTCACGAACCCGAACAACCTGTCGATCGTGACCGGCGCGCCGCCCTCGGTGCACGGCATCTGCGGCAACTACCTGTTCGACGTGGCGAGCAACACCGAAGTGATGATGAACGACCCGAAGTGGCTGCGCGCGCCGACGCTGCTGGCCGCGCTGGCCGACTCGGGGCGCTCGGTCGCCGTCGTGACCGCGAAGGACAAACTGCGCAAACTGCTCGGCCACGGCATGAAGGGCATCTGTTTCTCGGCCGAGAAGGCCGACGAAGCCACGCAGGCCGAGAACGGCATCACCGGCGTGCCCGATCTCGTGGGGATGGGCGTGCCCTCGGTCTACAGCGCCGAACTCTCCGAGTTCGTGTTCGCCGCCGGCGTGAAGCTGATGGCCAACGCGCGCCGGCCCGACGTGATGTACCTGTCGACCACCGACTACGTGCAGCACAAGCACGCGCCCGGCACCGAAGGGGCCGATGCGTTCTACGCGATGATGGACAAGTACCTCGGCCAGCTCGACGCGATGGGTTGCGTGATCGCGCTGACCGCCGACCACGGCATGAACGCGAAGACACGCATGGACGCGCAGCCCGACGTGATCTACCTGCAGGACGTGCTCGACGGCTGGCTCGGGGCCGGCCGGGCTCGGGTGATCCTGCCGATCACCGACCCTTACGTGGTGCACCATGGCGCGCTCGGTTCGTTCGCCACCGTCTACCTGCCAAGCGACGTGAACGTGGCCGAGCTGGTGCAGCGCATCGCCGCGCTGCGTGGCATCGAATCGGTGCGTGACCGCGCCGCCGCCGCCGCGCACTTCGAACTGCCGGCCGACCGCATCGGCGATGTGGTCGTGGTCTCCGAACGCTCGACCGTGATCGGGACTGCCGCGTCGCGCCACGACCTCAGCGCGCTGGACGCGCCGCTGCGCTCGCACGGCGGGGTGTCGGAACAACGCGTGCCGCTGATCATCAACCGCCGGATCAACGGCCTCGACCCGCAGCGCCGCTGGCGCAACTTCGACGCTTTCGATCTGGCCCTGAATCACGCGCAATGAACGATTCGGTCTTGAACCACGGCATGCGGATCGCGGGCGAACAGGTCGGCGCCGACCGCACCGGCGAGCGCTGCATCGAGGTCTTCAACCCGTTCACGAAGCAGTGCATCGGCAGCGTGCCCAAGGCCACATTGGCCGAGGTGCGGCAGGCCTTTGCGATCGCCCACGCCTACAAGCCGCGCCTGACACGTTTCGAGCGTTCCAACATCCTGAACAAGACCGCGGCGCTGGTGCGTGAGCGCATGCGCCAGATCGCGGCCCTGATCAGCGCCGAGGCCGGGCTGGGCATGAAAGACGCCACCTACGAAGTCGGCCGTGTTTCCGACGTGCTGGTCTTCGGCGCCAACGAGTGCCTCAAAGACGACGGCCAGATCTTTTCCTGCGACCTCACGCCGCACGGCAAGAAGCGCCGCGTCTACACGCAGCGTGACCCCTTGCTCGGCGTGATCACGGCCATCACGCCCTTCAACCACCCGATGAACCAGGTGGCGCACAAGGTCGTGCCCAGCGTCGCCACCAACAACCGGATGGTGCTCAAGCCCTCGGAAAAGGTGCCGCTCTCGGCGCTGCTGTTCGCCGACCTGTTGTACGAGGCCGGCCTGCCGCCCGAGATGCTGTCGGTCGTGACCGGAGACCCGCGCGAGATCGCCGACGAGTTGATCACGAACGATCACGTCGGTCTCGTCACCTTCACCGGCGGCGTCGCGATCGGCAAATACATCGCGTCGAAGGCGGGCTACCGCCGCATGGTGCTCGAACTCGGTGGCAACGACCCCATCATCGTGATGGACGACGCCGACCTCGACGAGGCCTCCACGCTCGCGGTGCAGGGTTCGTACAAGAATTCCGGGCAGCGCTGCACCGCCGTCAAACGCCTGCTGGTGCACGAAGCGGTCGCCACCCGCTTCACCGAGATGGTGGTCGAGAAAACGCGCGCCTGGAGCTTCGGTGACCCGAGTGATGCGAAGCTCGAAATGGGCACGGTGATCGACGAAGCGGCCGCGCGTTCCTTCGAAGCGCGGGTGAACGAAGCGCTGGCCCAGGGTGCGCGCCTGCTGGTCGGCAACCAGCGCGACGGCGCGCTGTATGCGCCGACCGTGATCGACCGCGTCACGCCCGAGATGACCGTGGCGCGCGAAGAAACCTTCGGCCCGGTGTCGCCGATCATCCGCTTCGCCAACATCGACGAAGCGATCCGCATCTCGAACGGCACGGCCTACGGCCTGTCGTCGGCCGTTTGCACCAACCGGCTCGACTACATCAGCCGATTCGTCGCCGAGTTGCAGGTGGGCACGGTCAACGTGCGCGAGGTGCCGGGTTACCGGCTCGAACTCACACCGTTCGGCGGTATCAAGGACTCGGGCCTGGGTTACAAGGAAGGTGTACAAGAGGCCATGAAAAGTTTCACCAACATCAAGACCTATTCCTTGCCCTGGGCCTGAACCGGACCGATGCTTCACCTACTGAATCTGCTCGCCGCCATCGCCCTGCTCGTCTGGGGCACGCACATCGTGCGCACCGGCGTGTTGCGGGTCTTCGGCGAAAGCCTGCGCGGCGTGCTGGCCAAGAGCTTCTCGAACCGCGCCACCGCCATGCTCGCCGGCATGGGGGTCACGACCATCGTGCAGTCGAGCACCGCCACCTGCCTGATCGTGGCCTCGTTCGTCGGCAAGGGGCTGGTCACGACCGGCGCCGCGCTCGCGGTGATCCTCGGCGCCGATGTCGGTACCGCGCTGATGGCGGTGGTGTTCTCGTTCGACCTGTCGTGGCTGTCGCCGCTGTTGATCTTCGTCGGTGTGTTGTTGTTCATCTCGCGCCAGGACACGATGGCCGGGCGCATCGGTCGCGTATTGATCGGCCTGGGCCTGATCACGCTGGCGTTGCAGCTGATCGTCGGCGCGACCAAGCCGCTGACCGAATCACCGGCCGTGCGCGCCCTGCTCGTCGCGCTGCCGAACGACGTGCTGCTCGACATCATCGTCGGCGCGGTGCTCACGGTGCTGTCCTATTCGAGCCTCGCGATCGTGCTGCTCACCGCCACGCTCGCGTCGTCGGGCCTGCTGCCGGTGCCGGTGGCGCTCGGCCTGGTGCTCGGCGCCAACCTGGGCAGCGGCATTCTGGCGATGCTGGCCACCAGCGGTTCGTCGCCCCAGGTGCGGCGGCTGCCGCTCGGCAACCTGATCTTCAAGACGCTGGGTGCGCTCGGCGCCATCGCGCTGCTGCCGCAGGCCCACGTGATGCTGCAGCAACTCGTGCCCGACATCCACCAGCAGGTCGTCATCTTCCATCTGGTTTTCAACCTGGTATTGGCCGGGATTTTCATCAGCTTCACAGGCCTCGTCGGGCGCACCGTCGAGCGTTTGCTGAAGGAGCCGACCCTGGCCGCCAACACCGCACGCCCGCGTCACCTCGACCCGCTGGCGCTGGCCACGCCGTCGCTGGCCATCAGCTGCGCTGCGCGCGAAGCGCTGCACCAGGCCGACGTGGTCGAGACCATGCTGCGCGGCATCCTGCCGGTGTTGCGCCACAACGACCTGGCGCTGGCCGACCAGCTGCGCAAGATGGACGACACGGTCGACGAGCTCTATTCCGCGATCAAGTTCTACCTGACGCAGATCTCGCGCGAAGCGCTGAGCGAACGCGAAGGCCGGCGCTGGACCGACATCGTCTCGTTCACGATCAACATGGAGCAGATCGGCGACATCATCGAGCGCGTATTGCAAGACATCGAAGACAAGAAGATCCGCAAGAACCGCAGTTTTTCCGACGCCGGCATGGCCGAGATCATCCACCTGCACGAGCGCCTGACCTCGAACCTGCGCCTGGGCATGAGCGTGTTCCTCGACGGCCACGTGCGTGACGCGAAGAAGCTGCTCGAAGAAAAAGCACGCTTCCGCGATCTGGAGCACGAGTACGCCGCCTCGCACATCACGCGATTGCAAGACAACACCGCGCAGAGCATCGAGACGAGTTCGCTGCACCTCGATTTGATCAGTGACCTGAAGCGCATCAACTCGCACATCTGCTCGATCGCCTACCCGATCCTCGAGTCGGCCGGCGCCTTGCGCAAGACGCGCATCCGCAATTCGCAGCTCGCGCCGCTGTCGAGCGACGACCCGATCAACTGAAGCCGCCTCGCCATGCTGAACCTGCAAGACATCGCCCTGCTCTTCGCCCGCCACGGCGCCAGCCAGTACAGCGGCGAGCCGGTCACGCAGCTGCAGCACGCGTTGCAAACAGCCCACCTGGCCGAAGCCTCGGGGGCCGACGATGCGCTCGTCACGGCCTGCCTGCTGCACGACCTGGGGCACTTGCTCAACGACCAGGGCGACACACCGTCGTTGCGTGGCATCGACGACACGCACCAGTACTTCGCCCTGCCCTTTCTGCGCGGCCTGTTCCCCGACGCGGTGCTCGACGCGATCAAGCTGCACGTCGACGCGAAACGTTACCTGTGCCAGGCCAACCCCGACTACTTCGGGCGCCTCTCCGACGACTCGAAGCGCAGCCTCGCACTGCAAGGCGGCGTGTTCAGTGCCGAGCAGGCCACCGCGTTCCTGAACCAGAGCGGCGCGCGTGACGCGGTGATGCTGCGGCAGTGGGACGACCTGGCCAAGCAGGCCGACCTGGCCACGCCGTCGCTCGCGCACTTTCTCGGGCGCGCCGAACGCTGTGCGCTGACGACGACCGCCCAGACACAAACCGCATGAGCCTGACCTGGCCGGTCGTATTGGCCGTGCTGTGCGGGGCGCTGCTGCACGCCTCGTGGAACGCGCTGATCAAGTCGGGCAACGACAAGGCCGTCGACACCGCGCTCGTGCACTTTCTGGGCGCCCTCGTCGCCTTGCCGATCATGCTCTGGGTCGGCCCGCCGCCGGCCTCCGCCTGGCCTTACATCGCGGCCTCGCTGGTGATCCACATCGGCTACTACATCGCGCTCGTCGGTGCCTACCGGCACGGTGAACTCGGCCTCACGTACCCGATCATGCGCGGCTTCGCGCCGCTGCTGGTGGCGCTCGCGAGCAGCGCCTTCATCGGCGAGGCACCGACGCCCGGCGCATGGCTCGGCATCGCCGGCATCACGCTCGGCGTGGGCCTGGTCGGGCTGGCGCACCCGGGCGAAGCGCTGCACCACCGCAAGGCGCTGGCCTTCGCGTTCGCGAACGCCGCGATCATCGCGCTCTACACCGTGGTCGATGGCCGCGGCGTGCGTGCCAGTGTGGTCGACGACAACGGCGCCTTGCGCTACGTGATGATGCTGTTCGTGCTCGACGGCATCGCCTACCCTTCCCTCGTGTGGCTGCGGCGCAGCAGGGTGCAGCGTGCACAGATCGTGGCCTACGCGCGCCAGCGCTGGCCGATCGCCGCACTCGGTGGCAGCGCCTCGATCGGCTCGTACGCGATCGCGCTGTGGGCGATGACGCGCGCGCCGATCGCTTCGGTGGCGGCGCTGCGCGAGACCTCGGTGTTGTTCGCGGCGCTGATCGGCACCGTGTTGCTCAAAGAGGCCTTCGGCCTGCAGCGCGCGCTCGGCACGATTGTCATCGTGGCCGGCGTGATGGCGCTGCGCTTCGCCTGAGTTCAGGAGTTCACCCATGGCACTGCCGTCACAAGCCCGCATCGTGATCGTCGGTGGTGGCATCGCCGGCTGTTCCACCGCCTACCACCTGAGCCTGATGGGCGAACGCGACGTGCTGCTGCTCGAACAGGGCAAGCTCACCTGCGGCACGACCTGGCACGCAGCCGGACTCGTCGGCCAGATGCGGCCGAACCGCAACATGACGCAGATGAGCAAGTACGGCATCGAGCTGTACTCGAAGCTCGAAGCCGAGACCGGGCTCGCGACCGGCTGGAAACAATGCGGCAGCGTGAACGTGGCGGCCACGCCCGAGCGCATGCGGGTGCTGCGCAAGCAGGCGTCTCTCGCGCGCAGCTTCGGCGTCGAGGTGGAAGTGATCGACGCGCAGCGCGCCGGCGAGCTCTACCCGCTGCTGCGCACCGACGACCTGCAGGGCGGCCTGTGGATCCCCGGCGACGGCAAGGCCAATCCGGCCGACCTGACGATGTCGCTCGCGAAGGGTGCGCGCAACCGCGGCGTGAAGGTGATCGAAGACATCGAAGTCACCGGCGTGCTGACCGAGAACGGCCGCGTCACCGGCGTGCGCACCGCGCAAGGCGACGTGCGCTGCGAAGTGCTGGTGAACTGTGCCGGCCAATGGGCGCGCCAGTTCGGGCGGCTGGCCGGTGTGAACGTGCCGCTGTATTCGGCCGAGCACTTCTACATCGTCACCGACCGCATAGCCGGCGTGCACCCGATGCTGCCGGTGATGCGCGACCCGGACGGCTTCATCTACTACAAGGAAGAAGTCGGTGGCCTCGTGATGGGCGGTTTCGAGCCGCAGGCCAAGCCGTGGAAGATGGACCGGATTCCGAGCACCTTCCAGTTCCAGCTGCTCGGCGAAGACTGGGACCAGTTCGAGGTGCTGATGAACAACGCGATCCACCGCACACCGTGCCTGGAAACCGCGAAGGTCAAGATGCTGCTGAACGGCCCCGAGAGTTTCACCCCCGACGGCAACTTCATCCTCGGCGAAGCGCCGGAGCTGCGCAACTACTTCGTCGCCGCCGGGTTCAATTCCGCCGGCATCGCCAACTCCGGCGGGGCCGGAAGGTTGATGGCGGAATGGATCGTCGGTGGCGAAGCGCCGAGCGATCTGTGGGATGTCGACATCCGCCGCTTCGGCCCCTTCATGGCGAACCGCAAGGCGCTGTCGGAACGCACCGGCGAAACGCTGGGCCTGCACTACGCGATGCGCTGGCCGCGCCAGGAGCTCGCGACGGCACGGCCGCTGCGCACGTCGCCGCTCTACGACATTCTCGGCGCCAAGGGCGCTGTCTTCGGCAGCAAGAATGGCTGGGAGCGGGCAAACTACTTCAAGCCTCTGGGGGCACCCGACGCCGTTCATGGTCTGGGCCGCCCGCAGTGGCTCGACTGGATGATCGAAGAACAACGCGCCACACGCGAAACCGTGGCGCTCTACGACCAGACCTCGTTCTCGAAGCTGCTGCTGCAAGGCCGCGACGCGCTGGCGGTGCTGCAGCGCCTGTGTGCGAACGAAATCGACATTCCGGTCGACAAGATGGTCTACACCGCGATGCTCAACGAGCGTGGCGGGTTCGAGAGCGACCTGACGGTGATCCGACAGACGCACGACCGTTTCCTGATCGTCACCGGCTCAGCCCAGACCACGCGCGACATGGACTGGATCAACCGGCACATCGGCGCCACCGAACACGCGGTGCTCACCGACGTGAGCGCGATGTTCAGCGTGCTGTCGGTGATGGGCCCGAAAGCGCGCGAGCTGCTCGGCCGCGTGAGCCCGGACGACTTGTCGCCGGAATCGTTGAGGTTCTCGCACACCCGCGAGATCGACGTCGGTTTCGCCCGTGTTCGGGCGGCCCGCATGAGCTACGTCGGCGGGCCGGGCTTCGAGCTCTACGTGCCGGTCGAGATGGCGCGCCACGTGTACCTGGCGCTGCATGAAGCCGGCGCCGACCTCGGCCTGAAAGACGCCGGTTACTACGCGCTCGACGCCTTGCGCATCGAAGCCGGCCGGCGCGCCTGGGGCGCCGAGCTCGGGCCCGATGAAACGCCGTTCGAGGCCGGGCTCACGTACGCGGTCAAGCTCGACAAAGGAGCCGACTTCGTCGGCAAGGCAGCACTGCTGAAGATGCAGGGCCAGCCGCTGCGCAAGAAGCTCGTCACCGTGGTGTTGAACTCGGCGGAGCACTATGCCTGGGGTGGCGAAGCCTTGTCCATTGGCGGCGCACCGGCCGGCGAGCTGTCATCGGTCGGCTGGAGCCCGAAGGCCGAGGCCTGTGTGGCGCTCGCTTACCTGCGTGGCGACGCGGCGCTGCGTGCCCATGCGGGAACGGTGGTCGAGGTCGACCTGTGGGGCGAGCCGGTCACTGCCAGCGCGTGGGACAGCTGGCCGCCCAGGGCTTGACGCGGTCATGGTGCCGGCACGAGCAATCGGCCGAGCCATCCACAACACCAGCACCGCCATCAGCACCGGCAGGTTCTTGACGAGCGGCCCGCAGTGGTCGATGGTCAGTTCAGGCATGCTGAAGGCTGCCGTCACCGTGTAGCCTGCCACCGCCGCGCTTTGAACGGCGTAGAGCCAGGGCGTGGGGCGCAGCAGCGTGAGGGTGCCCAGCGCCACGTTGAGGGTGCACGATGCCACCAGCGCGGCCACACCCCACTCGCCCTCGAAACCGCAGCGTGCCAGCAAGACCAGCACACCGGACTCGCGCGGCAACACGGCGCTGATGAGCGCGGTGTAGAGCCACATGAAGGCCAGCGCACCACGCAGGCCGAGCGATACGACAGGGCTCAGCACCACACGCAGGTCGAACATCGGCTGCGGCGCGGTGATGCCCAGGCCGTGAGCTAAGGTGCTCGGCTCGCGGCCGAGCAGCGCGGCCAGTTGGTTGGGCCGCGCGACGCTGCCGCGTTCGAGCAGCCGAACCGTGTCGCGGCTGAACACGTGCTGGGGCAAG
>Ga0073925_1000060_pt1 | contig 31220 bp, 35 predicted proteins | sample GWRWT4_21May14_FD_70952 | JGI IMG/M metagenome (GOLD analysis project Ga0073925, IMG submission 70952) | Sand microcosm microbial communities from a hyporheic zone in Columbia River, Washington, USA - GW-RW T4_21-May-14 | ecosystem: Engineered > Artificial ecosystem > Sand microcosm >...
GGCCGAAATGCCCGACGACGCGGTGATGGCCGCACTGGCCCGCATCTACCGCCACCTGCCGGCCGAAACGCCGGAAGAGATCGAGGTTGTGGCCACGCTCGACCGTGAGCACCCGCTTGCCACGCTCGAAGACGCGATGGAAGACATGGTCGTCGCGATCGCGGATCTGCAGGACCTGACGCGCGAGCCGCGCTACAAGGTCGAGACGGTGAAGCGCGAAACCCCGAAGGTCGGCCGCAACGACCCCTGCCCCTGCGGCAGTGGCAAGAAGTTCAAGCTGTGCCACGGAACGACGTGAGTTTTGCGGCTGCAACTTCTCTCTGACCTGCACCTCGAAACCGAGGTCTACGCGCCCGAGCCGGCGCCCGACGCCGAGCTGCTCGTACTGGCCGGCGACATCGACAGCACGTGGGCCGCGCTCGAGAAGTTCCGCGGCTGGCCGGTGCCGGTGCTGATGATCGCCGGCAACCACGAGTTCGACGAACGTGAACTCACACAGGCCTGGCCCGCCCTGCGCGAGCGTTGCGCGCGCCTGGCCATCACCTTGCTCGAATGCGAGCGACTGGTGCTCACCGACCGCGAGGGCCAGCGCATCCGCTTCGTCGGCACCACGCGCTGGTCGGACTTCGACCTGTTCGGCGCGCAACAGCGCGAACGGGCGATGCGCGCCGCCGGCTACTTCGTGAAGATCATGCGCGCCACGCGGCACGGCGCCGTGCTCGACGCGGTCGGCGTGCGCGAAGAGTCATTGGCCTGCCGCGCCTGGCTCGAGGCCGAACTGAAACAGCCGGCGAGCGGCTGGGACAGGACCGTCGTCGTCACCCACTTCGCGCCCAGTTTCAAGAGCGCCGACCCGCGCTACGGCGCGCAGCCCGGCACCGCGAGCTTCTGCAATGCCGACGACGACCTGCTGGCGCGCGCCGACCTGTGGATCCACGGCCACCTGCATTGCCAGCACGACTACCTGGTGCCGCACGCCGGCGGGCAGACGCGCGTCGTGTGCAACTCGCGTGGGCATGCGCACAAGGGGGAGCCGGAAGGGCACCAGCCGCGGCTGGTCCTGCAGGTCTGAACCCGCGCGTCAGGCGGCCTGCGCCGCCGCGTGGCCGCGCGTCACCTTCGCGGGCGCCGCAACGGCAGCGAGCCCCTGGAAACACGTCACCAGCAGCATCTCGATGATCTGCTCGTTGCTGTAGTTGCCGCCGGCCTTGAGCAAACCCAGCACCGGGTCGCAGGCGCGCGCGAAAATCGTGTAGAGCACCAGTTCCGGCGGCAAGGCGGCGTTCAGGCTGCCGCTTTTCTGGCCCGCCGTGATCCACGCGCCGAGCAGGTCGCTGACCTGCATCAAGCGGTCGAGGTAGGCCTTGTTGCCCATCAGCGCGCCACGCAGCGCCGAGTTCTGTGCCGGCAACGACGGCATCTCCCCGGCGAGCTGCACCTGCATGGTCCAGCGCGTGGCGGCCTTGAGCTGTTCCAGCGGCGTGGCGCGGGCATCGGCCTGCTGCGCTTCGAGCTGGGCCAGCGCGCGGTCGAGAACCCGGATCATCGCCGCGGCCGCCAGCTCTTCCTTCGAAGCGAAGTGTTTGTACAGGCTCGCTTTCGCGATACCGACATCGGCCGCGACTTCGTCGACCGTCATCACGTCGAAGCCCTTTTCGGCGAGCAGGCGGTTCACCGAAACGAGGATCGCCTCCTCGCGCGCACGCAGCACCTGCTCCCGGAATGAAACCCTGCCCATGAGTCGAGTGTAAACCGCCTCGCCAATGTCTGTACGAGCCGGTCGAACAGAAACCAGGCAGTCTCACAAAAGACCGTGCAGTTGCAATGGGATACCGAGTAGTTCACATTTCGCACCTCGCCGAGCGTGATTCAGTTCACACGGCGCCCCTGGCGCCGCCCGCGCCGTCGATTCCTTCAACTTGTTCCAGGAGACCCGATCATGTTGTTCTGGCTGAAAAGACTGACCGCCGTGTCCGCGGTGGCGTTCGTGGCGGCTTGCGGTGGCAACGACGACGACGTGGCGCCGCCGCCCACGCCGGTGGGGACCATCGTCGAGGTGGCGCAGGCCAACCCCGACTTCAGCATCCTGGTGGAGGCGGTCGTCGCCGCCGACCTGGTGACCACGCTGTCGACCCCCGGCACCGCCCTGACCGTGTTCGCGCCCACCAACGCCGCTTTCGCCGCCCTGCTCACCGAGCTCGGCGTGACCAAGGCCCAGCTGCTGGCCGACAAGCCGCTGCTGACCGCCGTGCTCACGTACCACGTGCTGCCGACCCGCGTGTTCAAGGCCGGCGTGCCGCTGGGTGCGCCGATCACCACGGTCGAAGGCGGCTACTTCAAGATCGACGAAGTGGGCAGCGCGCTCGTGATCACCGACGGGCGCAACCGCACGTCGAACATCACCGCCACCGACATCCGCGCCAACAACGGGATCATCCACGTGGTCGACAAGGTGCTGCTGCCGGCCGACAAGAACATCGTCGAGACCGCGCAGTCCTTGCCCGACTTCAGCATCCTGGTCGAAGCCGTGGTCGCGGCCAACCTCGTCGACACACTCAGCGGCGCGGGCCCGTTCACCGTGTTCGCGCCGACCAACGCCGCCTTCGCTTCGCTGCTGGCCGAACTCGGCGTGACCAAGGCGCAGTTGCTGGCCGACACCGCGCTGCTGACCAAGGTGCTCACGTACCACGTCGTGCCGGGCCTGGTGTTGAAGGCCGAAGTGCCGATCGCCACGCCGATCACCACCGTGCAGGGCGAGAGCTTCACGGTGAGTGCAGGCCTCGCCATCACCGACCGGCGCGCCCGCGTTTCCAACATCGTCGCGACCGACGTGCTCACCGGCAACGGCGTGATTCACGTCGTCGACAAGGTGATCCTGCCCGCACCCTGAGTTTCAGTTTCCCCGTTCCAACCTCAACCCTCCACAGGAGTTCACCATGAAGAAGCTGTTCGTTGTTTCCGCCCTCGCCGTCGCGGCCTTTTCCGCCCAAGCCAAGGACATCGTCGACACCGCCGTCGGCGCCGGCAATTTCAAGACCCTGGCCGCCGCGCTGCAGGCCGCCGGCCTGGTCGACACGCTCAAGGGCAAGGGCCCGTTCACGGTCTTCGCCCCGACCGACGCCGCCTTCGCCAAGATCCCGAAAGCCGACCTCGACGCGCTGCTGGCCGACAAGGCCAAGCTGACCGCGGTGCTGACGTACCACGTCGTCGCCGGCAAGGTGATGGCCAAGGACGTGAAGGCCGGCAAGGTCAAGACCGTTCAGGGCTCGGAGCTGACCATCGCCACCGCCGGCGGCGTGATGGTCGACAACGCCAAGGTCACCAGCACCGACATCGTGGCCGACAACGGCGTGATCCACGTCATCGACACGGTCGTGATCCCCAAGTAAGGCAGCTGTACCGCCGGGCCACTCACGAGGGGGCCGGGCGCTGGACGAAGGGCGCCGCCGTGTCGGGGCGCCCTTTTCCTATGCGGCCGTCACTGCGCCACGACCTTGTTGCCGTTGGCCTTGTAGCGCGCCACCGATTTTTTCAGCTCGGTGTATTCCTCGCAGGGCAACCGGCAAACCTTGTCGAGCGCCGCCAGCCGTTCTTCGGCCTTCGGCAGGTTGCCGGTGACGAGGTACAGCTCGCCCGAGTATTCGAGCGCGCCGCGGTGCGCCGGGTCGATGCGCAGCGCGGCGTCGTAGTACTTCTCGGCGCCGGCGTGGTCGGGTGTGGCCGACTTGCGCAGGCTGTAGCCCATCAGGTTGTTCCAGTCGGCACTGCCGGTGTCGTTGACCTTTTTCAGCTCGGCGATGGCGGCCGGCCAGTTCTTCGCAGCGATCTGCGTGCGTGCGGCGCCGAGCTTGTCACCGGCGGGCGCCGGCGCCGAGTAATCGGCGGCGTGGCCGGGCAGCGCGGCGAGCGCGATCAGCAGGGCAGCGCCCAGATGGCCGAGGTGGCGAGACGGGTATTGCATGGCGGTCACTCGATGGCCTGGCACAAATGCCGAGCGCGAGCATACGGCTTTCGGCGCGCCGGGTCAGTAGAATCGCGCCCCCGCCTCCTCGGCCGTGCGGCATCAAAGTGCCGCCCTCAAACCATGTACTGCGCCATCGATTTCGGCACCTCGAATTCGGCCATTGCCGTGCCCGACGCCAGCTCCGGCATGCGCCTGGTCGAACTCGAACCCGGCCACACGACGATGCCGACCGCCGTGTTCTATTTTGTCGACGGCCCCGAGCTCGACGGCCCGCCGCGCGCTTTCGGCCGCGCCGCCGTGGCGGCCTATGTGGACGGCCTGGACGGCCGGCTGATGCGCTCGATGAAGAGCATTCTCGGCAGCAGCCTGATCGAGCAGACCACCGACGTGGGCGGCGGCCGCGGCGTGAAATACCTCGACATCGTCGCCGGTTACCTCAAGCACCTGAAGACCAGCGCCGAAGCGCAGGCCAAGGCACCGATCCGGCGCGCCATGCTCGGCCGCCCGGTCTTCTTCGTCGACGACGACCCGGTGCGCGACGCGCAGGCCCAGGCCGCGCTCGAAGCCGCCGCCGCATTGGTCGGCTTCGACGAAGTGCACTTCCAGTACGAGCCGATCGCCGCGGCCTTCGACTACGAGAGCGGCATCGACAAGGAGCAGATCGTGCTGGTCGCCGACATCGGCGGCGGCACCTCCGACTTCTCGGTGGTGCGGGTCGGCCCTGAACGTGCGAAGCGGCTCGAACGCAAGAGCGACATCCTCGCCAACCACGGCGTGCACATCGCCGGCACCGACTTCGACCGGCGCGTCGAGCTCGCCGCGATCCTGCCCGAGTACGGTTTCGGCGCCTACGGCCCGGTGATTGCCGGCGCGCCGGCGCGCGAGGTGCCGAGCGGCGTGTACTACGACCTGGCGACCTGGCACCTGATCAACACCGTCTACAGCCCCGGCCGCGTGGCCGAGTTGCGCGCCATGCGCGTGAACTACGCCAACCCGGCGCACCACGAGCGGCTGATGGTCGTGGTCGAAGAACGCCTCGGCCACGAGCTGGCAGCGCGGGCCGAACAAGCCAAGATCGACGTGGCCGATGGCGGCGCCACGCGCATCGACCTGAGCCACACCGAACGGGCGCTGGGTGTGGACCTGAGCGAAGCGCAGGCGGTGCAGGCGCTCGACGCCGACATCGAGCGCATCGTCGCCGCGGCGCGTGAAGCAGCCACGCAAGCCGGGCTGAAGCCGGCGCAGATCGACGCGCTGTATTTCACCGGCGGCTCGACCGGCCTGCGTTTGCTGGCGAGCCGGCTGGCCGCGGCGTTCCCGTCGGCCCGCGCGATGCGCGGCGACCGCTTCGCCAGCGTGGCGACCGGCCTCGGGCTGTACGCGCGGCGCTGGTTCGAGCGTTAGAGCACGGCGGCGATCGCCACGGCGGTCGCTTCCACGTTCGACGAGTTCAGGCCCGCCACGCAGATGCGCCCCGAGCGCACCATGTAGAGCGCGTGTTCTTCCCGCAGGTTGTCGACCTGCGCGGCCGAGAGGCCGGTGTAGCTGAACATGCCACGCTGGGTCAGGAAGTACTCGAAGTCACGGCCCGGCACCTTGGCCTTGAGCACCGCGTACAGCTTCTTGCGCATCGCCAGGATGCGCTCGCGCATCGCGCCGAGCTCGGCTTCCCACTCGCGCCGCAGTTCGGGGTCGGTGAGGACGGTCGCAACGAGCTGGCCGCCATGGATCGGCGGGCTCGAGTAGTTGCGGCGCACCGTGAACTTCATCTGGCCGAGCACGTTCACGGCCTGCGCCGCGTCGGGGCAGACCACGCTGAGCGCGCCGCAGCGTTCGCCGTAGACGCTCATGCTCTTCGAGAACGAGTTGGCGATGAAAAAGCTCACGCCGGCGCTGGCCAGGGCGCGCACCGCGAATGCGTCGGCGTCGATGCCGTCGCCGAAGCCCTGGTAGGCGAGGTCGAGGTACGGGATCAGCTCACGTTCGCGCAACACCGGGATCAGCGTGTCCCACTGCGCAGGTGTCAGGTCCACGCCGGTCGGGTTGTGGCAGCAGGCGTGCAGCAGCACGACGCTCTTGGCCGGCAAGCCGCGCAGTGCGGAGAGCATCGCGTCGAAGTTCAGCCCGCCGGTCGTGTTGTCGTAGTACGGGTAGGTGTTGACCGTCAGGCCCGCGCCTTCGAACATCGAACGGTGGTTGTCCCAGGTCGGATCGCTGACCCAGACCTGGCTGCCGGGGAAGTAGCGTGCGATGAAATCGGCGCCCACTTTCAACCCGCCGCTGGAGCCGACCGACTGGATCGTCGCCACGCGGTTCGACGTCACGGCTTCGTGCCCGGCGCCGAACAGCAGCTGCTGCACCGCGCTGCGAAAGTTGGCCGCGCCTTCGATCGGCAGGTAGGGCTTGGGCCCGCCCTTGGCCACCACCAGCGCTTCGGCACGTTTCACCGAGCTCATCACCGGAATGCGCCCGGCGTCGTCGAAGTAGATGCCGATCGACAGGTTGATCTTGTTCGGCCGCGGGTCTTTCTGAAAGTCTTCGTTCAGGCTCAGGATCGGGTCGCCAGCGAACGGGGGAATGTGCTTGAACATGGGAGCTCTCGAGAACAGGTCAGGCCGCGAGCGCGGCTTCGATGTCTTTGCTGATCGACTCGGGCTTGTCGGTCGGCGCATAACGCTTGATCACCTTGCCGTCTTTGCCGATCAGGAACTTGGTGAAGTTCCACTTCACGCCGGTGGAGCCCAGCAGGCCCGGTGCCTCCTTGGTCAGCCACTTGAAGAGTGGGTGGGCCTGGGCGCCGTTGACCTCGATCTTCTCCATCATCGGAAAGCTCACGCCATAGTTCATTTCGCAGAACGACGCGATCTGATCATTGCTGCCCGGGTCCTGGTTGCCGAACTCGTTGCTCGGGAAACCCAGCACCACCAGGCCCTGGTCGCGGTAGGTTTTCCAGAGCGTTTCCAGGCCACCGAACTGCGGCGTGAAGCCGCAGGCGCTGGCGGTGTTGACGATCAGCAGCACCTTGCCACGCTGGGTCGCCAGGCTCGCGGTCTTGCCCTCGATCGACAAGGCCTCGAAGTCGTAGACGCTGGTGGGGGCGGGTTTGGAAGCCATGGCTGTCTCGTCGGAGTCGCGGGGGTGTGCAATCCTAACGCCGGGCGTGCGCCCCCCACGCAGTGTTCTTGACGCGGCCGCGGCCAGCGCTGAACATGCGCCGGCGCCCCCTCGAACCCCATGCCTGCCGACACCTTGCCCCCCTACCAGGTTGCCCTCGAAGGCCTCAGTGCCTTCGAGCGCGCGGCGATGGCGTCGTTCTTCCGGCTCGCCGACCGGCGGTTGACCAACTATGTTCAGGCGCCGAGCCTGGCGCGCTGCGACCTGGTGGTGGCCGACGCCGACCAGCCCGACGTGCTGGTCGCCGTGCTCGAAGCCGGGCGCTTCGACGACACCGTGTTCGTCGGCGCCCACCCACCGCCCGGCAGCCTGGGCTGCCTGCCCCGGCCGGTCGACCCGGTGCAGGTCGTGGTCGAACTCGACGCGCTGGTCGCCCTGCGTCACCACCCCGAAGCCGCGCCCGACAGCGGCCCCATGTCCCTGTTACCGGAAGAAGACATCTTGCCCGACGACCTCGATCTCGACCTTTCCCTGGCCTCTGGCCCCGACGCGCCGATGAAGCGCGGCCGCGCGCGCGTGCCGACCACCACCCGGTTCAGCGGCGGCGGGCGCGACGTGCTGGTGGTCGACGACAGCAGCATCGCGCGCAAGTTCCTGAAGCAGCGCCTCGAGCAACTCGGCTACCGCGTGCAGCAGGCCAACGACGGCGAGAGCGCGCTCGAGATGATCACGCACCACGCGTTCACGCTGGTCATCGTCGACATGGTGCTCGGGCCACCAAACAGTGTCGACGGTCTGCAGGTCTGCCAATTCGCCAAGCAGCGGCCGGCGTTCGGCGCCCGCAGCACGCCGGCCGTGGTGGTGGTGACCGGGCAATCGGGCTCGAGCCACCGGGTGCGTGCCTCGCTCGCGGGTTGCGACGGCTTTCTGACCAAACCGCTGATCGAAGCCGACTTCATCGACACGCTCGACAAGGTCGACCCGCTGTTCCGCACCGAACAGCCGACCGGGTTCGGCTGAGCGGATTCTTCTCAGTGCGGCTCGCGGGCCGCGAGCAAGGCCGCCAGCAGGATCAGGGCGCCGCCCAGCAACGCCTGCGTCGTCAGCTGCGCGCTGCCCAGCGCGAGCGCCGAGCCCGCCGCGAAGACCACCTCGGTCAGCATCACGATCGCGGTCACGTTGGCCGGCAGGCGCCCGGCGCCGTATTGCAACGCCAGGTTGCCCAGGCCGAACAGCACGGCCATCACGAATACCGGCAGCACCCAGGCCAGCGCCGGCGTGGGCGGCAAGGGCACACTGCCCTGCAAGGCGAGCGCAAGCACGGCCGACACCACCGCCCCGCCGACGAACATCGCCAGCGCACGGCCTTCTTCGGGACGATGTGATTCGCGCTTCAACATCACGTTGTTGAGCGCAAAGGAAAAGCCGCCGACCACGCCCAGCCAGTCGGCCAGCGAGCGGGGCAAAGGCAGCGCCTCCAGCCCGGCACCCGCCGGCCACAACACGACGGCCGCACCGGCCACACCGAGCAGCACACGCAGCGCTGCGCTGCGTGTGATCGGCTCGTGCAGCAGCAGCCGCGCCAGCAGCACCGCCCACACCGGCATCAGGTAGAACAGCAGGATCACGCGCACCACGTCGCCGATCACCATCGCCCAGTTGAAGCTGGCGTTGGTCGTGCCGGCGGCCAGCACCAGCAGCCACAGCGCCGGTGCGCGCAGCACCTGCTGCACCGCACGCGGGCGCAGCAGCACGATCACGATCACCACCGCGGAATACACCAGCGCGGTGGTCCAGAGCGGGTGCAGGCCGAGCGTCTCGAAGTAGCGCAGCGGCCACCACGAGGTGCCCCAGACGAGCGCGTTCAGGCACAGCGCCAGAGTGGGGAGAGCCCGCGACGATACTGCGGGGCGAGTTTGTGTCATCGGCCGGCGCCTTGCGCCTCAACTTCGCTGCGCGAAGTCAGCCCATGACGCAAGCATTGAGCACTGCGTGCTCAATGTTTGTCACTGCGTGCGATGGCCAGCAGGTGGTCGAGCTCTTCGCGGTACTTCACGCAGTTCGATTTGTGCCAGCGCTGCACCAGCCACATCGTGAACGCCACCACGCCGCCGAACATCGCGATCGCGGTGAAGGCCGAGAGGCCGAACTTCGTCATGCCGGTGTAGAACGCGCCCAGGCCGAGGATGCAGGCCTGTTCGTTGAAGTTCTGCACCGCGATCGAGCGGCCTGCGCCCATCAGGTTGGCGCCGCGGTGCTGCAGCAGTGCGTTCATCGGCACCACCATGTAACCCCCGATCGCGCCGAGCATGATCAGGAACGGCGCCGCGACCCAGGCGTTGGTGATCACGTTCAAGCCGATCACCAGCAGGCCGAGCGCGATGCCGAGCGGGATCACCGTGGTAGCCTGGTCGAGCCGCATCCGCATCGAAGCGATGATGGCGCCGGCGGCCGTGCCCACCACCACCACCGCCACCAGCGAGGTCGCCTGCGTGGTCGTGTAACCGAGCGCGGCCGTGGCCCACGCGAAGACGATGATGCGCAGGTTGCCCGAAACGCCCCAGAACAGCGTGGTCGTGGCCAGCGAGATCTGGCCCAGCTTGTCGGTCCACAGGCGCGCGTTGCAGCTGGAGAAGTCGCGCACCAGGCCGACCACGCCGTGGCCGAGCGGCTGCAGCGGCGCGTCGGTGCGCGGAATGCGCAGGTTGAACAACGCCGCGATCACGTACAGGAACACGATCACCGCGATCGCCGACTCGGGTGCGGTGTTGATGCTCGTATCGAACATCGGCAGGTCGAAGCCGAGCAACTGGCGCGAGACCATCGGCCCGATCAGCTGGCCGCCGAGCGCGATGCCGAGGATGATCGACATGATCGTCAGGCCCTCGATCCAGCCGTTGGCCTTGACGAGTTGCGAGTTCGGCAGCAACTCGGTCAGGATGCCGTACTTGGCCGGCGAGTAGGCTGCGGCACCGAGCCCGACGATGGCGTAGGCCACCAGCGGGTGGCCACCGAAGAGCATCAGCAGGCAGCCCAAGACCTTGATGCCGTTCGAGTAGAACATCACCTTGCCCTTGGGCACGGCGTCGGCAAAGGCGCCCAGAAACGGGGCGAGGATCACATAGAACAACGCGAACATCGGGCCCAGCGCCGGGATGTGCCACGACGGCGCACTCGTCGTCTTGAGCATCTCGATCGCGGCCACGAGCAACGCGTTATCAGCCAGCGAGCTGAAGAACTGCGCCGACATGATGGTGTAGAAACCTTTTTTCATTCTTTCCAACGGCGGCGAGTCGGTCGCGGCGTTCTTTGTGTCCGCTTGTGTCTCCTAGCGGCGGCGTTATAGCACGCGCACTCCGGCCAAAGCCCTACGCAGCGCCCCCCGGGTGCGGGTGGCGCTGGCAGAATTCACGCCCATGCCGCGCCCCGTCGAAGCCCTGATCCACACCGAGGCACTCGCGCACAACCTGCGCCGCGCCCGCGCGGCAGCGCCCGACGCCAAGGTCTGGGCCGTCGTCAAGGCCAACGCCTACGGCCACGGCATCGAACACGCGTTCGCCGGGCTGAAGGGTGCCAACGGCTTCGCGCTGCTCGACCTGAAAGAAGCCGAGCGGGTGCGCGCGCTCGGCTGGCGCGGCCCGATCCTGCTGCTCGAAGGCTGCTTCGACGCGCGCGACCTGGAAGCCTGTTCGCGTCTGAACCTGTGGCACACCGTGCACCACGAAGCGCAGATCGACATGCTGGCTGCGCACAAGACGCACACGCCGCAGCGGGTGTTCCTGAAGATGAACAGCGGCATGAACCGGCTCGGCTTCCGGCCTGCCGCGTATCAACACGCGTGGCGGCGCCTGAGCGGCCTCACGCAAGTGGAGAGCATCGTCTTGATGACGCACCTCTCCGACGCCGACGGTGCGCGCGGCATCGCGCACCAGCTCGCTTTGTTCGAGGCCACCACGCAAGACCTGCCCGGCGAACGCACCCTCGCCAACAGCGCTGCCACGCTGCGCTTTGCGGCCCAGCAAGACACCGTGCGCGGCGACTGGGTGCGCCCCGGCATCATGGTCTACGGCTCCTCGCCCGACTACCCGCAGCGGGATATCACTGATTGGGATCTGCAGCCGACCATGAGCCTGCGCGCACAAATCATCGCGGTGCAGGACCTGAAGGCCGGCGAACAGGTCGGCTACGGCAGCCGCTTCACTGCCGAGCACGACATGCGTCTCGGCGTCGTCGCCTGCGGTTATGCCGACGGTTACCCGCGCGTCGTGCCCGACGGCACGCCGGTGCTCGTGAACGACGTGCGCACGCGGCTCGTCGGCCGGGTCTCGATGGACATGATCACCGTCGACCTGAGCCCGGTGCCCGAGGCCGGCATCGGCAGTGTGGCCACGCTGTGGGGCACGAGCCCGGGCGGCGCACGGCTGCCGATCGACGAAGTGGCACTCGCCGCCGGCACGGTTGGCTACGAGCTGATGTGCGCGCTGGCGCCGCGGGTGCCGACGCGCGCGGTGTGAGCGCCATGCCCGTCATCCCCGAAAGCGAGGTCGAGTTCACCGCGATCCGTGCGCAGGGCGCGGGCGGGCAGAACGTCAACAAGGTCTCGAGCGCGGTGCACCTGCGCTTCGACATCCACGCCTCTTCCCTGCCCGACGACATCAAGCAGCGCCTGGTGGCAATGAGCGACCAGCGCATCACCGCCGACGGCGTGGTCGTGATCAAGGCGCAGACCAGCCGCAGCCAGGACATGAACCGCGCCGACGCGCTGCAGCGCCTGCAGGCGCTGGTCGACAGCGTGGCCGTGCCGCCCAAGGCGCGCCGACCGACCAAGCCGACCTATGGCTCGAAACAGCGCCGCCTCGAAGGCAAGAGCCAGCGTTCGGCCACCAAGGCCGGGCGTGGCCGCGTGACCGACTGAGGCCGCCTCACGCCGCGGACGCTGCATTTCGCGCCGCGCGCTGCCGCTTCGTCGCACGGCTGTGGAAAACCGGATCGGTGCTTCCTACAGTAGCGTCACTCCTCAGCCACAGGGCCACACCATGAACCCCCATCTCACCTCCGGCTTCACCTTCTGCACCGCGGCCGTGGCGCTGCTGTCGTTCACCGTGATGGCACAAGCCCAGACCCGAACGCCGGGTTGCGCGCAGGTCGAAGTGCAGAACCTGCGCCCGGCGCAGGGCGCGTTGATGCTGGCGGCCTACAGCGACGCCGCGAGCTTCCAGAAAACCCCCAGCACCTCGATCCAGCTCGAAGCCAAGACCGAGACCATGCAGCTGCAGGTCTGCGGCCTCGGCGACGGCGCTGTGGCGCTCACGCTCTTCCAGGACCTGAACAGCAACGGCAAGCTCGACCGCAACCCTTTCGGCATCCCCAACGAACCCTGGGGTGCGTCGGGCAAGACATCGGCCTTCGTCGCGCCGACCTGGGAAAGCGCGCAGGTGCCGCTGGACGGCAGCACCATCGTGATCAAGCTGACGAAGTGAGGGGGCACACCATGAAACGCCGCGACTTTCTCCAGGCTTTCGCTGCCCTCGGCGCCAGCGGCGTCGGCAGCGCATTCGCCCTTGCCACCGGGGGCCAGGCGTTCGACGCCGCTGCCGCCAAAACGCCCTGGCTCACGCCGTTCAAGGGCGTGAGCGACGCCACGCAAGACCTGCGCTGCGACGCACTCGCCCTCGGCGGCCGCTGGCCCGCCGCGCTGCGCGGGCGCTTCTACCGCAACGGCCCGGCGCTGCACGAACGCGGCGGCCAGCGTTACCAGCACTGGTTCGCTGGCGACGGCATGGTCCAGCAGTTCAGCCTGAGCGGCGGCGCGCGCCCGCTTGTGCGGCACATCGGCCGGCTGGTGCGCACCCCCAAGCTGCTGGCCGAACAACAGGCCGGGCGCTTTCTGCACCATGCCTATGGCACGCGCATCGGCAACGACGCGCCGGCCCAGGGCCCCGACTCGTACAACGTGGCCAACACCAGCGCCATCGAACACGCGGGCCGGGTGCTGGCGATGTGGGAAGGTGGCTCGGCCTTCGCGCTCAGCCCCGACGACCTGTCGACCCTCGGCCCGGTCACCTGGCAGGAAGGCCTGGCGCAGATGCCGTTCTCGGCCCACCCCAAGCTCGACGCCGCCGGCACGCTCTGGAACTTCGGCAGCGCCGGTGCGAACCTGGTGGTGTGGCAGATCGACGCGCGCGGCCAGCTCGTGCGGGCGCAGGTCGGCGAATCGCCCTACCCCGGCGGCATGGCGCACGACGCAGCGATCACCGCGCAGTACATCGTGCTGCCGTTGCCGCCGATCAAGTTCAACTTCGGTGAAGACGTGGCTGCTGCCTTCGAATACCAGCCGCGCGAGCCGCTGCGCATCCTGGTGATGCGCAAGGACGACATCAGCCAGCGCCGCGTCTTCGAGCTGCCGGCGCAGATGCTGTTCCATGTGGGCAACGCCTGGGAAACACCCGACGGCCAGATCGTGCTGAGCTTCGTCGCCGAGCGCGAACCCAACTTCGTGACCCGCAGCGCCGCCGCGCTGATCAGCGGCCGCAGTGCGTCGCTGGTCGGCACCAGCACCCAGCTGGCGCGGCTCGACATGCGCACCGGCCGCGCCAGCGTGCAGGGTCTGGGCGACGCCGTCGAGTTCCCGCGCGTGCACCCCGAGCGCAACGGCCTGCCGACACGTTACCTGCTCAGCGCGGCCAACTGGCGCCCGGCCAGCACGCCGGTGAACTGGTTCCACGGCCTGCAGCTGCGCGATGTCGAGAGTGGCCGTGTGCAGCGTTACGACTACGGGCCGAACACCGTGGTCGAAGAACACATCGTCGTGCCCAAACCCGGTGGCCGGCATGAGCTCGACGCCTGGTTGCTCGGCACGACATTCGACATCCGGCGCCAGGTCACGCGTGTCAACGTGCTGGAAGCGCGCCACATCGGCGACGGCCCGATCGCGCAGGCGAGCTTGCCCTACCTGCTGCCCTACGGCTTTCACGGCAACTTCACGGCGGCCTGACCCGACCAGGGCCGCGGCGACAATCGCCGCATGGCCAAAGACAAGTCGATCTACACCTGCACCGAATGTGGCGGCACCTCGCCCAAGTGGCTGGGCAAGTGCCCCAACTGCGAGGCCTGGAACACGCTGATCGAATCGGTGGCCGAGGGCACGCCGAAGAACCGCTACGCGACCGGCGCACGTGGGTTGATCGCGAGCCAGCCGGTGGCCACGCTGTCGGAGATCGAAGCCAGCGACGTCGACCGCCAGCCCACCGGCATCGACGAACTCGACCGCGTGCTCGGCGGCGGCATCGTGGCCGGCGGGGTGGTGCTGATCGGCGGCGATCCGGGCATCGGCAAGTCGACGCTGCTGTTGCAGGCGCTCGACTCACTCTCGCGCAACATGAAGACGCTGTACGTCACCGGCGAAGAAAGCGGCGCGCAGGTGGCGCTGCGCTCGCGCAGGCTCGGGCTCGGCGGTTCGCAGGTGCGCGTGCTGGCCGAGATCCAGCTCGAGAAGATCAGCGCGACCATCGACCAGGAAGCGCCGGCCGTCTGCGTGATCGACTCGATCCAGACCGTCTACAGCGACCAGCTCTCGTCGGCGCCCGGCTCGGTGGCCCAGGTGCGCGAGTGCGCGGCCCAGCTCACGCGGCTGGCCAAGAGCAGCGGCACCACGATCATCCTGGTCGGCCACGTGACGAAGGAAGGTGCCTTGGCCGGGCCGCGCGTGCTGGAGCACATCGTCGACACGGTGCTGTATTTCGAAGGCGACACGCATTCGAGCTTTCGGCTCGTGCGCGCGATCAAGAACCGTTTCGGCGCCGTCAACGAGATCGGCGTGTTCGCGATGACGGAGAAGGGGCTCAAGGGCGTGTCGAACCCGAGCGCGATCTTCCTGTCGACGCAAACGAGCGAGCCGGTGGCCGGTGCGTGCGTGCTGGTCACGCTCGAAGGCACCCGGCCGCTGCTGGTGGAAATCCAGGCGCTGGTCGATTCCGGCGGGCCGAGCCCGCGGCGGCTCAGTGTCGGCATCGAGCGCGATCGGCTCGCGATGATGCTGGCGGTATTGCACCGCCACGCCGGCATCGCCGCGAACGACCAGGACGTGTTCGTCAACGCGGTCGGCGGCGTGCGCATCAGCGAGCCGGCCGCTGATCTGGCGGTGATGCTCGCGATCCAGAGCAGCCTGCGCGGCAAGCCCTTGCCACGTGGGTTCATCGCCTTCGGCGAAGTGGGCCTGGCCGGCGAAGTTCGGCCGGCACCGCGCGGCCAGGAACGTTTGAAGGAAGCGGCCAAGCTCGGTTTTTCGGTCGCCGTGGTGCCCAAGGCCAACGCGCCGAAGAAGCCGATCGAGGGGCTGACAATCCACGCCGTGGAACGCATCGAACAAGCCATCGATCTGGCACGGAGTCTCTAGAAGAATGAATCCGATTTTCGGTTGGGCATTGGCCGCTGTCGCGGTCGCGGCGGGCTGGCAGGGTTACGGCTGGCCCGGTGTGGCGCTGGCGGTCAGCGTGATCGCGTTCTGGTTGCTGATGCAGTTCAACCGCTCGTTGCGCGTGCTGCGCAACGCCGGCAGTGCGCCCATCGGCCACATCGACAGCGCGGTGATGCTGAACGCCAAGCTGCAGGCCGGCATGCCGATGATCAAGGTGGTGGCACTCACGAAGAGCCTGGGCCGGCGCGTGTCGGAAGAGCCCGAACGATGGGCCTGGTCTGACCCGGGCGGCTCCGAAGTCGTGCTCAGTTTCGACAAGGGCATCTGCAAGAGCTGGGTATTGAACCGACCCGCCGACGCCGCCCCCGAGTGATGCGTTTCATCGACGCCGAGACCACACGCCGCCACCTCGGCGCAGCCGAGCTGGTCGAGGCCTTGCGGCAGATGTTCATCGCCGGCTGCGAGGTGCCGCTGCGCCACACGCACACGGTGGGTGATGGCACATTGCTGCTGATGCCGGCGTGGCGCGCCGGGCAGCGGCTCGGCATCAAGACCGTGACGATCTTTCCCGGCAACGCGGCGCTCGGCCAGCCCGGGTTGCACTCGACCTACCTGTTGTTCGACGCCGCCACCGGCGTGCCGCTGGCCCAGCTCGACGGCGACCAGATCACCTCGCGCCGCACCGCAGCGGCGTCGGCACTGGCCGCTTCATTTCTCGCGCGGGCCGACGCCAGCCGCTTGCTGATCGTCGGCACCGGCCGGGTCGCGTCGCTGATCGCCGAGGCGATGCAGGTGGTGCGGCCGCTCGCAGAAGTGGTGGTCTGGAACCACCGCGCGGCATCCGCCGAAGTGCTGGCCAACCGGCTGCGCGAACAAGGCTTCAACGCGCGCGCCAGCACCGACCTGGCCGCCGCCGTGGCAGCGGCCGACATCGTCAGCTGCGCCACGCTGTCGACCACGGCCCTGATCCGCGGCGAATGGCTGCAGCCCGGCACGCACCTCGACCTGATCGGCAGTTTCACGCCCGCCATGTGCGAGGCCGATGCCGCGTGTTTCGAGCGCAGCTCCGTGTACGTCGACACTCTGGAGGCGCTCGCGAAGTCGGGCGACGTGCTGCGGGCAGTCGAAGCGGGCGGGTTCGAGCCCGGCCGACTCGCCGGGACGCTCGCCGAGCTGTGCCGCGGCACGCGCCCCGGCCGTGGCAGCGCCACGCAGATCACGCTGTTCAAGGCCGTCGGCAGCGCGCTCGAAGACCTGGCGGCAGCAGAGCTGGTGTGGGGCAGCGTGCAGGCCGACTCGTTATCCTTGGCGCCTGCCTCATTCACCGAACGAGCCCCATGACTGCCACCGCCCGCGAGATCCTTCTCTACTGGGAAGACTTTCCCGCCGGCAGCGTGCGCGAGTTCGGCAACATGCAAGTGACCCGCGAGGCCGTGCTCGCGTTCGCGCAGCAGTTCGACACGCAGCCCTTCCACATGGACGACGCGGCCGCCGAAGCCTCGCACTTCGGCCGGCTCGCCGCCAGCGGCTGGCACACCTGTTCGATGGCGATGCGCATGCTGTGCGACGACTACCTGCTGGTCTCGAGCAGCATGGGCTCGCCCGGCATCGACAACCTGCGCTGGCTCAAGCCCGTGTACCCCGGCGACACGCTGCGCGTGCGGCTCACCGTGCTCGCCTCGCGGCCGATGGCGAGCCGCGCGGGCGTCGGGCTCACGCAGTTCGGTTGGGAAGTGTTGAACCAGGACGGCACGATCGTGCTGACGATGCAGGGCTGGAACATGTTCGGCCGCCGCGAGCCCGCGCCGGCCTGAAGACCCGATGAGCGCCGGCAGCGACGACAGCGAACGCACCGTCACCGGGCCGGTGGCGCGTGATGGTGCAGCTTCCGAGTTCGCCCAGAGTTCGTCGATGTCGGTGCACACGCTGCCCGAAGGCACGCGCATCCGCGACTACAAGATCACCGGGCTGATCGGCGAGGGCGGCTTCGGCATCGTCTACCTCGCCTTCGACGTGTCGCTGCAGCGCCGCGTGGCGATCAAGGAATACCTGCCGGCGTCGATGGCCTCGCGCGCGAACGCGTCGATGGCGGTGGTGGTGAAGTCCACCCGCCACCAGGAAACCTTCGCACTCGGCCTGAAGAGTTTCCTGAACGAAGCGCGCTTGCTGGCGCGCTTCGACCACCCGTCGCTGGTGAAGGTCTACCGCTTCTGGGAAGAGAACAACACCGCGTACATGGTCATGCCCTACTACGAAGGGCCGACGCTGAAGAAGGTGCTCGCCGATCTGGGCCACGCGCCGGACGAAGCCGCGCTGCGCACCTGGCTGCGCCCGCTGCTCGACGCGCTCGCGGTGATGCACGCGGCCCACTGTTTCCACCGCGACATCGCGCCCGACAACATCCTGCTCACCGCCAGCGGCCCGCTGCTGCTCGACTTCGGCGCCGCGCGGCGCGTGATCGGCGACATGACGCACGCGCTCACCGTCGTGCTCAAGCCCGGCTTCGCGCCGATCGAACAGTACGGCGAAAGTTCGGCCATGACGCAGGGCGCGTGGACCGACCTGTACGCGCTGGCCAGCGTGGTCTACGCGGCCGTGACCGGGCACGCGCCGGTGTCGTCGGTCGAGCGGCTGATGGACGACCGCTTGAGGCCCTTGTCGGAACTGGCGGCCGGGCGCTACAGCGAGCCTTTCCTGACGGCCATCGACGCGGCGCTGGCGCTGCGCCCGGCCGATCGGCCGCAGACCGTGGCGGCGTTTCGCGCGCTGCTCGACGGGCGTGAAGCGCAGGTGGAACCTTCGCTCGGTTTCGCGTCGACCTTCTCTGCGGCGCTCGACTCGGCCTTGCCCGAGGCCACGCTGCCGCCGACCAGGATCAGCGCGCCCGACATCACGCTGGACAGCGTGCCGCCATCACTGGCTGCGAACCGTCAAGCGCCGGCACCTGCGGGTCGCGGGCGGGTCTACGTTTTGATCGGCACGCTCGCTTTGCTCGGCATGGCGGCGGCGGGCTACTACTTCGGCGGCGAGCGGGATGCGAAGCCGATGGCCGAACCCGCGGTGGAAGCTGCAGCGCCGGCAGCCTCGGCCGCTGCCGCTGTGCCTGCCCCGACACCCCCGCCGGTTTCAGCGCCGGTGCCCGCGGCGGCAGCGCCCGCTCTCGTCATCGAGCCGTCCGCCCCGGTGCCACAAGCGGCGCCCGCGGCCAGCACCGTCGCCCCGACCGTGAGCGCCGCCGCGAGCAAAGCGAAGCGTGAACCGCGCGTCGTGGAGCCCCGCTTCGTCGAGCCGCGCGCGCCCGCGGCCGAGCCGGCGGCCCGGCCCGCCGCCCCCACGAACAGTGCGGTGACGAAGGCCAGGTGCAGTGATATTCTGCAAAAGGCCTCGCTGGAGCCGCTCACGGCCAGCGAGGCCGAATACTTGAAGAAGGAATGCCGATGATGCCCACCACCCTGCTGCGCCATCGCGGCCTGCTTGCCCTGCTGAGTGCTGCCGCCGCCGTCTTGATCGCCGGCTGCGCCGCACCCCAGGCCTCCTCGTCCAACACCGAACTGCCCTTCGAAGAAGCGGTCGCGCAAGCGACCGACGGCCTGGTCGCGCAAACCCAGAAGCTGCCCGCCTTCCTGGCGAAGGTCGAAGCGAAGATCGCCAAGCGCGGTGTCGTGCTCGACCCGATGCTCGACGCCAGCAGCGGCCAGCAGACCAACGCCACGCAATTGCTCGAACGCCGTGTCACCGAGCGCATGGGCTCCAAATTCGATTCGATCGAGATCCTGCCGTTCCAGAGCGCCAACCTCGGCAAGGCGCAATACCTGTTGACCGGCACGATGACCCGCGTTCAAGCCGGCAAGAGCAAGGGCCCGCTGCAGATCAACCTGGCGCTGACCGAGCTGAAGAGTGGCAACGTGGTCGCGCAGGCCTCGGCGCTGGCGCGTGACGAAGGCCTGAACCACACGCCGCTGCCCTACTACCAGGACAGCCCGGTGCTCGTCAAAGACCAGGTCATCGACGGCTACGTGAAGACCTCGGCCACGCCGCCCGGGCAGCGCGCCGATGCGTATTACATCGAGCGTGTGGCCGTGGCCACCGTGATCAGCGACGCGACCGCCCTCTACAACGCCGAGAAGTACCAGGAAGCGCTGGCCCAGTACCGCGCCGCCGGCGGCGCGCCGGGTGGCGAACAACTGCGCGTGCTCAACGGCATCTACCTGGCCAACACCAAGCTCGGCCGCACGGCCGAGGCCGAGCTCGCGTTCGGCAAGGTCGTGGCCTACGGCATCAGCTACAACCAGCTCGGCGTCAAGTTCCTGTTCAACCCGGGCAGCACGGTGTTCTGGTCCGACCCGAAAGTGAGCGGCCCGTACGCGATGTGGCTGCGCCAGATCGCCAAGGAAGGCACGGCCGCCAAAGCCTGCATGAACATCGTGGGCCACACCAGCCGAACCGGCTCGGAGCAGACCAACGACGCGCTCTCGGTGCAACGCGCCAGCTACATCCGCCAGCGCCTGAGCGCCGAGGCCGCACCGCTGGGCGAGCGCGCCAAGCCGAGCGGCATGGGCTTTCGCGAGAACATCGTCGGCAGCGGCACCGACAACTCGGTCGACGCGCTCGACCGCCGGGTCGAATTCAAGATCGTGCCTTGCGGCTGACCACACGCTGACCCCGAAAAGGCCCGCCTTCGACGCGGGCCTTTTCATTTCTGCGGCTCGCCGATCAGGGTTTGCACGTGTGTACAACTTTCTTGTACAAATGTTCAATGCCGGCATGGGCTCCACCGCCGTCGCCGCCAAACCGCCACGCAGCCGCCGCGTCGCCGAGCCGCGTGCCGACCGCAAGCAGGCGATTCTTCTGGCCGCCGAGAAGCTCTTCGCGCAGCGCGGTTACCACGCCGTCACGATCCGCCAGATCGCCGACGAAGCCGCGGTGCCGCTGGCGCTGGTGGGTTATTACTACGGGCAGAAACACGAACTCTTCCACGCCATCTTCACGCACTGGAATCGCACGATCGAAGAGCGCCTCGCGCGCCTGCGCAGCGTGGCCGCCGACGCACCCGCCGACGACGCGCTGCGCCTGATCATCGAAGCCTTCACCGGCCCGGTGCTGCGCCTGCGCGCCAGCAGCGAAGGCGAGTACTACGCGCTGCTGGTGGCGCGCGAGCTGTACCACGCGCTCGACGAAACCGACCGTGTGCTGCGCGCCTACTTCGACCCGATGGCGCATGCCTTCATCGACGCCCTGCACCAGCGCCTGCCGCACGCCAGCCGCGCGCAGGTGGCCTGGGTCTACCAGTTCGCGCTCGGCGCGCTGCTGCACCACCTGAGCGACGAGCGCATCGTGCGCCTGTCCAAAGGCCAGTGCGACCCGCGCGACCCGATCGGCGGGCAGATGCTCGTGAACTTCATCGTCGGCGGCATCCGTGCCGCCTTGCCCGCCCCCGCTCCGAAAACCAGAAGGAGACAAGCCCCATGAAACGCCGCACCGTTTTGACAGGCCTGGCCGCTGCCGCCGCCGGCACATTCACGCTCCCGGCCTGGAGCCAGGCGACGACGAAGATCGTCTTCGGCTACACCGCCGTCAGCGATTTCGCTTCGGTCTTCGTGGCCGCCGAACAGGGCTACTTCACGAAGCGCCAGCTCGATGTCGAGCTGAAGTTCATTCCGCTGAACTCGACCATTCCCGCCGCGCTGCAGTCCGACTCGCTGCAGATCGGCGGCCCCACGCCGTCGGTGTTCCTGCAGGCGGTCGACGGCGGGCTCGATCTCGTGTTGCTGGCCGGTGGCGGGGTCACGTCGAAGACGATGACCGGCTTCGGCCTGGTCGCGCGCGCCGGCGCCGGCATCCGCACCGCGCAAGACTGCGTGGGCAAGAAGATCGGCGTGCCGGGGCTGGGCGCCTTCCTGCACGTGACCTTCCGCGCGTGGCTCAAGCAGAGCGGCGTCGACTACAAAAAGGTGACTTTCATCGAAGCCTCGTTCCCGCAACACGCCGACCTGCTGCGCGGCGGATCGATCGACGCCGTGGTCACGGCCGACCCGTTCATGAGCCGCATCACCGACAGCGGTGCGGGCTACGTGGCCTCGTACTACTCGACCTTCCTCACCGAGGGCAACCACACGATCGTGCACGCCGCCAAACGCGAGTGGGCGCAGAAGAACCCGGCGGCGGCCAGGGCTTTCCGCGAATCGGTGCAGGAGGCCGCGGCCTTCATGCAGCAGGCCAAGAACAGCGACGCGGTGCGCGCCGCGATCGGCAAGTACATCAAGCTGCCACCCGAGGTGATCGCGAAGATGCAGATCTCGCCGCCCGGCCCGCTGGTGAACGAGAAGCAGCTGAACTACTGGGTCACGATGATGAAGGACCAGGAGATGCTCAAGAGCGAGTTGAAGGTTTCGACATTGCTGGTGCCGTGAGCGTTCCTTTCCTCAGCTTCGACAACGTGGCCATCCACTTGGGTGGCCGCGAGATCCTGTCGCCCACGTCGTTCGAGGTGGCGCGCGGCGAGTTCGTCTGCATCGTCGGCCCGAGCGGCTGCGGCAAGACGACGCTGCTGCGCGCGGCGAGCGGCCTCGTGGCAGCCAGTGGCGGCGAAGTGCGGCGCAACGGCGCTTTGGTCACGCAACCGTCGCGCGAAGTGGCCTTCGTGTTCCAGGACTACGGCCGCGCCTTGCTGCCGTGGCGCACCGTCGAAGGCAACGTGAGCCTCGCGCTCGAAGCCGCCGCGTTGCCCGCCGACCAGCGCCCACCACGCATCGTCGACGTGCTCGCCAAGGTCGGCCTCGGCAAGCACGCGCACAAGTTCCCGCTGCAGCTGTCGGGCGGCATGCAGCAGCGCGCGCAGATCGCCCGTTGCCTCGCGCAGAAACCCGAGCTGCTGATGATGGACGAGCCTTTCGGCGCGCTCGACGCGCTGACACGTCAGGGCCTGCAGGACGAAGTGGCCCGCCTGGTGCGCGACGACGGCCTCACCGTGCTCTTCGTCACCCACGACCTCGAAGAAGCGATCTACCTCGGCGACCGCGTGATTGCGCTGCAGGCCAACCCCGGGCCGGGGCGGCCGAGCTTGGCGAAGATGATCGACGTGAAGATTCCGCGGCCGCGTGACCAGCTGGGCACGAAGGAGCACCCGCAATTCCTGAACCTGCGGCGCGAGCTGTTCGCGTTCATCGAGCAGAGTCATGACTAGGTTGGCCTCGCTGCTGCGCCCCTGGTGCTTTCCGCTCGCGGCATTGGCGCTGTTCGAAGCGTATGCGCGCACGGCCGCAGCGGGCAGCGATTCGATCGCACCGCCGAGCGCCGCGCTGCTCGCCTTCGGCAAGGCGGCGATGGATGGTTCCTTGTGGCAGGCCACCAGCTTCACGCTGGTGTCGGCGGCCGTCGGGCTGCTCGTCGGCGGATCGCTCGGCGTGTTGCTCGGCATCGCGCTCGGCTTGTCCAGACGCGCGGCGCGGATGAGCTCGCTGTCGATCGAGATGCTGCGCCCGGTGCCGTCGGTCGCCTTGATTCCGCTCGCGATGCTGGTGTTCGGCTTCGGCTTCCGCATGGAATTCGCGGTCGTCGCCTTCGCGTCGTTCTGGCCGATGCTGGTGCTCACGCAGGCGGCGGTCGCGCAGGTCGAACCGCGCCTGCTCGAAGTCAGCCACGTGCTCGGCCTGAGCGCCACGCAACGCTGTTTCAAGATCGTGCTGCCGGCGATCGTGCCGCGCCTGTTCGTGGCCTTGCGGCTGGGTGTCGCGGTGGCGCTGGTGGTCGCGGTCACGGTCGAGATCGCGGCCAACCCGAACGGCATGGGCTACGCGATGATGATCGCGCAACAAAGCCTCGACCCGGCGCTGATGCTCGCGTGGCTGGGCTGGATCGGCGTGGTCGGCTTCGCCATCAACGCGGCGGCCGTGTGGCTGCAGCGCCGGGTGGCGTTGCGCATGGGTGTGCCGCCATGAGCCCTTCGCGCACATCGGCCGGCCTGGGCTCCGTGGCGCTTCTCGCTGCGCTGATCGCCGTGTGGTGGGCCGCGAGCCACGCCGGCTGGATCAGCCGCGTGTTCCTGCCCACACCCGAGGCCACGCTGGCGAGCCTGCGCGAAGGTTTGTTCGGTGGCGAACTGGCGGCCTTCACGCTCGCGACGGTGCAGCGCATGGTCGAAGGCTGGCTGCTCGCGTCGATCGTCGGCGTCGCGCTCGGCGCGCTGATCGGCATCTCGCCGACCGCACGCGCCTGGCTGCAACCCACGCTCGAATTCGTGCGCCCGCTGCCGGCCTCGGCCTTGCTGCCGCTGGCGATTTCGCTGTTCGGCCTGAACCCGGCGATGGTGCTCTTCGTCGTCGCCTTCGGTGCGATGTGGCCGGTGCTGCTGGCCACGGTGCACGGCTTCGCGAACGTCGAACCGCGCCTGCTCGAAGTGGCGCGCTGCCTGCAGCTCGGGCGCAGTGCTTTCGTGTGGAAAGTGGGCCTGCCGAACGCGCTGCCCGACATCCTGGCCGGCATGCGCTTGTCGCTCACCGTGTCGCTGATCGTCGCCGTGGTCGGCGAAATGATCGCGTCGCAAGCCGGCCTCGGCCAGGCGATTCTTCTGGCGGCGCGCGCGTTTCGCGCCAGCGAACTCTTCGCCGGCATCGTGCTGCTCGGCCTGATCGGATACGTGAGCAATGCCTTGCTGAGCTTCGGCGAACGCAGGCTGTTGAAATGGCAAACGCCCTGAACGGGCCGCAAGGAAAGGAATCAAGATGCCGCGCACTTTCGTCGACCTGTCGATCTACCTCGAGAACGACGTACTCTCCGACCCGCCCGCCTTCGCGCCGAAGATCGAGTACTTCACGCACGAGAACACCTTCGCGCAGATCGAGCCGTTTTTCCCCGGCCTGCAGAAGAACGACCTGCCCGACGGTGAAGGCTGGGCGGTCGAGCTCGTGCAGCTGTCCACGCACAACGGCACGCACCTCGACGCGCCCTACCACTTCCACTCGACGATGAACCAGGCACTCGGCGAGAAGGAGCGTGCGATCGCGATCCACGAGGTGCCGCTCGAATGGTGTTTTCAGCCCGGCGTGAAGCTCGACTTCCGGCACTTCGCCGACGGTTATGTGGTCACGGCGGCCGATGTCGAAGCCGAGCTGAAACGCATCGGCCACACGATCACGCCGCTCGAGATCGTCGTCGTCAACACCCGCGCCGGTTCGCGCTACGGCTCGCCCGACTACGTGTCGTCGGGCTGCGGCATGGGTTATGAAGCGACGATGTATTTGCTGGAGCGCGGCGTGCGCCTGACCGGCACCGACGCCTGGAGCTGGGACGCGCCCTTCGTGCACACCGCGAAGAAGTACGGCGAGAGCCACGACGCGTCGCTGATCTGGGAAGGCCACAAGGCAGGGCGCGATATCGGCTACTGCCACCTGGAGAAGCTGCACAACCTCGAAGTGCTGCCGCCGAGCGGCTATTACATCTCTTGTTTCCCGCACAAGATCCGCGGTGCTTCGGCGGGCTGGACACGTGCCGTGGCGATCTTCGACGACAAACTGATGGCGGCTTGAATCATGGTTCAACTCAACCACACCCACGACGCGAGTCGCAGCAGTTGGCTCGCTTCGGCCAACGCCGCGGGTGGCGACTTCCCGATCCAGAACTTGCCGTTCGCGGTGTTTCGCCGCCAAGGAACGAACGAGGCGTTTCGCGGCGGCGTGGCGATCGGCGATCAGGTGATCGATCTGGCGGCGATGGCACGCGCCGGCTGCCTGCAAGGCTTGGCCGCGCAAGCTGCAGCGGCCTGCGCCCAACCGGCACTGAACGACTTCTTCGCACTCGGCCCGGCGGCGTGGAGCGCGCTGCGCCACGGCCTGTTCGCGTTGCTCGAAAGCGGCGCCACCGGCGCCCATGTGGATGCGCTGCGTGGTTGCCTCGTGCCGCAAGCCGATGTCGAATACAGCGTGCCCGCGCGCATCGGCGACTACACCGACTTCTACACCTCGGTGCACCACGCCGCCAACATCGGCAAGCTGTTCCGCGGTGGCGACGACGTGCTCACGCCGAACTTCCGCTGGATCCCGATCGGGTATCACGGGCGCGTGTCGAGCATCGGCGTGAGCGGGCAAACATTTCGCCGGCCGATGGGCCAGGCGCTGCCGCTGAACGCCACCGCGCCGGTCTACGGAGCGTGCGCGCGGCTCGACTACGAGCTGGAGCTCGGCATCTTCATCGGCCAGGGCAACGCTGCCGGCGAGCAGATCGCGCTCGACGCGACCGCGAACCACATCTTCGGCATCTGCCTGCTCAACGACTGGTCAGCGCGCGACATCCAGGCCTGGGAATACCAGCCGCTCGGGCCGTTTCTCTCTAAGAACTTCGCGACCACGATCTCGCCCTGGATCGTGACGATGGAAGCGCTCGCGCCTTACCGGCAAGCCTGGGATCGGCCGGCGAACGAGCCGCAGCCTTTGGCCTACCTCGACACGGCGAGCACGCGCGCGGAAGGCGCGCTCGACATCCAGCTCGAGGTCTGGCTCGAGAGCGCGCAGCGCCGCGCGGCCGGCATCGGCGCCACGCGCCTCACGCACACGAGCTTCAAGCACCAGTACTGGACGGTCTCGCAGATGGTCGCGCACCACACCGTCGGTGGCTGCAACCTGCAGCCGGGCGACCTGCTCGGCAGCGGGACGATCTCGGGCCCGACGCTCGACCAGGCCGGCGCGATGATCGAGTTGACCGCGTCGGGCCGCAACCCGCTGACGCTCGACGCCGGCAACGGCACGACCGAGCAGCGTGGTTTTCTGCAAGACGGTGACGCGGTGATCCTCAAAGGCTGGTGCGAAAAGCCCGGCCACGCGCGCATCGGCTTCGGCGAGAACCGCGGCACGGTGTTGCCGGCGATCGGAACCTGATCAGGCCAGCGTAGCGCTCTCGCTGCGCTGCTTCAGCAGCGTTTCCAGGCAAAGCTCGCGCACGCCGTAGTACGACTTGATCTCGTCGACCTGGCGCCAGGCTTCATCGGCATTGCCGGCCGCCTGCCGCTTCACCGCCAGGATCATCTTGTTCTTGTTGGTGTGCTCCAGGGCGATGAACTCGAACACCTGGGTGTCGTAGCCGCAGGCGTCGAGCATCAGCGCGCGCAGGCCGTCGGTCAGCATCTCGGCTTCCTGCGCCTGGTGGATGCCGTGTTTCAGGATCGGCCGCAGCGGGTGCGGGCTCAGCAGTTGCGGGCGCAACTCCTTGTGGCAGCACGGCGAGCACATGATGATGGACGCGCCAGCGCGAATGCCGGTGTGGATCGCGTGGTCGGTGGCGGTGTCGCAGGCGTGCAGCGCGATCATGATGTCGGTGGGCTCCGGCGCGCGGCTGCGCACGTCGCCCTGCTCGAAGCGCAGGCCGTCGAGGCCGAGGCGTTGCGCCGCGCCGCTGCACAGGGCGACCATGTCGTCACGCAGCTCCACGCCGGTCACACGTGCCGGCAGGCCGAGCGTGTGGCGCAGGTAGTCGTGCGTCGCGAAGGTCAGGTAACCCTTGCCGCTGCCGAAGTCGACCACCTCGATGCGCGCGGCGCTTTTCAGCGCCGACGCTTCGAGCGCGCCCGCGAGCACCTCGATGAACTTGTTGATCTGCTTCCACTTGCGCGCCATCGCCGGCACGAGCTGGTGCTGGGCATTGGTCACGCCGAGCTCGGCGAGGAAGGCGCGGTCGAGATCGAGGAAGCGGTGTTTTTCGCGGTCGTGCGCGGCCGAGGCGGCGCTGGCGCTCGCCTTGCCACGCATCAAGGTCTGGCGGCCCTTCTTGCTGACCATCAGCTGCACTTCTTCGGTCGTGGTGAACAGGTGGGCGTGGCTGAACGTCGTGTCGAGCCGCTCGCGCACCTGCTGCACGGCGTCGCTTGCTGCCAGGTTCTTCGTGATGTCGCGGGTCTTGTGGGTGTGCACGAACGACACGAGCGCTTCGCCCTTCAGCAGCACCGGCCGCGCCGACACCCGCACCAGATCGCCTGCCGCAGCGCGCGGCTTGCCGAGCACGAGCTTGACGAAGGCGCCCGCGGCGAGCGCCTGTTCGAACAGCGCGGTGAAGGCGGTGGTGGGTTCTTCAAGCATGGCCTGCTAGTGTAGGCACCCATGGCCACGCGCAAGTCCACGCCCCGCTCGCACCACTACAGCGTCTACGTGATCGAGCTGTCGGACCGGGTCTGGAACGTGGTTCGTTTCCGCGAAGCGAACCCCGGCTACGAACTGGGCAAGCCCTTCGTCTACGTCGGCATGACGGGGCTCGATCCCGACCTGCGTTTCGACCGCCACATGGCCGGCATCCAGTCGAACCGTTTCGTGCGTGACTACGGTGTGCGCCTGCTGCCGCAGTTGTACGAGGTCTACAACCCGATGCCGTACCGGGGCGCCTGCGAGATGGAGGTCGAGCTCGGCATCGCACTGCGCGAGCGGGGTTTCGGGGTCTGGCAGGCTTGAGCGATCATCGCTGCATGGTCCCTGCGAACTTCGCCCTGTTCGACACGCCGCTCGGCGCCTGCGGGCTGGTGTGGCGCGCGCGCGGGCTGGTCGGTGTGCTGCTGCCCGAAGCGAATGCGGCCGCGACCCGGGCGCGGGCTCGGCGGCGTTTTGACGGCGCCGTCGAAGCCGATGCGCCGCCCGAGATCCGGCAGGTGATGGTGCGCATCGTCGGCCTGTTGAGCGGCGAACCCGACCCGCTGCAAGACATCGCGCTCGACACCTCGGCCTTGCCGGCGTTCAACCTGCGCGTCTGCGAACTCGCCCGCGGCATCCTGCCCGGCCAGACGCTGACTTATGGCGAAGTGGCCACCCGGCTCGGCGAACCGCACGCGGCCCGCGCGGTCGGCCAGGCGCTGGGCGCGAACCCGTTCCCGATCATCGTGCCCTGCCACCGCGTGCTGGCGGCAGGCAACAAGTCGGGCGGGTTTTCGGCGCCGGGTGGTGCCCGAACCAAGCTGCGTTTGCTGGAGATCGAAGGCGCACCGCTGGGCGCGGGGCCGGGCTTGTTCGACGGCCCTTGAGGCTCAGGCCGCCAGTGCGGCGGGTTGCCGTTCGCCCGCGCCGAACGCGCGCAGCAGTTGCGCCAGATCGAGCTTGTCGCCCAGCACCTGCGCCATCTTCGGCGTGCACAGCGCCGCCACGCGCGAGAAGGCGAACCAGCCGAAGCCGTCCATCTCGGGCAGCTGCTTGCCCGAGTAGCGCTCGGCAAAGTGGCTCTCGCAGCGCAGCGTGTTGATGTCGAAACGATCGGTGCAGGTCGCGAAGAGGTGCAGGTCTTTTTTATTGGTGTACGAGAACCGGCCCAGGTCGATCAGCTCGGCGGCCGCCAGCCGCAGCCCGGTTTCTTCGCGCGTTTCACGCAAGGCCGCCTGCAATGGGCTTTCGCCGTCGTCGATGCCGCCCTTGGGCAGGTCCCAGTGGTTCTGGCCGGTCACGTGGCACAGCAACAGCTCGTGCTCGTCGTTGACGATGACAACGCCACAACTCAGGCGCTTGGGGGAAAAGAACTCCATGGGGATTGACGGTCAGGGTGGGGTCGGCGGCAAGACACGCAGGAACTGCGCCCAGTCTGACACCACCGCGCCGCGGCGGTTCACGCAAAAGCGGGGCAAAGTTCTCGCTGATCGCGATTGGCTCGCGCCTTGCCGCCGCGTGCGTGCCCGCTTCAGCGTGCGCTCACATTTGGTTGCAGCGCAAGACTCGGTGAGACCGGCCCGCCGATTAGCATCGCCACTCAGCTTCGACGGGCCCGCGCCATGGCAAGTGCCTCCTTGAGTTTCACGCTCCGCGTGGCGCGCTCGGCGCCCGAGCTCGAGGGCGCGTGCGCAGCCCGCGCGGTGAGCTACGGCCACCACCTGCCGGGGCTGCAGGCCGCCTATTCCAAGCCCGACGCGGTCGACCTGACGCCAGCCACGGCCGTGCTCGTCTGCACCGACAAACGCCATGGCCACACGGTGGGCACCGCGCGGGTTCAGCTCAGCACCCGCGGGCCCTTGTCGATCGAGCAGGCCATCGTGTTGCCCGACACCATGGCGGGCCAGGCGCGCGCCGAAGTCACGCGCCTGTCGGCCGTGCCGGGTGCCGACCCGCTGGTGAAACTGGCCTTGTGGAAAGCGGCCTACCTGTATTGCCAGGCCTCGCAGGTGCGCTGGATGGTGATCGGCGCGCGCAGCGAAGCGCTGGTGCGGCAGTACCGGCGCCTGGGTTTCGCTGACCTGCATGCCGACCAGCGCAGCGTGCCGCTGGCCCATGCCGGCGGTGTGCCGCACCGTGTGCTGGTGTTCGACTCGATGACCGCCGAGCGCCATTGGCACGCCGCGAAGAACGGCCTCTATGGCTTCATGATCGACACGCTGCACCCCGACATCGACCTGTTCGCGCCGGCCCTTGCCACAACCGTGTCGCCCGCACTCTCGCTGATCGCGGCTTGAGCGGGGGTCAGTGCTGTTGCAGCAGCAAACCCATGTCGGCCGGGCACTCCAGCCCGAGCGTGGCGCAGGTGGCGCGAAAGCGCGCCAGGCGCTCCGGCAGCGGTGCGTCGCCGGTGGCGGCCGAAAGTTCGCGAAACAGGCCCACGAAGGCGCGGCGGCGGTGGGCGTCGAGCGAACGTTGCCAGTCGGCGATCACGCTGAGCTGGTTCACGCTCGGCGCCAGAGAAAAGTCGTCGGGCAGGTTGATGCAGCCGAGGCCGGCCTCGAGGTCGGCGAACAGGCCGTGGACCGGCAGCGCGAAGCCTTCGTCGTCGGCGGTCGGGAGATCGGTGGAAGGGGTCAACGGCATTCGGGCTCCTTGCTGCAGCGGGTGATGCGTTCAGCGCCGCGCTGCGGGCACATGCTATCGGCCGGTGCGCCGGCCGGGCCGACGCGCGGCGCGCAAGCGTGCAATAAGCCGCGTGCGGCTTTCGCAAGCTGTTGTGCTTCGCCCTCAGCGCGCGGCCCGGGTGGTCTTCGCGGCCGGCTTCGCAGCGGCCACGGTCGCACCACGAATCCTTCGGATCGACTCGTGTCCGCGCAACAGCGGCTCGGTGGCCACGCTCGCCTTGCGTTTGGCTGCGCCGCGCAGCACGGGGTTGGGCACGAACCCGGCGGCGAGCACGCCCAGCGCCAGCGCGTGGTACTTCTGCCGGTCGGCCAGGCCGTTGGTGCCGCCGTTGATGCGGCGAGTGATCTTGATGAAGTCGCCCGCGTCGGCCAGCTCGTTCAGGCCGTTCGACTGCCAGTACAGGCCGGCCGTGGCGAACGCGAACCCGGGCGTGGCCGCGAGCTCGGGTTGCGCCACGAGGTCGACACCGAGCAGCGTGCCGTACTTGGCGTAGTTGAAACGCCCGGTGATCTGGATCGGCCCGCGGCCCTTGAAACGTTTGCCGTCGCCTGCCTGCGTGTTGCCGAGCCGCGCGGCCAGCGTGCCCGGCGGCTCGTAGCGGCGCTGCGGGTCGGTCGGGCCCCAGATTTCTTCCATCCAGCGGAACTCGCCCGATTCGTGCGCGAGCTGCGCAATGAACGCGGCGGTGCGCTGCATCGTGTCGACGCCGTAGGCCTGCAGGGCCTGGTTCAGGTGCGGCAGGTAGAGCTGCAGTTTTGCCGCGGCGAGCCGGGGCATGACCCGGCGGAGTTGGGCGTCGGTGAGCATGCGCGCATCCTTTTGCGGCACCATGCCGCAGCGCGACGATCTCACCACAGGCGCTGCCCTGCTCGTATCCCTAAGTAGGCACTTTCATAAATACGGCCACGTATATGGTTGATAAGTTCTGCCACGT
>Ga0073925_1000062_pt1 | contig 30458 bp, 27 predicted proteins | sample GWRWT4_21May14_FD_70952 | JGI IMG/M metagenome (GOLD analysis project Ga0073925, IMG submission 70952) | Sand microcosm microbial communities from a hyporheic zone in Columbia River, Washington, USA - GW-RW T4_21-May-14 | ecosystem: Engineered > Artificial ecosystem > Sand microcosm >...
CGACGGCAGGAATGGCTTGCTGGTTCGGCGCTGCGCCCGTGTAGAACACGTTTTTCGACAGCTCTTCACCTTCGTACTGCACCGGGTAGAACAGCAGGCTGTTGAGTTCCTCGAACACCGGCAGCACCGACTTGCGCGACACGCTGGTCCAGCAGCCGAAGGTGGCGACGACCTTGTCCTGCCCGATCAGCTGCTTGGCCTTTTCGGCGAACAGCGGCCAGTTCGACGCCGGGTCGACGACGACCGGCTCGAGCTTCTTGCCGAGCAGGCCGCCCTTGGCGTTGATCTCGTCGATGGCCATCAGCACGGTGTCCTTGAGCACCGTTTCCGAGATCGCCATCGTGCCCGACAGCGAGTGCAGCACGCCGACCTTGATGGTGGCCTGCGCTTGCGCGAACGAGCTGAAACCGAGGGCAGCCATGCCCAAGGCGATGGCCGTGAGGGATTGGCCGGCTTGGCGGCGGGTTGGGTTCATGGGGTCACGCTCCTGTGGATTGTTCGGGTGGGATTTGAGCAAGCGGCATGCCAGTGCTGCATTGCGTCAATCGCAGGTTACGCAGGGCGTGGGGTGGGAGGAATACGCCTGATGGCGTATGCGGTCCCCGGTGGGCTCTGGCCCCTCGCAGGCGCGGCGCGGCCACTGGAGTCGAGTGCTTGTCTGGCCGGCGCCGCAAAAGACGAACGCCCGACGGCAGCGCCACGGCCAAGGCCCTCGACCACCGCGTCGAGCACAGGGCTCCGCTACAGCAGGCTTTCAGGCGCCAGCGGGCTGACAATCCGCAGCCAAAGACGCAGCAACACGTTCACGTCGGGCTCTTGATCGTGCGCATACTGTCGTGCGCCGTCGGGACTCCACCACTCCAGGTGGCCATCCGAGCCGATTTCGAGTCGGTTGGCCGCATGCCGTTTTGCAAGGTTGTGGAGAAGGACGGCATCACGTGCCACAGAGGGCACATAGATGGCGATGCCATTTTCGGTGTTGTAGTGATCCGACCGGGGGTCGAAGTTCATCGAGCCGATGACCAATTCCTGGCGATCGATGACCAAACATTTGGTGTGCAAACCTGCGGCGGCGAGCCCGAAGAATTTTTTTCGGTCATCTCGTCCGGCCTGGCTCGCGCTGAGTTCGTGCAGTTGAACGCCAGCCTTCAACAGATCGACGCGGTAGCTGCGGTACGCGCCGTGCACGAGGGGTTGGTCGGTTGACGCGAGCGAGTTGGTCAGGACGTCGACGACCGTTCCTTTTTCGACGACCTTGCGAAAGAGATCGAGTCCGGCACGACCCGGAATGAAGTACGGTGAAGTCAGCAATACCTCTTCGTCTGCGCCGCGAATGCGCTCAATGGCGTTCATCCGAGCGGGATTTGCGCCGTAGTCGGAATCGGAAGACGCACTGGCGACCCCTTTTTCCGGCGGGTCGGCAAAGGATTGCCCCATCCCCCATGTCAGCTCGAGCCGCCCCTGTCGGAGCTCTGCGGAGGGGGACGTCTGTCCGAGCACGTCCAGCTCATCGTCGTACTGCGTCGTCGGCGCGCGGGCGGCGCGCGTGGCCGAATCGAACCGCGACTGCAGCTGCTGGGTGTCCAGCCACTCGTGTCGAATCGCCGTGATGGAGACAGCGAGCGAGCTGTTCCAGTACTGGTCGAACTGTGCAGACGCGTCGACGGCGATTTGACCGACGGCAAGAACGTCGAGATCAATGAAGTTGCCCGCATCTCGGCGCGAAAAGTATTCATCGCCGATGTTGCGACCGCCGGTGATCGCGGCAACCCCGTCAGCAACGAAAAGCTTGTTGTGCATTCGGTGGTTCAGGCGTTCGAACGAGAACGGCTGTGCCGCAAATTTTGCGACCACATTCCCGCGCCGAAGGAGAAATGGGTTGAAGACGCGCACTTCAACGTTCGCATGGGCCGCAAACGCCCTCAACAACTCGTCACCGCCTTGTGTGTACAGATCGTCGATGAGCAGTCGCACTCGCACATTCCGGGATGCAGCGTCCCGAAGCTCCCGCAATACTTCCTTTCCCGTGGCATCGGGTTGAACAATGAAGTATTGAAGGTCCACGGAGCGTTCGGCACTTCGAATCAGTTCCAGCCGGATCGCCAGCGCGTGAGCGCCAGAGGGCAGCAGGCGAAAACCACTCGACTTCGCGTCGAGCATCGTCGCGCCGGCGGCCTTGGCGATTTTTCCCTGCGTGACAGAGGGCAGAGACGTTGAATCCGGACGCGACGAAACGGGTTGGATCCAGGCGCAAGCAGAAACAATCCAGATGCTGACCAAGCAGGCCATGACGCGCGCGACGTGCCACACCGACGACTCGCTCGCTCCGAGCATTTGGGACTCCCGCTCTCCACCGACCTCGGCTGATCGTACCGGAACAAGACGACGCAACGCCCGCTGACCCATCCCCTGGGCGAGCCTGTCCGTCAAGAGGCCGAGTGCTCCAGAGATGCGGTCAGTGCAGATGCCGCCTGCTGCGAAGCGCGGAAGACAGGCGAAAAGAGGTCAGCTCCCCACCTTGTTCGGATCCCTCCAGGCCCGCTCGAAAGGCAAGCGCCACGCATGCGGCGCGATCAACTGATGGATCGACTTCGGCCCCCAAGAGCCTGGCGGGTACAGCCGCACCGGTGGCGGCGCTTCGAGCAGATGGGTCGACACGTCCCACAGCCGCTCGATGCCTTCGGCCGTGGTGAACAGCGTGCGGTCGCCACGCATCGCGTCGAGGATCAGGCGTTCGTAGGCTTCGAGCACGTCGCCGAGCAACCCCGTGTCGTGCATCGCGAACTGCAGGCTCAGCTTGTCGAGCCGCATGCCCGGGCCGGGGCGTTTGCCGTAGAACGAGAGCGACATCTTCGACGCGTCGGCCAGGTCGAAGGTCAAGTGATCGGGCCCTTGCGCGCCCACGCCCGAGCCGGCCGGGAACATGCTCTTCGGCGGCTCGCGGAACGCGATCGAGATGATGCGTTGGCCTTCGGCCAGGCGCTTGCCGGTGCGCAGGAAAAACGGCACGCCGGCCCAGCGCCAGTTGTCGATGAAACACTTCAGCGCGATGAAGGTCTCGGTTTCCGATTCAGGGTCCACGCCTTCTTCCTGCCGGTAGCCGGTGTACTGCCCGCGCACCACGTCGGTCGGCTGGATCGGCAGCATGCTGCGGAAGACCTTGTTCTTCTCTTCGCTGATCGGCGCCGGCTCCAGCGCGGTCGGCGGCTCCATCGCCATGAAGGCGAGGATCTGGAACAGGTGCGTGACCACCATGTCGCGGTAGGCGCCGGTCTGCTCGTAGAAGCCCGAGCGCTTGCCCAGGCCCAGCGTTTCGGGCACGTCGATCTGCACGTGGTCGATGAAGTTGCGGTTCCAGATCGGCTCGAACAGGCCGTTGGCAAACCGGAACGCCAGGATGTTCTGCGCCGGCTCCTTGCCGAGAAAGTGGTCGATGCGAAAGATCTGGTCTTCGGCGAACACTTCGTGCAGTTTGCGGTTCAGCGTGACCGCGCTTGCCAGGTCGGTACCGAACGGCTTTTCCATCACGATGCGAGAGCGTTCGACGAGCCCGGCCTCGCCCAGCATCCGCACCGCCGGCAAGGCCGCGCTCGGCGGCACGCTCAGGTAGTGCAGGCGGCGGCACTCGGCGCCGAAACTCTTCTCGGCCTCGTCGACCGCGGCCTTCAGCGCAGCGGGGCCGGCGGCCAGTGGCACGTAGGCGAGCGACGCCGCAAAGACCTTCCAGTCGGCGTCCGTCACCTTGCGGGCCGAGAACTCGTCGAGCGCGCTGCGCGCCGCCTGGCGAAAGCCTTCGAGGTCGAGGTCGTCGAGCGAGACACCGATGATGCGGCAGCCGGGAATGAACCCGGCGCTCGACAAATGGAACAGGCCGGGCAGCAGCTTGCGCCGCGCCAGATCGCCGGTGGCGCCGAACAAGACCACGACCTGCGGAAACCGCGGCCCCACCCCTGGAGGAATCTTCGCCACTGTGCCTGCCCTCTCTTCACCTGCAGCGTGCGGATCGAACGCCTGCCCTTGTACCGCTGCAAGTCGTGGGCCACAAGGGCCGCACCAAAGCGGTCAGGCGGTCATGCCCGGGTTCAGTTGCCGCAGCCGGCTCATCGTGATCGACGCCGCCGCGGTGCGCGTCTCCACACCGAGCTTCACGTAGACCCGCTCCAGGTGCTTCTTCACCGTGGCCGGGCTGCTGCCCAGAATGTCGCCGATGTCGCGGTTGGTCTTGCCCTTGGCGACCCAGTACAGCACCTCGGCCTCGCGCAGCGTGAGCTTGAAGGACTGCACCATCGCGTCGACCACCGCGGCGTCGGACACCTCGCGCATCACGATCAGCAGGTCGTCGTCGCCGGTGCGCTGCTGCAGCGAGAACACGAGTTGCCGCGCGCCGCGGCTCACCGGCAGCGTGCGCGGCTCGCGGCCTTCGGCGACGGCCCTGGTCTCGCTCGTCAGCCAGTCGAGCACCGGCGCCGGGATCTGCCCGGGCGTGGCGGCAAAGTAGCTCAGCATCAGCTGGCGCGCCAGCGGCGTCTGCCAGACCGAACGCACCGGGTCGGCGTGGCCTTCCACGAAATGGATCGCCATCGTCGCGTGGCCGAAGGCGTCGAGCACGTTGCGCGCCTGCGTGGCCTGGTGCGTTTCGCGCGCACTGCGCATGTGCACGGCCATGCGCACCAGCACCTCCTGCGCGCGGATCGGCTTGGTCACGTAGTCCACGCCGCCGGCCTGGAACGCGGCGACGACGTGTTCGGTCTCGGTCAGGCCGGTCATGAAGATGATCGGGATGTGCGTGGTCTCGGCGTTTTGCTTCAGGCGCCGCGCCACCTCGAAGCCGTCCATGCCGGGCATCACCGCATCGAGCAGCACGATGTCGGGCAGCGCCTGCGCGGCGCGCTGCAAGGCGCTTTCGCCGTTCGTCGCCACGAGCACGGTGTAACCCGATTCGTCGAGCGCGTCGTGCAGCAGCGACAGGTTGTCGGGCACGTCGTCGACGATCAGCACGACCAGCGAATCGCTGCGGTTCGGCAAGGTCGCATTCATGGCTGCACCTCGCGGTCGGCCAGCGCCTGGCGGATCACGCGCGCCATCGCGTCGAGCTGGAACTGGTGCGCCAGGCCGCGCAGGTGATTCACGAAACCGGCGTGGCCGGCGCGCGCCGCCGCGATGTCGTCGAGCTTGCGCACGATGCCGCGGTAGTAGCCCAGGCTCACCAGTTCGTCGAGCGCGCGCAGTTGTGCTGCGTCGGGCAGCAGCCATTCGGCACGCGGTGTCGGTGCCGGCACGGCCGCTTCGGCAGGGGCCGCCTCGAGCCAGTCCAGTTGCAATCGCGTGCCCAGCCAGTCGAGCAGCTCGTTCACGCGCACCGGCTTCAGGATGAAGTCTTCGGCGCCGATGCCCACTTCGTTTTCGAGCCCCTTGTCGAAGGCGTTGCCCGAGACGATCGCGATCGGCGCGCTGCTCAGGCCCTGCTCGCGGATCGCGCGCACCGTCGCCCAGCCGTCGATGCCGGGCATCGCCAGGTCCATCAGGATCGCGTCGGGCGCGCTGCCCGCCAGCAGCGCCAGGCAGGCGTGGCCCGAAGCCGCCTGTTCGATCTGAAAACCGAGCGGCTCCAGCACGCTCACCATCAGCTCGCGGTCGATCTCTTCGTTGTCGACCACCAGCACACGCTTGCGTGGGCCGGCATAGCCGATGCGCACCTGGCGCGGCAGCTCTTCTTCGACGCGCACGCCGCGCACTTCGGGCAGGAACAAACGAATCCGGAACACCGTGCCGGTGCTGCTGGCAGCGCCCGATGCCACCGCCGCGGCGGACGTGCTCTGCACCGTGAGCTCACCGCCCATCAGGTCGGTCAGCATCTTCGCGATCGTCAGGCCCAGGCCGGTGCCGCCACTGGCCAAGGCACTGGTTTCCGAGCTGCGGCCGAAGGGTTCGAACACGTGTTCGATGTCGGCCGCCGAGATGCCGGGGCCGGTGTCTTCGATCTCGAAGGTGGCCATCTCGCGCGCATAGGTCAAACGAAACTCGACCCGGCCGACGTGCGTGAACTTGACGGCGTTGCCGAGCACGTTGATCAGGATCTGGCGCAGCCGCTTTTCGTCGGCGCGCACGACCTCGGGCAAAGCCTCGCTGAGCGCGCGCACGAACACGATGCCCTTGGCCGCCGCCTGCAGCTCGAACAGGCGCACAATCTCCTGCACGCACTCGCGAAAGCGCATCGGCTTGTTGTCGAGCCGCAGCTTGCCGGCCTCGATGCGCGAGATGTCGAGCGTGCGTTCGATCAGGCTCAGCAGGTGGTCGCCGCCACGCCGGATCACCGCCACCGCCTGGCGCCGGTGCGGCGGTACCGAGGCGTCTTCTTCGAGCAACTGCGCATAACCGAGGATGCTGTTGAGCGGTGTGCGCAGCTCGTGGCTGACGGTCGTGATGTAGCGGCTCTTGGCCTGGTTGGCGAGTTCGGCTTGAAGCTTGGCCTGCTGCAATTGTTCATCGGTGCGGCGGTGCGATTCGATCTCGCGCCGCAGCACCTGGGTCTGCTCGTTCAGCGCCTGGGTCTGCCGGTTCGATTCTTCCTGCGCGACCTGGCGGCTTTTCTGCGTCAGCACCAGCCACCACGCGACGATGCCGCTGACGAGCAGCAGCGCCGCGAAGGCTTTCACGAAGCCGAGCTTCAGCGCCTGGGCCAGGACCGAACCCGGCTCGACCACGGCCGGCAGGCCCTGGTGGTACAGCACCGCGAACAGGCCACCGAGCAAGGGCACCACGATCGCCATCAGCAGCAGGTAGTGGCCGAGGCCGGTCTCCAGGTAAGGCCAGACCGGGCGCGGCAACAAGGCGCGCAGCATCGCGTTCCATTGCACCGAGGCCCGCGCGTGCGGTTTGCACAGGTCGTTGCAGCGCGCGTCGAGGGTGCAGCACAACGAGCAGATCGCGCCCTGGTAGGCCGGGCACTGCGCCATGTCGTCGCCTTCGTAGTCACGCTCGCAGATCACGCAGCGGGTCAGGCGCTTGTAGGGGCCGGCATCACTGTCGGGCAACGGCGACCGCGCGATGTAGTAGCGCCCGCCGGTCCACCACGCGATCAGCGGCGACACGACCAGCGCCGTGACGAGCGCGATCAGGGCCGAGAAGGCCTGCGCCATCGGCCCGAGCACACCGAGGTAGGCGACGATCGAGAGCAGCGAGGCCACGCCCATCGCACCCACGCCGACCGGGTTCACGTCGTACAAATGCGCGCGCTTGAACTCGATGCCCTTGGGCGACCAGCCCATCGGCTTGTTGATCACGAGGTCGGCCACCACGGCCATCATCCAGGCGATGGCGATGTTCGAGTACAGGCCCAGCACCTTGCCGAGCGCCTGGAACACGTCGAGCTCCATCAGCATCAGCGCGATCGCGGTGTTGAACACCATCCACACCACACGCCCCGGGTGGCTGTGCGTCAGCCGCGCGAAGAAGTTCGACCACGCCAGCGAGCCGGCATACGCGTTCGTCACGTTGATCTTGAGTTGCGAGACGATCACGAACAGCGCGGTCGCCGCGACCGCCAGGCCGTACTGCGAGAACACCGCGTTGTAGGCGATGAGGTACATCTGCGTCGGGTCGACGGCGCGGTCGATCGGCACCGCGTAGCCGATCGCCAGGTACGCGAGCAAGGCCCCGGCGAGCATCTTCAGCACCCCCGGCACGACCCAGCCCGGCCCGCCGATCACCACGCTGGCCCACCAGCGCGTGCGCTGGCCCGGCTGCGGCTCGGGCATGAAGCGCAGGTAGTCGGCCTGCTCGCCCATCTGCGTGATGAGTGCGATGCCCACCGTCATCGCGGCGCCGAACTTCATCAGGTCGAAGCCGGGCGCGCGCGGGCCTTCGGCGCCCTGCCCGCCGTAGGACCACAACTCGGCCAAGACGCCGGGGTGCTGGTGCAGCACGTAGGCGAGCGGCACGATCAGCATCAAGAGCCACAGCGGCTGCGTCCACACCTGCAGGCGGCTGATCGTGGTGACGCCGTGCGTGACGAGCGGGATCACGACCAGCGAACACAGCAGGTAACCCCAGCTCGGCGGAATGTCGAAGGCCAGTTCGATCGCGTAGGCCATGATGGCCGCTTCGAGCGCGAAGAAGATGAAGGTGAAGCTGGCGTAGATCAGCGAGGTGATCGTGGAGCCGATGTAGCCGAAGCCGGCACCCCGCGTGAGCAGGTCCATGTCCACACCGTGGCGCGCCGCGTACACGCTGATCGGCCAGCCCGCGAGAAAGATGATCAGGCCGGTCGCGAGGATGGCCCAGAACGCGTTGATGAAGCCGTAGTCGACCAGCAGCGTGCCACCGACCGCTTCGAGCACCAGGAACGAAGAAGCGCCGAACGCGGTGTTCGCGACCCGCAGCGCCGACCACTTGCGGAACGAACGCGGCGTGAAACGCAGCGCGTAGTCTTCCATCGTCTCGCGGGCGACCCAGCTGTTGTAGTCGCGGCGCACCTTGATGACCTGCTGCACCGCCGTGGTGCCTGGGGCCAGCCGCGCCGCCTGCCCCACGCGCGGCGCCACCTCGGTGGCGGGCACGGGCAGCGGCAAGATGGAGCTCATGAACCGAGTTGGTGCAAGGCGCATGCCAAGCAGACGCTTCATCGACACGGAACGACGCGCTAGCATCGGGTACGCCTTCTGCTACCGCCAACACCATGGAACTGACCCCGCGCGAAAAAGACAAGCTGATGATCTTCACGGCGGCGTTGCTGGCCGAGCGCCGCAAGGCGCGCGGGCTCAAGCTCAACTACCCCGAGGCGGTGGCCCTGATCAGCGCCGCCATCATGGAAGGCGCGCGCGACGGCAAGAGCGTGGCCGCGCTGATGAGCGAGGGCAAGACCTGGCTCAGCCGCGCCGACGTGATGGACGGGGTGGCCGAACTGATCCCCGAGATCCAGATGGAAGCGACCTTCCCCGATGGCACCAAGTTGGTGACCGTGCACCAACCTATTGCTTGACCGGAGCGCTGAACATGATCCCAGGAGAACTGCTGACCGACGGCCCCGACATCGAGATCAACCCCGGCCGGCGCACGCTGACGCTGGTGATCGAAAACAGTGGCGACCGCCCGATCCAGGTCGGCTCGCACTACCACTTCGCGGAGACGAACGGCGCCTTGCGCTTCGACCGCGCTGCGGCACACGGCATGCGCTTGAACATCGCCTCCGGCACCGCCGTGCGTTTCGAGCCGGGCCAGCAGCGCACCGTCGAGTTGGTCGATTACGCGGGGGGGCGAGCGGTGTACGGGTTTCGCGGATTGGTTCAGGGGTTGTTGTGAGGCACGTATTTTTTACCGCCAAGGCGCAAAGGACGCCAAGGGCGCCAAGGAAGAGCAAGAGGAGCGGGTTGCGTCGTGGATGAAGACGGCGTGGCCGCGCAGATTGTCGATGCAGCGATTGCGATCCATCGGGCATTGGGGCCAGGTTTGCTGGAATCGGCTTACGTGGCTGCATTGGAGGTCGAACTACTCGACCGTGGCTTGCAGTTCGTTCGCGAGGCACCTATTCAAGCGCACTACCGCAGTCGGCCGCTGGGCATCGTCTACGGTGCAGACATGATCGTTGAGAACAAGGTTCTGATCGAAGCCAAGTCTGTCAGGACCATCGAAGAAATTCACACCGCGCAAGTGCTCTCATACCTGCGGCTTGGCAACTTCAGACTTGGATTGCTTCTCAACTTCAACGTCCCCATCATGAAACGCGGCATCAAGCGCATCGCCAACAACCTATAGCCCTTGCTCTTGAGTCCGTTCTTTCTCTTCCTTGGCGACCTTTGCGTCCTTGGCGCCTTGGCGGTAAAGAAGCTGCCGAGTGCCCCCGCCTTCTGCCACCACCCATCACACGACAAACATGGCAACAATCCTGCGCCGCGCCTACGCGGAAATGTTCGGCCCGACGACCGGCGATCGGGTTCGCCTGGCCGACACCGGCCTGATCGTCGAGGTCGAACACGACCACACGCTCAAGGCCGGCGGCTACGGTGAAGAAGTGAAGTTCGGTGGTGGCAAGACCATCCGCGACGGCATGGGCCAGAGCCAGCGGCTCGCGGCCGACGTGGCCGACACCGTGATCACCAACGCGCTGATCATCGACCACTGGGGCATCGTCAAGGCCGACATCGGCATCAAGGGCGGCCTGATCAGCGCGATCGGCAAGGCCGGCAACCCCGACGTGCAGCCGGGCATCGACATCGTCATCGGCCCGGGCACCGAGATCATCGCCGGTGAAGGCAACATCATCACCGCGGGCGGCATCGACACCCACATCCACTTCATCTGCCCGCAGCAGATCGAAGAAGCACTGATGAGCGGCGTGACCACGATGATGGGCGGTGGCACCGGCCCCGCGACCGGCACCTTCGCCACCACCTGCACGCCGGGGCCGTGGCACATCCACTCGATGCTTCAGAGCGCCGAGAGCTTCCCGATGAACCTGGGTTTCCAGGGCAAGGGCAACGCGAGCCTGCCGCGCCCACTCGAAGAGCAGATCGAAGCCGGCGCCTACGGCCTGAAACTGCACGAGGATTGGGGCACCACGCCGGCCGCGATCGACAACTGCCTCACGGTGGCCGACGCGCACGACGTGCAGGTCACGATCCACACCGACACGTTGAACGAGTCCGGCTTCGTCGAAGACACGATCGCTGCGTTCAAGGGCAGAACGATCGCGACCTTTCACACCGAAGGCGCGGGTGGCGGCCACGCGCCCGACATCATCAAGTGCGCCGGTTTGTCGAACGTGTTGCCCTCGTCGACCAACCCGACGATGCCGTACACCGTCAACACCATCGACGAACACCTCGACATGCTGATGGTGTGCCACCACCTCGACGCGAGCATCGCCGAAGACCTGGCCTTCGCCGAAAGCCGCATCCGCCGCGAGACGATCGCGGCCGAAGACATCCTGCACGACATCGGCGTGTTCTCGATGATGAGCTCCGACAGCCAGGCGATGGGGCGGGTCGGCGAAGTCATCATCCGCACCTGGCAGACGGCGCACAAGATGAAAATGCAGCGTGGCACGCTGGCGGAAGACAACGCGCGCCACGACAACTTCCGCGTCAAGCGCTACATCGCCAAGTACACGATCAACCCGGCGATCACGCAGGGCGTGTCGCACATCGTCGGTTCGGTCGAGGTCGGCAAGCTCGCCGACCTGGTGGTCTGGAAGCCGGCCTTCTTCGGTGTGAAGCCGAGCCTCATCATCAAGGGCGGCATGATCGCCGCCGCCGCGATGGGCGACCCGAACGCCAGCATTCCCACGCCGCAGCCGGTGCACTACCGGCCGATGTTCGGCAGCTTCGGCAGCGCGATGAACGACACCTGCATCACCTTCATGTCGAAGGCATCGATCAAAGCCGGCGTGCCGCAGCAGCTCGGCCTGAAACGCCGCACCGAAGCGGTGAAGAACACGCGCAGCATCAGCAAAGCCGACATGATTCACAACAGCGGCACGCCGAACATCGAGGTCGATGCGCAGACCTATGAAGTGCGCGCCGACGGCGTGCTGCTGACCTGCGAGCCGGCCACCGAGTTGCCGATGGCGCAGAAGTACCTCCTCTTCTGAGCCGCGGCCCGCAGTTCGTTCGATGAAAGACCTGCGCGAGCTGACCCGGCAGTTCCCGACCGCCGGCCGCATCGACGCCATCTTCCTGCGCCCGAAGCGTGACGCGGCAGCGCTGCGTGTCGATTCGGTGATCGCCGAAGTGGGCCGCGGCCTGCTCGGCGACCGCAGCGCCGAGCGTGTTCCCGCACGGCCCGGTGGTGGCAAGCGGCAGGTGACGCTGATCCAGGCCGAGCACCTGCCGTTGATCGGCGCGTGGTCGGGCCAGGCGCCGCTCGACCCGGCCACGCTGCGGCGCAACCTCGTGGTCTCGGGCATCAACCTGCTGGCCTTGCGCTCGCCGTTCGCCGACCAGCCGCTGCGGGTGTGCATCGGCCCGGAGGTCGTGCTCGTGATGACCGGCCCCTGCGATCCCTGCTCGAAGATGGAAGCCGCGCTCGGGCTCGGCGGCTACAACGTCATGCGCGGCCACGGCGGACTCACGGCCCGCGTGGTGCGCGGTGGTCGGCTGACACTCGGCGACACGGTGCGGGTCGAGATCGACGCACCGACCTGAGCGTGTCTGGCGGCGGCCTCCTACAGGCTCAGGGGCCGACGACCGACCGCGCCTCGGGCTTTGACTCATTAGCCTGTCCACCTTGTCTTTCAATGGAGTGCAACGCATGAGCGGGCGTCGAAGGCTGGTGGTCGCGACCGCGATCGTGGTGGGCGCTGTCGTTGCAACGACCTCCGGCTGCGCGGTGTGGCGCGTTCAGCGCTCGGCAGAATTGGCGCGTGCCAGCGAACCGTTCCAGAACAACCCGGACAAGCCTGCCATTCGGGTGCTGATCGTCGGCGACAGCACGGCCGTCGGCACCGGGGCCAGTTCCGGCCGCGAAAGCCTGGCCGGCCTGATGGCCCGACAGCACCCGCGCACCCTGATCGAGAACCGCGCGCGCGACGGCGCCAGGTTCGCCGACGTGCTGGCACAACTCGTCGGCGAACAGCGCTTCGACATCGTGCTCGTGCAGGCCGGTGGCAACGACGTGATCCGCCTGCGCGGCCTCGATGCGCTGCAGGCCGACATAGACAGGGTGACCGACCGCGCCCGCGAGCTCGCCGACACCGTCGTGCTGATGCCCGCGGGCAACGTCGGCAACGCGCCGTTCTTCTTTGCGCCGGTATCGTGGTGGATGACGCAGCGCTCGCGCGCTCTGCACGGTTTTGTCAAACAGGCGGCGGCGCGCACCGGCGCGGTCTACGTCAACCTCTTTCACGAACGCGAAGACGATCCGTTCGTCTCGAACCCGGGGCTCAACGCCAGTGACGGCCTGCACCCCAGCGATGCCGGCTACGTGGTGTGGTTCGAACAGTTGCAGCTGCAGGCCGGATTGCCGCAGAAGCTGGCCGGCCCCGTCCGCCGGCCCTAGCCCGAGCCCGCTCAGGCCGCAGGCGCCACCGGCCCCGGAAACCACAGCCGGAACGCTGTCGGCCGCCCCGGCCCGCTGATGACGCTGGCGGTGCCGCCGTGCAGGTCCATGATCGACTTGACGATCGCCAGGCCCAGCCCCGAACCGGTGGCCGAACCGGCGCGCGACGCATCGACGCGGAAGCAGCGTTCGAAGATGCGCTGCTGGTGTTCTTCGGCGATCGGCTCGCCTTGGTTCGAGACTTCGAGCGTGCAACCACCGCCGTCGTGCAAGCGGGTCGAGACGATCACGCTGCTGCCACGCGGTGCATAGCGCAGCGCGTTCGACATGAGGTTGCCGACGGCGCGGATCAACATCGTCTCATCGGCCCAGACCTGCTGCCACACCGGCTCGGCGCCCTGCATCTCGAGCGCCAGCGTCACGCCGCGCTCTTCGGCCAGCATCTCGAAATAACCCCTGCCGCGTTCGAGCACACGGTGCAGGTCGATCCAGAGCCGGTTGGTGGCGGTCTGCGGGTCGTCGGCGCGGGCCAGGAACAGCATGTTCTCGATCAGCCGCGAGATGCGCTCGTAGTCTTCGACCGCCGACTCGAGCACTGCGCGGTATTCGGCCGCGCTGCGCGGTTTGGCCAGCGCCACCTGGGCTTCGCCGAGCAGGTTGTTGATGGGCGTGCGCAGATCGTGTGCCAGGTCCGACGAAAACTCGGTCAGGCGCCTGAACGCGCCCTCGAGCCGGTCGAGCATGCGGTTGAAGGCCTCGGTCGACTCCACCAGCTCGGTCGGCGTGTGCGCGACCGAAAGCCGCTCGGTCATCGGGCGCGCGCTGATGCGGTTCGCGGCCGCCGCCAGCTTCTTCGGGCCGACCAGGATGCGGCGCGCCATCCAGAAGCCGATCGAAGCGGCGATCAGCGTGCCGATCAGCAGTGTGATGATGAAGATCTTCACTTCGTGCTTCACGAACTCGCGCGCCTGCGTCAGCTCGTAGGCGAACACCACCAGCACGCTGCGCGCGTCCTGCCCGGCGAGCGTGGCCATCGGCACCGGGATGCGTGCCAGCAGCACGCGGAAGCTGCGCCCGTCGGGCGCTTTCCACACCGAGGTCAGCGGCCCCAGTGCCTGGCCGAGCGCGCGCACGTCGGCCTGCTCGATGCCGGCCGGCAGCTCGTCGACCGACAGCGCCTTGGCCGGCAGCGCCGCGAGTGGAATCTCGAAACGCTCCGATGCCGCGATGACCTGGCGCTGCTGGTTCAGCAGGGCCATGTGCAGGTCGCCGCGCTGCAGGTCCATGCGCTTGACCAGGCGCGCGGGCGCACGCGCCATGTCGAAGCCGGCATCGGCCAGGTCTTCACGCACCAGCGCGAGGTTGCCGAACATCACGAGCTCGCCCACTTCGCGCAGCTCGCGCGCCGCCAGCCGCGTGATCATCAGGCCGCTGCCGGCCACCAGCAGGATCGACGTGAGCGCGATCGCCAGGCTGATCTGCGCCGTCAGCGAGCGCTTCAGCGACTGGATGCATTGCAGCTTCATCGTGAGTGGCAGCGCGCGCTCATTCGGCACGCGAATCGAACACGTAGCCGACACCACGGATGGTGTGGATCAGCTTAGCCTCGAACGGGTCGTCGATCTTGGCGCGCAGGCGCCGCACCGCCACGTCGACGACGTTGGTGTCGCTGTCGAAATTCATGTCCCACACGTGTTCGGCGATCAGCGTGCGCGAGACCACTTCGCCGATGTGGCGCACGAAGTAGTCGAGCAGCGCGTATTCCTTGGCCGTGAGGTCGATGCGCTCGCCGCCGCGCGTGACACGCCGGCGCACGAGGTCGACGTCGAGGTCGGCCACGCGCACACGCTGCTCGGTCTGGGTGCTGCCGCGGCGCAGCAGCGTGCGGATGCGGGCCAGCAGCTCGGAGAACGCGAAGGGCTTGACGAGGTAGTCGTCGGCGCCGAGTTCCAGGCCCTTCACGCGATCGGCCACCTGGTCGCGTGCGCTCAGGAACAGCACCGGCGTCTGGCGCTCGCGCCGCAGGCCTTGCAGCACGGTCCAGCCGTCGGCGCCGGGCAGCATCACGTCGAGCAGGATCAGGTCGTAGTTGCCAGACGTGGCCAGGTGCAGGCCCTCGATGCCGTTGCTCGCGATGTCGACCACGTAGGCGTGCTCGGTCAGCCCCTTCGACACGTAAGCCGCGGTCTTCGGTTCGTCTTCGACGATCAGGATGCGCATGCGCGACGGTGTTGGTTGAAGCAGAAGTTCTTCGCGCTCATGGGAAGATATTTTCGCCGATCGACACGCGCGCCGCAGCGTGTGCACAGATGACAGTTTTGCAATGCAGGCGTCATCGATGTGTGGGCATCGGTTTTTTATCGTGGGGCATCTCCAACCCCTGAAGGAAACTGCCCATGAACACGCACCTCCACTTCAAGCACTGGGCCACGCTCGGTGCGATCGCCGTCGCCGCCTCCAGCACGTTCGCGGCCGACGCCCCGGGCCGCACGCGCGCCGAAGTGAACGCCCAGACCCTCGCAGCGCGCGCCGACGGCACGCTCGTCCCCGCCGGCGAAGGCCCGGCCACCTACGGCCCGGTGATCGGTAGCCGCTCGGCGCTGACCCGTGCCGACGTGCTGGCCGACGTGCTGGCTGCCCGCGTCTCGGGCCGCCTGGTGGCCGCCGGCGAGGCAGCCGAACCGGCCACCCCGCTCAGCCCCGCGACGACCACCCCGATGCTGGCGCGCGCCTCGGTCAAGGCCGACGTGCTCGCCGCGCGCGCCTCGGGTGACCTGGTGCCGGCCGGCGAAGGTCTGCCCCCCGAAGCGCAGCAACGCTCGCGTGCTGCCGCCGCGTGGATGGCAAAAACGCGCCAGGCCCAGCCCACGGCGCGCGACACGGCGCGTGCCGCACAAGCGAACACCGCATCCACATCGCCACAGTAAGAACAACAGCGCGGGCCTGACAACAGGCCCGCTCAGTTTTTCACCTCAAGCCGCCAGCGCCAGCTGCAGCGGCTCTTTCGCCCTGAACGCCCACTTCGATCCCAGGCGCAATGCCTCCAGCGTCATCGAGGTGGCGTTGGCAAAGAACATCGATTCGTCCAGCCCGTGGCGCTCGAAAGCGCGGCGCTGGCGCAGCGAGCGGCGGCGCAGGTCGCCTTCGAAGGCCAGGGTGTCGCGGCTGGCCTGGCCGAAATACGACGCGGCGCGGCGCGCCACGTCCATCGCCGCGCCCGACATGGCAGGAATGGCACGCGCCGCCGACAGCCGGATCTGCGTGATGAACGGGTTCTTGCCGACCACCAGGCCCCACGGTCGCAGGCCTTCGGCCGGGTCGACACACAAGGCTTCGAGCTTGGTCAGGCCGAACTGCCGCGCGAGTTGCAGGCGCACCGCGAGCCACGGGTCGTCGCGGCCCACGAGTTCGATCGCCGACGCGGCTTCGGCGTCGCTGCCGTCGAGCGGCAACACCAGCGACTTCAGCAGGCGCCGGGCGTGCGCGTCGTTGGCATCGGCGGCCTTGTGCAGCCACTCGATCGCCTGCTCGGAATCGGCCAGCGAGTCGGACCCGCGCAACATCAGCGCGCCGAGTTTTCGCTGCGCTTCGGTCTGCCCGCCGAGCGCGGCCTTTTCCAGGCAGAAGCGCGCCATCTGCGGGTTGGCGACCGACAGGTTGTGGTCGCCGTGCATGCGGTACAGGTGCAGCCAGGCTTCATCAACACCGGCATCGGCGGCGCGCAGCAACAGCGCCACGCCCTTGCGCATGTTGGGGCCGGCGGCCAGGTCGGCGGGTGCGAGCACACCGCAGGGCAGGCCGCACAGCGCACGGCCGAGCGCGTAGGCGGCGTCGCGGTCGCCGCGGTTCACGCGCAGGTCGAGTGCCGCTTCGATCGCTGGTGGCGCCACGCCCGGCAGCGGCTCGCCGCTCTGCTCGGCCAGCCGCACCGCTGCGGTAATCAGTTCGGCCAGCTCGCCGGTGAGCGTCGGGGTCAGCGCCAGCGCCGCGCGCAGGCTGTTGCCGAGGTGGACAAAGTCGTTCGCGGACAGCGCCTGGCGGGCCGCCAGCACGGCAACGACCGAGCCGTTCAGGTGGTTCGACGGCGCCAATGCACGCAACAGCGCAGGCAGCGTATTTTCGGCGTTAGCCTGGCGCAATGCCAGCCGTGCCGCGATGGCCGGCTCGAAGCCCGCCGTGGCCGCCGCATCGAGCCAGCGTGCGCCTTCTTCGGTGCGCCCGTGTCGCACGCACAACCAGGCGCCGAGCTTGGCCTGCGCCACCGCGCTGCCGCCGGTGGCCGCGTGCTCGAGCGTGCCTTCCTGCTGCAGCTGCACGATGTCTTCGAGCGGCAGGCTCTCGGCGATGATGCGCGCCGCCTGCGGTGTGTCTTTCACGTTCGGGTGACTGAGGTAGTCGATGCCGGTGGCGGTGTGCTGCTGGAAACCGTCGCTGCCCAGCAGGTAGCGGCGGCCCACTTCGCAGCGGGCCGCGGTATCACCCTGTCGGGCGAGGGCGAGAAGTTGAATGTCCTGTCGGCGCATGGGGGTCCAGGGGTTGCGTGAGCGGCAAGACAGGCGCGGAAACAGGCCGACGTCATCGCACGGGGTCACAGGTTTGGTGGCCTTGACGATAGGAGCACAGCGATGACCGGCAGATGGCACGCGGATGACATCTTCGCAATGATTGACGGCGCGACATGACGAATGCATGAAACAGGGGCCGCGCCCCTCGCAGGGCGCGGCCCCTGGCGTATCACCCGGGCGAACCGGGTGAACCGGGCGATTGGCAAAGATCGATCAGAAGCTGTGGCGAATGCCGACTTCGGCGCCGGTCGACTTGCGCTCCGTGCCAGCCAGCAGCGTCGGGCCGCCGGTGGCGACAAACGAGGCAGCAGCCTTGTTCTTCACCAGCACGCCGGTACCGTAGAGGGCGGTGCGCTTCGACAGGTTGTAGGCGTAGCCGAGCACGAACTGGTCCGCGTCATTGGCGTCGACGCTGGCGTTCGCCGCGTTGCGCCCCTTGGCGTTGGCACGCGTGTAGCCCGCCGTGATCTGGTGCAGCCCGAACGGCACGATCGCGGCCACAGCGTAGCGAGCGAGTTCCTGATCGACGAACTTGCTGGCGCTGTAGTAGCCCATGACCTTGACCGCATTGAAGTCATACGAGGTACCGAACCCCATGACCTTGAACTTGTCATCGCCAAGCAACGGAGCCACTTCGGTCACGCCGTAGTTCACCGACACGTTGAGCGGGCCGGCAGCGTACCCGACGAGGCCTCCGACATACTTCTTGCCGACCGTGCCCTCACCCGCCGCGACCGAAGCGCGACCGTACACACCACCGATGTTGTTCGGCAGGAAATACGTGATCTGGTTGTCGGCACGCTGCGCGGTGTCGCGTGCGGTACCCAGGTTCGAATCGAACTTGCCCGACGCCGCAATGCCGGTGTTGCCATAGGGGTCGAAATCGAGGTAGCCCGCATAGGTCGGCGTGATGTCGCGGCCGAGACGGATCTCCCCGAAGTTGCCCATCAGGCTGACGGTCGAGCGGCGGTTGAAGAAGCGGGTGGTGTCCGACGCGCTGCCGGTGTCGATGTTGAGGCCCGATTCGAGCCAGAAGCCGGCCTTCAGGCCGCTGCCCAGGTCTTCCACACCACGGAAGCCGAGGCGGCTGCTGTTCAAGCCGCTGCTGCCGAGCGACTTCAGCGCCACGTCGCCGTTCTTGACGTAGCGGGCGCTCGCGTCGATCACGCCGAACAGGGTCACCGACGACTGCGCCGAGGCGACGGTGGAGATGGCGGCGAGCACCGCCAGGGTTGCGAACTTCTTCATGTGCTTCCTTCGATGTGTTGGTTTGGACGGGTCCATGTCCCATGCCTCGAGAGCGAGGACAGACGTCAGCTTAGGAAGCGCGGGCCGCCTTCGCACCTGCTGCGCACAGAGCAGGCGACCGGCGCGAACAAGACCCCCCCGAAACAGGAACATCGCGTTCCTCTGCGGCCACAGGCGGGGGAAAGCCCTGCCGCCGAACAGGGCTTGAGGGCCGGCGTGTGGCCGCTCAGGCCGGCCGCGCGAACGCGATCACGTGGTCCATGTCGAGGCGGATGCCGATCTTTTCCTGCAGCGCGTGGTTGTGGTGCGAAGGCACGAGCGCGAGCACGCGCGCGCCGCTGCCGAGCTGCAGCGTGTAGAGGATCTCGGCACCGCGAAAGGCCTTGTGTTGCACCGTGGCGCGCAACGGGCTCGCGTCGTCGTGCAGCACGTCGTCGGGGCGCATCAGCACCTGGATGCGCTCGCCGACCGCACAGGCACGGTGGTTGTCGGCGAAGTGGATCGGCTCTTGCGTCGCGACTTCACCGATCTCGAACTGCAAACGCTGCGGCCCGACGACGGTGGCTTCTATGAAGACCCCCTGGCCGATGAAGTCGGCCACGAAGCGGCTGTTCGGCCGGTGGTAGAGCTCGTAGGCGCCGGCCACCTGCTGGATGCGGCCTTCGTTCATCACCGCGATCTCGTCGGCCATCGCGAAAGCCTCGTTCTGGTCGTGGGTGACGAACACCGCGGTCGTGCCGCTCGCTTTCAGGATGCTGCGCACTTCGGCGGCGAGCTGCTCGCGCAGGTCGACGTCGAGGTTGGAAAACGGCTCGTCCAGCAACAACAGCCGCGGCCGCGGCGCGAGCGCGCGCGCCAGCGCCACACGCTGCTGCTGCCCGCCCGAGAGTTCGTGCGGGTAACGGTCGGCCGAGGCGGCCAGGCCCACGGTCTCGAGCAACTGCATCGCGCGCTCGCGCGCCAGGCGCCGGTCGGGCACGCCGAAGCCGACATTGCGCAGCACGCTCAGGTGCGGGAACAGCGCGTAGTCCTGGAACACCATGCCGATGCGGCGCCGCTCGGGCGGCAGGTGCACCGAGGCGCTGCCCATCACCTGGCCGTCGATGCGGACCTCGCCTTCGCTGACACGCTCGAAGCCGCCGATGCAGCGCAGCACTGTGGTCTTGCCGCAGCCCGACGGGCCGAGCAGGCAGCACACGGTGCCGCTGGCGATCGTCAGGTTCAGGGCACCGAAGGTGGCGCGCTCGCCGTAGCGGTGGCCGAGGTGGTTCAACTCGAGAACGGGGGCGTCGGGGAACGGCGTCGGCACGGGATTCATCGGAACAGGGCTCGGGGCGGCGCCGGCAAGGCGGGGCGATCAGGCGCGCACCTTACACTGACTCCGCCCTCTCCCGACATGACACCTTCCCTGCCCTCCACACCCTTGCACGCACCGCGCCCGACCCGCTGGCTGACGGGTTTGACGCTGCTGATCGCCGCGCTCGTGGCGGTGCCGATCCTGTCGGTCGCCACCAACCTCTTCAGCGCCGGCACCGCGGACACCTGGGCGCATCTCGCAGCCACGCTGCTGCCGGAATACATCGTCACCAGCCTGCTGCTGTGCCTGGGCGTCGGCGCGGGCGTGGCGCTGCTCGGCGTGGGCGCGGCCTGGCTCGTCACGCACCTGGACTTCGCCGGGCGCCGCAGCTTCGAATGGGCGCTGGTGCTGCCGCTGGCGATGCCGGCCTACGTGATGGCCTACACCTACACCGACCTGCTGCAGTTCGCCGGCCCGGTGCAAAGCGCGCTGCGCGACACGATGGGCTGGGGCCGCGCCGACTACCGGTTCCCCGAGGTGCGCAGCACCGGGGGCGCGGTATTGATGTTCGCGAGCGTGCTCTACCCCTACGTCTACATGCTGGCGCGCACCGCGTTCCTGGAGCGCGGCGGTGGTGTGATGGAAGCCGGCCGTTCGCTCGGCCTCACACCGTGGCGCAGCTTCCTGCGCGTTTCGCTGCCGATGGCACGGCCGGCGATTGCCGCCGGCGTGGCGCTGGCGCTGATGGAAACGCTGGCCGACTACGGCACGGTCTCGTACTTCGGCGTGCAGACCTTCACCACCGGCATCTACCGCGCCTGGTTCTCGCTCGGCGACCGCGCTGCGGCGGCACAGTTGTCGATGTGCCTGCTCGGCTTCGTGCTGCTGGTGCTGGCACTGGAGCAGGCCTCGCGCGGCCGCGCCCGCTTTCACGGCGCCGGGCTGCGCCGCCAGCCACCGCGCGGCGCGCGCCTGACCGGCTGGCATGCTGCCGCCGCCATCGCCGCGTGCTGCGTGCCGCTGCTCGTGGGCTTCGTGATCCCGTGCGGCGTGTTGCTGCAGATGGCGATCACCGAAGGCGACGCCCAGTTCGGTGCACGCTTCTTCGCGCTGGCGCGCAACAGCGTCGTCGTCTCGACACTGACCGCCCTGCTCGCGGTCGGCCTGGCCGTGCTCGTGGCCTACGCACGCCGGCTCGACCGCGGCCCGGCCTCGAGGCTGGCCCACTGGACCGCCGGCATGGGCTACGCGCTGCCCGGCTCGGTGATCGCCGTCGGCGTGTTGATCCCGGTCGCGCGGCTCGACAACACGCTGGTGCAGTGGCTGCAGGCAAATTTCGGCTGGCAGGGCGGGCTCGTGCTCACCGGCGGCATCGCGGCGCTCGTCTTCGCTTGTCTGGTGCGCTTTCTGGCGTCGGCCCTGCAGAGCGTCGACGCGGCGCTGCACCGCGTCACGCCGCACATGGACGACGCCGCGCGCAGCCTCGGCCTGTCGCCGGCGCGCACGCTGCAGCGGGTGCACGTACCGCTGTTGCGACGCGGTTTGCTGACGGCGGGCTTGCTGGTGTTCATCGACGTGATGAAGGAGCTGCCGGCCACGCTGGTGATGCGCCCGTTCAACTTCGACACGCTGGCCACGCAGGCCTACCGGCTCGCGTCGGACGAGCGCCTGGCCGAGGCCTCGACCGCGTCGCTCGCGATCGTGGCGGTGGGTTTGCTGCCGATGATCGTGCTGTGCCGGCAGATTGCAAAAGACCGGCCTTGAGCCGGTCTTTTCAGATGCGCCGGCCCTGAGCCGGTCGTCCGTTCAACGCCAGCCGGCGCGGTCGAAGATCTTCTGCGCGGCCGCGGTGTTCGGTGCCCACTTTTCCACCGGCAGTTCGTCGGCCTTGAAGGGCCCGAGCTTTTCGAGCGCCGGGTTCTTCAGCGCCGCACTCTTCACGACCGGCCACTCGTTGTTGCCGTCGGCGAAGTAGATCTGGGCGGTGTCGCTCGCCAGGTATTCGAGGAACTTCACGGCATTGGCCTTGTTCGGCGCGGTCTTGAGGACCCCCGCGCCCGACACGTTGACGTGCGTGCCCCAGCTCTTCTGGTTCGGCCACACCACGGTGAGCGCGGCCATGTCCTTCACGTCTTCGGGCTTGGTCGAACGCATCATGCGGGCCACGTAATAACTGTTGGCGATCGCCACACCGCACTCGCCGGCGGCCACGGCGCGCAATTGGTCGGTGTCGCCGCCCTTGGGCGCACGCGCGAAGTTGGCGACCAGGCCCTTGGCCCAGGCTTCGGTCTTGGCTTCGCCGTCGTGCGTGAGCAGCGCCGCGCCGAGCGACAGGTTGTACGGGTGCGAGCCCGAGCGCACGCAGATCTGGCTCTTCAGGCGCGGGTTGGCCAGGTCTTCGTAGGTCTGCACCCACTCCGGGTTCACGGCCTTGGTGTTGTAGACGATCACGCGCGCGCGGGTCGAGAACGCCAGCCAGTTCGGTGTGCGCAGGTTCGCCGGCACACGCGCTTCGAGCGCTTTCGACTGCACCGGCTGGAACACGCCGGCCTTGTCGGCCAGTTCCAGGCGCGAAGCGTCGACGGTGATGAACACATCGGCCGGGCTGCTGGCGCCTTCGTTCTTGATGCGCTCGAGCAGCTCGTCTTCCTTGCCCTCGATGCGGTTGATCTTGATGCCGGTTTCCTTGGTGAAGTTCGCGTAAAGCGCTTCGTCGGTCTGGTAATGGCGCGCGGTGTACAGGTTGACGACCTGCGCCTGGGCGGCAGCCGCGCCGAGCAGCGCAGCGGCCGCGGTGAGGGTGAATGCAAGAGTTTTCATGTGTGCTTGTCTCCGAAGAAGCAGCCCGAGGCCGATGGAACGGGCCGAATCGTATCAGCAATGATTCGCATTACTGGAAACGGGGTCGGTGCGCCCGAGAGGCCTGGCAATTGCTGCGACACTGGCGCCATGCTGACCATTAACAAGCTCATTCCCGGCGCGCGCGGCCTCGCGTCCGCCCTCGTCAAACGCGCCGCGAGTGTCGAGCTCGACTGGGACGTGCGCCAGAAGAGCCGCTTCGACGCCACCGACTCGCAGGGACGCGCGCTCGGCGTCTTCCTGCCGCGCGGCAGCGTGGTGCGCGGCGGCGACGTGCTGGTGGCCGAAGACGGCTCGCTGATCCTGGTGCGCGCCGCCTTGCAGCCGGTGCTGGTGGTGAAACACTGCAGCGAGCACGGTGCGCCCTTCGACCTGCTGCGTGCGGCCTACCACCTGGGCAACCGGCACGTGCAGCTGGAACTCAGACCCGACCACCTGCAGCTGGAGCCCGACCACGTGCTGGCCGACATGCTGCGCCAGATGCACCTGATCGTGAGCGAGGCGAACGCCGCGTTCGAGCCGGAAAGCGGCGCGTATGCGGCCGGCGGTTCGGCGCACGCGCACGCGGGGCACGCCCATGGCCACGCGCTTGCGGACGAAGCCAGACACGACCACCACGATCACCACGACCATTCGCATGACCACGCGCACGGCAAAGGCCACTCGCACTGAGAAACAGCGGCGCGTGCCGCGCACGCGCCCACCTTCCGCGCCGCCCCCCGCTGCCGCACTGCTGCAGCTGATGTGGCTGGCCTCGCCGGCCTTGCCGGTGGGGGGGTTCAGTTACTCCGAAGGGCTGGAATCGGCAGTCGACTCGGGCCACGTGACGAACCAAGCGACCGCATCGGTCTGGCTGCTCGACCAGCTCCATCTGAGCCTGGCGCGCAGCGACATCGCCGTCGTGAGCCGTGCCTTCAAGGCCTGGCAGCGCGCCGACTTCGGCAGCGTGACCGAACTCAACGCCTGGGTCACGAGCACCCGCGAAACCAGCGAGGCACGCCAGCAGACCGAACAGATGGGCCGCTCGATGGTCGAGTGGCTGAAGAACCGCGGCCTCGCCGACGAACGCATCGCGCAGCTCGGCGCGCTGAAACCCGCGCCGACCTGGCCGGTGGCTTTTGCGCTGGCCGCTGCGCAGACCGGCGCGCCACTGCGCGAAGCGCTGTTGAGCTTCGCCTTCGGCTGGGCCGAGAACATGGTGCAGGCCGCGTTGAAGGCCGTGCCGCTCGGGCAGAACGCCGGGCAACGGGTGCTGGCCGCACTCACCGCGCAGATCCCCGATGCCGTCGACCACGCGGTGCAATTGATGGACAGCGAGCGCCAGGCCTTCACGCCGATGCTGGCGATCCTGTCGGCGCAGCACGAAACGCAGTACTCGCGCCTGTTCCGCTCTTGAAGGCGGAGTGAACACAATGCGGCAACAAAGCCGCAAAGAAGCAGCGACATGATGCGCACGATGGTTCATGCCCTGATCGTCGACGACGACGCCGAGTTGCGCACGCTCGTTGCCGACTACCTGCAGCGCTACGGCATGCGCGTGACCGCGGTGGCCGACGGCGCCGGCCTGCGCCGCACTTTGCCGAGCGGCCTGCCCGGCGCCGCCGACCCGTTCGACGTGTTGCTGCTCGACCTGATGCTGCCCGACGCCAACGGCCTCGACCTGTGCCGCTGGGTGCGCGAGAAGTCCACCTTGCCGGTCATCATGCTCACTGCGCAGGGCGACCCGGCGAGCCGCATCGTCGGCCTGGAACTTGGCGCCGACGACTACCTGCCCAAACCCTTCGAGCCGCGCGAGCTGGTGGCGCGCATCAACGCGGTGCTGCGGCGCAGCGGCCCTGCACGCGCTGCATCACCCGGTGGCCTGGCCCCGGTGCAGCATTTCGAAGGCTGGGTCTTCGACCGACTCGGGCGCCAGCTCACCTCACCGCAGAACGTGGTGGTGGCCTTGTCGAGCGCCGAGTTCCGTTTGCTTTCGGCCTTTGCCGACAACCCGCGCCGCGTGCTCAGCCGCGAGCGCCTGCTCGACCTGTCGCACAGCCCGGGCGTGGACGTGACCGACCGCGCGGTCGACCTGGCGGTGTCGCGCCTGCGCCAGAAACTCGGCGATGCAGCCGCGATCATCCGCACCGTGCGCGGTGAAGGTTATGTCTTCGATGCCGACCCCAAGGCCTGAACCGCCGAAGAAGCGCTGGTGGGCCGACACGCTCTTCAAGCGCCTGTTCCTGCTGATGTGGGCAGCGCTGGTGCTGAGCCATCTGAGCGCGCTGTTCGTGGTGCTGCGCCTCGGCGCGCCGCCCGACATGCCGCCCGGCGGGCCGCCGGTGTTGTCTTCGCTGCCGCCGGGCGGGTTCATTCCGGATGAGCGCATGCGCGGCCCCGGTGGCCCGCCGCCGCGCGAAGCGACAAACGACGACGGCAGCGACCGCCCCCCGCCGCCACCCCGCGATCACCCCGGCTCGCGCGGCGGCCGGCCGATCGAAGTGCTGTGGCTCGACTACTTCGTGCGCTTCGTCGTGATCGGCGTGGCCGCGTGGTTCGGTGCGCGCTGGCTGTCGGCACCGATGCGCCGGCTCTCCGCCGCTTCCGAAACGCTGGGGCACGACCTGGCACAGCACAAGCCGCCCACCCCGCTCGACGAACAGCACGGCACGCTGGAAGTGCGCCAGACCGCACAGGTCTTCAACACCATGGCGCAGAGCCTGCGCACGCAGTTCGATGCCCAGGGCCTGCTGCTGGCAGCGATCTCGCACGACCTGCGCACGCCGCTCACCCGGCTGCGCCTGCGGCTCGAACAGCTCGAAGGCCAGCCGCAGGCCGCGCGCTGCATCGACGACGTGCAGGAGATGGACGCGCTGATCGGCAGCGTGCTCGGCATGATGCGCGACCGGCACGCCACCGAAGCGCGCCAGCGCATCGACGCGCACGCGCTGCTGCAGGCGCTGGCCGACGACCTGCACGAGCAAGGCGAGCCGGTGAGCGTGCAGCCGCTGGCCAGCGGCACGGCCGCGCCGGTCGTGCTGGTGCGGCCGACTGCGCTGCGGCGGGTCATCGGCAACCTGCTGGGCAACGCGCTGCGCCACGGCGGTTCGGCGCGTGTGGCGGTGCGGGTGCAGGCCGGCGAAGTGCATCTGCTGATCGAAGACGACGGGCCCGGCATTCCCGAGCCGCAGCTCGAAGCGGTGTTCCAGCCCTTCTACCGCGCCGACCTGTCACGCGGCGCCGGCGGCGTGGCCGGCGCCGGGTTGGGCCTGTACATCGCGCGCGATCTCGTGCAGGCCGAAGGCGGCCAGCTCGTGCTTTCCAACCGCCCGGAAGGCGGCTTGCGCGCGACGGTGGTGCTGGCCCGGTCGTGACGCGGTTGCGAATGTGTCGGTGCCGACACATTCGAGCGACAGCAACGACACATGCCAGCGCGAGACTCGTGGCTGTTCGCTACATCGCTCTCAACACCATGCACATCGACGACCATGATCTGGGCCTGGCCCACGACCTCGAACACCTCGGCAGCAAGCTGCTGCAACGCCGCCGCGCGCTGCTCTGGCTGGCCAGCGCCGGCGTCGCGCCGCTGCTCGCCTGCGGCGGTGGCGGCAGCGACTCGGATGCCGTCACCACGGCCACCATCGACGGCACCCCGACGACCACACCGACAACGCCCGCCGTCGCGAACTGCGCCGTCATTCCGGAAGAAACCGCCGGTCCCTACCCCGGCGACGGCTCGAACACCGCCAACGGCAGCATCGCGAATGCGCTGGCGCTCAGCGGCATCGTTCGCAGCGACATCCGCACAAGCGTCGGCGGCGCCACCGGCACGGCGGCCGGCGTGCCGATGACCGTGACGCTCACGCTTGTCAACACCAACGCCAGCTGCGCCAGCCTGGCGGGTTGCGCGATCTACCTCTGGCATTGCGACCGCGACGGCAACTACTCGATGTACTCCAGCGGCGTGACCGACCAGAACTACCTGCGCGGCGTGCAGGAGACCGACGCCAACGGCCAGGTCACGTTCACGACGATCTTCCCGGCGTGTTACGCCGGCCGCATGCCGCACATGCACCTCGAGGTCTACCGCAGCCTGGCGACGGCGACGAGTTCGACGAGCAAGATCAAGACCTCGCAGATCGCCTTCCCCATCGTCGACTGCCAGACGGTGTACGCGACCAACGGCTACAGCCAGAGCGTGCGCAACCTCGCGCAGATCAGCTTCGCCACCGACAACGTGTTCAGCGACGGCACCACGCTCGAGATGGCCAGCGTGAGCGGCAGCGTCGCGGCCGGCTACGCGGCGAGCCTGACGGTGGGCATCGCCGCCTGAACGCACAGCAACTTCGAAGTGGCGCCGCCATAATCGGCGCCATGAGCAGCCTTCATTCGATCCCGAACCGCACCCGCAAACTCCCCCCGCTGCGCGTCGGCGTCGGTGGCCCGGTGGGTTCGGGCAAGACCACGCTGGTCGAAATGTTGTGCAAGGCGATGCGCGAGCAATACGACCTGGTCGTCGTCACCAACGACATCTACACCAAGGAAGACCAGCGCCTGCTGACCGTCGCCGGTGCGCTCGAGGCCGAGCGCATCATGGGCGTGGAAACCGGCGGTTGCCCGCACACGGCGATCCGCGAAGACGCGTCGATCAACCTCGAAGCCGTCGACCGCATGCTGGCGAAGTATCCGAACGCCGACATCGTCTTCATCGAGAGCGGCGGCGACAACCTGGCCGCGACCTTCAGCCCCGAACTGAGCGACCTCACGCTCTACGTGATCGACGTGGCAGCCGGCGAGAAGATCCCGCGCAAGGGCGGCCCGGGCATCACCAAGAGCGACCTGTTCGTGATCAACAAGACCGACCTGGCGCCCTACGTGGGCGCGAACCTCGACGTGATGGCCGCCGACACCAAACGCATGCGCGGAGCGCGGCCTTTCGTCATGAGCAACCTGAAGACGAACCAGGGCCTGGCCGAGGTGATCGCGTTCATCGAGAGCAAAGGCCTGCTGAAGGCCTGACGGAAACGCTGCTTCAGCGGATCTCGCCGAACCCGCGCAGCGCCTTGATCGCGCCCGCACCGATCGAGGCACCGAAGCGCTTGGCCAGCCGCTCGGCCACGTTTTCCTTCGGCGTGTAGTCGATCACCTCTTCGGCTTTCACGACCTCGCGCGCCACGTAGTCGAGGCTGCCCAGGCGGTCGATCAGGCCCATCTTCAGCGCCTGCTCGCCGTTCCAGAACAGACCGCTGAACATTTCGGGCGTTTCTTTCAGGCGCGTGCCACGCCCTTCGCGCACCACACCGATGAACTGCTGGTGGATCTGGTCGATCGTGGCCTGGATGTAGGCGCGCTGTTTCTCGGGCAAGGGCGAGAACGGATCGCCGATGCCCTTGTTCTCGCCGGCCGTGATCAGGCGCCTTTCGACACCGAGTTTTTCCATCAGGCCGGTGGCACCGAAACTGTCCATCAAGACACCGATCGAGCCCACGACCGAGGCCTTGTCGGCATAGATTTCATCGGCCGCCACGGCGATGTAATACGCCCCGGACGCGCAGGTTTCGGAGACGACGGCGTAGACCTTCTTCTTGTGCAGCGCCTTCAGGCGGCGGATCTCGTCGTAGAGGATGCCGGCCTGCACCGGGCTGCCGCCGGGCGAGTTGATACGCAGCACGATGGCCTGCGCGCCGGCGTCTTCGAACGCGCTCTTGATGCCGGGCAGCAGATTTTCGGCGCTCGCTTCGGCACCGTCGGCGATCTCGCCGTGCACTTCGATCAACGCGGTGTGCGGGCCGGTCGGCGCGGTGCTGGCACGGCGCGACGAAAAGATCGCGAAGACCAGCACCACCATCAGCAGCAGCCACATCCAGCGGAAGAACAGGCGCCAGCGGCGCTCGCTGCGGCGGTCGCGCAGGTAATCGCGGGCGAACTGCTCGGCCACGCCGTCCCACGCGGGGCGGGCGGGCGCCGGAGCGGGTGCGGAAGCCGTCGGGAAGGAGAAGTGGTCGTCGCTTTGGCTCATGGGATCAATCAACGAACGCGGGGCGCGTGTCGCGGGAAGGATACCAATAGACCTGGCCGTCGCGTTCTTCCACGTCCATCGCGGTCAGCTTGCCACGCCCGCAGGGGCCGCCGGCACAGCGGCCGGTGAGCGGCTCGTAAGACGCGCCGTGCGTGGCGCAGAGGATGTATTCCTTGTCGCCGTCGAGGAACTGGCCGTACTGCCAGTCCATCTCGGTCGGCACGTGCAGGCAGCGGTTCAGGTAGGCGACGAGCCGCCCGTCGAAGCGCAACACGAAGGCACGCGCCGGCTCGCGAAAGTGCAACACGTCGAAGACATGGGCGTCGCCCCTTTCGATCAGCTCGGCTGACGCGCACAGCGCCACCGCAGGCTCGCTGCGTGGTTCATCCATGGCGTTGCAGCCAGTCGCTCAGCTCGGCGGTGGAGTGCGCGACCATCTTCGTGTCGAACCCGGTGAAAGCATCGTGGTGGTGTGCGCCGTAACTCACGCCGATGCTCGCCGTGCCGGCGTTGGCGGCGAGCTGCAGGTCGTGGGTGGTGTCGCCGATCATCAGCGTGCGCGAGGGTTCGATGCCGAGCTCGTTCATCAGCTCGTGCAGCATCAGCGGGTCGGGTTTGGACGCGGTTTCGTCCGCGGTGCGCGTGGCGTCGAACAGCCCCTTCAGCACCGAGGCATTCAGCGCGTCGTCGAGACCGCGGCGCGACTTGCCGGTCGCCACGCCGAGCAGGTGGTTGCGGCCTTTCAGCGCGTGCAGCATCTCGGGCGTACCGTCGAAGAACACCAGCTCGTGCTGGCGCGCGAAGTAGTGGTGGCGGTAACGCTCGGCGAGTTCGCGGTAGCGTTCCTCCGGCAGCTCGGGCGCGGCGTGTTGCAGCGCTTCCTTCAGGCCCATGCCGATGACAAAACTGGCTTGCAGGTCGGTCGGCACCGTGGTGCCGAGGTCGGCGCAGGCCGACTGGATGCAGCGCGCGATCAGCGCGGTGGAATCGAACAGCGTGCCGTCCCAATCGAAGACGATCAGGTCGAAATTGCGGGAAGAGGTCATGGGTGGGCGGTCTGCGCCAGCGCGTGGATCAATGCTTCGCATTCTGCCGGCAATGGTGCGGCGAGCTCGATCACCTCGTTGCTGCCGGGGTGCGTGAAGCGCAGGTACTTCGCGTGCAGGAACATGCGGTCGAAGCGGCAACCCGGCACGGCCGCACCACGCGCCACGGCCTTGTTGAGCGTGAAGTCGCCGTACTTCTCGTCACCGACGATCGCGTGCCCTTCGTGGGTGAGGTGCACGCGGATCTGATGCGTGCGGCCGGTCTTGATGGTCACGTCGAGCAGCGTGAACGCGCCGAACTGCTGCGCGATCTTCACCAGCGTGATCGAGCGCCGCCCGTCTTCGTGGTCTTCCTCGACCGCGTGCACGCGCCGCTCGCCGCCGGCCGTGAGCGTCTTGTGCAAGGCCACGTCGATGACCTTGCGCCGGGCAGGCCAGGCGCCGATCACGAG
>Ga0073925_1000065_pt1 | contig 29218 bp, 25 predicted proteins | sample GWRWT4_21May14_FD_70952 | JGI IMG/M metagenome (GOLD analysis project Ga0073925, IMG submission 70952) | Sand microcosm microbial communities from a hyporheic zone in Columbia River, Washington, USA - GW-RW T4_21-May-14 | ecosystem: Engineered > Artificial ecosystem > Sand microcosm >...
CTCACGGACCCGAGCCTCGACGGTCGGCCGTTCTCTTTTGCGAACTGCCTGCGCGTCGTCGGCACCAGCCCGATGTCGCCCACGCCCTACTTCGGCGTGATCCAGGTCGACGAGATCAGGGCTTGGCTGCGGACGAACTCGCGCAAATGGATCGACGCCACCATCGCGCGCTATCCCGACTGGGTCCAGTCGCTGATCAAGGCGCAGCCCGACTGGGTCGCCAAGCAGCTCGCCAGGAACCCGCAGTGGGTCAACGAGCAGATCAAGGCCCGCCAGGCGACGCAGCAGGACGACCTGTTCGCCGCCTGCGACGCCGGCCTGCGGAGCCAGGTTCCGTCATGAACCCGGCCCCCATCAGTCCGGGCTGGGCGCTTGTCGCCATCGCCCTTCTGTGGGGGCTGGCCGGCGCGCTGGATCAGCCGTTGGACGACGGCGAGCCCTTCGAGGGCCCTGCCATCGAACAGCCGGCACCCACTGAGCCACCCCTGCACCTGCGGTGCCACCTCGAACCCGACGGTCCGGGAACACCGCGGCCGGGAAATCGACGCGGTGAGCCGCTCGTCCGTCTGGTGTCCTTTCGGGAATCGCAGGGAGATCGACACCGGCACACCGAATGGCCCTCCCGTTCCCTGCGCTGCTTCGTCATCGACGAATGAGGAGATCACCATGGATCGACAGACACCAATCCGCAGCGCTCCCCTCCGGGACCTGCTGCCCGTCCGCTCGCTGAACGACCTCGACTGGTTCGTGAAGGAGAGCGAAATCATCACCGGCAACCCCGGCCGCGAGTTCGTCGTCGCCGGTGCCGACCGGCCGACGTTCCGGATCCACCTTGACCACGTCGGCTACCAGATCGCCCGCGTGGACGGCGGGGAACAAGCGGCGGCGCCGGTCAGCGCGACCGCACCCGAACTGGTCCAGCACGCCCTGGGCGATGCCCTGGCACGCGGCCAGCTCTTCACAACGGCGCTGCAGTGAGCGCCACATCTGCAACCCGGGTTGTCCGGTCCGGCGACGACCGCGGAAGTGCACTCGAGCACACGCGGCAGCGGCAGGTCGGACAGCCCTTTTCAGGAGATTCGCCCATGTGCGCACCCCAGCATTGCATCGGTCACATCTCGACCCCCTACGGCGACGCCGCCATCCTGGTCGGACGCTACCCGTCGGGTGGCGCGATCGCCATCCAGCTCGTCGACGACGAGGATCCGTCCGAACCCCTGGCCACGTTCTCGACCAACCTCGTGCCCTACGGTGCGTCGGTGGCCGAGGACGAGTTCTGCGTCAAGACCTGGAGCGAGAACGAGGTCCTCGTCGCACCGATGCTCGCCACCGGCCTGTTCGAGGACACCGGCAGGCGCGTGCCGTCCGGCCACGTCGCCTCGCCGGTCTGGCGGATCAAGGATCCCGCCAACGTGCCGCCCGTCCCGGGGCGGCGCTCCGGGTCGGATCGCACGGCGGCCATGGCATCGGCCTGCTGATCGTCACCGCGTCCGGCAACCGCATCGCAGGTCACAACCATGCATGCGCAGCCGGACGCCCTTCATCACCCCGAGCGGGGTCACCCCTCGGGGTGCCACCCGCTTGCACATGGAGAACTTCATGAAAGTGCAAGTCAGAGTCAACGAGCGCGGCGCCCTGCGCAATGGGCGCTTCGCCTTCACCAACAAGCTCACGTTGGTCTCGGAGCTGCTGCAGAACGCACGCCGCGCCGGCGCGACGCAGGTGAGCATCGATCATGACGCGACGGCCAGGCGCCTGACCGTCATCGACGACGGTTGCGGCATCGAGGACTTCCAGCGGCTGCTGACCTTCAACGAGAGCGGCTGGGACGAAGACACCATACGTACCGAGCACGCCTTCGGGCTCGGCTTCTCGAAGTGCCTGTACGCCGCCAGTCGCGTCACGGTGACCTCGCGCGGGCAGCGCCTGGCCTTCCAGTGCGACGATGCCTTGGACCAGGCCGAACTCGACGTCGGGCCCGCGCCCGATGCCGACCCGGGCCTCACCACGGTGGAGCTCGAAGGCGTCGACCTGCCGCAACTCGACCAGCTGATCGACCGCATCACGCGCGGGTTTCCGCTTCCCGTGGTCTACAACGGGGTGTCGCAGCCTCGGCAGCACAGCCTGGCAGCGATGGCATTCACGGCCACCGAGATCGGGCAGGTGCACCTCTGGGGCACCGACGACGGCGAACCGGCAACGGCAAGTGCGCTGTACCTCCAGGGACTGCCGATCGGCAGTCCGGATCGGCATCTCCACTGGGAGCATCAGAAGGTCGACGTGATCCACCTGGATTCCGCGCTCTTCATGGCCCGCATGCCGGACCGCGCCGAACTGATCGACGCCGAGGAACAAGGCAAGCGCATCGACGGCGCGGTCAGGCAGCTGTGGCGGACGGTCCTCGAGGACCGGAAGCAGAAGCTGCCGCCGGCCGAGTTCGTCGAGCGCTACTACGCGGTCGCCCGGCGGCAGAACCTGCTGGATGTTCTCGACGACGTCCCGGTGGTGCCGCGCCAGGCCTGTTCCGTGGTGGTCGACTACCCGACCACGGCAGACGAGCAGGAGCAATACCTGCAGAGCCCGGACAGCCATCCGACACGCGAGGAAGTCGAGAACGGAACGATCCGGCTGGCCGCATTCAGCCCGTACCAGAAGGACGAATCGCACGCGACGCTGATGTACGCGCGTGCGGCCGGACTGACCCTGGTGCACACCTACCTGCTCGGCTTCGAGCACTGGGTGACACGCGAGCTGCGTGATCTCGATGTCGAGGACATCGAAGTCGTCGCTGTCGAGGCCGGCACCGAGGAGCGTTTCGACGGCATCTTCATCTGCGAGAAGGTCCGGCTGTGCGACCGCTTCGAGATCCGGCGCGGCACCGATGTCGTGACGATCAGAGACGACGCGCTGTTCCACGACGAAGTGATCCTCTGCCCTGCTGGTTGTCGAGGCGGCGCCGTGGTCAAGCAGGTCTCGGCCTACACCGGCGAATACGACCACTTCGACGACACGGCCTGCGACGAGGACATGCGCCGACTGGATCGGCTGGTGCGCACCCTGCGCTGTCCGGATCCCGCCAGCATGCTGCGCTGCCTGCTGCAGGACCTGCCGCTCAACGACTACGCGGCCCTGGTCGGACGGACCTTCCGCGTCGCACTCGGAACGTCAGCCGATGAAGCCTCGGTCGACCTGGTCTCATGACCTGATCGACCTCAAGAAAGAACTGCCCCCGGGTGGTTCTTTCCAGAGCGAGGCCCGAGGCCCGCTCCGGAAAGAACGGTTTCCCCACAGGTAGCTGACGCACCTGGCGCCCTCGGCGCGAAGTCAGCCCAAGCATCCCCGCTGCTGCCCTTTCAAGGGTCGGCAGCACGAAGCCTCACGGTCCACGAGCGCCCTTCGAGAAAGCTCGCGCGCAAGTGACCGCATCGGGCGATACGCCCGTCTTCCATGCACCAGGCAGATCACCGTCGCGACCTCTGCGTCGCGCCGGCATCCGCACCTGGCGCCCTCCCCGCCCACACAGCGCATTCGAGCCCGTCCTGCTGCGTCGCCGCGTGCGATGCCGCCCCGGACAGGCCTTGCCGCGTGGGTATCCATCCGACCCCTTATCTCCTTTCTTCAGGAGTTCGTCATGAAACTCAATGACCTTCCCAAGATCGATGCGGCGCTCGCGCCGCAAGCCATCTCGACCGATGTGCTGCTCGAGAAGTACGCCAAGGGCACCGAGTCCTCGGCAGAAGACATCCACCGCCGCGTCAGCATCGCGCTCGCCGCGGTCGAAAACCCGGCCGACCAGGCCCACTGGCAGGCGCGGTTCCTCGCCGCGCTGGCCCGCGGCTTCATCCCCGCCGGCCGCATCAACTCGGCCGGTGGCACCGACATCCGGGCCACGCTGATCAACTGCTTCGTGCAGCCGGTCGGCGACAGCGTCTCCGAAGACGTGGCCGGCAAGCCCAGCATCTACAAGGCGCTGGCGCAGGCGGCAGAGACCATGCGTCGCGGTGGCGGCGTCGGCTACGACTTCAGCCGCATCCGCCCGCGGGGTGCGATGGTCAAGGGCACGCACTCGAACGCCTCCGGACCGGTGAGCTACATGCGTGTCTTCGACCGCTCCTGCGAGACGGTCGAGTCGGCCGGTGCGCGCCGCGGTGCCCAGATGGGCATCCTGCGCTGCGACCACCCCGACCTCGACGAGTTCATCCACGCCAAGGACGACAACGGCCTCGCCAACTTCAACATCTCGGTTGGCGTCACGGATGCGTTCATGCAGGCCGTCGAAGACGACGCCGAATTCGAACTGGTGCACCCGGCGCAACCGGGTGCGGCCCTGATCGAGCAAGGCGCCCACCAGCGCCCGTCCGACGGACTGTGGGTCTACCGCACGGTCCGCGCCCGCGCGCTGATGGACGACATCGTGCACGCGACCTACGACCATGCCGACCCCGGCGTGGTCTTCCTGGATCGCATGAACCAGGAGAACAACCTCTGGTACGTCGAGGTGATCGAGGCGACGAACCCGTGCAGCGAGCAATCGCTGCCCGACTACGGTTGCTGCTGTCTCGGCTCCATCGACCTCACGAGGTTCGTCGAGCGGGCATTCGAGTCCGATGCCGGCTTCGACTGGACGGGATTCAAGGACGTGGTCCGCACCGCGGTGCGTATGCTGGACAACGTGCTCGAGGTGACATGGTGGCCGCTGCCGGAACAGCGCCGCGAGGCCATGGCAAAGCGCCGCATCGGCCTGGGCTTCCTGGGCCTGGGCAGCGCGCTGGTGATGCTCGGCATCCGCTACGACTCCGAACAGGGGTTGGCCTTCGGTGCGCGGGTGGCGCAGGCGATGCGCGACGAGGCGTACCGCGCTTCGGTCGATCTGGCCGGCGAGAAGGGGGCGTTTCCGGCGCTCGATGCGGAGCGCTACCTGCAGAGCGGGTTCGCCAGGCGCCTGCCTGACGACATCCGTAGCGCGGTGGCCGAACGCGGCATCCGCAACAGCCATCTCCTGTCGATCGCGCCTACCGGCACGATCGCACTGGCCTTCGCGGACAACGCGTCGAACGGCATCGAGCCGGCGTTCGCCTGGAGCTACACGCGCAGGAAGCGCATGGCCGACGGTTCGACCCGGGAATACGCGGTGGAGGATCACGCCTACCGGCTGTTCCGGGAGCGCGGTGGCGACACGCTGTGCCTGCCCGCCGCATTCGTGTCCGCGCTGGACATGACGGCCGAACAGCACCTGCAGATGCTGGTGGCGGTCCAGCCGTTCATCGACTCGTCGATCTCCAAGACTGTGAACGTGCCCGCCGAATATCCGTTCGAGTCGTTCAGGGGTCTCTACATGCAGGCCTGGAAGGCCGGGCTCAAGGGCCTGGCGACCTACCGACCGAACGCGATCACGGGTGCGGTGCTGTCGGTCGAGGCACCACAGGCATTCGATGCCGCGCCCGATGACGATCCGCTGTGCAGGCAGTTCGCCAGCCGTCCGGCGGGCGAACTCGAAGGCCTGACCTCCAAGGTCGAGTTCTGGACCGTGGAAGGCAAGAAGTCGGTCTACCTGACTGTCAACTTCGTGCGGGTGTCCGGCATCGCGGGCGGCCAAGCGGTCGTGATCGAGCGGCCGGTCGAGTTCTTCGTGCCGGCGGGTCAGCGCGACGAGGGCCAGCAATGGATCTCGTCGAACATGCGGCTGCTGTCGATGGTCGCGCGCTCTGGTGCGTCGATCTCCAAGGCACTGGCCAACATGTGCGAAGTGGTCTGGGACAAGGGCCCCGTGCGTTGCGGCTTCGTGACCAGAGAGGACGGCGCACAGGCGCCTCGCTTCCATGACTCCGAGGTCGCAGCCATCGGACATGCGCTGCAGCAGATCCTCGGGCGACGCGGTTTCCTGGACAGCCTGGGCAACCAGGTGCCGGTGGCCGCGCTGGCGCGTCGGTTGGCGGCGCGGGATCAAGCATCGACGGAAGCAATAGTTCCGGGCGGGTTGGCAGACGCTACTGCGCAGGCCGGGGTCGAGAACTCGAATCTGGCGAACGTCGCGAATCTGAGCAGCGGCAAGAAGTGCCCCGAGTGCGGCGCGCACGCGTTGCACAAGGTCGACGGCTGCCAGCGATGCGCGAACTGCCACCACATCGGCAGCTGCGGCTGACACCCATGCGGCATCCATGCGGGCTGCAGCAGCACGGGCCCGGCGACGACACCGTCGCCGGGCCTGTGGCAGCACCGCAGCGGTGTGACATCAACATCGAAGCGAGGACATCATGAACGATGATTTCGAATCGCGCGTCAGGGACCTCAAGTCCCGCGCGCATGGTCACTGGACCCCATTGCTCGGGGCGCTCGGCGTCGACGAGCGGATCCTCAACGGCAAGAACCAGCCGTGCCCGCTGTGCGGCGGCACCGACCGATTCCAGTACACCGACAAGTTCGGCGAAGGCAACTACCACTGCCGCTCTTGCGGTGCCGGTGGCGGCCTGAAGCTCGCTCAAGGCGTGCTGGGGCTGAAGTTCGGCGAACTGCTCGCCCGCCTGGAAAGGCAGCTGGGCGCCGTGCACGCCGCGACGACGCAGTTGCCCGGCGGCCCGTCGCCGGAGAAGATGAAGCGCCTGTGCCAGCACATCTGGAACGAAGCCAGGCCCGTCACCCAGGGCGACGAAGTGGACCGCTACCTGCGCAACCGCGGGCTGCAGTTGTCGGCCTACCCGCGCACGCTGCGCTTCCATCCTGCGCTGGGCTATTTCGAGAAGCCGGCGGGCCAGCAACGGTCGAAGAAGATCGCCGAGTACCCGGCGATGCTGGCCGTCGTTCAGGGCAGCGACGGACATGCCGTCACCCTGCACCGAACCTACCTGAGGGACGGTCGCAAGGCGCTGGGCGCGCAGTCGCGCAAGGTCTTGTCGTCCGGCATCAATGGCGCTGCAGTCAGGCTCTTCGAGGCGGGTGACGAACTTGCTGTGGCCGAAGGCATCGAGACGGCGCTGGCAGTGCACCTGAGCACCGGCAAGCCGGTCTGGGCCGCACTGAGCTGCGGGAACCTGGAGAAGCTCTGGATCCCGGACCCCGTCGCCCGCGTCTGCATCTACGCGGACAACGACGCCAACGCCGAGTTCGACGGCCAGGCCTCGGCCTATGCCCTGGCGCACCGCCTGAAACGCGACGCCAGAAAGCTGGCGGGTGCCGACCAGGACCACCCGGATCGTCCGGCCCGCGAGGTCCAGGTGTTCGTCCCCAAGCAGGACGGCACCGACTGGGCCGACATCTGGCTCGCCCGCCTCGCCAACTCGAGGCGAGCGGCATAGCCATTTCCCGTGCGGCGTGGGGTTCCTGTCCTAGCAGACAGCCCATGCCGCCCCTCTTCAGTGGGCCCGCCCCGGCGGATCCAGCGACGAGGGTTCCCCCACTGGCAGCTGCCGCACCAGGCCGCATACGCGGCGCAAGCAGCACACGAATCCCGACGGCGACCCTGGCGTCGCCGTACATCCCGGCCCGGCCTGTCCTTGCGGACATCCCGGACCACCACCCCGCGGGGACGCAGCCCCCGCAGGGGCGAAGGCGTCACCGCTTTTCATCTGGAGCATTTCCATGAAGAACGGACGTTCCCTTGTTGCCCTGGCAACCGAACTCGAGCGCCAACTGGCCAGCAAGCGCGACATGATCGTGCCCACCGGCCTGATGCACCACGAGACCGCCGCCGACGGCAGCACCCGCATCCGCGTCGAGACGCCGGACGGCATGAAGACGTATCCCACGACGGAGCTCTTCCGCCGCCAGGTGGCCGACAAGCTGAAGATCCCGTTCGCCTACTTCGAGCGCATGCGCAACGAGCAGGCGCCGCTGCTGGACCGCAATGTCGACACCTGGCTGCACCACGAACCGGAACTGCGCATGGTGCGCACCCTGGACGGCCAGGCGCGCGCCTTCCTGTCGGACCGCTACCGCCGGCTCGACAACTACGACCTGTGCGAGCACGTGCTGCCGATGCTGCAGCGCCTGCCCGACGCCAGGTTCGAATCCACCGAGCTCACGCCGACGCGCCTGTACCTGAAGGTCGTCACGCCGTGCGTGCAGATCGAGATCCAGCCCGGCGACATCGTCCAGGCCGGCGTGGTGATCAGCAATTCCGAGGTGGGCCAGGGCACGCTCTCGGTCCAGCCGCTGGTCTACCGCCTGATCTGCCGCAACGGCCTGATCGCGGCCGACCGCGCGATGCGCAAGACGCACGTGGGCCGCATGAGCGATGCGTCCTCCGACGAAGTCACGGTGTTCAGGGACGACACGCTGCAGGCCGAGGACAAGGCCTTCTTCCTGAAGGTCCGCGACGTGGTCGAGGCCGCCGTGTCGGAAGCGACCTTCCAGCAGATCGCCGAGAAGATGCGCCGCACGATGGGCATCCGGCTGAAAGGTGACCCGGTGCGGACCATCGAGGTCGTCGGGACGCGCTACCTGCTCAACGAGGGCGAGCGGTGCGGCCTGCTGCGCCACCTGATCGAAGGCGGCGACCTGTCGGCCTACGGCCTGGTCAATGCCGTGACGCACTTCGCCCAGGACGTGGACGACTACGACCGCGCCACCGAGTTCGAGGCGCTGGGCGGCAGGCTGCTCGAGCAATCGAAGGCCGAATGGGACACGCTCGCGGAAGCGGCGTGAATCCCGGATGCGCCGGTCCTGCGTGACCGGCGCACCGAAGTCAGAACCTCGCGGGACACCAGCCGATCAAAGGGTTGGTGTCCCGTATTTTTACATTATTCGTTAACAAGTGATCATGCGACGCCTCAAGTATTTGGACGCTTCTTGTCGTTACATTGCTGATACAAGACACTCGCCGGCAGTCGGTTTCGGGTTCGTGCAGCCATGCTCGCCGTACACTCGCCGACGGTTTCCCGACCTCCAGGACCAGCAGAAGAGTCCAACACATGGATCAAGATTCCGGTTCCAGCGAGCCCAGACTGCCCATCTCGAAGGCGATCCTCGCCGTCCTCGACAGGCATGCGGTTCCCGAGAGGCAACGGCTGGCGACGCTCCAGGCCGCCGTTGAAATGTCCTACCAGCAGGTACGCCGACGGATGACGGGTGAAAGCCCGTGGAACGTCGACGAGATCAAGCGACTCGCCTCGCACTTCGGCGAACCGCTGTTCGGGCTGCTTGCAACGCTCGTCGACGACGTGGGCCATCAGGCGACGCTGCATCTCGGTGGCGTCGCACTCCCCTGTTCGATCTGGCTCGGCCCGCAGGCGCCACCCAAGACACGCATCGGCCCCCTCGTCGCCGTCGCTGGGGAGTCGGCCGACCACTGGAACGTCGTGCCGCTCGCGGAGGCCGGCGAGCGCCAGGCCCACGAGATCAAGCGCCTCATCTTCGAGGCGGCGCCACCCAGGCGCGTGGCCATCGTCGACGACGACGACGACCTGGCAGCCAGCATCGTCCAGTTCCTGCGCGAGAAGGGGCTCGACGCTATCTCGTACCGCACAGGCGAACACCTCCTGGCCGCCCTGGAGACCTCGCGTTTCGACGGCTTCATCCTCGACTGGATGCTGGGTGAGGGGAACATCAGGGACCTGTTGCCCGCGGTGCGGACCAGAAGTCCGGGTGCGCCCATCATCATCCTGACCGGCCAGATCAAGGCGGGAGGCGCCCAGGAAGACGAGCTGGAATCGACGCTCGCCGCCTACCGTGCGCAGCTCTACGAGAAGCCGACCCGCATGCTGAGCCTCTTCACCGCGCTCGACCTCGGTTTCGAACCCGCCCCGCGCGCTGGCTGAGGCGGTCCGCGCAACCCGACCTCGCCCGACCACGCCGGGCAGCTCTGTCGTGCCCGGCCGCCTACTCGCTTCCAATGCCGCGAAGGCTTCGTTCCTTGATCTAGTTTTTGACAGTGTGTAAGCTAATCATTGACATTTTACGGCCCACATGATTACGCTTCTCGTCAAGTCGGCAACGTACAGCGAACGCCGGCCTGACGCGGTGGCCATCCCGCTCCCGCGTCGACCCGCCAGTCGGCAGACCGGGAGTGAGCAACCATGGCCTCATCACCTCTCAATGACGTCCAGCACGCCAACTTCATCATCCTCAGCCTGATCCGCGATGCCGCGCGGGCGGACCCCGGCACGGCCTGCTGCCGCTTCGGGATGACGCTCGCGCAGTTGAAGGCGATCAGCGACTTGCCGCCGGACGGGGTCATGGCCATCGTCACCGGCATGGGCAACGAGGCCCTGTTCTTTCCGCGCGAGGATCTCGACCGCCTGCTCCAGTTGCCGCCCGCGGTGTCGGCGGTGCTCGTGTCGGCGACCGCGCGCCTCCCGGCCGCCCGGGGAGCGAAGAGCGCGGCGCAACGATCAGCTTCGGCGTGAAGCGCCTGGCCGCGGGGCACGCTCGTGGCGTTGGCGAACACACGGATCAGGTCGCTGGAGACCGCGCGCGAGTGCGTGCGCCTCGGCGCTCGGCAGCGCACGATCGCCTGGCTCACCGGTCTGCCGACGAGTTTCATCTTCCACAACATCTACGACGCGGAACACCTGTCGCCACGCGGTCGCCCGCCCTACACCGAGGACTTCATCTACCGGTCGTCGCTGAAGGTGCAGACCGAGGTCGGCATGTTCGCGGCCAAATACCGTCTGCTCACCGCTGAAGGCATTGCGCCCGCCCAGGCCCTGATCACTGCGTTCAGGCACTACAGGTCGGTCGTCCACCAGCCATCGTTTTCGTTCGACGAGGCCTTCTTCGTCGTCTCCAACCTCGACGGCATCTGGGCCGCCTCCACCCGCGCCCTCGAACTCGGCGCCTGCCGCCGTTGCGGCTGCCTGCACCTGCTTCCGCGCGGTGCCGCGCCGGCGGCGGCCGGCTGTCCTTACTGCCGACCCCACCGTACCGACCGCGCGCCCGCGCGTGCGCCGCCGCATCCGGACCACACGTCGCCAGCATCAGGCACCGACGCGGAAGCAGTGACGGTCCCTGCTGCACTGGAGGCGCAGATCCGATCCCTGCGCACCGAACGCATCTTCGAACAGCTGGGCGCGCATCCGCGTGTGGTGGCGACCCTCACCGGCGCGTCTGCACCGGCCCACAGGAGGTCATCGTCGCGTCATCGCGAGGGGCCCACGCATATCGGACGCGCGGTCAACCTGATCCGCTGGGGTGTCGCGGTCAAGACGGTCCAGCGCGCGCAGTTCTCTTTGGTCGCAATGACCTACACCCGTCTGCTCGCCGCTGACTTCGAACCCACCGACGCGGTCCGGGCCGCATTCGTCCACGTCTCCGCCATGTTCCCCACGGTGGAGCCGCTGTCCTTCGACCGCTGCTTCGAGGTCATCTCGATGTTCGATGCCCGCTGGGGTGCTGCAGAACCGTCGTTCGACCTGCTGTCATGCCCCAAGTGCCGCGCCGGTTTTCTCGCCAGTCGCACGGACAGGGAGCGCCCCCACTGCCCGTTCTGCGCGGTGCTGCGAACGCCAGAGAAGTACCTTTGATGGCGGCACACGTGACTCGCTGATGGCACCGGGGAACAACGGCGTTCGGCATGAGCGGTTGCGCGCGATGACCGGCTGTAGGACTAGAAAAGGACTGAACTCGATCACTCAGGTCGGGGAGTGAGGGCAGCGGCCACTTACCTGACGCCCGCGTGCCGCCCAGGCGAGTGACCGGTCTACCCTTCGAAGCAGCCCGACGTCGATCCTGAACAGCGCTGGAGCTCGCACACTTTCAGTACTTCGGATCGCGCATTTCAGAGCGATGGCGCACGACATCGAATTGAGTCGTGTCTACCCTGACCCAGTTGACATGGTGCACCTTGATCGTATCGGGCACGATGCGGAGCGCGGCTCCACGATAGTCGCCATCACCGTCCGGTGGTGGCGCGTAGCGCAGAAACCCGCCAAGCACATCATCGTCCATCGAGTCGGCCTGCTGGTTCTGCGGCGGCGGGACCAACTCCCGAACGTAGTAGTCGGTTTCCCATCCGTCCTCGCCGTTGTGGCCTGTGCTGGCCTTGAATTCCGTCCCCTTGGGAACGACCAACTCCTCAACCCGCGCAGCGTGATTGAAGAGAACGACGTTGCTCCCGCCCTCGACCTGGGCAGAGGGAAAGATGATCCCGTCAAGGCGTGGCTCGTTGGCGGTCGCGAGATAGTCCGCGACGGCCTGGGTCGGCAGGTAGTCGATAGCCTCGTCATCCGGCATCACAGGGCGCACCATCCGTGCCCCCAGAGACCGGAGGAACGCGGCGCGCGCCAGGCGTTCCTTGAACGACGGATCGAAGATGCTTCCGTCTTCATGCGCTTCGTTGGCCGCCTTGAGGTCAAGTAGGCGCAGGGGCCTTGCGATCTCGAATCTTGCGACGGCGACCCTGCTTCCAACGGGTGGGCGAACCTCAGCGATGGCCACATCTTCACGTGTCGCCCCGTAGAAGACGGAAATTCCTTGGGCGTTCATCCGTCCGGCGCGCGCTGTCCGCGGCGGCGGGGAGCCGATGTGACTGTCCGGGCGGCAAAGGGCGTCTTCGAGCGCGCTATCCGACTGGAACGCGCGCGCACGATAGAGGTGATCGAGCGGCGTTGTTGGACCTGCATCCAGGACGAGCGGTCGGCCTGTCTGCGTCTTGATCCTATCGATCCCGCCGAAGACGCGGGCGAGAAGTTCTTCCCCTGCGCTGCTGAAGAAGCGCGCCCTGGTCTTCAGCGACTGATCGAACTCATGCCACCCCATATGCAGCCCGGTGCCATCGGGGTGCCGGCGCTCGTAGTGCGCGTCCGATGAGAACTCGCCCTCCTCGCCGAGGTTGTCCTTGTCGTGGTAGAGCGCATGCTTCTCCTCAAGCACTTCGAGGACGTCCGCTGCGGGTTCCTCATCGAGACCGGCGGCATCCTGGATCGCCTCATGCGCCGGCGATCCATCGCGCTCCCAGAAGTAACTGGACTCCCTGTCGGCCATGAGCCGCTCCTGCCACGACTCCGGATCGGTGGCGGTGCGGGTGTAGTGATCGGCGAAGGCGTCCTCAACCCGTTCGGCTAGGTCGTCGATGCTGATCGACGGCGCGTTGTCGCCGCAGTAGTCGCACTCGCCCTCTTCGCCGGACGCGATGACTTCGGCGGCGAGGTAGGCCTCGCCGATGCATGTGTGGCAAATGCGCTTGCCAGCGGGTTCGTCCTCCTCAGTGTCAGCCATGGGCGGCGGTCCTTTCAGCGCGTATGAACGCATCTTGGCAGCCGGAGGGCAAGTTGCGCGGCGAAAATTGAACCCTGGCAGGGCGCTGAGGTGCACAGCAGCGCCGATTCACAGGCCAGGCCATCAGCTGGCGTTGGTGAACGGCATCTTCCGGGCTTCCTCTGAACGCGCACACATTGGCAACACTCGCGAGGGCTCCACCAGAGCGAGTCGTCACAGTGGCACGCATGCACATGGAAGGTGCGGGCATCCCCTGTCCGACCCGTGGGCCAAGCTGCGGCGCCGCGCGCCTGTGCGGCCGGCTTCTTGCCCTTACGAGGTGAGAAACAACCTCAGCCTGGCAGCGCCTCCACCATGGCTACGGACTAGGAAAATATGCTTTACGTATCGCATATGATCGCCTACCCTTCGATGAAGATATCCGACAAGGCGCGCCATGACACGCACAGCAATTCACCCGGGCGAGCAGCTCGCCAAGCACCTGTCTGATCTCGAAATGAGTGCGGCCGAACTCGGCCGCCAGCTCAAGGTGCCGGCCAATCGCATCACCGAAATCCTGAACAAGCAACGCGCCATCACCGGCGACACGGCGCTGAGGCTGGGGCACTTCTTCGGCACGAGCGCTGAGTACTGGCTCAACTTGCAAGCGACCTACGAGCTGCGACTTGCTGAGCAGAAATCCGGCGCCGACATCAGGAGCCTCCCGACGCTGCAAACGCACAAGAAGAAGCACGACAGTCGTCAAGCGGCAACGGCATGAGGCGCCGATTTGCTCATGAGCCAACTACAGCACAAGATCCTCGTGGCACCGCGATTCAACGCGCGCTGCGACCGAACCGTAGAACCAAATTGAAGCAAGGGGAATGCGCATGAATGCCGACATTCTTAAGCGCGTAGTCCGTGCCATTTCTGAAGGCGCCCAAACCGATCTCGATCGACTTGCGATAAAGATCGTTGAGTCCGAACGCAAGACCGGCCATATCCGGCTTGCCGATCAATTGGAGGCGATCCTCAAGCAGCCGCGCCCGAAGCGGTTGCCGGCGCCGCCGATACCGCCGATCGCCGACATCGAGCGCACATTGAAGGAACTGCCGCTCAGCCGTCGGCATGGGGAATCCCTGGCGACGCTGCTGACGACAGATGCCCTTGAGCATCACATGGTGCTGCCGCCGGCAGTTGAAGAGCGCTTCGCGCGGATTGAGTCTGAATACGCCGCCCGCGATCGCCTGCGCACCTTTGGCCTGAAGCCCCGAAAGACGATCCTGCTTTACGGCCCGCCGGGCTGCGGCAAATCACTAGGGGCGAAGCGCCTGGCGTGGAACACCGGCCTGCCACTGATGAAGGTCCGCTTTGATGTGCTGATCTCGTCGTACTTCGGCGAGTCAGCCTCCAACCTGCGCGCGATCTTTCTTGCGGCAAAGGAACGCCCTTGCGTACTGCTGCTCGACGAATGCGATTTCATTGCGCGGTCGCGCATCAACTCGAAGGACATCGGCGAAGCCTCGCGGATCGTCAATTCGCTACTGCAGTTGATGGAGGAGTACGACGCACCAGGCCTGTTGGTGGCGACGACCAACGTGGAGTCTTCGCTCGACCCTGCATTGTTCCGACGGTTCGACGATGTCTTCATGGTTCCGCTGCCAGGTCCGGTCGAAGTCGAAAGGCTGCTTCGCATGACTTTGGCGACGGTGAAGCTTGCCGAACCAATCAACTGGGCCGCACTCGTTGAGCACTTGACGGGAGCCTCCGCAGCTATGGTCGTCAAGGCGGCCCAAGATGCAGCGAAGGCGGCCGTGCTCAGCGGCAAGCAACTGGTCACGCAAGCGCATCTGATGCAAGCCATTGCCGAACAACGTCGTACCGACGCGGCAGCGAGCGAGGCGTAGCTCATGCCGGGCCAGCACAATTTCGAGTACCTACCGCTCCTCCGTACCTACAAGGGTCGAGCTCGGCTGCGTGGAGGCGGCAACCCGTCGCCCCAGACAGTCGCCAATCGAAACACCCGGCAGATCCACAGCGCAACCCTCGACGCGGCGGCACAAGCCTTCAGTGCCGACTGGCGCCAGCGAAAAGCGCAGCGGCAGGCTGCCGACCCGAAACTACCTGAAGTCCCGGCCGGGGTGCCGATCTTGCTGGAGGTCGATCCGAGCCTGGACCTCGATGCGCTGCGCCAATATTTCGCGTTTGAGATCATCGCCGAACAAGAAGACGGCTTCGTGATCGTCGCGTCAGAAGACATCGACGTGGCGACGTTTCGGGACAAGCTGCAGGGCTTCGCAGTGCAGATCCGTGGTTCAGCAACAGTTGCCGAAGTGCATCGGCTACATACGAATGACGCTGATCGGCTCGCCCGCATCCTTTCCGAACACCTGCTGGAGATATGGGGGCAAATCGGCGATGACGACCCCTACATCGTCGATATCGGCATCGCTTGCACGGGGACGCTCGCCATTCCGGAACGACCCAAGCGCGGCAAGCGCACCAAGGACGCAGAGTGGGCTGAAAAGGAATACGCTTGGTCCGAAAAACGCGCCGAAGCCTACGGCGAATGGGAGGAGCTACAGTACGAGCGCGAAACCGCCATCAGGCAGTTCGTCGCGTTCTATCAAGGAGAAATCCTGCACTTGCGCGATGGGGCGGACTTTGAAGCGGGGGTCCTGCCTGACAGCTTTACGGCGCGCGTACGGATCTCGGGGAAGGGGTTGAAGGACATCGTCCTCAACTACCCCTACGTGTTCGAAGTTGTTGAGCCTGAGGATATTGCGCTTCCGCAGAATCCTGGCCAGGCTGCGGCGCAGCCGCAGCTAACCGTGACACCGGTTGCCCCGGACGCGGACGCGCCTGCAGTCTGCGTCATCGACAGCGGCATCCAAGAAGGACACCCTCTGCTGCAGCCGGCGGTCGATCAAGCCGCTTCGCATTGCTTCCTGCCCGGTAAGACGGCCACCGACGTAGGTGACTATGTGGCAGGAGGTGGCCACGGTACGCGGGTGACGGGCGCAATCCTGTATGGCGAGGAAGTGGCGAAGGCAGGTGCCCCCAAGCTGCCATTCTGGATTCAGAACGCGCGGGTGCTCGATGACAATAATCGGATGCCTGAAGCAGTCTTCCCGGCCGAAGCGATGCGCACGATCGTCGAGCACTACCACTTCGGCCCGCGTACGACCCGGATCTTCAATCACTCGATCAACGCCTTCGGCTATTGCCGCGTGCGATACATGTCATCGTGGGCCGCTGAGATCGACGCACTGGCGGACGAGCATGACGTGCTGGTCATTCAAAGTGCCGGCAACATTCTGCCCACGGGGCCGGCGCCATACCCCGGCGTTAAAGATCACTTGGTGGCCGGTCGCACCTATCCGGACTACCTCATCGAACGCGCCGCACGAGTCGCCAATCCTGGCCAGAGCCTGCAGGCGCTCACCGTGGGGTCAGTAGCCTATGACGCTTTCGAGCAGGGCGCCTGGCGCACCTTTGCCACCGCCCCCGCCTGGCCTTCGGCCTTCTCGCGCTCCGGCCCTGGCATTTGGGACGTGATCAAGCCCGAGGTTGTCGAGTATGGCGGTGACTTCATCCGAACCAACAACCAGCCTCCCGATGTGCAGGGTGGTGGGGGCATCCCGGCAGCCTGCCCTGAATTGGTTCGCGCGACCCTAGCGACGCCAGGCCCTGCCGTCGATCGTGATGCGACAGGCACATCCTTCGCGGCGCCCAAGGTGGCGCGCATCGCCGCCGAACTGCAACGGGTGCTGCCGACGGAGACCACATTGCTATACCGCGCCCTCATCGTCCAGTCGGCACAGTGGCCGGGCTGGGCCGAAGGCGTGCTGACACAGATTCGCACTCCGCCACCCGGACAAACCAAGGTGCTCCGGCAGCAGCTGCTCGACCAAGCGCCGAACATCATGCGTAGCATCGGCTTTGGCATCCCCGACCTCAAGCGGGCCACCACGAACACCGATCACCGTACGACCTACATCACCAGTTCCGAAACGCTGATCCACGCACTTGAGTGCCACATCTATCAGGTGCCTATTCCGGCGGAACTGAGACGGCCCGCTGACGAATTTGACATCCGCATCGACGTGACGCTGTCCTACGTGGCGCAGCCGCGACGGACCCGCCGCAATTTGAAGCGCTACCTATCGACGTGGGTTGACTGGATTAGCAGCAAGCTGGGGGAGGGGCTCAACACCTTCCACGATCGCGCAATCAAAGACGAAGAGACCGCGGGCGAGGCACTGCGCGGGTCGGTCCTGCCCTGGACGCTGCATGAAAGCGACACCTGGGGCTCTGTCCGTGGCACGCGCCGCAACAGCGGCACGGTGCAGAAGGATTGGGCCATCGTGAAGTCAAACACCTTGCCCGATCATTTCTGCATCGCGGTGCGCGGTCATCAAGGCTGGAGCAACGATCCTGACACGACCGCCCGCTACGCGCTGGCGGTCACGTTCGAGATCGTCGGCCAAGAGATCAGCATCCACGACCCACTGCGCACGGCAGTCCTCGAACTGCAAACGCAGATCGAGGCTGAGCTCGAAGTCGAAGCCGAGGCTGAAGTCGAGGTGGAAGGCGAGACGTAGACACGGCTGAGGGAACCATAGCTGGTGCGGCAGCACGGGGGGAAGCAAACTGCCTCGTGCGGGTCTTACGTCGGGACGACTTCGTGAGGCGGCCGTCCGCGCCAGCGCGACTTGCCGGGTCGAATGACTGCTAGGTGGCGGGTCCGTGCGTCCGGCCGCCGCTGCACACGGGCAGCAACCACTGCAATGCGGCCGGCGCGCCCACTTTGCCATATCGCGGCAGTATGTCGAAAGGCGGCTGCTCACGACAGAATTGCCCAATGCCCACACGGCACCCCCCGCTCTTCAGGACCATTTGAGCGCCATTTCCGCGTAGACCGCACCGCCCTGCCCGCTGAACATCCTCCCTGCAGCCAGGCAGCGAGGCGACATGTCCATCCTCTCGATCCTCCGGCTCGGGGCCCGATCCCGCGTGCAGCCCGATGTCCGGAACGAGCCCACCGTCGACGCGACCGCGCGCGCCTACCCATCTGTGGACCCTGGCGTGCGGGCCAGTTCCGTCGACGAGATCCTGGCCGCACACGAGGACCTGATTTCCCGCATCAAGCTCTGCTACGGGGCGGACCGCGCGGGCTTCGAGGCAGATCTGCTCGCTCCGATCCGAAACTACGCCGCCTTCGTCAACCTGCTGCCGGCCACCCCGGACAATTTCTTCTGCGAGGTCGGCGGGCTGTTCCGGCTCGGGCTCGAAGTTGCGTTCTATGCGCTGCAAGGCACGGATGGCCACATCGTCTCCGGCCGAGCGACGATCTCGACGCGGCGCCAGCTCGAACCTCGCTGGCGCCACGCCACCTTCATCGCCGGCCTGTGCTCTGAACTGCACAGGACTCTCAGCCAGGTCGTCGTCACCGACGAACGCGGCGAGGAGTGGCCGGGCTACCTCGGTCCCCTGACGGCATGGCTGGAACGTCGCCGAGCCCGTCTCTTCTTCGTCCGATGGCTGACCAACTCCCAGGAGTCCCGGGCGCTCGGCCTGTTCGCCCTGCCGCACATCGTGTCGTCGGAGACGATGCAGCACCTGGCCACCGCCAACACGATCGCGGTGCCGCAAATGCTGTCCTGCCTCGCGGGCGCGGCGCTGTACCGCGAACAGAACATCCTGGTCGATCTCGTGAAGCGGGCCGCTGCGCTGGTGATCGATCGCGACCTGATCGCCTGCGCCAACCGGTACGGACGTCCGATCCTCGGTGCACACCTCGAGCGCTACCTGATCGACGCCATGCGCCGCCTGGTCGTCTCGCATGCCGCGTGGGCGCCGAACCACGATCGCTCGCGGGTCTGGTACGGCCGAGAAGGCCTCTTCATCGTCTGGCCGAACGCCGTCACCGAAATCCGTAAGCTGCTGGAGGAAGACGAACTGCCCGGCATCCCGAAGGCGCCGGACACCATCCTGGAGATCCTGCTCGGCGCGGGTGTGTTCGAGAGCCGGAGCACGGGCAGCCCGCTATGGACCATCGAGCCACCGCCGGGCAAAACGGTCTTCGAAGCCGTCAAGCTGGCAGCACCTGAGATCCTGCTGCACGGCCACGGACAGACGGTTATCCCGCTCTCGACGCCGCTCGTGTCGAAGGCCGGCGCCACGACGGCATCGGTTTCGACGCCGGCCTCCGCACCACTGGCGCCAATTCCGGCGGCCTCAGACCCTCCAGCCGCCGAAGCACAACCGGCCGATGGCACGATCACCCCGGGGTTGGACCTCCTCGGCGACCCACTGACGGGCCAGGCAGTCGGACCAGAGCCACAACACGACTCGCCCGAAGTCGAAGCCCGGCCGGAGTTGCCGGCCGAAACCACCGCTGCACCGGCACCGGCCTTCCGACTCGTCGCACCGCTTCGGCTGAACCCCCTGGTCCGCGACGCATTAGCCGCGGCGATCGCCTCGATGAATGGCGACTCGCGCACCGCCGACGCGATCACGGTTTCCGCCGGTGTCTTTGTCCCGCTCGAGGTCTTCAAGCGGCGACGCATCGACATTCCTGTGGTGCAGCGGTCGCTGACCGAAACCGGCATGACCGCCGTCGGCGGCAATGCGCGTTCCGGCACTGTCCAGCACGACATGGGCGGCAAGCAGGAACTCGGCTTCGTCATCCGGGCGGACTTCGTCTCGGGCCTCGATCCGTCCGACTTCGCCCCGCCCGCCTGAGGAGTTGCCATCATGCTCGTGCGGCCCTACGAAATGCCCTGGCGTCCGGCCTACGAACTGTGGGCTGCGGCTGCGTGGGCTGGTGGCCTTTTCTACTTCGTGTACCTCGGCGGCAAGGGCCTGCTCACAGCGAGCATCGCCCTCGCGCTAGCCTTCCTTGCGCTGCTGATGGCCGGCCACAGACTGCGACAGGGCCTCGACGTGCTGACCGTCCGGGCATCGCTGTCCGGCAAGGCCATGCAGGTCATCACGACACGCAGGCTGGAAGCCCTGACGCGTGATCCTTCTCAGGTCTTCCTGGGCTTCGGCTTCGAGTGGCTGCCGGTGCACTCGCAACGTCTCTACGAACTCGCAAAGGTCAACTACAAGGACTACGCCGCACCGCCAGCCGTTCTGCGTCTGCTGGGCTACGCCGTCAACCCGCAGCCAGACTCCGAGATCGGCCTGCCCTTCATCCATGGCGTCGAACCTAGGGAGAAAGCGCTGTACCGGCCGCTGCAGAACTTCGAGGGCGGCACGCTGCTGGTGGGAACGACACAGGCCGGCAAGGGCGTGGCGCTGGGCAGCTTCCTCACCCAGGCCATCCGGCGCGGCGACGTCGTCGTCTTCATCGATCCGAAGAACAGCCGGCGCCTCAAGCGCGTGGTGCAGCGTGCCTGCAGCGACTATCGGGATGCCGACACGTTCCTGGAGTTCCATCCGGCCTTCCCGGAACTCGGCGTGCGCCTGGACTTCACCTTCAACTGGCAGAAGCCGACCGAGATCGCCTCGCGCATCCAGTCGATCATGCCGGTCGACACCGGCGGCGCCTTCACCGCCTTCGGCTGGGACGCCGTCAATGTCGTGGTGCAGGGCCTGGTCAGTCTCGAGGACCGGCCGAATCTCATTAAGCTCACCAAGTACATCGAGGGTGGCATCGAACCGGTCCTCGAGGCGTCTCTCCAACGGCTTTTCGATGCGTCACTCGGCCCGGCCTGGCGCGACCTGCAGGAGATGCGCGCGCTGATGCAGGCGGCCGTGCGCGGTCAGATCAAGCGTCCGTCCGAGGTCGCGACTCCCCAGCTCATAGCCTGCGTCTCGTACTACGAACAGCACATTCCCCAGAACCAGCGCGACAAGGTCATCGATTCGCAGATCCGGGTCTTCCGCCACAACCGCGAGCACTACCAGAAGATCACCGCCAACCTGCTGCCGATCCTGTCGATGCTTACCTCGGGCGACCTGGGTGGGAGCCTGTCGCCCGACCCGTTTGATCTGGCAGACAAGCGCCCGATCATGAACTTCGAGAAGATCGAGCGCGGGGGCCACGTGCTCTACATGTGCCTCGACTCGTTGCCCGACCCGTCGGTGGCTTCGGCCATCGGGGCGCTGGCGATCGCCGACCTGGCCGCACGCGCGGGCATGCGCTACAACCTTGGCATCACGCGCCGCATCACGCTGGTCGTCGACGAGATCGCCAACGTCATCAACCAGCCCCTGATCGAGATCCTGAACAAGGGCGCCGAAGGCGGCATCCATTCGATCTGTGCGATGCAGACGCTCGCCGATCTGGCCAAGCGCCTGGGTTCCGAGGATGCCGCCCGCATGGCCCTGGGCAACCTCAACAACCTGTTTGCGCTGCGTTCCAAGGATCGGCCGACGCAGGACTTCATCGTCGAGACCTTTGGCAAGACCGGCATCCACACGATGCGCGTCGGCATCAACCAGGGCGCCGACACGCACCTCGGCGACTGGAGCGCCGGCCAGAGCGTGCAGCTCACCGAATCGATGGAGGAACGTGTTCCTGTCGACGTCCTCGGCAAGCTGCCCAACCTGCAGTACTTCGGGTCTGTCGCCGGGCGACTCGTGAAGGGGCGCTTCCCGATTCTCGACCCGGACTTCGATCGACCGAAGGCCGTCGTCAAGGAGTCCGCGTGATGGTGCGCTACGTGTGGATCGGGACCATGCTGGCCATTCTCTGCATCGTCCTCTACATACCTTCCGTCTCCCCACCCGAGCGCTTCACCGCGGTCCTGCGCGCCGAGCACGACATCACGCGCGACATCTGGGGCCCGGTGGTGGCCGACCGCATCCTCAGGCGGATGCTCGACATCCAGCAGGGCTCGCCGCCCCTAAGCGAGCCGCCAGCGCCCATGGTTCACGTCGGCCAGCAGCCGGCCGTTGACGCAGCGATGGCGGCGCAGATGACCCAGATGAGCATGCGCCTGTTTGGCAACCCGTACTTCCGGTCGATCGACTCGCTGTTCGCGCTGGCCGCCTACCGGCTGAGCGCCATCATCGAGTTGCTTCCGCTGCTGACGATCTTCCTGCTGGTGGTGGCCGTTGACGGCTTCGTGCTTCGACAGGTGCGGGCGAAGGAGTTCGTCGCCCACAGCGCGGAGAAGTTCGGCGGCAGCCTGATCGCCGCGATCGTTCTCGGCGGCATGGTGGCGGTTTGCGCCTTTCTGCCGATGCAGTTGCACCCGATGTTCTTCACGCTCAGCCTGCTGGCGATGCTCTTTGCGCTCAGTCGCGCGATCGCGAACTATCACGTCATCCGATGAGCCACTGCCGATGTTCAGCGTCGACGTGCCACGGTCAGCAGCGCAGCGGGTGCGGTCATTGGCCGGCTTCCGCTCTGCAGCGGGTGTTGGCCACATTGCTGACAACCGCGTCACTCCGCTTACTCCTCATTTCGCCATGCCCGCTTCGCCGACATGCGCTCGACCAACATCTCCTCGTCGGTCAAGTGCAGGAGCGTATAGACACCCTCGGCGAGTCGAATCGAATGCTCCTGCACCTCAAAGCGGTCCGATTGAACCGACTCGAACCATACCTCGGCTGGCATCTTCCCAGAGCGCTTGGTCCCCGACGGCGCCGATACCAGGTCGCTCGCATAGGAATCCTCGTCCAGACCTCGCCGTGGCCAAAGGTGCCCCGTAGCGCGCTTGGACCGTGAAGGCCACCATCGCCCGCTGTGTTCGTCCGTACCATTGAAAACCAGCATCGCCGGCTCACCCGCCAGTTCAACGTATCTGATCGCAGCAGCTGGGAAGCTGGCCTTGAAGGTCGTGGCCAAGGCATTGATCGTCGCGATGGCGACGCCGCCCTGTGTGCTGCGCATGGCCTCCCTAAACAGATCCGTTGGCATCATCAACGACGACGCATAGTCGTCCGCCTCGCGCTCCTTGGTTTTCGCCGCCTTATCGAGCGCACGCTCCTCGACGCGGCAGACGAAGCTCTGCCCGCGATGCTGTTCCCAGTGACCTACCTCGTGTGCGATCGAGAACCGCCGCCGCTCGGGCGAAACCCCGGTCGCGACGGTCACGATTCCTCTGTCGCCATAGCCGAGCAACGTCGCCTCGCAGCCCATAAGCGCTCGGTCGCGAACCTCCAAGCCGGCCTCAAACGCTATGACCTCCAAGTCAATGTCGTCCGGCGAGTCGACGAAAGCCAGTCTCAGCAGATCTTCGGCGCGACGCATCAAGATCTCACCGGGAGAGTTCTTGAATCTGCCAGTACAGGGCCAGCACCTCCTCGTCGTCCATGTCACCGGGGTTACGATTTCGAGCGGCCAACGTCAGTCGACCATCATTGGCGGCAATCAACCGCGCCAGCTGAGTCCGGGCAACGTCCGCGGTGACGCCAGGGTCGCGAGCGATGCCCGAACTGCCCCGGGCTGCTTCCATCAGCTGGCGCTTTCTCTCCCGCTGGATAGCTCTCGACTTCGCGGTCGCTTGCTCCACGGCGGCTTTGCCGCGCTGAGCTGCCACCTCAGGATCGATTCCCATCTCTTTCAACTCGGTGTCGAGCTCGCTCTCGGTCATTCCCATCAGGTCATCCACGGTAGCGACCCAGACGTTGCGGAGCTGCGTCCTTGCGTTAGGTGTCTTGCTCATGCGTCTCTCCTGTACCCGGCCAAGCGGCGCGAGATCAGCCGTTGAACCGTCGCCAACTGCGAGGCATTCAAGTCTGCGAAGGCCGCCAGCTCGGCGCCCTTGAGGCCCTCGGCGCGCCCTAAGATGACCATCTGGGCGTCCGGCCGGTCCGTGAACACCGCCTGCAGTGCATCCAACTCCTGCTTGTACGCCAGTTCATCCTCGGGGCTTGGCGCGCTGCCGTCATCCGAGATCAGCAGCACCTCCAAGGCGTCGCCGCTCTCCTCGTCGCTAGCCAAGAGTTCCTCCAGGCTGACCTCCGGCTTTCGCTTCCTGCGTTTATGCCAGCTGGAGGCGATGCTCTTCATGACCCAAAAGAGGTTCGCCTCGATCGTCACGCTCCTGTTGAGCTGGCGCTTGCCGATGAGGATCCGAAAGATCGCTTCGCCCAGCAGGTCACTTGGCTCGATGTTCAGGCTGCCAAGCAAACGCTTGGCAGCGACGATCCAGCGCTTTTGGTCTACCCGACTTGCCAGGTGCTCAGCCTGCCAAGCCTGGAACTCCTCGATCGTCCAATGCACGGCGGCCACCTCCAGCACCATGTTCCTGGTCATCCTCAATGCTCCTTCCCGGGCGAAATTCGGACATCGCGATAGAACATTCTGACGCGCAGGGGGATGCCGGCGGCCTCGGGATCCCATCCGACAGGTGCGCCATGCGTTCTCCTCGCCCAACGCCCGACCCACTGTAGGCCGACGTCCGCGCGGTCGTCCGCCCGGAGCATCAACAAGGGAGAGGACGCCTCCGGCGCTTACCAATGCGCCGCGTCCCGAACGAATCGATGTCCGAAAACGGGATCGGCTGGAGCATCTATAGGTGTGGGCTGCGGGATTGGCCGAAAGCTCACGACGGCCGAACTCAACCTGAAGGAGGTTCACATGGACGGCAAGCACGACGACGACAAGAAGCCGAAGGCCTACACGTTCTTCGTGGGCTCGCAGAAATACGAGACCACGGAGCGCGTGCTCACGGGCGCGCAGATCAAGGCCTACGTGCCTGATGTTCCGCCTGGCACCAAGCTGTCCCTCGAGGGTCACGGACACGAGCCCGACCGCATCATCGCCGACGACGAGAAGGTCTTGATGGACGACGGCCATGGCCCGCGCCGTTTCACGCTGGTCCCACCCGCCAATTTCGGTTGATCGCCATGGGACCGGTCGACATTCACGTGGATCGGCTCCGCGAGCGCGAGCCGGACCTGCAGGTTGAAGCGCTGCCCGACGGAAGCCGGGTCATCTCCATCCCGGCCGTGCCCTTGCCGCCGGGGTGGAACAAGCCGCAGACCGCTGTGCATCTGGTTGCCCCGCCGGGCTACCCGTTCGCGCAGCCCGACTGCTTTTGGACCGAGCAGGACCTGCGCCTGAGCACAGGGGCCCTTCCGCAGAACGCCAACCTGACGAATCCCATACCGCACCTGGGCAGGCCGATGCTGTGGTTCTCCTGGCATCTGCAGTTCTGGAACGCGGCACGGGACGACCTGACCACCTGGCTGACGGTCATTCGCCAACGCTTGGCACAACCGGTATGAATACGGTCACCTTCGCGCTGCCTGATCTGCTCGAGCTGCATCGTCTGGCAGCAGCCGAGCCGTTCGAGACCTGTGCTGTTGGCTTCGCCCACCAGGCCGGGGAAGGTCGCCTTGGACCACGCTACACGGTGCGCAAGCTGTTTCATGCGCCCGAGAGCGCCTACTTGGAGCGTAGCCCGACCCGAGCGTCGCTCAGCCCCGAGTTCATGGTCCAAATCGCGAACCGGGCGCGCGAACTGCAGGCCGGCGTGGTGATGCTGCACACGCACGTTGGCGCGAATCCACTCGAAGGATTCTCCAGCGCGGACGATGAAGGTGAGGCGGCGCTGCTGCCGTACTTTGCGGCCCGCGTGCCTGGCTTGGTTCATTTCGCTGCAGTGGTCACCGGCAGCACCTTGCACATGCGCGACCTGGGCCACCGGGGCGAGGTCGCTGCATTGGGCGTTGGTCCCCACGTGCGCCGCTACGCAAGCGACCGCGACGTGGCGAACGACACACGCTACGACCGCCAGGTGCGGGCCTTTGGTCGCGAGGGCCAGGCCTGCATGGGTGAGGCGAGCGTCGCCATCGTCGGCTTGGGCGGCACCGGGTCGATCGTGGCGTACCAGCTGGCGCACCTTGGAGTTGGCAGGCTGCTGCTGATCGACCACGACGTGGTAGACGCCACCAATTTGAACCGACTCCTCGGCGCAACGCCGTCCGATGTTGGCAGGCTCAAGGTAGAGGTCGCGCGCGCCGCGGTGCAAGCGATCAACCCAGGGACCCACTGCGAGGTCATCGCGGGTGACGTTGTCGACGAGGCCGTCGCGAAGCGACTTCTCGCGATGGACTTCGTCTTCGGCTGCACCGACTCGATGGCCAGTCGAGCGGTGCTCAACCAGTTGGCGTACCAGTTCCTGATTCCCACCGTCGACATGGGGGTGGCGATCCACGTGACCGACGGTCGAGTCGCCTCCATCACCGGCCGGGCGCAAATGCTCGCGCCCGGGCTGGGCTGCCTCGTCTGCGCCGATGGGATCGACGGGCAGCGGGTGCGCTGGGAGATGATGACGCCAGCGCAGCGCACCGCCGACCCATACTTTCTCGGGGCATCGGTACCGCAGCCGGCCGTGCTGCCGTTGAATGGGATAGTGACATCGGCCGCGCTGACGATGTTCCTGTCTGCGCTGACCGCCTACCCTTCGGAGGCGCGAATGCTGCACTACGACGGCATCCGCGGCTCCATCCGACCTCAGATCCTATCGCCACGCCACAGCTGCATCGTCTGCTCGTCAGAGGGTGCGCTCGCCCGCGGTGGCAGCTGGTCTCTTCCGGTGCGCCATGAACCTGCCGAATCCTGAGCGCACCAAGGTTCTGTGGCTGGGCGCGCCGCCGCGCGCCGAGCACCACGTCGAGCACGCGAACCGCGGATTGACGTTGCGCGAAGTAGATCCCGGCGATCCGTCCGGCCCAAATATCGACTACTGGTTCGCACGCGGTCTCGTCGTCTGCGCCATGCCGCCCAAGTTGCCAACCGCAAAGCAAGCGCTGAGCTGCATCGTCCCGGCGCTGGACCATGGGCTGCAAGTGCTGGTCCTAGTCGGCGACAGCGTGACGCATGCATTCATCCAGGAATGCATCGACAAGACCGTCCCCGACGGACCCGCGCGTGAGCGCATCCGATACCGGCTCGGCGCGCATGCGCACGAGGTCGCCGAGGTGTTCGCGCGACATGTGCCAGGCCCGGCCATCGCTGCCACGATACGCATCGACGCACAAGAAGGAATCGATCTCACCGCCACACAGCGATTCCTGCTGCAGCGCGCGTTCAGCGACTGCTCTGCGATCCACCTGACAGTGCTCTCAGGTGGACGATCGGCACTGACCCTGTCGGTGCAGGCCACGCTGTCCAACTCCTTGGCCGGCCCCCACCCGTTGCCATTCTTCGCCAAGCTCGACCGCGCTTCGCTGATCGTCGCTGAGCAGGCCTGCTATGAGCGCTATGCAGACAGCCACATCGCCTGGTACCTGCGCCCGAACCTGCAGCCGGCGCGTTACCTCATCGGCGCCGACACTGGAATTCTGGTCGGTAGCTTTGTTCCGAGGTCCGAGTCGCTGTGGACACTGATCGTGCAAGGTCGCGCAGAAGCCGCGATCCGTAGCCTCTTCATCGAGACCCTGGCGGGGTGGCGAGCCGAGCATGCGGCGACGCAGGTCGAGCACGGCTCGATCGCACCGTCCCTGGTCGGGGTGTTCAAGCCGATGAACGTGCGCAAGCGCTACATCAGAGCGGCAGCGAGCCTCGGGTTCGCGTACGAGCCGCAAGCGATCTGGGAAGCCTTCCTGAACCTACCTACCCGGGTCTGGCCGAAGGCGCCAATCCACGGCGACATGCACGCTGAAAACGTCCGGGTCCGCGGCGCGGACGCGATCATCATCGACTTGGCCAAGGTCACTATGGGACCGTCTGGCGCCGACCCGGCTTGTCTTGAGGTACGGATTGCCTTCGAAGCCCCTCCAACGGGCTTCGAGATCGAGCGGGCCACGTGGCTGCGGACCGCGCAAGAGCTGTTCTCATACGCGCACGTTGTCGAGGCTTCGGAGGCCGACACCGGCTCAGCGACGAACTGGGTGCGCGATGCCGTACTCGAGACTCGCCGAATCGCGCTGATGTCGAGCCCGCGTGTTGAGTATGCGGTCACCCTGGCGTTGTACCTGCTGCGACGCGCCATGTTTGAACCGGACACCGTGGATCCCGCCGGCGACGAGTCGCGCAGGGCCTGGGCTTGGGTTATTGGGTGCCGCCTGTTGCTTGCGATACAAGAAGCCCAGTGCATGTACGAGGAGGCTGCATGAATCGCCGTGCCACGCGCGTTGAGTTCCGGGGCATCGTTGAACATCGGCATGAAGCCGATGGCCCGGTCACCATGGCTGGCCAGGCCGCTCTAGTGCACCGGGGCGTCGATCGATCAATCACCCTTGCCTGCCCTGACGGTTGCGGCGAGATGCTGACTGTCAATCTGGACCGCCGCAGCGGACCGGCATGGCGTTTCTACCGGGACGCCGATTCCATCAGCATCTTCCCATCCGTATGGAGAACGACCGGGTGCAAGAGCCACTTCATCGTCTGGCGATCACGGATCTATTGGTGCGACTGGCAGGAGGAGCTAGAGCCCACAAGCGAGGCGTTCGAACACGTCGTTCTTGCCAAGCTGACTTCGGCGTTCCAGGAGTACACCGCGGTGGCGGATCAGCTAGGGACGGTGCCATGGGCCGTGCTCGTTGCCTGCAACCGGCTGACCACGCACGGCCTGGCTCAACGGGGCGCTGGCGACGAAAAGCACTGCTTTCGACTGCGACCAGTAGCCTCGGTCGGGGTGGGATAAGCATGTCGTGATCCGATCGGTTTCGGATTCGGCTGTCTTTGTATCCCGAACGTCAAGCGGCAGCAATCAGTCCGGTCTATTGCATCACCAACTTGAACGAGCGCAGGCGGCCGATCGGATGTGCGAGTGAACGGCAAACCAAGATGGTCCCAATCGACCAACCCATGAAGTTGCGGCAACCGCCTTCGTAGTTGCCACGGTCAACCTCAAGTGACTGTCGTAGAGGGATGGCATTGCCTCGCACACCTTGCCGACAGCGGCTGATGCGATCTTCGGACCGTGACGCCACCTGCTGTCCCTGTACCTGATCGTCAGCCCGGGACCCAGCGCTACTCGCTGCCTCATCGAGCCCCCACTTCTCGGCCCTTTCTTGCCGGACTTTCCGGGAGACACACCGACTCGGTGACCCTACCCTTTGCTCTCGAAAACGCCACCCAAGGTCGTACTTCGAGAAGGCTTACCGATGGAAGTCGCACTCTCACTGCCGCGAGAAATGTCGATGCCAGATCCGATCGACCGCGACGTGCGCCCCC
>Ga0073925_1000066_pt1 | contig 28874 bp, 21 predicted proteins | sample GWRWT4_21May14_FD_70952 | JGI IMG/M metagenome (GOLD analysis project Ga0073925, IMG submission 70952) | Sand microcosm microbial communities from a hyporheic zone in Columbia River, Washington, USA - GW-RW T4_21-May-14 | ecosystem: Engineered > Artificial ecosystem > Sand microcosm >...
GAAGAGCTGCTGCGCCATCACGTTGTTGCTGAACTTGTTGATGTCGCGCACCACCTCGGCGAGCGCCGGCGAGGCCATCTCGAAGCTCGGGCGTGTGACCGGGGCCGGCCCGTCGCGCACCGTGCCGAGCAGCTTGCCGCCCATGTCGTTCCACAGACCGAGCAGCGCTCTTTCGTTGTAGCTCTTCGGGTCGGCGTAGGCGAGGGCCCAGGTCTTTTCGCCGCAGGCGGCAGCGAGCGAGCCGGTGAAACGGGCGCGGCGCGGGTCGGAAAAGTCGGGCCGCAGCGCGCCACGCCAGTCTTCGCAGGGGCCGCTCGCGAGCGGCACCGAGCTGTCGACGCGCACGCCGGCGAGCGGCAGGTCGACGCCGATGTTCGCCACGCCCAGCGGCACGTCGGGCGTGATCGTGAACACCTGCGCCTTGTAGTTGAGCAGCAGCGCATCGGGCCGCACGTTGTACGGGCGCAGCGGCTCGCCGTCGAAGTCGCCCGGGTTCTGCTCGGGCACGTTGAAGCCGTTGCGGTCGAGCACGATGTCACCACGAATCTCGCGCACCCCGGCTTGCTGCACGCGCCTGAGCAGCAGCCACACCCGTTCCTGCACGAACTTCGGGTCGCCGCTGCCCTTGATCACGAGGTTGCCGTCCAGCACGCCGTCTTTCACCGTGCCTTGCAGCCACACCGGCGTGTTCCAGCTCCAGGCCGGGCCGAGCATTTCAAGCGCGGCGAAGGTCGTCAGCAGCTTCATCAGCGAAGCCGGGTTGACGGGCTGATCGGCTTGCCAGGTCAGGCGCGGGCGTGTGCTGCCCACCTCTTGCACCACCGCCACCAGCGCTTCGTGCGGCAGCCTGGCGCGCTCGAGCGCCAGCGCCACTTCGTTCGGCAACGGGGCGGCCGTTGCCGGGAACGAGCCGCCGACAAACACTGCGGCGAGCACGGTGCGTAACCACTTTTTCGACATGCTTCGATGATCTCACGGCCCCTGCGCCGACGGTCGGCGGCACTGCCTTAGACTTGGGACGCAGAGGCTCATTCGACGCTCTGCTTCAAGCCTTCATTCCCCTTCTCGACGCCGGCCCCGGCGCGAACTTGTCCCGCATGACCGCGCTCCTCGCCTTCGACACCGCCACCGAACACATGAGCATCGCGCTCGCTGCCGGTGGCCGCGTGTTCACGCACGAAAGCGCGGGCGGCGTGCTGGCCTCGGCAAGGCTGATCCCGGCTGTGATGGCGCTGCTCGAAGAGGCCGGGGTGTCGCTCAAAGAACTCGACGCCATCGCCTTCGGTCGAGGCCCCGGGGCGTTCACCGGCTTGCGCACCGCCTGTTCGGTGGCGCAGGGCCTGGCCTTCGGCGCGAACAAGCCGGTGCTGCCGATCGACAGCCTGCTCGCGGTCGCCGAAGACGCCCGTGGCGGCGATGCCGACCACACCGTCTGGGTCACGATGGACGCGCGCATGGACGAGATCTATGCCGCGCAGTACGCGTACCGCAGCGCGCAATGGCAGGTGCTCGATGCACCGCGCCTGATCACCCCCGCCGCGCTCGACGAACGCTGGCTCGCCGAGCCGCCGAAACGCGTGGCCGGCAATGCGCTGCCGGTGTTCGCCGACCGATTGCGGGCCGGCGCGGCGATGCTCTTCCCGCAAGCCTTGCCGCGCGCCACCGCGATGCTGCCGCTGGCGCAAGCCTTGTGGCTGCAGGGTGGCGCCGTCGATGCCGCGCTCGCGCTGCCGCTTTACCTGCGCGACAAGGTCGCGCAGACAACCCTCGAGCGCGAGGCCACCCGCGCCGCCAAGGAAGCGGCGGGGGTGACACGGTGAGCGCGCTGTGGGTGGGCGCCGCCGCCGCGGTGCCCGAGCGTGTGCTGGTGCCGATGGGCACGGTGCACCTCGATGCCGTGATGGCCATCGAAGCGGCGGCCTACGCCTTCCCCTGGACCCGCGGCAACTTCATCGACTCGCTGGCGGCCGGCTACCCGGCGCGTGTGCTGTTCGATGCTCGGCGCCAGCTGCTCGGTTATTTCGTCGCGATGCCGGGCGTCGATGAAATGCACCTGCTCAACATCACGGTGGCGCCGGCCGAACAAGGGCGCGGCCATGCCCGCTGCATGATCGATGCGCTGATCCCGCTGTGCCGCGAGCACGGTGCACGCGAGTTGTGGCTCGAAGTGCGCGAGAGCAACGAGCGCGCGCGCGCCATGTACCTGCGCCTCGGCTTCACCGCGGTCGGCGTGCGCAAGGGCTACTACCCCGCGCCGTTCGGCCGGCGCGAAGACGCGGTCGTGATGAGCCTGAAGATCGACACGCCGACGCAAGGAGCGAGCGATGCGCTGGAGTGACCGCCAGCTGGCGATGCTGCGCGAGATGGGTGTGCGCGTGTGGGCGGCGCAGGACGAACCGGCGGGCGCGCCGATCGTTGCCGAAGAGGCCGACGCCGCCGTGGTGGCGCCACCGAGCGTCACGGCACCCGCGCACGCCCCCCTGGCCCCGCCGCGGCCCCTCGTCATGGCTGCGCCAGGGGCTGCGCTGCCCACCGGCATCGCCACGATGGCCTGGCCCGAACTGCGCGCCACCGTGGCCGCCTGCACCGCCTGCACGCTGTGCGAGAGCCGCACGCAGACCGTGTTCGGCGTCGGCCACGAGCGCGCCCACTGGATGATCGTCGGCGAAGCGCCCGGCGAGCAGGAAGACCGGCAGGGCGAGCCCTTCGTCGGCAAGTCGGGCCAACTGCTCGACAACATGCTGCGCGCGATCGCGCTGACGCGCGCTGAAGCCGAACCGGCGCGGCAGGTCTACATTGCCAACACGCTGAAGTGCCGGCCCCCGGGCAACCGCAACCCGGCGCCGGCCGAGCTCGCGGCCTGCGAAGCTTTCCTGATCCGCCAGGTGCAGCTCGTGCAACCGAAGATCATTCTCGCGATGGGCCGTTTCGCTGTGCAGAGCCTGCTGCGCAGCACCGAGCCGATCGGCCGCCTGCGCGGGCGTGTGCACCACTACCAGGGCGTGCCGCTGATCGTGACGTACCACCCGGCCTACCTGCTGCGCAACTTGGACGACAAGGCCAAGGCCTGGGACGACCTGTGCCTCGCGCTCGAGACCGTGCGCGCTGGCGCGCCGAACTGATCGCCGCTTCGGCGGGCTTGCCCTCTTGCCCGGCGCAGGCCGGCGCCTATGATCCGCAACCAAGGCCGGTGGCACCGCCATCGGTTCGGAGCATTCCGATGGCTGCCAACCCGACCCTGCCCGACCACGATGCGCGCCTGTGGGACGCATTGCCCGGCATGGTCCTGACGCTCGCCGTCGACGGTGCGGCGCTCAAGGTCAACGATGCGTTCTGCGCTTTCGCCGGCCGCAGCCAGGACACGCTGCTCGGCCACGGCTGGAGCGCCAACCTGCTCGCCGCCTCGCGCATGGCGCTGCTCGACCGCCTGGGCCGGCACGACGATTTCATGCTCGGCCTCGAGTTCACCGGCGTCGACGGCGCGCTCACCAGCGTGGCCTGCCTGGCACGCCGGCAAGCGGCCGGAGCGCAGTTCACCTGCATCCTGCACAACGTGCGCGAAGGCCTGCAGGCTTCGCCCTCCGCGCAGGGCCAGGCGAGCCTGTTCCGGCTGCTCGCCGACAACGTGCCGGTGCTGATCGCCTACTACAACGCCACCGATTTCCGCTGCCAGTTCGCCAACAAGCGCTACGCCGAGACCTTCGGCCGCAACGAGAACTCGATCCTCGGTTCGACCTTCGAGGAAGTGATCGGCGTCGACGCCGCGCGCGAGATCCAGCCGCAGGTCGAGCGCATGCTGCAAGAGCTCGTGCCGGTGGTGTACGAACGCACGCTGCCCGGCCGCGACGGCAGCACCCGCTGGATCGAAGTGCACCTGCTGCCACACCTCGGCGCCGTGGCCGGTGGCACCGGGCCGCTCGGCGCCTTCGTGCTGATCAGCGACATCAGCAAGTTCCGCCGCGCCGAGCAGGCGGTGCGTGAATCGGAAGAGCGGCTGGCCAAGTTCATGCAGGCCAGCGCCGAAGGCATCGTGTTCCACAAGGACGGCTTCATCACCGACGCCAACCCGCCGGTGCTCGAACTGCTGGGCTACACGCTCGAAGACATGATGGGGCGCAAGACGCTCGAGTTCATCGCGCCCGACCACATCGCCAAGGTCGCGGCGGTGATCGCCTCGGGCCAGGAAACCGCCTACGAAAGCATGGCGGTCGCCAAGGGCGGCGAGCGCATTCCGGTCGAGTTCATCGTGCGCACGATGATGCGCAACGGCGAGCGCATGCGCATGACGATCGTGCGCGACATCCGCGACCGCCACGCCGCGCAGGCGCGCATCCACCACCTGGCGCACCACGACGCGCTCACCGGGCTGCCGAACCGGGTCTCGTTCATGGAGCACCTCGAGCGCTCGATGCTCGGTGCGCAGCGCAACGACTCGCACCTGGCCTTGCTCTTCATCGACCTCGACCACTTCAAGCGCGTCAACGATTCGCTCGGCCACCTGGTGGGCGACTCGCTGCTGCGCAGCGTGGCCGCGCGCATCACCGCGAGCCTGCGTGGCACCGACATCGTGGCGCGTTTCGGGGGCGACGAGTTCATGGTGCTGCTGGCCGGCCTGTCGGGCGGCGCGCAGCACGCGAGCGACGCGCAGGAGGTGGCGCACAAGCTGCTCGGCGCCATCGGCGCGGCGGTTCAGGCCGAAGGCCGGCCGATCTCGGTCACGCCCTCGGTCGGCATCGCGCTCTACCCGGGCGACGGCGACACGCCGGAAGAGCTCGTGAAGAACGCCGACTCGGCGATGTACCTGGCCAAGGAGCGAGGCCGCGCCAACTTCCAGTTCTTCGAGCCCGGCATCGCCGCCGCGGCCTACGCCGAGCTGGTGCTCGAAGGCCAGCTCGCGCAGGCGCTCGAGCGCGGCGAGTTCGCGCTGTACTACCAGCCGCAGGTGCGGGCCCGCGACGGCGTGCTGGTCGGCGCCGAAGCGCTGATCCGCTGGAACCACCCGGAACGCGGGCTGCTGCTTGCCGACGCTTTCATTCCGGTGGCCGAGAAGCGCCAGCTGATGATCGGCATCGGCCAGTGGGTATTGCACGAAGCCACGCGTTGTGCGATGCGCTGGCGCGACATGGGGCTGGTGGTGGCGCCCGTGGCGGTCAACTTGTCGAACGTGCAGTTCCAGGCCTCGGGCTTTCTCGACGCCATCGAGCACGAGCTGCCGGGTGGCGCCTTCGACAGCGGCCTGCTCGAGCTCGAGCTCACCGAGCGCATGCTGATGGACGACCTGCCGCAGGTGAAACACCGGCTCGACCGCCTCAAGGCGATGGGCCTGCGCATTTCGGTCGACGACTTCGGCACCGGTTATTCCTCGCTCGGCCACCTGAAGGACCTGCCGATCGACAAGGTCAAGATCGACCGCTCCTTCGTGCACGACCTGCCGGCCAACCGCGATTCCGCCGCGATCACGCGCGCCATCATCCAGATGGGCCGCAGCCTGGGCTTGACGGTGATCGCCGAAGGGGTCGAGACCGAAGCGCAGCGCGCTTTCCTGGCCACGCTGGGCTGCGACGAGCTGCAGGGCATGCTGATCAGCCCGCCCTTGCCGCAGGCCGCGTTCGAGGCCTGGGTGCTGCAGCGCCAGCGGCTCGACGTGGCGCCGTGAACGGCCTGGCCGCGTCTACTTTTTCTTGACCGGGCGCGTCCAGCCTGCGAGTGCGACCTGCCTGGCCCGCGCCACCGCGAGCTGCCCGGCGGGCACGTCTTTCGAGATCGTGGAGCCGCCGCCGATGGTGGCGCCCGCGCCGATCGTCACCGGCGCCACCAGCACGCAGTTGCTGCCCACGTGCACGTCGGCGCCGATCACGGTGCGGTGCTTGTTCGCGCCGTCGTAGTTGGCGGTGATGCTGCCGGCACCGTAGTTCACGCGTTCGCCGACGGTCGTGTCGCCCAGGTAGGCCAGGTGGTTGGCCTTCGCGCCCTTGGCGAGTGTGGAATTCTTGACCTCGACGAAGTTGCCGATGTGCACTTCGGCGCCCAAGGTCGCACCGGGCCGCAGCCGCGCGAACGGGCCGACCAGCGCGCCCGCGCCGACCACCACGCCGAGGGCTTCGCCGTCGATGTGCGTGAACGGGTGGATCACCGCGCCGGCATGCACCACCACGTTGCGCAGCATGCAGTTCGCGCCGATGCGCACGCCTTCGCCGAGCTCGACGCGGCCTTCGAAGACGCAGTTCACGTCGATGTCGACATCAGCACCGCAGACCAGTTCGCCGCGCACGTCGAAACGGGCCGGGTCGGCCAGCCGCACGCCGGCTTCCATCAGCGCTTCGGCGCGGGCGCGCTGGTAACGCCGCTCCAGGTCGGCGAGTTGCACCGGGCTGTTGACGCCCAGCACTTCGGTGTCGCTGGCCGGCTGCGCCGTCATCACGTGCACGCCTTCGGCCACGGCCATCGCGACCACGTCGGTCAGGTAAAACTCGCCCTGGCTGTTGTCGTTCTTCAAGGCGGCGAGCCAGCGTTTCAGCGCGGCGGTGGGCGCGGCCATCACGCCGGTGTAGATCTCGCGGATGGCGCGCTCGGCGGGGGTCGCGTCCTTGTGTTCGACGATGCCGTGCACGCGCCCGCCCTGGGTCGCGTCGCGGCCGGCCGGGTCGCCGCGCACGATGCGGCCGTAGCCGGTCGGGTCGGGCAGCTCGATCGTCAGCAAGGCGAGGTGCTGCCCGGCACAGGCTTCGACCAGGGCGCGCGCGGTCGCCGCTTCGATCAAGGGCACGTCGCCGTTCAGGATCAGCGTGGTGCCACCGTCGAGCAGCGCCGGCACGGCCTGCTGCACCGCGTGGCCGGTGCCGAGCTGCGGCATCTGGCGCACGAACTGCACGTTCGGTGCGCTGACCGCCGCCTCGACCTGTTCGGCGCCATGCCCGGTGATGACCACGCTGCGCTCTGCCCCCAGGCCGGCAGCGGTTTGCAGAACATGCTGCAATAGGCTGCGCCCTGCCAGTTTGTGCAGCACCTTGGGAAGCGTCGATTTCATGCGGGTGCCCTTGCCCGCGGCCATGATGACGATATTGAGTGCCATGTTGTCCTTGTCCCCTGCCGTCGCCCCGAAGCCCGCCACACGCGGCCCCCGTTTCAGAACGCGCATTATCGCGGCGCTGTGCGGCGTGGTTCTGCTCGCTTCAGGCTGCAGCGCCTTGCGCATCGGCTACAGCCAGGCCGCCGACCTGGCCTACTGGTGGCTCGACGGTTATGCCGACTTCGACGGCGAGCAGACCCGCCGCATCCGCGAAGCGCTGGCGCAGTGGTTCGCCTGGCACCGCAAGACCCAGTTGCCCGACTACGCCCAGCTGCTGGCGCGCGCGCAGGCCGAAGTGCGCACCGAGACCACCCCGGTGCGTGTGTGCGAATGGCAGGGCGAGCTGCTCAAGCGCGCCCACGTCGCCTGGGAACAGGCCTTGCCGGCGGCGGCCGACTGGGCCTTGTCGGTCACGCCGCAGCAGATCCAGCACCTCGAGCGCCGTTACGCCAAGGCGAACGACGAGTTCCGCGACGACTACCTGCAGGAAGACCCGCGCGAACGCAACGAAGCCACGATCAAACGCACGGTCGAGCGCGCCGAGTCCTTGTACGGTCAGCTCGACGACCAGCAGCGTGCGCGGGTGGCCATGGCGATGTCGCGTTCGCCCTTCGACCCCGAGCTGTGGCTGGTCGAGCGCAAACAACGCCAGCAAGACGCGTTGCGGCTGTTGCGCAAGTTGAGCGCGGAAGGCGCCAGCAGGGCCCAGGCCGAGGGCGCGTTGCGGGCCTACGTAGAGCAGCTCGAGCGCTCACCGCGCGACGCCTACCGCCGTTACTCGGAGCGCCTGGCCGAGTTCAACTGCGTTTTCGGGGCCAGCCTGCACAACAGCAGCAGCCCGGTGCAGCGCCGTGCGGCGGCTGCCAAGCTGAGCGGCTGGGAAGGCGACCTGCGGGCGCTGGTGGCGCAGACCTTCAAGTGAAAGTCGGTGCCGCCACCACACGAATCACTGCGGCTTCGGCAGCTCCACGCTGACGCGACGCGGGTTCGGGCCGCCTGCGGGAAAGTCTTTCAACGCCGCCGAGAACATGGCCGGCAGGAGCGGGTTGATCGCCGACGACGCGCCGTTGTTGCTCGCGCGGGCTTCGTACAACAACTGCCCCGTCGCCCGGTCGCGGATCAGTACCGCCACTTCGCGGTCGTAGCCGGGCCAGCCGCCGTAGCCGCCATAGCCGCCATAGCCCCAGCCGCCGAAACCCACGCCGAAGCCCGTCGCCCAGCGGCCGTAACCGCGCCGATGGCCGAGCGAATAACCGACGCTGACGTTGTTCCAGAACGGGTCGTAGTAGGCCCAGCGGTCGGACGTGCCGACGCGTGCGCCGACCTGCACCGTGACCTGCGCGTCGCCAGGCGCTGCTGCGGGCGTGAAACCCGCCGCTTCGAGCGCACCGCGGGCGGCGTTTTCGATGACCTGCTGGGACTCGGCGCGTTCCTGCTGCGAAGGAAGGCGCTCGAAAGCGTAGGTCGCCGGCTTGCGCTCGGCCGGCCACGAGCCGTAGGTCGAAACGTCGCTGTTGAGCGCGCCGACCCCGGCGCAGCCGCTCAGGACAAATGCCGCAGAGACAAGGGCAATCAGCTTCAGCATGGTGCTTCTCCCGCAGTGGGGCCGGTTCGAGTCAGGTGGCTCAGCGGAATGATCGCGCTGGCCCCGGTGCCGCAATCATCCATCTCGTCGAAGGCCCGGTCGCCGGCAGGGTCGGCCACGCCGGTGGTTTGGAGCGTGGTGAAGGGGTGGAGGTTCCGGTCCATCAGGTGCGAGGGCACGACATGCCCCATCGCCTTGAAGATGTTGTCGATGCGGCCCGGGTGCAGCCGCTCCCATTCGCCCAGCATCTTGCGTGTCTGCACCCGCTGCAGGTTTTCCTGGCTGCCGCACAGCGTGCACGGGATGATGGGAAAGGCCTTGTGCGCGGCCCAGCGCACCAGATCGGCCTCGGCCACGTAGGCGAGCGGGCGGATCACGATGTTCCTGCCGTCGTCGCTGACCAGCTTGGCCGGCATGCCTTTCATCCGGGCGCCGAAGAACATGTTCATGAAGAGCGTCTGCACCATGTCGTCGCGGTGGTGGCCGAGCGCGATCTTGGTCGCACCCAGCTCGCCGGCAACTCTGTAAAGAATGCCGCGCCGCAGCCGCGAGCACAGGCTGCACATCGTCTTGCCTTCTTCGATCACGCGCTTGACGATGCTGTAGGTGTCCTGGTTTTCGATGTGAAACGGCACGCCCTGCCGCGCCAGGTACTCGGGCAGCACATGCTCCGGGAAGCCGGGTTGTTTCTGGTCGAGGTTCACGGCGACGATCTCGAAATGGATCGGCGCGCGTTCGCGCAGCGAGATCAGCAGGTCGAGCAGCGCGTAGCTGTCTTTGCCGCCCGACACGCACACCATGACCTTGTCGCCTTCTTCGATCATGTTGAAGTCGACGATCGCCTGGCCCACCTGGCGGTGCAGGCGCTTGGAGAGTTTGGTGAGTTCGACCGAGAGCCGCTCCTTGACCGGCGAGTCCATCACGGCGCTGATGGGGCCCCCACCGGCGCGAAGCGCCGAGCCCCCCGAGGGGGCGTTCGCTTGCTCGGGGCGGCCCAGCGCTGCGCTCATGTTTTCTCCTTGATGCCGAAGACCTCGCAGCCGACCGATTCGCAGTCGGGGTAGACGTCGGGCTTTTCGGTCGAGACACGCGCGGCGCGCACTTTCGGGTGCGCCAACATCAGCACCAGCACGTCGTCGCAGAGCGTTTCCTGCAGGTGGATGTGACCCTTCGCCACGCGGTCGGCGATGCTGCGGCGGATGAAATCGTAGTCGACCACTTCGTCGAGCTCGTCGGTCTTCGGCGTCGAGAGCGCGAGCGGAATGTAGAGGTCGACGTTGATCAACACCCGCTGCTCGCCGGTCTTCTCGAACGCGTGCACGCCGATGTTGATGAAGACTTCGTAGGTGCTCAGGAACAAGCGCCGGCAATCCATCAGGCTGGGGTGGCTGAGCAGGCTGTGCATGGGAAAGGTCTCAGGAGTTCTGGGCAAGGTAGAGCACATCACGCGGCTGCGCGGCGAGGTGCTGGCCGCCATCGACCAGCAGCGTGGTGCCGGTGATCGCGGGTGATTCGATCAGGAAGCGCACCGCGCGGGCGATGTCTTCCGGGGTGGAGGAGCGTCGCAGCGGCGTCATCTTGTGGGCTGCGGCGAACTCGGCGTCGTTCATCGGCCCCGACACCAGCGTGACCCCCGGCGCCACGCCGCACACCCGCACCTGCGGCGCGAGCGCCTGCGCCAGCATCACGGTCGCGGCCTGCAGCGCGGCTTTTGAAAGCGTGTACGAGAAGTGGTCGGGGTTCGGGTTCCAGAGCTTCTGGTCGATGAGGTTGACGACGCAACCCACCTCCGCGCAGCCGTTCAGATGCGTGTGCAGCGCCTGCGCCAGCAGCACCGCCGGCGCGGTGTTGGCGCGCCAGTGTTTGTCCATCGCCGCGACCGAAAACGTCGCGGGGTTGTCGTATTCGAAGGTCGAGGCGTTGTTGACCACCGCGTCGATGCGCTTGAAGTGCGCGGCCACCGCTGGCACCAGCGCGCGGCATGCCGCTTCATCGCTCAGGTCGGCCTGAAACGCCGAGGCCACCGCGCCCAGCGCTTGCAGCTCGGCGACCGTGTCGAGCGCTTCTTCCTTCGAACCGCGGTAGTGCACCGCCACGTCGAACCCATGCGCCGCGAGGTCGAGTGCGATGGCGCGGCCCAAGCGGCGGGCCGCTCCGGTGACGAGTGCGACAGGCCGCGGGGCGGCGGGGCGGGACGACATGGTTTCTACAATGAGGCGATGCAGCAGGCATCAAGTGTATCGACGCGCCTCTCGGGCCTCGTCCGCAAGGCCATCGATCGGGACGGGGGCTGGCTGCCGTTCGACCGTTTCATGGCGCTGGCCTTGTACGCGCCGGGGCTCGGTTATTACTCGAGTGGCCACCGCGTCTTCGGCACGCTGCCCGCGTCGGGCAGTGATTTCGTGACCGCGCCCGAACTCTCGCCGCTGTTCGGCCAGGCCTTGGCGCGGCAAGTCGCGCAGGCGCTGGAGGCGAGCGGGAGCGACGCAGTCTGGGAGTTCGGCGCCGGCTCGGGCGCGCTGGCGGCGCAGTTGCTCGGCGCGCTGGGCGACAAGGTGCGCCGCTACACCATCGTCGACCTGTCGGGCAGCTTGCGCGAGCGCCAGCAAGCGCGGCTGGCCGAGTTCGGCCACAAGCTGACCTGGGCCGACGTGCTGCCCGAAACGATGCAAGGCGTGATCGTCGGCAACGAAGTGCTCGACGCGATGCCGGTGCAGCTGCTGCACTTCGACGGCACACGCTGGTTCGAGCGCGGCGTGGTCGTGGCCGACGACGCCTTCGCATGGCGCGACCAACCGACCGACCTGCGCCCGCCCGCAGGCGGCCCGTTCGCCCCCGGCAGCGTCACCGAAATCCACCCGCAGGCCGAAGCCTTCGTCACCACGCTCGCCGAACGCCTGACTCGGGGCGCAGCGTTTTTCATCGACTACGGTTTTCCCGAAGCCGAGTACTACCACCCGCAGCGCAGCGGCGGCACGCTGATGTGCCACCGCGCCCACCGTGCCGACACCGACCCGCTGGTCGAGGTGGGCGACAAGGACATCACGGCCCACGTCAACTTCAGCGGCATCGCGCTGGCGGCGCAGGACGCCGGGCTCGATGTGCTCGGCTACACCACGCAGGCGCACTTTCTGATGAACTGCGGCGTGCTCGACCTGCTGCTGGGCGCCGACATCAAGACGATCGCCAACACGCAGAAGCTGTTGACCGAGCACGAGATGGGCGAACTCTTCAAGGTGATCGGTTTTGCCAAAGGCTGCGACGCCACGCTGACCGACGCACCGCTCGGCTTCACGCGCGGCGACCGGACGCACACGCTGTGATCCGCTGGCTCATCGTTGTTTTCCTCGCCTTGCTGATCTTCAGCGGCCTGCGCCCGTGGCTCGAAAAACTCGGCCTGGGCCGCCTGCCGGGCGACTTTCGCTTCCGTCTTTTCGGCCGGGAGTGGTTCATTCCGCTGGCCAGCAGCATCGCGCTGAGCCTGCTGGCGATGGGCATTGCCCAGCTGCTGTAGCGCCGGCAGCGGTGCGGACGCATCGACGCTACGATCCATGATCCGACTCTCTCAGCCAGGAACCCTTTCGATGAGCACCATCACGAGCGAAGCCGCCCGCTTCGGCAGCGGCCAGGCGGTCAAACGTGTCGAAGACGCGAGCCTGCTCGCCGGGCTGGGCCAGTTCACCGACAACGTGCCGGTGGCCGGCACCACCAGCCACATCGCCTTCCTGCGTTCGCCGCACGCACACGCGAGGATCAAGTCCGTGGACATCTCGGCCGCGCTGGCGATGCCCGGCGTGCTCGCGGTCTACACCGGCGAGCAGCTCGCACTGAATGGCGTGAAACCGATGCCCAAGCCGGCCGGCTTCAAGCGCGCCGACGGCTCGCCCGCCACCAGCGCGCCGCGCCGCGCGCTGGCGCACCAGATCGTGCGGTTCGTCGGTGAAGCGGTCGTTGCCGTCGTGGCGCAAACCCGCGAAGCGGCACGCGATGCGGCCGAGGCGGTGATGGTCGACTACGACGAACTGCCGGCCGTTGTCGATGCCGTGCGCGCCACTGCGCCCGGCGCGCCGGTGCTGTGTGCCGAAGCGCCCGACAACATCGCCGCCGAAATGCGGCATGGTGACGCGAAAGCCACGGCGCTCGCGTTCGAGCAGGCCGCGCACACCGTGTCACTCGACCTGCGCAACCAGCGCCTGGCGCCCAGCCCGATGGAGCCGCGCAGCATCGTCGCCGCGTTCGACACCGGCACCCAGCGCCTGACCGTGCGCATCAGCAGCCAGATGCCGACCGGCGTGCGCACCGGCCTGTGCGACACGATCCCCGGCCTGAACGCCGACAACGTGCGCGTGGTCGTGGGCGACGTGGGCGGCGGCTTCGGCATGAAGACCGGCATCCACCCCGAAGACATCGTCGTCGCCTACGCCGCGCGCGAGTTGCAGATCGCGGTGCGCTGGCAGGCCGAGCGTGTCGAGGACTTTCTCTCGGCCGTGCACGGCCGCGACGTGGTCAGCCGCGCCGAACTCGCGCTCGATGCGAACGGGCGTGTGCTCGCGTTGCGCGTGCGCTCGCTCGCCAACGTCGGCGCTTATGCCACCGGCACCGGTGTCGCGATCCAGGTGCTGATCGGGCCGTGGGTCACGACCAGCATCTACGACATCCAGACCGTCGATCTGCACTACTTCGCGGTGATGACCAACACCGCCACCACCGGCGCCTACCGCGGCGCCGGCCGGCCCGAAGCGATCTACATCACCGAGCGCCTGTTCGACGCCGCCGCGCGCAAGCTGAAGATGGACCCGGCCGAGCTGCGCCGCATCAACATGGTCCGCCCCGAGCAGATGCCCTACAAGAATCCGATGGCGCAGGTCTACGACAGCGGCCGTTTCGAGCAGGTGCTCGACCAGGGCCTGGCGCTGGCCGACTGGCACGGCTTCGATGCGCGCCGTGCCACCACCGAAACGAAAGGCAAATTGCGTGGCCGTGGCATCGCCACGTTTCTGGAATGGACCGGCGGCAACGCGCTCGAAGAGCGCGCCAGCGTCAACATCACCGCCGACGGTTTCATCGAGATCGGCTCGGCCACGCAGGCGATGGGGCAGGGCATCGCCACCAGCTACATCCAGCTCGTGGTCGACACCTTCGGCGTGCCACCGCAGCAGGTGCGCATCCTGCAAGGCGACACCGACCGCGCCAACGGTTTCGGCAGCGCCGGTTCGCGCTCGCTGTTCACCGGCGGCTCGGCCGTGCGCATCGCGTCCGAGCGCACGATCGACCACAGCAAGCAGCTCGCGAGCGAAGCGCTCGAAGTGGCGCCGGTCGACGTGGAATACAACGCGGGGCGTTTCACGGTGGTCGGCACCGATGTCGGCATCGGCCTGTTCGAGTTGGCGGCCAGGCAGTCCGAACAACGCATCTTCATCGACGCCACCGCCGTCCTCGGCGGGCCGACCTGGCCGAACGGCTGCCACGTGTGCGAGGTCGAGATCGACCCCGACACCGGGCACGTCGACGTGGTGAGCTACGCGTCGGTGAACGACATCGGCCGTGTCGTGAGCCCGACCATCGCGTCGGGCCAGATCGAAGGCGGCGTGGTGCAGGGCCTGGGCCAGGCGCTGACCGAGCGTGTGGTCTACGACAGCGAGAGCGGCCAGATGCTGACCGCCAGCTTCCAGGACTACGCGATGCCACGCGCCGACCTGTGCAGCCGGTTTTTCGAGACCCGTTTCGACACCACGATTCCTTGCCTGACGAACCAGCTCGGCGTGAAAGGTGTCGGTGAACTCGGCACGATCGGCGCCACACCCGCGGTCGTCAACGCGGTGATCGACGCGCTCGACCACGCCGGCGTCGGCCGCGCGGCCGAGCGTTTGCAAATGCCGCTGACCGCGCCGAAAGTCTGGGCGGCGCTGGCGGGCGAGTTCGATCCGTCGCCGCTCGCCTGAGGCGGCCGTCAACTGTCTTCCGGAGACAAGATCATGAAGTTCAACCTGCCTGCACTCACCTTCATCGCCTCGGCCGTTGGCTGCGGCGCCGCGCTCGCCGCATCGCAAGCGCCGGTCGCCGCCGAAAACGGCATGGTCGTCAGCGCCCAGCACCTGGCCACCAAGGTCGGTGTCGACGTGCTGAAGGACGGCGGCAACGCGGTCGACGCGGCGGTCGCGGTCGGTTATGCGCTCGCCGTCGTCTACCCGGCGGCCGGCAACCTCGGTGGCGGTGGATTCATGACGATCCAGCTCGCCGACGGCCGCAAGACCTTTCTCGACTTCCGCGAAAAAGCGCCGCTCGCCGCCACCGCGAACATGTACCTCGACAAGGACGGCAACGTGATCAAGGGCCTGAGCACGAACGGCCACCTCGCGGTCGGTGTGCCGGGCACGGTGTCGGGCATGGAACTGGCGCTCGCCAAGTACGGCACGATGAAACGTGCGGCCTTGATCGCGCCGTCGATCAAGTACGCACAAGACGGCTTCGTGCTCGACCAGGGCGACGTGGACATGCTCGTCACCGCGACCGAAGACTTCAAGAAAGACCCGGCGACCGGCGCGATATTTTTGAACAACGGCGCTGCCTTCGCGCCCGGCCAGAAGCTGGTGCAGAAAGACCTGGCCGCCACCTTGAAGCTGATCAGCGACAAGGGCGAAGAAGGTTTCTACAAAGGCCCGGTCGGTGCTGCCATCGTGGCATCGAGCCAAGCCGGCAAAGGCATCATCACGCAAGCCGACCTCGACCAGTACAAGACCCGCGAGATGGCGCCGGTCGAGTGCAACTACCGCGGTTACGGCGTGGTCTCGGCGCCGCCACCGAGTTCGGGCGGCGTGGTGATCTGCGAGATCCTCAACATCCTCGAGGGTTATCCGCTGAAGGAACTCGGCTTCCGTTCGGCGCAGTCGGTGCACTACCAGATCGAGGCGATGCGCCATGCGTATGTCGACCGCAACAGTTATCTGGGCGACCCCGATTTCGTGAAGAACCCGCTCGAGCGGCTGCTGTCGAAAGACTACGCGGCGAAGATGCGCGCCGTGATCGACCCGGCCAAGGCCGGTGTCTCGAAAGACATCAAGCCCGGCGTGGCCCCGCACGAAGGCAGCAACACCACGCACTACTCGATCGTCGACAAATGGGGCAACGCGGTCTCGGTGACCTACACGCTCAACGACTGGTTCGGCGCCAAGGTCACGGCCGCGAAAACCGGCGTGATCCTGAACAACGAGATGGACGACTTCACCGCCAAGATCGGCGTGCCCAACCTGTACGGGCTGGTGCAGGGCGAGGCGAACGCTATTCAACCCGGCAAGCGCCCGCTGAGTTCGATGAGCCCGACCATCGTGACGAAAGACGGCAAGCCGGTGATGGTGGTCGGCACGCCGGGTGGCAGCCGCATCATCACGGCCGTGTTGCACACGATCATCAACGTGATCGACTACGGCATGAACGCGCAGGAAGCGGTCGACGCGCCCAAGTTCCACCAGCAGTGGCTGCCCGAGGCGACCAACGTCGACCACTTTGCGCTCAGCCCCGACACGCGCAAGATTCTCGAGGGCTGGGGCCAGAAGTTCGGCAACCCGCAGCCGGTGAACCACCTCGCGGTGATCCTCGTCGGCGCGCCTTCGCTCGGTGGCAAGCCGGTGGGCAAGAACCGCTACTACGGCGCGAACGACCCGCGCCGCAATTCGGGGCTGGCGCTGGGTTACTGACGCGCGCGCACCGCGGCGGCGGTTGAAAAGCCGCCGCCCGCTCCCACGTGCAGGGTCTGCCCAACGCCAGACCCTGCCTTGACTCTGCTCTTTCTTGCGATCGCACTGCTGCTGATCATCGGCTGGCTGCTGCGCGAACCGCTGTTCGCCGAATGGCGCCGCCAGCGCATTCGGCGCCAGCCGTTTCCGCCCGAATGGCGGCAGATCCTGCGCCAGCGCTGGCCGTATTTCCACACCATGCCGGCCGACCTGCAGCTGCAGTTGAAGAAACACGTGCAGGTCTTCCTCGCCGAGAAGGCCTTCATCGGCTGCAACGGCCTCGTCGTCACCGACGAGATGCGCGTGACGATCGCCGCGCAGGCCTGCCTGCTCTTGCTGAACCGGCGCGGTGCCGGCTTCACCAACCTGCGCCAGATCCTCGTCTACCCCGGCGCCTTCGTCGCCCTCAAGCTGCACGCCGACGGCAGCGGCGTGTTGCAGGAGCAGCGCCGCGCGCTGGCTGGCGAGTCGTGGTCGCAGGGCCAGGTGATCCTGTCGTGGGAAGACACGCTCGAAGGCGCACAGGTGCCAGACGACGGCCACAACGTCGTGATCCACGAATTCGCGCACCAGCTCGACCAGGAGAACGGCCCGGCCAACGGCGCGCCGCATCTGCGTGGCCGCGGCCGGCGGGCGCGCTGGGCACGGGTGATGAGCGCCGAGTTCGCGTTGCTGCAGCAGCGCGCCACGAGCGGCCAGCCTTCGCTGCTGAGCGACTACGGCGCCACCGACCCGGCCGAGTTCTTCGCGGTGGCCTCGGAGGTGTTCTTCGAACAACCGCAGCGCCTGGCCGCCGAGCATGCCGCGCTGTACCTTGAGCTCAGCGGCCTGTACCGCGTCAACCCGCTGAGCTGGTAACACCCCTCACGGCGCGAACTCGACCGAGACCTCGCGCGTGTCGGCCACACCTTGTGCATCGACCGCGCTGAGCGTGTAGCGGCCGGCCGCGGGTGGTTGCCACACGAGGTCTTTGCCGGGGCTCACGCTGCCCACGAAAGCGGCGTCGGCGAACCAGTAGAGCGGCCCTTGGCGGCCCGCGTTGGCGCGCAGGTTCAGCGAGCGGCTTTCTTTCAGGCGCAGCACGTAGCTCGCGCCGCGCAGCGGCGAGACGATCTGCGGGCCGTCGCTGCTCGCCGTTACACCACCGCCGCAGCGCGGTGCGGCCGGTGGCACACGGCGTGGCATGCCGGCCTGCGCGAACACCTGCAGCATGTCGCTGCCCCAGTACTCGAACACCTCGCGGCGGGTGTGCGGGCCGCTCGCGCAGACCGCGCGGCCAGTTGTTTCGTCGACCCACACCGCGCGGTGCAGCGTGCTGACGCGGATCGGCGATGTGCCGGGGATGAACCAGGTTGTCGCGAGTTCCTTGCACTCGTCGTTGGGCAGGTCGCCGCTCGCCGCGCAGACCTGAACCTTGGCGAGGTTGGCGGGCGCAGCCGCAGCGGGCTCGCCCTGGTCGAGGCCCTGGCTGCGCAGGCTGTCGACGATCTGGAAAAACAGCGGCGCGGCGGTTTGCACGCCGACAAAAGCCGGGTTCGACGTGCCGTCGAAATTACCGACCCACACCACCAGCACGTAGCGGCCGAACACGCCCGCCGTCCACGCGTCGCGAAAACCCCAGGAGGTGCCGGTCTTCCAGGCCACGCGCGGGAACGCACGCTGGCCGGTGTCGGGCCGCGGGTTGGCCTGCAGCATGTCGAGCGTGATGAAGGCGGCCTCGGCGCTCAGCAGCTGACGCGCTGCTTGAGCGGTGGGTGTTTTCGCCAACGTGTGCACCAGCGGCTTGAGCTGCCCGCCGTTGGCCAGCATCGCGTACAGCGTGGCGAGCTCCTGCATGCTCAGCTCACCGCCGCCCAGCGTGAGCGCCAGGCCGTAGTGCTGCTCGCTGGCGAGCTGGCTCACGCCGGCGCTTTTCAGGAACTCGTACAGCGTGGGTTTGGCCAGGCGCGCCGACACCGCCACCGCCGGCACGTTGCGGCTGCGCACCAGCGCGTCTTGCGCGGTGATCGGGCCTTCGAAGCGGCCGTCGAAGTTCTCGGGGTTGTAGGTGCCGAAGGCGGTCGGTGCGTCTTTCAGAACGCTGCGCGGGTGCAACACACCCTGGTCGAGCGCCAGGCCGTAGATGAAGGGCTTGAGCGTGGAGCCGGGCGAGCGCTTCGCGGTGGTCGCGTCGACCTGGCCGTCGATGGCCGCATCAGCCCAGTTGGCCGAGCCGACCGACGCACGCACGCGCATCGTCATCGTGTCGACGAGCATTGCGCTCGCGTTGTGAATGCCCAGGCCCTTGCGCGCGCCGACGAACTGGCGGATCGCGCGTTCGAGGGCCGCCTGGGTCGGTGCGTGGATCGCGAGTGTGGTCTCGGCCTCGTCGCTGCGCTGCCTGATCGCGGCCTGCACTGCGTGGGGTGCACCGAAGGGCAACTGGCGCGTGCTGCGCAGTTGCAGCGGCAAGGCGAGTGCGGCCACGTTCGAAGCCGTCGCGTCGGTCGGGTGCCGACCGACCCACGCCGACCACAAGCGTGCGCGCGCTGCGCTCAGCGCTTTCGGCCAAACCGCATCGGTGTTCGTCACCGCATCGGGCGCCGCGCCCCGCGCCCCGGTGCCACGCCGGTTCGGGTTCTGCGGAATCACCGCGAGCGCCAGCGCTTCAGGCAGCGCCAGCGCATCGGCGCGCTTGCCGAAGTAGACGAGGCTCGCCGCTTCCACGCCTTCGATGTTGCTGCCGTAGGGCGCGAGGTTCAGGTAGGCCTCGATGATCTCGCGCTTGCCGTGGCGCGCCTCCAACCACACGGCCGCAGCCACCTGCTTCAGCTTGCCACGCAGCGTGCGGCTGTCGATTCGGTACAGGCGCCGCGCGAGCTGCATCGTCAGCGTCGAACCGCCGCGGCGCACCTCGCCCTGCCATGTGGTCCACGCGCCGCGCGCCAGGCTCGCGGGGTTGAAGCCGGGGTGCCAGGCGAACCAGCGGTCTTCGTAGAGCTGCACCGCGTCGACGAGCCGCGGGTCGATGCGCGCCAGCGGCGTCCACACGCGGTACTGCTCGTCGCTCGCGAGCGTGAGGCGCAACAACGTGCCGTCGCTGCTGTAGAAAGCGCGCGAGTAGGCCGCGCGGTCGCGCAGCGGCGCATGCGGCGTGAAGCGCAAGGCCAGCAGCGCGAGCGCGAGCAGCAGGCCGGCCAGCGCGGCCCAGCGCAGGCCGCGCGCGATCAAGGCGCGGCGCGGCCGGGGCGCGCTGTCATTTCGCATTCACCGTCACCTTGCCGGCGAGCGAGCGCGCCTGGCGCTCGCGTTCGTACATCGATTGCGCCCAGGCCGGCGGCACCACGAACTCGCCGAGGTTGGTGGCGCGGATGCGGTAGCTCCAGGTCTGCACGCTGTCGGTGGCCGAGGCGTAGAGCACGACCCGGTCTTCGCGCACGTCGGCGAACGCCAGGCCCGGCCCGCTCACGGTGCTGGCCGCGCCGTTGGCGTCGCGCTGCTGCACCGGCTCGAAGCCACCGGGCAGCAGGTCGGTCAAGGCCACGTTGCCCACGAAGGCGTTGCCGCTGCCGGTGCCGCCCAAGGCCAGGCCGCGCAGGCTCAGCTTCACCGTGACTTCGTCGCCGATCCTCACGGCCGTGACCGGCTTGCCATCGGCGCCGACGTATTCGCGCAGCACTTCCAGGCCCGACTTCAGCTCGGTCGTCGGCGGGCTGCGGTCGAAGCCGGTCTGCGTGACGGCGTACCAGGTCGTCAGCGCGCCGTCGTTGGCGAGTTTGAGCTTCACGGTGCCGGCGTCGAACGTGGCGCGGGGCAGCAGGTTGGCGGGCAGCTTCAGCGCCGTCGCCACGCCCTTCGCGTCGATCTGCGTGGCCGAGAGTTTGCCGAGCGCGTCACCGCCCAGCGTCTTGGCCATCGTGTCGATCGCGAGGATCGTCCACGCCGACGACAGCGTGTTGTAGCGGCCGTTGGCCACCGGCGCGATGAAGCGTGTGAAGGCCTGCGGGTCGAGTGCCCGGAGCCGCGCCGGGAAGTGGCGCGCCAGCAGGTACAACAACTGCGCGTCGCGGATCGTCGGGTCGGAGTAGTCCGCGTAGCGGTAGTCGGCGCCGCCGGCTTCGAGCTGCTTGACGAGCGGGGCGAGCAATTCGGCGGCCGGCTTCTCCTGCTTCAGCAAGGCATAGGTCGCGGCCATGAACGAGGCGGTGGCGTCCGTTTTCCAGGCCGGCGCGTGTTTTGCGTCCAGCGTTTCGCGCAGGCCGGCGACCAGCGGCGTGGTCACCGCACCGTTGCGCGTGAGCAGGTAGATCGCATAGGCGCGGCTGCGTGCCGCGTTCAGATCGGCGGGGTTGCTGCCGGCCAGTTGCTGCAGGTACTCGATGCCTCTTTGCAGCAGATCAGGGGGAACCTGCGCGCCGGGCACGTCGAGCTCACGCGCTTCGAGCATCAGGTGCACGGCGTAGACCGAAGCGAACTCGTCGGCCTGCACCGAGGCCGTCCACAGGCCGAAGCCGCCTTGGGCGTTCTGGCGTGTGCGCAGCACGCGCAAGGCGCTCTCCAGCACCTTCGCCGCATTCTGCGGCGGCCGATCGAGCGCGAACTCGGGCCGGCGCGCGAGCACCAGCGAGGGCAGGGCGCGGCTCACCAGCTGCTCGGTGCAGGCATGCTCGAAGCTGTCGAGGTAACTCATCAGGCCTGGCGCGAGCGCGAGTGGCAAGACCGAGACCGCGACTTCCTGTTTGCGGAACTCGGGCACCAGCTCGCGCGGCGTTGCCACCTCCTTCGAGCCGATGAAACTGCCGAGCGCGAGCGTCGTCGCCATCGGCGTGGCGGGGCGCACGCTCACGTCGAGCCTGCGTGTGGCCGCCTTGGCGCCGAGGCTCGACGTGAACTCGAGCGTGGCCGAACCGAGCGTCGCGGCTTGTGCGTCTTTCACGCGCAACCTGTAGATCGCCACGGCTTCGCGCATCGCGCTGATCTTCAAGGTCTGTGTGGCGGGGCCGACCACCTCGAAGGTCGCTGCGGGCTTGAGCGTGAGTTGCACCGGCGCATCGGCCGCGCTGTCGGCGATGTTGTTCGCCACGCCGACCGACACGTCGAACACGTCGCCCGGCGCGACCATGAGCGGCAGGTTCGGCGAGATCACGAAGTCGCCACGCACCAGCGCCTTGGTGGCGGCCACGCCGACCGTGGCTTCGTTGACGGCCACCGCCATCACGCGCAGCGTGCCGTTGAAGTGGTCGGGCACGGTGTAGCTGAAGTCCTTGTCGCCGCTCACGTCGACGATGCCCGACCAGTACACCGCCGGCGCTTCGCCCTTGCGCTTGAACGGGTTCAGGAATCGTGCGTTCGCGCCCGCCTCGTCACCGCCCGGTGCCGAGGCGGCCATCAGCTTCTTGAATTCCGGCAGGATCAGGTCGAGGATCTGCGCGCTGCGCACTTCGAGCGCACGCTTCTGGAAGAAAAAGCCCAGCGGGTCGGCCTCTTTGTAGCGCGCGACCTGCAGGATGCCTTCGTCGACCGCGAACACCACAGCGCGGGTCGGCCGCTCGGCGTTCAGCCTGATTTTCAGCACCTGCCCCGGCTTCGTCAGCTCGGGCACGGTGAGCTTGAGCGGGTTGGTTCGCTGTGCGAGGCTGGTCGCGAACGGCGCGATGCCGAAGCTCAGCGGGCTCATGAAGATCTCGTCGGAAGCCGGGTCGCGAATGAACTGCACGTTCACGTAGCCGTTGCCCTCGAAGTCTTTCGGCAACCTGATTCTCTGCACCGACGCGGTCGTCGTCGTCTTGAACCAGGCCTGCGTGAAGACCTTGTCGCGTTCGATCGTGATCAGGCCGGCGCCGACGTAGGGCGCACGAATGCTGACCTCGATTTCCTCACCCGCGACATAGTCCTTCTTGTTCAACGTCAGTTGCAGCTCGGCGTTGCGCTCCAGCGAGCGTGTCACGTTACCCTGGCCGGCCACGCTGTAGTCGATGCGGTTCAGCTCCACGCCGGCCGCGTCGCGCACCACGTAGCTGAAGTTGCCGACGTTCTCCGTCTCCAGCGGCAGGTTGAAACCGGCCGCGGGCACCGCCAGCGGCTGCTCGTTCACGACCGCCTCTTTCTTGCGCGACTCGTAGCGGTAGGTTTCGTTGGCCTGGCGCATCAAGACCGAGACGACCTTGCGTTCGACGAGTTGCAGCGTGAGCCCGTCGGTGGCCTTGGCTGCCGCCTTCGGGTCGATCGTGATCAGCCGGCTGACGCGCTTGCTGCCGCGTGACACGAAGCCCAGGTCACCGTCGTTCTTCACGCCGACGAGGAAGGGCAGCTCCGACACGAGCACGCTCATCTCGGCCGCCACGCTGCGCCCGCCCTCGGGCTCGAACACCTTGCCGAGCAGGCTCAGGCGGTAGGTGGCGCGGGCATAGCGCGTGAGGTTCAGGTCGAAGCCGGCGTCGCCCTTCGCGTCGGTCTTGCCTTCGGGCAGGTTGTCCGAGAAACCTTCTTTCGCGCGCTGGGGGTCATGGAAGCTGTAGTCGGCAAACGCGCGGAACGCGGGGTAGGCGGGGGTCAGCGTGATCGCCACTTCGACGCGGCGGTTCTCGGCCGGCGTGCCGAACAGGTTCTGCGCGTTGATGTGGCCTTTCAGCTCTTTCGGGCTGACCCAGCCGTCGGCCATTGCCACCGCCGGCACGCCGCCGGTCGTCAACAACCGGGCGTTGACCTTCATGCGGTCGGGCATGAATTCCTGCACCTTCACCGTGGTGCTGCCGATCTGGCGCAGCACGTGGCCGTCTTTCATGATGTTGAGGTTGACGGTGTAGTTGCCGGTCGGCGAGGTGGCCTGCGTCGTGTGCGCGATCTCGACAAAACCACCCGCGCCGAGGCGCACACGTTCGCGTTTCACCGTCAGGCCGCGCGCGTCGAGCACCTCGGCTTCGAGCGGCACACCGGCGAGCTGTTTGGCCCAGTCGGCGGCTTTGGCGATCAGGCCGATGTGCATGGTTTCGCCCGGGCGGTAGATGCCGCGGTCGGAGAAAAGGTACGCGCTGAGCTGGTCTTGCGAGCGGGCGTTCTGCAGGCCGCCCACGTCGAAGCGCGAGTAGTCGAGCTGGCGGTCGTTGCGGTTCAGCGGCATGAAGCTCATGTCGCCGGCCTTCTTCGCCAGCACCAGCAGCGGCGCGCGCTCGCGCACCATGCCGTCGAGCTTGTCGAAGTGCACCCGGCCGGCGGCGTCGGTGGTTTGCGAGAACAGCGTGCTGCCGTTCTTCGCGATCACCTCGACCGTGACACCTGCCACCGGCTCGCCGCTGAAGATCGACTGCACGAACACGTCGCGCGAGCCGTCGGTCGATTGTTTGACGAGCAGGCCGAGGTCGGTCACGAGCACCAGGCGGCGCTCTTCCAGCGCTGTGGGGTCGCCGTTTTCCTGCCCGGCTTCGTTGTCGTGGTTCTCGGGCTCCTGGTCGGGTTCGGCTTGTGCCGGCGCGTTCGGGTCGGCCGCGGCCTGCTTCGCGTTCGCCGCATCGACCTTCGGGTCGTAACCCTGCACCTTCAGCAGGAACAGGCCGCGCTTCTGCTCACCATCCTTGGCGAGGTAGGGCGCCAGGTCGATCGCTTCGTAGTGCGGCTTGCCACGTGCGAGGTTCGCCAGCGGCAGCTTGCGCTCGAAGCGGTCGGTGATGTTGTCGGGCCCGAAGCTGTTGATGAACTCCGGGTTGGCGAAGTTGCCCTGGCTCTGCGACACCAGGTGCTGCAGCTGCGAAGGCTGCACGCGCGAGAGTTCGACGCGCAGGCCGGGCAGGTCGCGCACCAGCACCGCCACCTTCTTCTCGCCGCTCATCGGCAGCAGCGCGCCCTGGCTCAGGATGCGCAGCTCGCTCGGGTAAGGCGGCACGGTGAGCACACTCTGCGAGCGGCCGCGCATCAGGTAAGCGCCGAAGCTCTTCATCTTGTCATCGACCTGCACGTAGACCGTGCGGCCCACGTCGGCGCGGAACTTGAACGAATGCGTCTGCGTGTGCTCCTGCTCCGAGGCGATCGGGAACAGGTCGAGCTTGACGCTGAGCTTCAGCACCTCGGCCGTGACCTCGCGCATGTCGGACCAGTCATACGGTTCTTCGCCCTGGTCCTCCTTCTTGATGCGCGGGTTCTGCAGCGGCAGCACCCACGCCGTCAGGTTTTTCGCCAGCTCGCGCTCGTGCACCAGCTGCGAGGTGCCCACGATCAACACCTGCTCGGGTTCGAAGCGTTCGTTGGTGACGACGGTGGCGGCCACATTGGCAACCGCCAGGCTGTAGAGCCCCGGCACTTGCACTGCCTGCGTCAGCACCGCCTTGCTCGGCACACCGCCGAGTTGCGCTGCCACGCCCTTGTCGAGCATGACCCGCAGCGTGGTCGACTCTTTGGGGATCGGCAACACGGCCGAGTGCACGTAGGCAGCGAGTTTGAGCTTGTCGTAGGTGATGGTGAAGGGCGTGGTCTCGCGGCCCACGCCGAGCACGCCTTCGGCCTGGCCGGCCAGGCGCAGCTCGATGCGCTTTTCGAGCTCGGCGGTGTTGACCGGGTGCGTGAACGCCAGCTCGATCACCGCTTTCTTGATCAGCGGGTTGATCGGGTCCTGGTAGAACTCGGCCTTGCGGATCGTCGGCTGGAACGCCGGGGCGGCGAACGCGAATTCATGCGTTTCCAGCCTGATCTGCGGCGCGACCGCGCTGCGTTCGAGCACGCCCTTGAACTCGGCGCCGACCGGCCATTCGGCCTTGGGCGTGAACGCGAGTTGTTTGTCACTGACCCAGACCCACGTGCCTTCGATGGCCGGCGTGAGCTGCACGCCCGACGCCACCGTCTTGCCCACGAGCGCGAGCGGCGCCACGGAATTCGAGAACGTGATCAGCACCGCTTGTGGCGTGCCGCTGTTGGCGAAGTCGGTCAACGCCGGTGCGCCGACCTCGAGGCTCACTTCGACCGGCTTCGGCTGCGCCTGCCACCACGTGTACCCGAACCAGCCGCCCGCGCCGAGCAACACCAGCGCGAGCAAAGCGCCGGCGCTGGCGCGCGGCCGGGCCCGCACCAGCGCCGCGCCACGCGCCGCGCCACTGCGCAGCCGCCCGCCGATCCAGCGCAGCCAGGGCGGCGCCACCCACACACCGACCAGCGCGCCGACCAGGCGGCACAGCCATGGCCAGACACCGCTGCGCGCAGGCGCCTCGGGCAAGGGCATGGCGGCCGCGTCGAGCCCGGTTGTTTCACTCATGACCCACTCCCTGATGTGCTGCTGTTGTATTGGCGTTCGCGGTCGATTATTGGGCAGGCACCCGGTGGTGCCCGGCCTCGCCGCGCAGGCTGTCGAGCAGCGTGTACCAATCGACACGGCGCGTTGCGACCATCACGCCGGCGAGCACCGCGAACAGCAGCAAGGAGCCCAGCACCAGCGCGCCTTGTTCCATCTGCAAGAGCACGAACAGGGCGCCGTACAGCGCTGCGACGCCAGTACCGAAGACCATGCCCGCACGCCAGCCGCGCAGCACGAAGCTGCCGTAGAACGTGAGCAGCAGCGTGCACGCCGCACTGGCCGCGAGGTAGGCCCAGGCGAAGGCGATGTGCTCGGTCAGGCTCACCAGCAGCAGAAAGAACACCGCCACCGCGCTGCCGACCAGCAGGTACTGCACGGCATGCACGCGCAAGCGGCGCAGCACTTCGACGAGGCCCACGCCCACGAAGGTGAGAGCGATGAACAAGAGCCCGTACTTGGTGGCGCGGTCGCTCAGCACGTAGGCGCTGACCGGGTCCATGAAGGCGACGCCGAAGGTTTCGACACAGCGGCCCTTGTCGCTCGCCGAGGCCACGCTTTCCATCGGCGTGCTGCCGAGCCCGCAGGCCGCGCCGCCGCGCAGCAGTTCCTTGGGGGCCGTGGTTGCGAGCGCGCTGAGCTGCCAGGTGGCGCTGAAGCCGTCGCGGGCCACGCTGCTCGCAGCGGGCAGGAAGCGGCCGACGAACGACGGGTGTGGCCAGTCGGAGCTGAGCTCGACGCGGGTGTTGTCGGCCACCGGCGCGAAGGCCAGCTCGCCGGTGCCGACGAGGTCGAGCGAGATTTCGGCGCGCAGCGCCCCGGCCGCATCGGCCATGGGCACTGGCAGCACGGCGTGAAAACCGCGCGGGTGGCTCGCATGCTCGGTGCCGGCCAACACCGGCAGGTTCGTCCCCGCCACCGTGACCGTGGCGTTGTGAATGCCGCGCGCATCACCGACCGCAACGAACATTCGCGGTGCGTCGCAATGCAGTGTCGACCCCGCGTGTTCGGCGGCGGGTTGCAAGGCAGCGAGGTCGGCCCAGCCCGCGTCGAGCCTGGCTTTCATCGCATAACCGTTGACCTTGAAGATGCCGCGGCGGCGCGGCTCGATCACGGCCTGGGCGCTCACCGCCAGCGTGCCCGGCGTGGCGCCGAGCGTGAACTCGCGCCGCTCGGTCACGGTCTTCCTGTCCTTGCCTTCACCCTGCACGCTGCGCCAGGTTTCTTCGCAGCGGCGCTGCAACACCGGGCCGATCAGCACCTGCTGCGAGGCCAGGCTGTCGGCCAAGCTGCGCTCGGCTTCGGCCAGCCGGCCCTGGCGCTCCTGCACCACGTCGCGCACCGAGCCCAAGGCCAGGGTCAGCGCCAGCAACACGCCGCCGACGGCGAGGGCCTTGGTCAGCAGCGGGAACCGGCGCGGGCGGGCGCTGGGGGCGGCAAGATCGACGGGGTCCGGCGTGGGCGCAGGCATGGGCGGCTTCCTGAAGGTTCGGGCCGCAGGGCTGCGGCATGTCGCTCAGGATCGTTCATGTCTGCGAAGTGCGTGGGAAGGCGCATGCGCGATTCGTGCAGCCTGTGTGAAGGCGGCGTGAAGATCGCGCTGGGGCGTCAAGGCCGAACGGCCGGCGTTTCCAGCCGCAGGCCTGCGGCACGCTGCATCAGGTGGAGCTCCAGCTCGACAAGCTCCTGCGCATCGAACGCGAACGGCTCGGCGCGCACGCCGCTCATGCAGCCGCGCAGGCGCCGTTGCAGCGAGCCCAGGCCCTGCCATTCGAGCCGGTAGATCGGGTACCCGGTGGGGTGCGCCTGTGGAATCACGGCGCTGCCCAGGCGCTGGCCGGCCAGTTGGTCGTGGCATGTGGTGCACGAGAGGTCGAGCTGGCCGATGCGTTGTTTGAAAAGCGCGGCACCACGCGCGCGGAACGGCTGCACGCGTGGGTCGGTGTCGGGTGTGATCGGCAGGCCGCGCGACTGCAGCGCGACGAAGGCTTCGATGCTCAGCAGTTCCTGGCTCTCGGCCGCGAGCGGGTTGGCCTGCTGGTGTTTGACGCGGCAGATGTTGATGCGCTGGCGCAGGGCGAGCGGGCGCTGCAGCGTGGGGTCGAAGCGCGGGTAGCTGGCGGCCACGCCGCGCATGCTGTTGGCGGCATTCGAATGGCACGTGGCACAGGCACGTTCACTCGCACCGGCCTGGCGGTTCCACAGCGCTTCGCCGTCCGACACCCACAACATCGCCGGGTTCGCGCTGTCGTCCTGCTGCATCGCCTTGGTCTGCGGGCTCATGAAATCGAAGCCCGAGCGGCGCTGGTCCGGGTCGGCCGCGAACGTGGTGCCGGCGAGCGTGAGCGCCAGCGCCCCGCACGCGGCGAGCCGGCGCGCGCTCATGTCACGCTGATCGAACGGTTTTCGGTCTGCAGAAAACCGTTGTCGCCTTCCCACGTGAAACGCAGCGTGCCGCTGGCCACGGCGAGCGTGTGGAACGACACGAAGGGGTTGGCCGACGAGGCTGGAAACAACTCGGCGCTGAACACCAGCTCGTCGTTGTAATGACAGCTCAGCCGGCGGATCAGGTCGCGCGGCAGGATGCGGCCGTCGTCGCCAGGGCGGTAGCCGGTTTCCATCGGGTGCGCGATCAGCGTGCGGATCTCGATCGTGTCACCACGCTTGGCGCTGGCGGGCAGGGTGATCAACGCGCGTGCCATCGACGTCAGCTTTCCACGCAGGCCGCGAGCGTGACGATCACGTCGGCGCTGTGCGACCAGTAAGAGCCGTCGCTGAGCTGCGCGATGGCGACGAGCTTCTGGCTCGTGGCCAGGCGAATGCGCGTGGCCACCAGCGCCCGCCCGCTGCGCGGCCCGAGCGTGAAGCGGGCCACATCGCGCTGCGGGTTGCGTTCGTTGAAGATGGCGATGCGCTTCACGTGCTCGGTGGCCGTCATCGGGCTGTCGACCGCCACGCTCAGCGGCACGGTGTTGCCGTTCTCGACCAGCTCGGCCACGTCGAGCTTGACCTTGCCGACGCGCACCACCGCATCGCCGACGTATTGTTTGATGGCGAGTGCGAGGGCCACGTCGTGGCCGCCCTCTGCGGCGGTGACGACACGGGCCCAGCCGAACACGCCGAGCCCGGTGCCGGCCTGCACGATCCTGCGGCGGCTCTTGTTCATCGGGCGGCGCGCAGCGTCAGAAGAAAGGCCACCACGTCTTCGACCTGTTGCGCCGCCAACAAGGGCTT
>Ga0073925_1000068_pt1 | contig 28007 bp, 30 predicted proteins | sample GWRWT4_21May14_FD_70952 | JGI IMG/M metagenome (GOLD analysis project Ga0073925, IMG submission 70952) | Sand microcosm microbial communities from a hyporheic zone in Columbia River, Washington, USA - GW-RW T4_21-May-14 | ecosystem: Engineered > Artificial ecosystem > Sand microcosm >...
CGTTGCCACCGCGGCGGCCGGGGTTTCGGGGCCGCTGGCCAGACGGTCGTGCAGCGCCGCCAGCCGCAGGCGCTCTTCGTCGATCCAGTCGTCGTAATAACCCGGCAGCAGCTCGCCGCGGTAGAGCGCGCGCGCCGCGGTGTGCCGGCCGGCACGGGCGAGGCGTTCGAAGCGGAGCGCGTCGCAGCGCAGGCCGCCGGGCGCCACGCGCACGCTGACACGGTCGGCCAGCAACACCGGCTGCGGCGGCACGCGGCCGGCCGGTTCGAGCACGCCTTTCAAGGTCGACAAGGCCTGGCGCAGCCGGTTGCGCCCGACACCGAGTGCCACGCCGGGCCACAGCAGCTCGATCAGCTCTTCGCGCGCGTGAGCACGCTCCGGCGCGAGCGCCAGGCGGGCCAGCAAGGCGGTGACGGCGCGGCTCGGCAGGCGGGTGAGGTGCTGGCTGCCGTCGCTCAGGTCGAGCCCGCCGAGCAGCCCCACGCTCCAGAGCGCCGGTGTTTGCTCGTCGGCGTGCGTGCGGTCTTCGGGGCGCACCGCCGTGTCGGGCACGGCCTGCGGGATCACGGCGTTCATCGGCTCCAGGCGCTGCGCTTGACAACGCGCTCCACGATTCTAGGGACGCCCCGCGGCCAAGGCATCCCTGAAGTCGGGGCCGAGGTCGATGCGGCCCTTCAGCGCAGGCCAGAGGTGTATTTTTTCAACACGCGGGCGCGCAACTCGTCTTCGGTCGCCTTGTCGGCGGCGGGCGTGGGCGCGGGGGCCGGGGCGGCTGGGGCGCTCTTTGCCGAAGGGGCGGGGGTTGGCGCCGGGGTCATCGCGAACGACAACTGGAACAGGAAGAACACCGACTCGGGGATCGTGGGCGCGATCGCGTGCGCGCCGACCTTGTTGCCGACCAGCCCTTCGGCGAAGAAGCGGGTCGTGTCTCCGAACCATGGCCCGCCGGAGGTGAAGGCGATCGAGTAGCCGAACATCGACCACAGCAGGGTGATGACCGCTGCGCCGGCGACCGTGTGGGCCACGATCGAGAGTGCGTTCTTCGAGCGCAGCATGCCGCTGTAGAAAAGAATGATGCCGGGCATCGTCATCAGCATCACGAGCACGGTGGAGATCAGCATCCACGCGGTGTCGCCGCCGTTGAAGGCGGGCGCCGCTGCCGCAGTTGCAGCGGTGGTGCTGGCACCGGTCGGGCTGGCGATGGCGGCGGTCAACGGCGCGGCCGGCGTTGCGGCTGCCGCGGTGCGGCTGCAAGACCCTGATCCTGACGTTCCGGTACAAATGCGGTCTGCCCAACGAAGGAGTGTGTTCATGGCCGAGTCGAAACCCAGACTGACCGCCGGAGACTTCGACCCCGAGGTGCTGCGCCTGTTCGACAAGTACGTGCACGGCGGCATCGACCGGCGTGGTTTTCTCGACGGTGCCGCGAAGTTCGCGGTCGGCGGCCTCACGGCAGCCGGCCTGCTCGAAGCGCTCAGCCCGAAGTTCGCGCAAGCCCAGCAGGTGCCCGCGGCCGACCCGCGCATCAAGGCCGAGACCGTCGAGTTCGTTTCACCCAAGGGTTACGGCAAGGCACGCGGTTACCTCGTGCGGCCGGCCAACGCGAACGGCCCCCTGCCGACCGTGCTGGTGGTGCACGAGAACCGCGGCCTGAACCCGCACATCGAAGACATCACGCGTCGCCTGGCGCTCGACAACTTCATCGCCTTCGCGCCCGACGCGTTGTTCCCGCTCGGCGGTTATCCCGGTGACGAAGACAAGGCGCGCGAGCTGTTCGGCAAGCTGGAGCAACCGAAGACGCAGGAGGACTTTCTCGCCGCGGCGGCCTGGCTGAAGAGCGTGGCCGGTGGCAACGGCAAGGTCGGCGCGGTCGGCTTCTGCTACGGCGGCGGCGTGGTCAACATGCTCGCCACACGCTGGCCCGAACTCGGCGCCGGCGTGCCGTATTACGGCCCGGCACCGGCGCTCGACAAGGTGGCGGCCATCAAGGCGCCGCTGCTGATCGTGTACGCCGACAACGACGAGCGCATCAACGCGATGTGGCCGCCGTACGAGGCGGCGCTGAAGGCGGCTAACGTGAAGTTCGAGGCCGTCAAGTACCCGGGCACGCAGCACGGCTTCAACAACGACACCACGCCGCGTTTCGACGACAAGGCCGCGAAGGCGGCATGGCAGCGCACGCTGGCGCTGTTCAACAGCACCTTGCGCGGTTGATGGCGCTCACTCTTCTTCGGCGCTGATCGACAGGCTCACACGCTGCGCGCCGCGCAGCTCGCAGGTGGCGTTCAGCCGCAGCGGCCGGCCCACCGGCACGCTGCGGCGCAAGCGCAGCTCGAGGGAGTCTTCGCCACCGGCGTGCGTGGGCAGGCTGCGTGACCATTCGAGCGCGCCGTCGACGAGCACACGCATCGCGTGGGTCGCGTCGGCTCGGTTCGCCTTGTTGCTGACGACGAGCCGGCAGAAGATCTCGAATGTGCGTTCGCGCTGCGCGTCGGCCGGAATGTCGAGCCGCACCACGTCGCGCGCACCGGCGCTGGCGCTCCAGCGTTCGGGGGGCTTCGTCATCAATGCATCTTGTCGCGCGGCGGTTTGCGGAACGACTTCGGCTTGTAGACATTGCCGTCCCATGAGCCGTCGGCGCTGCGCGCGCGGCGGATCGCTTCTTCAGCGGCCTGGGCGGCCTGGCGCCGGGAAGAACGCCAGTGCCAGAGCGACAAGGCCTTGCGTTGCAGCCACAGGCCGAAGCGCCGCAGACTGAGCCACAGGCGGCGCGCGGCCGCGTCGAAGCGGTAACGCCGACGCTCGCCGATCACCAGGCGCAGCAGCAGCAGCGCGCACGTGGCGAGCACGAGGCCGGCGAAGATTTGCTGGACCATGCGCGGCCTTGCGGATCAGGACCGCCGCGCTTTCGCGCGCCAGCCGTCGAGCCGCGCCAGGCCGCGCCCCGGGGCGAGGTAGTCGGGCAGCACGCTGGCCATCGGCGACGCGGTGACGCCCAGCGCCGCCAGCCCCGGCAACTGGCCGCTGGCCACGTTGGGCACACGCATCGAGTCGATGTTGTCGCGTGACATGAGCGGCGTGCCCGGCACCAGCTCCATCAGGAAAGCCTGGGCCCGCGCGGCCGCCTCGGGCAGGCCGAACACGGGCCGTTCGTGGCCCGACCAGCGCCCGACCTGTTCGACGATCTGTTTCAGCGTGAGCACGTCGGGGCCTGCGCACTCGAAGCTCTGGCCGATGCTCGAAGGCTGGTCGAGGCAACGCACGATGGCCGTCGCCACGTCTTGCACCCAGACCGGCTGGAAACGCGCCTGCGCACCGGCGAGCGGCACGAACGGCGCCAGCGCCTGCAGCGTGGCGAACAGGTTCGTGAAGTGGTCGTGTTCACCGAAGATGACCGAAGGCCGCAGGATCGTCAGGTCGAGGTTGGCGGCTTTCAGCGCCGCCTCGCCCGCGGCCTTGGAGCGCAGGTAGCGGCTCGGCGCGGCTTCGCCCACACCGAGCGCGCTCACGTGCACGAGGCGGCGCACGCCGGCCGCGTTGCAGGCATCGGCCAGCTTGCGCGGCAGCTCGACGTGAACACGGTTGAAATCGGCGGCGCGGCCGTGCAAGACCGCCACCAGGTTGATCACCGCGTCAACGCCCTGCACCAGCCGGTGCAGCTCGGTGGCGCTGTGCACGTCGGCCTGCACGACCCGCAGCGTGGGCAGCGGCTGCAGGTGCTTGGCGCGCGCCGGCCGGCGGCTCGGCACCACGATCTGGCCGCCGGCACCGCCCGAGCGCTCGACCAGTTTGTCGCAGACGCTGCGACCGACGAAGCCCGAACCACCGAGGATGAGAATGTTGTTCACGCGCTGGTTATACCCTTGCGTTCACTTCGACAGCCGGGGTGCGCGCAGCAATTGCATCTTCGCGGAGGGTTGGGTGGCGCTGCCGTCGAAAGGTTGGATCAGCGTGCCGACAGCGTCGACGATCTTGCGCACGTAGGCGCGTGTCTCCACGTAGGGCGGCACGCCGCGGTACCGCTCGACCGTGCCCTCGCCGGCGTTGTAGGCCGCGGCCACGAGTGTCACGTCGCCCTCGAAGTAGGCCAGCAGCCAGCGCAGGTAGGCCACGCCGCCGCGGATGTTCTGCGCCGGGTCGTAGGGGTTGCGCACGTTGAAACGCGCTGCGGTGTCGGGGATCAGCTGCATCAGCCCTTTCGCGTTCTTCGGCGACAGCGCCACGATGTCGAAGTTGGATTCGGCCCGGATGATCGCCAGCACCAGCTGCGTCGGCACGCGGTATTCGGGGGCGATCTTCTTCACCAGCTCGGCGATCGAATGCGGCGCGTCGATGGGCGGTACCGACGGTGCGGCGCGGGGCGCGGCGGCCACCACGCGGGGTTTGGGGGCCGCCGGCTCGCGCATGCAGTCGGGCACGTCGGTGGTGGGGCCGCCGACCGAGCCCAGCATGCGGATGGCCTGTTCCATGCCCTGCTCGGCGGCGGCGTGGAAGAAGAAGGCGGCGAGCGAGTCGTTGCGTTCCACACCGCGGCCGTTGGTGTACATCCAGCCCAGGTTGAACTGCGACTCGGTGTCGCCCATGCGCGCCGCCCGGCAGTACAGCGCGGCCGCACGGGCACCGTCGCGTTCGACGCCGTTGCCGTGTTCGTAGTCGGACGCCTCGCTGCGCAGGAGCGTGATCAGCACGTTTTCGGGCGGCCCTTCCTGAGCGGCCTGCACCGGGGCGGCCGCGGCGCACAGCAGCGGCAGCAGCTGGCACAAGCGCGTGAACGAGGATCGTGGTGTCATCGGTTCGGGCCCGAAGGCGGGCGAAGGGGGCAGAGCGTGGCAGCGTTCATTTCACACCAGAATACAGTCGTGTGGGAGCACCATGTCGGTGTTCCCTTCAAGGGCGATGGTTCCGTGACCGAATCGATGGTGATCCAACAACCTGGGGGGCAGGCCCAGCAGCTGGTGCTGCTGTTTCACGGCGCGGGCGACACGCCGCAGGCGATGCGCCCGCTCGGCGAGCGCTTGGCGCGGCAGTTTCCGAACGCGTTCATCGTCAGCGTGGCAGCGGCCGAACCGGTCGACAGCGGCACGGGGTACCAGTGGTTCCTGGTGGGTGGGCTGGACGACACCAACCGCGCCGCGCGGGTGAGCGCCGCGTTGCCGGCGTTCCTGCGTGCCGTGGCGCATTGGCAGACGGTCTCCGGCCTCGGGCCGGTGGCCACCGCGCTGATCGGCTTTTCGCAGGGCGCGACCATGGCCCTGGAGGCCACGCGCGTCGAGGCCGCCTGCGCCGGCCGCGTGGTGGCCATCGCCGGCCGTTTCGCCGAACTGCCCGAACGCGCGGCGGCGGCGACCACGCTGCACCTGTTTCACGGCAAGCATGACGAGGCCGTGCCGTACCGGCACACGGTCGAAGCGGTGCAGCATGTGCTGGGCCTCGGCGGTGACGCCACGGCCGACGTGCTGCCCTTCGTCGGCCACGAACTCGTCGACGATTTCGTCGAGCTCACGATCGAGCGGCTGACGGGCTACGTGCCCAAGCGGCTCTGGGACGAAGCGATGCGGGCGGCGGGTTCTGCCTGAGCGCGGCGCAGTTCCATCACCCGGTTGTCTTCCCACGCACCACCGTCGAGCGAGAAGGCCTGTTGCCAGCGGGCGGCGTGTGGCCCCAGGCGGGCCCAGATGAAGCGCACCCGGACCGAGCGGCCTTCGTCGCTGTCTTCGCCGCGGAATTCGCCGCGTGCACCGGCGGGAAGAGTTGCCCGCTGTTGCTGTTGATCCAGTAGATCGACCAGCGCTTCGTGCCGTGGTCGAGCGTGCGCAGCGTCATGCCTGAAAAACCTTGCGTCGGGAACCGCATCTCGTCGGCGCTGACGGCGCCGTCGAGCATCACCCAGGCTTGCGAGGTGGCGGGGAACTCGTCCCAGGTGTCGCAGCCCGCGAAACGCCGCTGCAGCCGCCGGTTGTGCACCTGCCAGTGGCCGAGCAGGAAGTCGAAATCACCGGCTCAAGGTGCTGGCCAGCTTGCCCCCGAGTGGCAAGCCGATGCGCAGCACCTGAGCGCACGTTTTCACCTCGACGCGGTGGCCGACGCGGTGTGGCGCGAGCGCCGCCTGCGCGTGCGCTACCAGAGCTGGAACTGGCAAGCGTCGACGCGCCGTTTCGAGACCGGTGTGTACAACGGAACCGCGCTGCTGCGCGTGTCGGTGTGGGGCCTGCGCTTGTTGCGCCAGTTCAGCACCGCGGTGGCCGAAGCGGCCGACCGGAGTGCCGAGACGGACAGGAAGGGTTGGGTGCGCGTGAGCGTGCCGATCGAGTCGGTGGTGCATGCAGCGAACCAGCTCATCAACCTCGGTGCCGACGCCGAGGTGCTGGCGCCGCCGCCCTTGCGCGCCGAGCTCAGGCGGACCGCGCGCCGGCTCGTGGTGCTGTACGCCGGGCGAGCGCGTGCGGCACCGGCGCCCAGGCGCTGAGGCTCAGCCCATCAAGCCAGGATCACCGCGCCCAGCTGCTTGGCGATGTCGGCCATCTGCGCTTCCATGTCGCTCGTGACACCACGCACCGGCGCGGGCCCGACGAGGAAGGTGTCACGCCCGCGTTGCGCCACCAGCTGGTGGCCGTCGGCGCCTTGCGAGCGCGCGAAGATCACGGTCTCGCAGGTGTCGGAGATCAGGGTCTTGTTGCCGCACAGCGAGTCGGCTTCGTAGAAGTTGCTGCCTCGCGGCGCCACGGTCAGGATCCACATCGTCTTGTTCCCCGGTGCGCCGCCGCCCGCCGGTGGCGGCATCCGGACACCACTGCCTTTTGCAAGCGACCAATGTGCCCCAGACTGCGGGCCTGGTGCCTGGCTGGCCGCGCGCGTGTGGCGGCCAAGCGAGAACGAACACCGATCCTCACCGAAAAGAAAGTGGTCAGCGCGTGGATGAAAGCCTTGCCCTTGCCCTGGGCGCCCCCGGCGCCACGCTGCTGCTGGCGGCGATGGTGGTCGCCAGCCTGCTCGGCCTGTTCGTGGCGCCGCAACTGCTCGACCGTAGCCTGTTCCGCCCCTACTGGCTGCTGCCGCGGCGCCAGTACTTCACGCCGATCGCCAGCGCTTTCCTGCACGCCGACCTGCCGCACCTGCTGCTCAACGCCTTCACGTTCTGGGCTTTTGCGTTTTCGCTGGAGCGCAGCATCGGCACCGGACCTTTTCTCGCGCTCTACGCGTTCGGCCTGGCGGTGAGCGATTTCGGCACCTGGGTCAAGCAGCGCCACGACCCGGCCTACCAGAGCCTGGGCGCGTCGGGCGCGATCCTCGCGGTGCTGTTCGCGTCGATCCTCTACTTCCCGCAGTCGTCGATCTTCATCCTGCCGATCCCGGTGCCCATTCCCGCGCCGCTGTTCGCGCTGGCCTACCTGGCCTACACCTGGTACGCGTCGCGCCAGACCGGCGGGCGCATCAACCACGACGCGCACCTGGGCGGCGCGCTCGCCGGCATCGCCTTCGTGGCGCTCAGCGATGGCGAAACGCTGGTGCGGGCGCTGAAGAGTTTCGTCAGCTGATCAGCCAGGCCCCGAGCGCGACAGCGCGGCCACCACGTCCGACTGCGTGATGATGCCGACCAGCCGGTCGCCCTCGCCGATGATCGGGATGTGGTGGTGGCCGGTGCTGCCGAACAGCGGAATCAGCTCGGCCAGATGGCGGTTCACGCTGGCCACGCGCACCTGGCGCGTCATGATCTGGCCGACGATCTGTGGCCGGTCGCCGGCCGGCCCGCGCGCCCAGCCGGTCACTTCGCGCAGGCGCACGTCGAAACCGTCGCCGGTCTCGGGCTCGACCGTGCGGATGAAGTCGGCCGGCGTCACGATGCCGACGATGCGGCCGGTCGGCCCGACCACCGGCAATGCCTTGATGCGGTGCGCGCCGAACAGCGCCCAGGCCTGCGCCAGCGGCGTGTCGCGTTGCACCGTGACGAGCTCGCGCGACATGATGTCGCCGCAACGCAGGTTGGCGAGCTTGCGCTGGTAGGCCTGCAACTGAGTGTCTTCGAGCAGCGCCTTCAGGTCGTCGCGGCTGATGTCGAGCACTTGGTTGTAGCGCGCCAGCACCGCGCCCAGCGCGGTGTCGAGCGCTTCGGCGTCGCCGTCGTGCGCGGCCTCGGGCACGGCTGGCCGCAGCGCATGCGGGTAGGCGCGCTTCGTGGCGTTGTTGTAGGCCACGCCGGCCAGCACCAGCAGCAGCGAGTTGGCGAGCACCGGGTACAACGCGAAGGCCGGGTCCGACACGCCGCTCAGCGCCACCAGCAGCGCCGACGCACCGCCCGGCGGGTGCAGGCACCGCAACGCGAACATCAGCGCGATGGCGCCGCCCACCGCGAGCGCCGCGGCCAGCTCGGGCGAGCCGACCCAGCGCACGCACAGCACGCCGACCAGTGCCGAGAGCGTGTTGCCACCGACCACGGCCCAGGGCTGCGCGAGCGGGCTCGAGGGCACGCCGAACACCAGGACCGCGCTGGCACCCAGCGGCGCCACCAGCCACGGCCAGGCCGGCGACGCGGGCGCACCGAACGTGTGGCACAACAGCGCGGTGATGCCGATGCCGAGCGTGGCCCCCACGACCACACGGAGCCGCTCGCGCCAGTCGACGCTGATCGCTTCGGGCCAGAAGGCACGCAGCCAGCCGAAGAGCGTGGACGCGATGCGCGGAGCCGGCATGCTCACAGGATGCGGTGGCGCTGCACGGCCGACGCCACGCGCCTGGCCGCGGCGCTGCGGGCCCGCTGCGCGTCGAGGATGTCGGGCAGGCTGGCTTCAATCCAGTCGGCCAGCGCCTCGACCCGTTTGCCGACCTGCCGGCCCAGCGGCGTGAGCGTGTATTCGACGTGCGGCGGCACGGTGGCGAACGACTCGCGGTGCACGAAGCCGTCGGCCTCGAGCCACTTCAGCGTCTGCGCCAGCATCTTCTCGCTGACCCCGCCGACCTTGCGGCGCAGGTCGCTGAAGCGGTGCACGCCGTCCATCAGCACCACCAGCAGCAGCACGCCCCAGCGGCTCGTGACGTGCTTGAGCACCTCGCGCGAAGGGCAGTCGGCCGACATCAGCTCGCCGCGCCGGGCTTTGGCTGACAAGGAGGCGGTTCGGGGGGTATTCCGGGAACGCGTGGCCATCTGATACTTACCTTTGAGTGCGTACTTACAAAAAGTAAGCCGTGGTCGTATTCTGCATGCCTTCATTCATCTTTCGCAAGGGCATCATCATGATCGTCGTCACAGGCGCCACCGGCCAGCTCGGCCGGCTTGTCATCCAGAACCTGCTCGGCACCGTGCCGGCGGGCCACATCGTTGCGCTGGCGCGCAACCCGGCCAAAGCGGCCGACCTGGCCGCCCTCGGCGTGCGAGTCCGCCAGGCCGATTACACCCAGCCCGCCACACTCGACGCCGCGCTCGCCGGTGCGCAGAAGCTGCTGCTGATCTCGTCGAGCGAGGTCGGCCAGCGCGTGGCGCAGCACCGCGCGGTGATCGACGCCGCGGTGCGCGCGCGCGTGGCGCTGGTTGCCTACACCAGCCTGCTGCACGCCGACACGTCGCCGCTCGGCCTGGCGCTGGAACACCGGGAAACCGAAGCCCTGTTGAAGGCCTCGGGCCTGCCGGTCGTGCTGCTGCGCAACGGCTGGTACACCGAGAACTACGCGGCTTCGGTGCCGGCCGCATTGGCGCACGGCGCCGTGATCGGCAGCGCCGGCGAAGGCCGCATCGCCTCGGCCGCGCGCGCCGACTACGCGGCTGCAGCGGCTGCGGTGTTGACGAAGGACGGCCAGGCCGGCCGTGTCCACGAACTGGCCGGCGACACCGCCTACACGCTGGCCGAGTTCGCGGCCGAGATTGCGCGCCAGTCGGGCAAGGCTGTCGTCTACAGGAACCTGCCCGAGGCCGATTACGCTGCTGCGCTGCTCGGCTTCGGCCTGCCGCAAGCACTGGCCGCGATGCTGGCAGATTCCGACACCGGTGCCTCGAAGGGCGGCCTGTTCGACGGCGGCCGCCAGCTCAGCGCATTGATCGGCCGCGCCACCACGCCGCTGCGCGACACGGTGGCCGCGGCGCTGAAGGGCTAGTTTTTGCCGGCCGCCGCCTGCTGGCCGAGCGAGAGCGCCACGAAGTCGACAAACGCGCGCACCCTCGCCGCGCGCTGGTGGCGCTGTGGATAAACCGCGTGGATGTCGGCGTCTGGCGTGTGGTACTGCGCCAGCACCTGCACCAGGCGGCCGTTTTTCAGATGACGCTCGATGTCCCATTCGGCGCGCATCACGATGCCGTGGCCGTCGAGCGCCCAGTTGACCGCGATCTCGCCGTCGTTGGTCGTCAGGCTGCCGCGCGTCTTCACGGCCTCGGTCGTGAGGTGGCGGCCGCGGCCGCTCGCCAGCCGCCACACACCGTAGGCTTCTTCGCCCTGGCGGATGCCGATGCAGTTGTGCTTCGTCAAGTCGTTCGGCACGGTCGGCAAACCGTGCTTCGCCAGGTAGGCCGGTGAAGCGCAGAGCAGCCGCCGGTTCGGTGCGATGTGGCGCGCGATCACACGCGCGTCGGGCGGCGCGCCGAACCGGATGCACACGTCGAACGTGTCGTCGGTCAGCGGCGGCGGGTTGACCGAAAGTTGCAACTGCACCTCGACCTGCGGGTACTTGCGCGCGAAGCGCGAGATGAGCGGCGCCACATGGCTGCGCCCGAAACCGAGCGTGGCGTTGACGCGCAGCAAACCCTTGGGCGTGGCCTTCGACACACCGAGCAACTCTTCCATGTCGTCGATGTTGCCAAGGATGCGGCGCGCGTGCTCGAGGTAGAGCTCGCCTTCGGGCGTGAGGCTCATCCGCCGTGTGGTGCGGTTGACCAGCGGCACGCCGACGCGTGACTCCATCAGCGCCAGGCGCTTGCTCACCGCCGGCGTGGTGACGCCGAGTTCGCGCGCCGCCGCGCTCAGGCTGCCGGCGCCTGCCAGCGCCGAGAAGAACCCCAGATCGGCGGGCTGAATCGCTGCGCTCATGCTGGTCGGATTGTTGACTTCAGGTTAATGATGGATTCACTTTAGCGGTGTGTTCGAGGGCTGTCCACTTTCTACAGTGTGGGCACACGCCCATCCATTCACGGAGACAAAGCATGAAGACCTACCGCATCGCAACCATTCCCGGAGACGGCATCGGCAAGGAAGTGATCCCCGCCGGCCAGCAGGTTCTGGAGGCGCTCGCTTCGTCGAGCAAAAACTTCCGCTTCGAGTTCGAGAACTTCGACTGGGGCGGCGACCACTACCGCGAGCATGGCGTGATGATGCCGGCCGACGGGCTGGACGCGATCCGCCACAAGGACGCACTCCTGTTCGGCTCGGCCGGCGACCCGCACATCCCCGACCACATCACGTTGTGGGGCCTGCGCCTGAAGATCTGCCAGGGCTTCGACCAGTACGCCAACGTGCGCCCGACGCGCATCCTGCCCGGCATCGACGGCCCGCTCAAGCGCTGCGGCCCCGACGACCTGAACTGGGTCATCGTGCGCGAGAACTCCGAAGGCGAATACTCTGGCGTCGGCGGCCGCGTGCACCAGGGCCACCCGATCGAAGCCGCGACCGACGTGTCGATCATGACCCGCGCCGGGGTCGAACGCATCATGCGTTTTGCCTTCAAGCTGGCTCAGTCGCGGCCGCGCAAGCTGCTCACCGTCGTCACCAAGAGCAACGCGCAGCGCCACGCGATGGTGATGTGGGACGAGATCGCGCTGCAGATCTCGAAAGAGTTCCCCGATGTCACCTGGGACAAGGAACTCGTCGACGCCTCGACCGCCCGCATGATCAACAAGCCGGCCACGCTCGACACCATCGTCGCGACCAACCTGCACGCCGACATCCTGAGCGACCTGGCCGCGGCGCTGGCCGGCAGCCTGGGGATCGCGCCCACGGGCAACATCGACCCGGAGCACCGTTACCCGTCGATGTTCGAGCCGATCCACGGCTCGGCCTTCGACATCATGGGCAAGGGCCTGGCGAATCCGGTCGGCACCTTCTGGTCGGTCGTGATGATGCTCGAACACCTCGGGGAACTCGAGGCCGCCCGGCAGGTGATGGCCGCGATCGAGCAGGTGACGGCCAACCCGAAGCTGCACACCCGTGACCTCGGCGGCAACGCGACGACCGCCGAAGTGACGCAGGCCGTGTGCGACCTGCTCGCCGTGGCCACACAACGCAAGGCGGCCTGACATGAAGACCACCCGCACCCTCGATCGCCGCTGCGCGCTCCGTGCCATCGTGCTGGCCTTGTCGATGACGGCCGGCGGCGCCATGGCGCAGGCCTGGCCCGCCAAACCGATCAGCCTGGTCGTGCCGTTCCCGCCCGGCGGCACCACCGACGTATTGGCGCGCGCGCTCGGCGAGAAGTTGTCGCAAAGCCTCGGCCAGACGGTGATCGTCGAAAACAAGCCCGGGGCCGGCGCCACGCTCGGCGCCGACTACGTCGCCAAGGCGAAACCCGACGGCTACACGCTGCTGATGGGCGCGGTGCACCACACCATCGCCTCGAGTGTGTTCAGGAAGCTGCCCTACGACTTCCAGAAAGACCTGGCGCCGGTCACCACGGTGGCGCTGGTGCCCAACGTGCTCGTCGTCAACGCCGCCACGCCGGCGAAGAACGTGGCCGAGCTGGTGGCGCTGGCCAAAGCCAAACCCGGCCAGTCGACCTACGGCTCGAACGGCAACGGTACGGCGCAGCACCTGATCGGCACGCAGTTCCAGAACCTCACCGGCACCGAGATCGTTCACGTGCCCTACAAGGGCAGCGGCCCGCTCGCCACCGACCTGCTGGGCGGCCAGATCACGATGTCGTTCGACACCGTCACACCGGTGCTGCCGCACATCAAGAGCGGCAAGCTGCGCGCCCTGGCGGTGAGCACGGCGAAGCGCTCGGCGGCGCTGCCCGACGTGCCCACGCTCGACGAAGCCGGCCTGAAGGGCTTCGACATCGGCACCTGGTTCGGCGTGCTCGCGCCGGCGGCCACCCCGAAAGACATCGTGGCGCGGCTCAACGCCGAGATGGTCAAGGTGATCCAGTCGGCCGAGTTCCGCAAGCGCATGGACGAGATCGGCGCCGAGCCGATCGGCGACAGCAGCGCGCAGATGGCGCAGCAGATCAAGCTCGAGACCGAGAAGTTCGCGAAGCTGGTGAAGGACGCGAAGGTCACTGTCGAGTAACGAAGCCGCCGCAGAGGTGTCTCGCGAGAAGTCCCGATGCGATGGGAATCCTTTTCGGTCCCCATCCATTAACTTCGTCATCTAAGCCAAAATCACCGTGGCTCACCTGCACGGCCGGATAATGCTGGACGTGCCAAGCTCAACACTCCGACGGCGACCCACTCCGATGAAGGCAGACGCGTCAGATATCCGCAATCAACCAGCGTATGGACCTGCAGAGGCCGCTCGCTACTTGCGCTTGCCCGCCGCTACTTTGAGAACCTGGTTGGTTGGTCGCGCTTATCCCAAGGGCGACACTCAGGCCACTTTCCATCCGCTGATCAAACCGGCGCATGCGCAGCCGCTTCAAGTGTCTTTCTACAACCTGATTGAGGCCCATGTTCTGCGAGCGTTGCGGACTGAGCATGGCGTAGCACTCGCCGAGCTTCGCAAGGCCATCGCCTATGCCGAGAAGAAGCTGCAGTTGCATCGGCTGTTGCTGAGCCCAGCGCTTCGAACTCACGCTGGCCAGGTGTTTCTCGACCGCTACGTGGAACTCATCAACTTGAGCGCCTCCGGCCAGTTGGCGATGCGCAAGATGTTTGAGGACCACCTTCAGCGGGTCGAATGGGACGAGTGGCAGTTCCCAATGAGGCTGTACCCCTACATCGACTCGACGCAGCGGGCGGCCGAACGGCCTATTGCCATCGACCCGCATGTTGCTTTCGGACGGCCCATCGTGCGCCGAGCCGGAGTCTCCACTGCCGCCATCGCAGATCGCATTGACGCTGGAGAGACCGTTGACGCGCTCGCCGTTGACTACGATCTGTCGCACGACGAAATCGAGCAAGCGGTGCTTTACTCTCGGGCCGCGTGAGTCGGGTCTACTTCACTGATCGCGACCTCGGAAAGCAGTTTCCGCGGATCCTCCTCGAGGCCGGGATTGCCGTTGAGCGGCACGGCGACCTGTTCGAGCCTGAGGGCAGCGACGAAGAGTGGCTCGAGCACTGCGGTACGAACGGGCGGATTGCCGTCTCCCACAACAGCCGCATTCGGTATGTTCCGAATGAACTGGCGGCAGTGAAACGCTTCAAGGTGCCGCTGCTCATTTTGGTAGGGCAAGTTACGACCGCAGAGCTTGCCCACAACTTCGTGCGGACCATGCCGCGAATTGAGGCCTTCCTCGGTGGTCGCTTGCCACCCTTCATCGGGAAGGTGTACCGAGCAACGCCCGCCGAGTTGACGAAGTCCGCCGCAGCGCCAGGCCGCCTAGAGCTTTGGTTCCCGAGGGCATAGGCAGGCTCGACTCCATGGTCAGGAACTCAGCGGATTCCTGTTGCAAACACTGGTTCTTCTTCGCGGCCGACACCTGCGGGACGGGTGTGCACAGCACAGTCCGTCGCGTTGTCACCGAACCTTAGGTTCTTCGCCGCCCAGCACCTCGAAGCCCTGCGACACCACGCCTTCCAGCGTGCCTTCGCGCACCACCAGCCGCAGCGTGTGCCGGCCCGCGCCGGGGTTGTCGACCCAGAGGTCGTGGCCGCGGCCGACCGGTTTGTCGTCGATGAACCACTCGTGCGCGTCGCTGGCGATCGCCGCGCCGGCATGGCTGGTGGCCGTGCCCCACAGGTGCATCAGGCGGTCGGCGAACACGCGCGCGCCGTCGGCCGGGTAGAGCACCGTGACCGCCGGTGGGCGAGGTGTCAGCATGACCGCTTCGGTGGTGGCGCGCGCGGTGTGGAAGCCGTCGTGCGCGAGCAGTTCGAAGCGCACCGAACCCGAAGGGAGCTGCTCGGCCGGAATCGTCGCCGAGCCACCCCGCAGCCCGACCGTGAGTGCGTGCCAGGTCTCGCCGTCGTCGTTGCTCCAGCGCACCCAGACCTCGGCCTGTTCCTTGTTCGCCGCATCGGCCTTCCACGTCAGCGTGAGGTCGCCCGTCTTGCCCAGCGCCGCTTTCACGCCGCCGAGCTGTGGCGGCTTGTCGCTGCCCTTGCGCTCCCACAGCACCTCGCCGCGCTTGACGATGCGCAGGCTCGCGCCGGCCGCCGTGTCGCGCAGCATCGCCTTGAACGGCACCGGCGTCGGGTCGGTCGAGTCGTCGTCGCAATGGCAGTCCTTCTTCGGCGCTGTGTGGCCGCCGCAACCACCCTCCGACCCGTAGGCATAGAGCACGTCCTCGGCGAGCACGCGGCCGCTCGCGTCAAGGTGCTGCGCCACGTAGCCGGTTTGCCGGCCGTCGCCGCGCAGGTAGCGGGTGTCGAGGCGCGCGACGCTGTCGACCGCCAACGCGCCGTCGGCGCCGATCGTGCCCATCAGCATGATGAAAGGCGAGATGCGCAGCGCGTCGGGCTCGAAGCCCGGCGTCAGGTCTTCGATGACACGCGGCGCGGCGCCCGCGCCGCTGGGCACCACCACCGGCGACAGCACGTTGATGTTGGTGAGGAAGTCGTAGGTGAACTTCGAGATCCAGCGTGGCCCGCAGTACGACATGAAGTCTTCGAACGTGGCCGGGTCGGCGATCGCACCGTTGTTGATGTCCAGGCCGAACTCGCCGACCGAGGCCATGGTCCAGTTCGCGGTGTTGGGCGGATCGACCGGCAGGTCGTAGGGCTCGTAGACCGGATAGGCCGGGTTGCCGTTGCCGGCATTGCCGCAGCGCGCGTGCGGCAGGCCGAGCTGGTGGCCGATCTCGTGCGCGTAGGTCACCGGCGCGCCAGCCACGCCACCGGTGGCGCCGCCACTGCAGCCGGGCACGTTGACCGGAATGCCGCTGGCGATGATCCCGTAGTAGACCCAGGGCACGCCCGGGTTCGCGGCCTGGTCGAGTGCCACCAGCGCGCCGATCTGGTTCAGCAGCGGCCCCCAGTTCGGCGAGCAGCAGCCCGGGCAACTGCGCGGGTCGTCGATCGGCGTGTTGGTGACGAAGGTGCCGGCGGCGCGCACGTTCGGTGCGCCCGAGACCGGGTAGGTCGTCATCGCCCAGCTCGTCTCGGCCTGGCAGACGGCGAGCGAGGGCGCGGCCAGCACGATGTTGCCGGTGCGCGCCGCGTTCGGGCCGTTGTAGCCGATGGTGATGAAGGCCGCGTTCAGCGTCTGCTGCAGGTTCACGTCGGCCTGCGTCGAGCGGCTCGCCACATGGCCGGGGCAGGGCGCGAACGGGCCGCGCACGTCGACGCTGAAACGCAGCAGCCCGCTCATCAGGTTGGCGGGCACCACGAAGTTCAGCGTCGTGTTGATGTTGCCGCGCTCGGCCGCGTAGCTCGCGAAGCTGTCTTCGGCGCTGATCGGGCCGTTCTGCGGTGCGAGGTTGGCGATGGTTCCCCACACGCCGCCGACACGCCGCTCGACCCGCAGCGTGCCGGTCACGCCGGCGAGCTGGCCGTTGTCGAAGGCCGGGTCCTGGCCGCTGCGCAGGTAGCTGCGCACCCAGGCGGTCTTGGCGGTGACCAGGCGCAGGCTGTTGTCGGGGCCGCGGTCGGCGGCGTCGGTGAGGTGCTGGTCGGCGCGGTAGTGCTGCACCGCCTGCGTGATCTCCAGGCCCTGCACCTGCAAAGCCGGGCGCTTCTGGAACACCAGGTCGATCTGGCGCGAGACCTGCGGCGGCTCGCAGCGGCCGAACGCGGTGATGCGCACCCGCATCTTGACCGTGCGCGTGAAGTTCGTCGCGGTGAAGTCCCAGCGGCCGCTGAGTGCCGCCGGGTCAAGTGCCGCGATCACGCTGTTGTTGGCCAGGTCGATGAGCTCGACGCGAACCCGGTCGGCGGCGCAGGTGTTCCAGCGGATGCGCAGCGGCTCGCCCGGCTGCAACGGGCATTCGCCGGGGCCGTGGCCGCGGATGTCGAAACGAAGGATCTCGGCCGACGTGCCCTCGAAACCCTGCTCCACACAGCCGGTCGGGCGCAGTTCGAGGAAACGCCCGCACAGCGCGATGGTCGTCGGGGGAAGTTCGATCGCGAGGCCGCAGCCCGCGCCCTGCGGCACCACGACCGAGATGCGGTCGTCGCACCACGACTTGACCTGCCCCCGGGGCGGCACCGACACACCGGCCTTGGCGCGGAACGACACGCCGCCGGTGCGGTGGCCGAAGCCGCAACCGATGAGCAGGATCTCGTCGCCCTGGCAGGCCCGCGGCGGCCGCACTTCGCAGACGCTCCAGCAGCGGATGTGGCACCACTGTTCGATCGCTTCGCGCAGGCAGTGGGCGAGATGATCGTCGAGGCAGGGTGCGCAGCAGCCCGGCGCCTGGCGCGGGTGGCAGGCCGACTTGGGATCGGGTGTGCCGCACTGGCGGCACAACATCTCGAGCAGGTCGCGCGCGTGCGCTTTCGAGGCCGCGTCGCCGAGCAAGGCCTTGAGCGCAGCGTCGTGTACCGCGCCGAGTGTCGCGAAGCGGCAGAACTGTTCGAGCAGCAAGCCGACGTAACGCTTGGCCACGGCCTCGTCGCCGCAGGCGAGATGCAGCGCGGCGACGAGCAGCAACAGCACCTTGTCTTCGGAAAGGAAGGGCGCGCCGCAGGCGCAGCCTTCGCCGCAGTCATCACTGTCTCCGCAGGGTGCGCACGGCGCAGGCGGCTGGCATTCGAGCGTGGCGGGCTGGTCGCAGGCGCCGGCGAAAAGTTCGTCGATCTGCGTGGCGAAGGGTGATGCGGGTTTGCAGCAAGCAGCCGCATCGCCGCAGAGCGCGTCGAGGATGTCGCGGTACCGGCGCGCCGCGTCGAGTTGGCCCTGCAGCGTGCCCCAGGCTTCGAGCAACACCCGGTCGAAGCCTTCGATCGCCGGCGTGGCGCAGACCGCTTGCGCCAGCGACGCGATTTCCGGCGAAGTGCCCTCGGCGCGCAGCAGTTCGAGCGCGTCTTCGATTTCCTGCATCACGCGCACCGGCACCAGCGGCTCGTCGATGCGGTCCCAGAGCAGCGGCCGGGCCAGATGCCACCACAGCGCCTGCGGTTCCACCTCGTGATCGAGGGTGATGGCGTGTTTGCCCGGCTCGCAACAGCGCCGGTCGGCGCAGCCGTCGTGGACCAGCCGGCAATCGCGGTCGCGCACCGTGATGTAGATCTTGCGGCAGTCGCAACAGGCCGCGTCGCCGGCCGGCAGATCGATGTGGTACGAACCGTCGCGGTTCGTCAGGCCGACGCCGAGCACCGGCTGGTCGGCGGTGTCGGCATCGTGCGCCTCGACACGCAGGCCGGGAACGCCCTGGCCGTTGTCGCTGCGGGTGATCTTTCCGGACACATGGAAAACACGTTGATTCATGGCTCGCACTCCATTGCGGCCGCAGCAGGAACGCGCAGCCCGTGCTGACCAATTTAGAAGCCCACGGTTTTTGCGCCGCCCTGAAAGATAGGGAGCACGGGCCTGCAACATAGGGAGCCATCGGCTAGTCTCGGGCCATGAACCCTTCACCCTCCGTGCACAAAGCCGCCCTGTGGATGGCGGGTTGGCTGAGCTTGATGATCGTGATCGCCGTCGCCGGCCGCGAGGCTTCGCGCGAGCTTGCGGTGTTCCAGATCATGGAGTTGCGCTCGCTGATCGGCCTCGTCATGCTCTACCCGCTGGTGCGCTTGAACGGGGGTTTTGCCGCGATGAAGACGGCGCGCCTGTGGCACCACGCGGCCCGCAACACGGTGCACTACGCGGCGCAGTTCGGCTGGTTCGTTGCGCTCACGATGATCTCGCTGGCGCAGGTGGTGGCGCTCGAGTTCACGATGCCGATCTGGACCGCGTGCCTGGCCGTCGGTTTTCTCGGCGAGCGCCTGAATGTCTGGAAAGCGCTGGCGATCGTGCTCGGGCTGCTCGGCGTGGCCCTGATCGTGCGGCCCTCGGCGGCCGGCCTGAGCCCGGGCCAGGCGATCGCGCTGGCGGCTGCAGTCGGCTTCGCGGTCTCGGTGACGCTGACGAAGTCACTCACCGGCACCGACAGCGCCGTGGCCATCATCTTCTGGATGCTGGTGTTCCAGTCGCTGATCGGCGCGGTGCCGGCACTCGCCACATGGCGCTGGCCGTCGAACGGAGTGTGGGGCTGGGTGCTGGTGATCGCGTTCTGCGGCACCTTCTCGCACTACTGCATGGCCCGCGCACTGCGCCACGCCGAAGCCACCACGGTCGTGCCGATGGACTTCCTGCGGGTGCCGCTGATGGCGCTGGCGGGCTGGCTCGTGTATGCGGAGCGGGTCGACATGTTCACCGTGATCGGCACGGCGCTGATCCTGCTCGGGAACCTGCTCAACCTGAGGCGGCCGGGCGCAGCGAACGCGGCTGCGGCCCGTGCCTGAGGCGGCTTACCTGGCCTGAGGGGCCGGCCGGGGTTGCTGCTTCGCCAGCTTCTTCCTGTCTTTCGCCCGCTTCTGTTTCTCTCTGCGAATGCCGCGGTCTTTGTCTGCGCTCATGGTCTTCCCGGATTGGTTGGTGGATGGGCGGCACCGAACCCCCGAAGGCCCGAACACCGGCCGCAGTTGTACCACCGCCCGGGGCCGCGACGTACCGCAAGCCGACGTTGGACAATGCCGGCTTGCGAGCCACCGGCCCCGCAACGTCTCGACCCCTTACTCCGTCGAAAAGCAGAACGCCATGAACGAAGAGAACACCGCCCCCACGATGCCCGACCGCCTGTCGGTCGACCCGCGCAGCCCCCATCACATCGCGGCCGTGTTCGAGCGAGACATCGGCATCCGGCTCAACGGCAAGGAACGCTCGGACGTGGAGGAATACTGCATCAGCGAAGGCTGGGTCAGGGTGCCTGCCGGCAAGGCGATAGACCGCAAGGGCCACCCGCTGATGATCAAGCTGAAGGGCACGGTCGAGGCGTACTACAAGTAGGCCGCGATGAATCACGATCCGGTTCTGCCTTCGGTGGCGCCGCGGCCCGTTCAGCTTCGAACGGCGACGCTGGCCGACGCGCCGCTTGTCGCTGCGATGCACACCCGCAGCCGCGCGTCGGCCTACCGCGGCTTGCTCGCCGATCGCTACCTCGACCACGAAGCACTGCCCGAAGCGCTGGCGCTGTGGCCGGGCAAGCTGAGCGAACTGGCCGCGGGCGCCGGCGAGGTGCTGATCGCCGAACGCGACCGGCAAGCGGTGGGCTTCATCTGCATGTTCGCGCCGGACGACCAGCGCAGCGTCTTCATCGACAACCTGCATGCGATGCCGGAACACAGGGGCTCGGGTGCCGGCACCGCCCTGCTCGACGAAGCGCGCCGCTGGGCGCTGGCGCGTGGCGCGGTGCGGTTGCACCTTTTCGTGCTCGAACGCAACGTGGCCGCCATCGGCTTCTACGAGTCGCGCGGCTGGCGATGCATCGGCAGCAAGAACGACACGATGGGCGGGTCGGAGATCGTCGCGCAGATCCATGCCTTGCAGCTCGGGCCGGGCTGACCCTCGCAGACGCTCTCCCGGACACTCCCGGGGGCAATGTGGCGGCACGAGTCAGTCGTGCGCGTAGCCGGCTTCTCGCTGGCTGCGCAGCGCCAGCACGAACACGGTGTCGAGCGTGGCGACGTAGCGGTACAGGGCCACGTCACCTCGCGTGCGCTTGCCGATGATCAACTCGCGCAGGTCGCTTGCCGCCGGTCGCCCGATCAGCGGGCTGGTTTCAAGTACGGCGATCGCGTCGATGATCTCGCGGACGCGCGCCGCAGCGTCTTCGGCGGCGTGGCGTGCCAGGTGATCGAAGATGCGATCCAGGTCGTGGCCGACCTCGGGCGCCAGCTCGATCCGCGCCACCGTCAGCGCGCCAGCTTGCGGGCGCGAGGACGGGGACTGGCCTTGCCGGCCAGACGACTTTCAAGGTGGCTGCGCATGTCGTTCCAGGAGACGGTCTTGCCCGAGGCGACGATCGCCGTGTAGCGCTGCTCGGCAATGCCGTGGAACTCCGCCTGCCGATCCGCCTGCTCGGCCTTCTCGGCAATCGCCGACAGAATGAAGTTGTGCGCCGTGGTGCCCGCGCGCTCCGCCGCTGCAGCAACACGCGCCTTCAGGTCTTCGGGCAAACGGATCGTGGTGGTTGTCATCAAGGCGCTTTCCGGCATGCGACGCACCAATGTGGCACGTTTGTGCTACATCACCGCGCCCAGCGCCCAGGGCACGAACTCGTTCTGACCGTAGCCGTGCACTTCGCTCTTGGTCTTGTCGCCCGACGCGGTGGCGAGCATCAGGCGGAAGATGCGCTCGCCCATCTGGTCGATGCTGGCACTGCCGTCGATGACTTCGCCGCAGTTGATGTCGATGTCGTCTTCCTGCTTGACCCACAGCGCCGTGTTGGTGCTGAGCTTGAGCGACGGTGACGGCGCGCAGCCGTAGGCCGAGCCGCGGCCGGTGGTGAAGCAGATCAGGTTCGCGCCGCCGGCCACCTGGCCCGTGGCGCTGACCGGGTCGTAGCCGGGCGTGTCCATGAACACCAGGCCCTTGGTGGTGACGGGCTGCGCGTACTCGAACACGTCGGTCAGGTTGGTGGTGCCGCTCTTGGCGATGGCGCCGAGGCTCTTTTCCAGAATGGTCGTGAGGCCACCGGCCTTGTTGCCGGCCGAGGGGTTGTTGTCCATCTCCTGGTCGTTGCGCGCGGTGTACTGCTCCCACCACTGGATGCGCTTGATCAGCTTGTCGGCGACGGCCGGTGTCACCGCGCGGCGCGTCAGCAGGTGTTCGCCACCGTAGATCTCGGGCGTTTCCGACAGGATCGCGGTGCCGCCGTGGCGGATCAAAAGGTCCACCGCCGCACCGAGCGCCGGGTTGGCGCTGATGCCGGAATAACCGTCGCTGCCACCGCACTGCAGGCCGACCGTGATGTGGGCCGCGCTCACCGGCTCGCGCGTGACACGGTTCGCTTCTTCGAGCAGCCACTGCACGAGCTCGATGCCGTGGGCCACGGTCTTTTTGGTGCCGCCGGTTTCCTGGATGTTGAAGGTGTGGAACTGGGTCCCGGCGGCCAGGCTTTCCTGTTCCATCAGCCCCGAGATCTGGTTCGTTTCGCACCCCAGACCGACGACGAGGATGGACGCGAAGTTCGCGTGCTTGGCGTAACCGCCGAGCGTGCGGCGCAGCACCTGCAGTGGCTCACCATCGCTGTCGGTGGCGCAGCCGGCGCCGTGGGTGAGCGCGATCACGCCGTCGACGTTCGGGTACTTCGCCAGCGCTTCAGGGTGCGTGTCGCGCCGGAAGTGGTCGGCGATCGCGCGCGCCACCGTCGCCGAGCAGTTCACCGAGGTCAATACGCCGATGTAGTTGCGTGTGGCGATGCGGCCGTCGGCGCGTTTGATGCCCATGAAGGTGGCCGGCGTGTCGACGAAGGCTGTCGGGTGCGTGCCGGTGCTGGCCGCGTAGTCGCGCGCGAAGCTGCTGAATTCCAGGTTGTGCGTGTGCACGTGCTGGCCGGCCGCGATGGCCTGCTTGGCGGTGCCGATGATCTGGTTGTAGCGCCGCACCGGCGCGCCTTGCGCGATGGCGCGCACGGCGATCTTGTGGCCGGGGGGCACCAGGCCGATCACCGTGACGCGTTCGCTGGCGAGAAGCGTGCCGCCGACGAGCTGGTGCCGCGCGATCACCACGTCGTCGGCCGCGTGGATGCGGATGACCGAGGCTTCTGACATGGTGACGTGCCGTTCTAGTTGTCGATGAGCGCGGGATCCCAAGCGAACACACGCTGGCTCTGCTCGCCCAGGCCTTGAATGCCCAGGCGCATCGTGTCGCCCGGCTTCAGATAAGTGGGCGTCGGCTTCGCGCCCATGCCCACGCCCGGTGGCGTGCCGGTGGTGATCAGGTCGCCGGGCATCAGCGTCATGAAGCGGCTGATGTAGCTCACGAGATGAGCCACGCCGAAGATCATCGTCTTCGTGTTGCCGGTCTGGCGGCGCGTGCCGTTCACGTCGAGCCACATCGACAGGGCCTGCGGGTCGGGCACTTCGTCGGCGGTGACCATCCACGGGCCGATCGGGCCGAAGGTGTCGCAGCCCTTGCCCTTGTCCCAGGTGCCGCCGCGCTCGATCTGGTATTCACGTTCCGACACGTCGTTGATGACGCAGTAGCCGGCCACGAACTTCAGCGCCTCGGCTTCGCTCACGTAACGTGCCTTGGTGCCGATCACGATGCCGAGTTCGACCTCCCAGTCGCCCTTGACCGAACCCTGCGGCAGCACGACCGCGTCATTGCAGCCGACCATGCACGACACCGTCTTCGTGAACAGCACCGGCTCCGCCGGCACCGGCAGGTTCGACTCGGCCGCGTGGTCGGCGTAGTTCAGGCCCACGGCGATGAACTTGCCGCAGCCCGTCCACGGCAGCGCCATGCGGCCCGGGTTGGCCACCACCGGCAGCGAAGTGGGGTCGAGTTCGCGCAGCCGCTGCAGGCTGTGCGGCGTGAGCGTGGCGGCAGTGATGTCGGCGAGTTCGCCCGACAGGTCGCGCACCACGCCCTGGGCGTCGAGCAGCCCGGGCTTTTCTGCGCCCTTGGCGCCGTATCGCAGCAGTTTCATTCGAGTGTTCCTCTTGGAGTATTGGAGTGGGATAGAAAGACTTTTACCGCCAAGGCGCAAAGGACGCAAAGAACGCCAAGGAAGAGAGACACGAAATTGCTTTTCCTTGGCGTTCTTTGCGATCTTGGCGCCTTGGCGGGGAAAAAAACGTGGCAAGCCGCCGGAGATCTAGTTCGACCACCCACCATCGATCACCTGCGCCGTGCCGGTGGTGAAACCCGATTCGTCGGACGCGAGGTAGACCGCCAGCGCGGCGATCTCATCTGTGCGGCCCACGCGCCCCATCGGCTGGCGTGCCACGAACCAGGCTTCGGCTTGTTCGATGGTCTGATCGGTCGACTCGGCCAGCGCCGCCATGCGCTCGCGCAGTGACGGCGACTCGACCGTGCCCGGGCAGATCGCGTTGCAGCGCACGCCGCGGGTGATGAAGTCGGCCGCGATCGACTTGGTCATGCCGATCACCGCGGCCTTGGTCGCGCCGTAGACGAAGCGGTTCGGCGCACCCTTGATGCTGCCGGCGACAGAAGCGACGTTGATGATCGAGCCGCTGCCACCTTCCAGCATGGCCGGCAGGAAGGCGCGCGTCATGCGGTACATCGCGCGCACGTTCAGGTCGAACGAGAAGTCGAAGGCCTTCTCGTCGCAGTCGAGGATGGTGCCGGCGTGCACGTAGCCGGCGCCGTTGAAGAGGATGTTCACTTTGCCGGCAGCCCTGGCGGCGGCCGTCACGGCGTTGGCGTCGGTCACGTCGAGCCGGTGCGTTTCGCAGCCGGTGGCTTTCGCCAGCTCGGCGAGCAGCGCTTCGTTGATGTCGGTCGCGATCACGCGCGCGCCTTCGCGCACGAAGGCCTCGGCGGTGGCGCGGCCGATGCCCTGGCCGGCGGCGGTGACGAAGGCGGTCTTGCCTTCGAGTCTTTTGCTCATGGTGGAAGTCTCCGGTGAAAGCAGCGTGTGGTTTGAATGGCTCGAAGGCTTCGCGGTGTCAGCCGCACACGACCTGCACCTTGGTGCTGCGGGTGCGGTCGCTGGCGAGTTCGAACGCTTCGAGCGAACGTGACAGCGGGATCTGCGCGCTGAGCAGCGGCCGCACGTCGACGCGGCGCGTGCGCAGGTACTGCACGGCCCAGTCGAAGGCGTGCGCGGCACGGAACGCGCCAACGTAGTCGAGCTCGCGCGCCATGATGCTGTTGGCCGGGAACATCACACCTTCGGCCGGCAGCGTGCCGACCTGCACGATGCGGGCGCCGCGGCGGGCGGCCTTCAGGCAGGTGTTCAATGCGGCCGGGCTGCCGGCGGCTTCGATGCAGATGTCGGCGATGTCGGTGAGTTCGGCTTCGCTCGCCTGGTCGCTGCGCAGGCCCACGTCGGCACCCACCTGTTTCGCCATCGCGAGCGGACGTTCGGCGATGTCGCAGCAGATGATCCAGGCCGCACCGGCGAGCTTGGCCGCGATCACGCTCATGCAGCCGATCGTGCCGCCACCCGTCACGAGCACGGTCTTGCCGGTCAGGTTGCCGGCGCGGTGCACCGCGTGCAGGCCGATCGAGAGCGGCTCGGCGCAGGCCAGTTCGCCGAGCGAGATGTCTTCATGGATCGGCGTGAGCTGGCGCTCGCCCATCACGAAACGCTCGCGGAACATGCCCTGCACATGCGGGAACACGCTGGCGCTGCCGAGGAAGCGCATGTTGCGGCACAGGTTCAGGCGCCCGCCGAGGCAGTAGTCGCACTGGCCGCAGGCGTGCGACGGGTTGATCGCGACCTTGTCGCCGACCTTCACGCGCGTGACGCCGCTGCCGATGCGCGCCACCACGCCCGAGACCTCGTGCCCCGGGATCAGCGGCTCGCGCACCACGAAGGCGCCGACGCGGCCGTGCTGGTAGTAGTGCAGGTCGGAGCCGCAGATGCCGCCGGCACCGAGGCTCATTTCGACGTCGGTGGCGCCGAGCGTGGCCGGGCCGTCGTCTTCGAGGCGCAGGTCTTTCGCGCCGTGGATTCTGCAAGTCAGTGTCATGGGGTGTCTCCTCGGTAATCAGGCGGCTTTGCGCACCGGCTTGCGGCGTGGCGCGGGCGCTGCTTCGGTCGCGGAGGTGTGGGCGATGTTGACGGTGAAGCGGTCGTGTGATTTCGACAGGTGCGTGGCCATCGCGGCGCGTGCGTCCTCGGCCGAATGGCGCGCGATGGCGTCGATCACGGCCTGGTGCTCGACGATCGCCGCGGCCCAGCTGCCGGCGGTTTCGAAGTGGCTGCCGAGCTGCTCGAACAGTGGGTTGCGGCGTTCGTCGAAGAGTTCGCTCACCATTCGCAGCAACACCGAGTTCTCGGCCGCTTCGGCGATGCGCAGGTGGAACAGGCGGTCGCCGCGCGTCGGCGTGTGGCCGCTGTCGACTTCCTGCTGCATCAAGGCCAGCGCGTTCTTCAGACCCACGACCTGGGCCTTGTTCATGTGCGTGGCGGCATGGGCGGCGAGTTCGCTTTCGATCAGCTGGCGCGCGCGGATCGTTTCGAGCGGGCCTTCGCCACTGACCGGCCGGCTGCTGGCCTCGGTGAGCGGTCGCACGTAGATGCCCGAACCCATGCGCACCTCGACCAGGCCTTCGACCTCGAGCGCGATCAGCGCTTCACGCACCGAAGGGCGCGAGACGCCGAGCTGCAGCGCCAGGTCACGCTCGGGCGGCAGGCGCGAGCCGACTTCGTATTCGCCACCCTCGACCAGGCCGCGCAACTGGTCGGCGATCTGGCGGTAGAGGCGGCGGGGTTCGATGGTCTGGATCGGCATGGCGCGGGAGCGTGGGGCGGCGCTGTGGTCAAGTGGCCTGACCAATTCGGTAAAGAATAGTTGAGCCGGCGAGCGCCCGTCAACATGGTGTTTGCCCTTGCCCCGCGCTCGGCACTGCCACCGCCACGGCTCGCCGTCCGACAACGCGAGCACGCGCCGGCTGGAACAATCGAAGCACCTCCGCGCCCGGAAACCGACCAAGAACACCATGGACCAGCCTCCCGACGACACGCCCGTATCCACCCCGCCGCGCATGGTTTCGAAACGCGGGCGATGGGTCGGCAGCGTGATCGCGATCGTCGGGCTGGCCCTGCTCGGCGGCCTGGCCTGGTATGTGACACAGCCGCCGAAGGCCGCCGCGCCCGGTGCCGCCGCCGGCCCCGGCGGGCGCGGCGGCGCGGCCAGCACGGTCGGCATCGCACGCGCGAAGCAGGCTGACATCCCGGTGTTGATCGAAGCGCTCGGCACGGTCACGCCGGCTGCCAACGTGACGGTGCGGCCGCAGGTGTCGGGTGTGCTGACGCAAGTGCTGTTCAAGGAAGGGCAGATGGTGAAGCAGGGCGACCTGCTCGCGACCATCGCGCCCGAGTCGTTCCAGATGGCGCTCGCGCAGGCGCAGGGCGCGCGCATTCGCGATGAAGCGCAGCTCGAAGCGGCGCGGGTCACGCTGGCGCGTTACCAGACGCTGCTGCAACAGGACTCGATCGCCCGGCAAGAGGTGGACACGCAGGCCGCGCTCGTCAAGCAGCTCGAAGGCACGGTCACCATCGACCGCGCGAACGAGGGCAACGCGCGCCTGAGCCTGGGCTACGCACGCATCGTGGCGCCGGTGTCGGGGCGGGTCGGCTTGCGGCCCGTCGATGCCGGCAACTACATCGGCGCGGGCGACGCCACCGGCGTGGCCGTGATCACGCAGGTGGCGCCGATCGACGTGCTGTTCTCGATCCCGCAGGACCGTGTGCCCGAAGTGCAGAAGCGCGTGGCGGAAGGCGCGCAACTGCCGGTGACGGCGTTCGACCGCACCCGCACGATCCAGCTCGATGTGGGCAGCTTCTCGACGCTCGACAACATCGTCGACACGACCACCGGCACGGTCAAGGCCAAGGCACGTTTCGCGAACGCGGCCGGCACGCTGTTCCCGAACCAGTTCGTCAACGTGCGCCTGCTGCTGCGCACGATCACGGGGGCCGTGGTGGTGCCGGTGACTGCGCTGCGCCGCGGCCCGAGCGGTGACTTCGTCTATGTGCTGAAAGAAGACCGCACGGTCGCATTGCGCAAGGTGACGCGCGGGGAGGCGAGCGTGGAGTTCGTGGCGATCACGAGCGGTCTGGAAGCCGGCGAAACGGTCGTGACCGAAGGCGGCGACCGCCTGAAAGACGGCGCGAAAGTGCAGACCGCCGCCGACCGCCCGGCGGCTGCGGCCTCGGGCGCTTCGGCGCCGGCGCGGCGCGCGTCGGGCGCACGTCCCGGCCGCGGCGCGTCGCGCGCTTCGGGCGGTGAATGAAGCGGCTGCGATGAGCCCGTCACGCCCTTTCATCCTGCGCCCGGTGGCGACCTCGCTGCTGATGGTGGCGATCGTGCTCGCCGG
>Ga0073925_1000070_pt1 | contig 27670 bp, 26 predicted proteins | sample GWRWT4_21May14_FD_70952 | JGI IMG/M metagenome (GOLD analysis project Ga0073925, IMG submission 70952) | Sand microcosm microbial communities from a hyporheic zone in Columbia River, Washington, USA - GW-RW T4_21-May-14 | ecosystem: Engineered > Artificial ecosystem > Sand microcosm >...
CGGCCGTCTACATCGACGGCACGCCGGCGAGCAGCGCGAAGGCCGGCGAGGACGCCGTGGTCGTGCTCGATCACACGCCGTTCTACGCCGAGTCGGGCGGCCAGGCCGGCGACACCGGCGAGCTGCGCAACGCCACGTCGCGTTTGCTGGTCGAAGACACGGTCAAGGTGCAGGCGGCGGTGTTCGGCCACCATGGCCGTGTGGTCGAAGGCGAGATCAAGGTCGGCGACGTGCTGAATGCACGCGTCGACGCCGAGCGCCGCATCAGGACCGTGCGCAACCACTCGGCCACGCACCTGATGCACAAGGCCTTGCGCGAAGTGCTGGGCGATCACGTGCAGCAGAAAGGCTCGCTCGTGAACGCCGAGCGCACACGTTTCGACTTCGCGCACAACACGCCGATGACCACGCTGCAGATCGCGCAGGTCGAGTCGATCGTCAACGCCGAGATCCTCGCCAACGCGGCGACGCAGGCGCGGGTGATGCCGATCGATGCGGCGCAGAAAACCGGCGCCCTGATGCTGTTCGGCGAGAAGTACGGAGACGAAGTGCGCGTGCTCGACATCGGCAGCAGCCGCGAGCTCTGCGGTGGCACGCACGTGCAGCGCACCGGCGACATCGGCCTGTTCAAGATCGTGGCCGAGAGCGGCGTGGCCGCCGGGGTGCGGCGCGTCGAGGCGGTCACCGGCGACAACGCGCTGGCCTATTTGCAGTCGCTCGAAGGCACGGTCGCGCAACTCGCCGGTGCATTGAAAGCGGCGCCCGCTGAAGTGCCGGCGCGCATGACGCAGGTGCTCGACCAGGTGCGTGCGCTCGAGAAGGAACTGGCTTCGCTCAAAGGCAAGCTCGCGTCGGCACAAGGCGACGACTTGCTCTCGAAGGCGGTCGACGTGAACGGTTTGAAGGTACTGGCCGCACAACTCGAAGGCGCCGATGCGAAGACCTTGCGCGACACGCTCGACAAGCTGAAGGACAAGCTCAAGAGCGCCGTGATCGTGCTGGCCGCCGTCGAGGGCGGCAAGGTGCAGCTCGCGGCCGGTGTCACCAACGACCGCACGGCCAAGCTGAAAGCCGGCGAGCTCGTCAACTTCGTCGCTCAGCAGGTCGGCGGCAAGGGCGGCGGCAAGGCCGACATGGCGATGGCCGGCGGCACCGAACCTGCGAACGTCGGCGCAGCGCTCGCGTCGGTGCAGGGCTGGGTGGCCGAGCGGGCTTGAGCTTCGCGGTACACACGGTCCATGGCGATCTCGATCCCGCGCCGGTCGTCGCACGCAGTCATGGTGGGCTGAAGTGTTCCGCACCTCGCTGCTCGCGTTCCTTGTGGCCGTTGCGACGGCCGGGCAGGCGCAGGAGCGGGTCGAGTTCGACAGCCTCGACCGCACGTACGTCGACCCACAACGGCTCGGCTTGCTGGGCTGGTCGAACGGGGGCAGCACGGTGCTGGCGGCGATCAACACGCGCCACCCGGCGGTCGCGGCCGCGCGTGTCGAGGCGGCGTTCGCCGTGGCGTTTTATCCGGGCTGCGAAGCCGAACTCGAGCGGGGTTTCGAGTCGCGCACGCCGCTCTTGCTGCTGGTCGGCGAGGGCGACGACTGGACGCCCGCCGCGCCGTGCCACGAACTGTCGAGCGCCGCCCGAGGGGCGAGGCCGGAGATAGAAGGCTACGCCAACGCGCACCATGGCTTCGACTCACCGGCGCCCGTGCGCTTGCGCAAAGACGTGCCCAATGGCGCGAAGCCGGGGCAGGGCGTGCATGTGGGTGGGGACGCGGGGGCGCGAGAAATCTCGCGCCAGCGCTTGCTGCAATTCGTGGCGCAATACTGAACCGAGTCGCGTCAGCTGGCGACGGCCCAGAACACCCCGAACCAGCCACGTTCGTCGGTCCAGTGTTGCGGCTTGTTGAAGCCGGCCTGTCGAAGCAGCGCCGCAAAACCATCGACCGTGTACTTGCAGGAGTTCTCGGTGTGAATGCGCTCGCCGACTGCGAAAGAGCGCTCGCCGCCGGGCCAGCGCACGGTGAGTGCGCTCTGCGCTTCGAGGTGCATCTCGATGCGCGACATCGTTTCGTTGTACAGGCCGATGTGGCGCCACTGCCGCGGCTCGAAGTCGGCACCGAGCAGGCGGTTCAGATGCCGAAGCAGGTTGAGGTTGAAGGCCGCGGTGACACCGAGCGCGTCGTCGTAGGCCGCTTCCAGAACCAAGGTGGGCTTGACCAGATCGACACCGATCAGCAGGCCGCCGCCTCGGGCCTGCGCGCGCACGCGCTTCAAGAAAGCCAGCGCTTCGCCGGGCGTGAAGTTGCCGATGCTCGACCCGGGGTAGAAAAACACCGGCCGGTGTTCTACCAGGCCCGCCGGCAGCTCGAGAGACTGTGAAAAGTCGAGCCCGAGGCCGACCACGTCGAGCGCCGGGTGCTCACGCTGAACGCGCCGCAGCGCGTCGTGCAGAAAGTCGGCCGAGATGTCGAGCGCGATGTACTGGCCCGGTTCCAGCAGCGGGAACAGGCGCGTGGCCTTGACGCAGTTGCCCGCCCCCAGGTCGATCAGCGTCGCACCCGCGCCCACTTCACGGGCCATGGCGGCGCCATGGGCCGCGAAGATGGCGGCTTCGGTGCGGGTCGGGTAGTACTCGGGCAGCTCGGTGATGGCTTCGAACAGGCACGAGCCCAGGCGGTCGTAAAAGAACTTCGGCGACGCGCTGGCGGGCACGCGCAACAGCGCGGCTTTGGCGGAGGCGAGGTCGGTGCCGTCGTCGGCAGCGCGGTTCTGAATGAATCGGGGAGTGCGGTGCATGAAGGTGGGCTGGCTGCTGCTGTCTTGTCCGACACCGTGCAGGGGTGTCAACGGACGGCACGCTACCTTACATCGGTATCGCTCAGAATGTGGGCCATGCACCACTCGTCAGCCGGCAGGACAACGCGCCGCCAGGTTCTTGGTCTGTCGCTGGCCACTGCCGCGGCGGCGGCACTGCCGGGCGCGGCGCGCGCCGCATACCTGGTGAGGGCCTGGCCCGAAGGCAAAGCGGCGCCGGCGTTGGCGCTGACCGACATGAACGGCAAGGCCTGGAGCCTGGTGGCCCTGAAAGGCCAGCCGGTGCTGCTGAATTTCTGGGCCACCTGGTGCGAGCCTTGCCGCGCAGAGATGCCTTCACTCGAGCTGGTCGCCAAGCGCCACGAACGCGCTGGCCTCGTGGTGCTGGCGGTGAATTACAAGGAAGCGGCCCCGGTGATCAAGCGCTTTCTCGACGCGAGCCCGTTTTCGCTGCCGATCCTGCTCGACCGCGACGGCGCCGCTGCCGCCGCCTGGACGCCGCGGGTGTTCCCGACCACCGTGCTGATCGACCGCCACGGCACCCCCCGACACTCGGTGCTCGGTGACCTCGACTGGATGGGCCCGGCGGCGCGCGAACTGATCGAGCCGCTGCTGCTTGCCAAACCGCACACCGCGTGATCGCTGGCTGTCTCGCGCGGCATCGATAATCCCGGCTTACTCTGAAGCGGAGCCCAGCCTGATGCAGATCGGTTTTTCCATCAACGAGATTCTCGCCCTGGCCACGCTGGCCACCGGCGCCTGCTGGGTGGCCTGGAAGTTCAAGACCCGCCGGCTCGGCCGCGAGCCCGAGAAGAAGCCGTTGTGGGTCAGCTTCGGTGCCGAGCTGTTCGTGGTGGTGGCGCTGATGTTCACCTGCCGCGTGGCGGTGGCCGACTGGCCCAAGGTGCCGACCGGTTCGATGGAGCCGACCCTGCGTGTCGGCGACTACCTGCTCGTCAACCACCTGGCCTACGGGCCGCGCCTGCCCTTCACCAACACCGCGATCGAGTTCGGCCAGCCGCAGCGCGGTGACGTGGTGGTGTTCCGTTTCCCGCTCGACGTGTCGGAGTTCTACGTGAAGCGCCTGGTCGGCGTGCCGGGCGACAAGGTCGCGTTCCACAACGGTGCGGTCACGGTCAACGGGGCGCCGTTCGATGCGCAAGTGGTCAGCGAAGGCACCGGCGCGCAGGTCGCGCCCGAAGACCGCGGTCAGTGGCTGCTGCGTGAAACCGTGGCCGGCAACAGCCGCACCATCAAGGTCAACCCATTCGTGATGGGCCGCTTGCCGGCCGACGGCATGGCCGGGCAGTGCAGGGTGCAAGGCCCGACCGAATGGTCGTGCACCGTGCCGGCGGGCCAGTACCTGATGATGGGTGACAACCGCGACAACTCGGCCGATTCGCGCGCATGGGGTTTCCTGCCGCACGCGCAGGTCTACGGCAAGGCGGTGCGCGTGCTGTTCAACCTGAGCGATCTGTCGCGCGCCTGGACGCCGCTGTGAGCCAGCACGCCGTGTCGAACCAACTCGCCGGCAAGCACATCGTGCTCGGCCTCTCGGGCGGCATCGCCTGCTACAAGGCGGCCGATTTCGTGCGCGAGCTGGTCAAAGCCGGTGCCACGGTTCAGGTCGTGATGACCGAAGCGGCCGAGCAGTTCATCACCCCGGTGACGATGCAGGCGCTGTCGAATCGCGTGGTGCACACCAGCCAGTGGGACGCACGCGAGCCGAACAACATGGCGCACATCAACCTCACGCGCGAGGCCGATGCGGTGGTCGTCGCGCCGGCCAGCGCCGACTTCATCGCCAAGCTGGCGCAAGGCCGGGCCGACGATCTGCTGAGCCTGATGTGCCTGGCGCGGCCGATCGAACGCTGCCCGCTGCTGGTGGCGCCGGCGATGAACCGCGAGATGTGGGCGCACCCGGCGACGCAGCGCAACGTGGCGCAGATCAAGAGCGATGGCGCCTTCGTGCTCGGCCCCGGCCGTGGCGACCAGGCCTGCGGTGAGATCGGCGACGGCCGCATGCTCGAGCCGACCGAGCTGCTCGCCGATCTGGTCGCGTTCTTTCAACCCAAGTTGCTGCAGGGCAAGTCGCTGCTGATCACCGCCGGCCCGACCTTCGAGCCGCTGGACCCGGTGCGTGGCATCACCAACCGCTCCAGCGGCAAGATGGGTTTTGCGATCGCACGCGCTGCCGCCGAAGCGGGTGCTGCCGTCACGCTTGTCGCCGGCCCGGTGCACCGGAGCACGCCGCGTGGTGTGCAGCGCATCGACGTGGGCACGGCACAGCAGATGTTCGACGCCGTGCTCGCCGCCGCACCGACGAGCGACGTGTTCGTGGCCACCGCCGCGGTGGCCGACTGGCGTGCGGCAACGCCGTCCGAGCAGAAGATCAAGAAGGCGCCGGGCCAGACCGTGCCGAGGTTCGAGCTGACCGAAAACCCCGACATCCTCGCCGCCGTGGCGCGCCTGCCCGACTCGGCCACGCAGCGCCGGCCGTACTGCGTGGGCTTCGCCGCCGAGAGCCATGATCTGCTCAAGCACGCGCGCGAAAAACTCGAGCGCAAGAACGTGCCGCTGATCGTCGCCAACCTCGGCCCGGCCACATTCGGGCAAGACGACAACCTGCTCACGCTGGTCGACGCCCAGGGCGCGCGCGAACTGCCGCGTGCCGACAAGCTGACGCTGGCGCGGCAACTCGTGGCCGAGATCGCTGCGCGGCTCGCCGCTCGATAAGCTCATTTCCAATCGCCTCCCCCGCGGAGGCTCCAGCCGAGGCCTGTTCCCGATGTCGGTGATCGATCTGAAAGTGCTCGACGCGCGCATGGCGTCACAACTGCCCGCTTACGCCACGCCCGGCAGCGCGGGGCTCGACCTGCGCGCCTGCCTCGATGCGCCGCTGGTGCTCAAGCCCGGCCAGACCGAACTGATCCCGACCGGCCTGGCCATCCACATCGGCGACCCGGGTCTGGCCGCCGTGATCCTGCCGCGCTCCGGGCTCGGCCACAAACACGGCATCGTGCTCGGCAACCTCGTGGGGCTGATCGACTCCGACTACCAGGGCCCGCTGATGGTGAGTTGCTGGAACCGCGGCAGCGCCGATTTCACGATCAAGCCGATGGAGCGCATGGCCCAACTGGTGATCGTGCCGGTGGTGCAGGCGGCCTTTCGGGTCGTGACCGAGTTCGGCGCATCGGACCGCGGCGAAAGCGGCTTCGGCTCGACCGGGCGCGCCTGACGGACTGCCGCCACCGAGCGTGTGACAAGGGTCTGGGCAAGACATCCGAAAGGGGCGCGCTCGCCGCTGAAAAATCAGTGCAGGTGCGTGCCGCCGGGCGCGGTGTTCATCACCGTGAACACCGGCTGGTCGACGGTGCTGGCTTCGATCTCGGCTTCGGTGGCCGCGCGCACGTCGCGCACGACGAGGTCGAGGCGCAGCGCGATGCCGGCGAGCGGGTGGTTGCCGTCGAGCACCACGTGGCTTTCGTAGACCTCGGTCACGGTGTAGGCCAGATCGGGCGGCATGCCCTGCGTGGTAGCGCCTTCAGGCACGCCGTCGAACTGCATGCCGACTTCGAGTTCGGCGGGGAACAGCGAGCGCTCTTCGAAGAAGACGAGCGCCGAATCGTAGTCGCCGAACGCGTGCTCGGGCTCGAGGTGCAAGGACGCCTCGAAGCCGGTGGTCTGGTCGATCAGGGCTTCTTCGACGCGGGCGAGCAGGTCGTCGCCGCCGACGAAGAATTCGACCGGGTCAACGAGCTCGTCGATCGAATTGCCTTGGGCATCTTGAAGTCGCCAGGTCAGGCTGACGACACATGGAGCGGTGATGAGCATCACAAGATCATCGCACAATCACTTCATGGACATCACTCGGGCCACGCCCCTGCTCGGCGGCATTTCACCTCGGACTTTCATGCGCCGGCACTGGCAGAAGAAGCCGCTGCTCATCCGCCAGGCGGCGCCCGGCGGGTTGGCACTTCTGAGCCGCACGGCGCTGTTCGAGCTGGCTGCGCGAGACGACGTCGAGTCGCGCCTGATCGTGCACGATGGCGGCGTTTGGTCGCTGCGTCACGGGCCGCTCAAGCGCCGCGCGATCCCCAGTCTCAAGCGACCCGGCTGGACCTTGCTGGTGCAGGGCCTGGACCTGCACGTCGCCGCCGCGCACGCGTTGCTTCAGCGTTTTCGTTTCGTGCCCGACGCGCGGCTCGACGACCTGATGCTGTCGTACGCGAGCGATGGCGGCGGTGTCGGCCCGCACGTCGATTCCTACGACGTGTTCCTGCTGCAAGTGCAGGGCCGGCGGCGCTGGCGCATCGGCCGCGCGCACGACAAGACCCTGGTGCCCGATGTGCCGCTGAAGATCCTGGCGCACTTCGAGCCCGAGCACGAATGGTTGCTCGAACCCGGCGACATGCTTTACCTGCCACCTGGCTGGGCCCACGACGGCGTGGCCGAAGGCGAGTGCCTGACCGCGTCGATCGGCTATCGAGCGCCGGGCCGTGAGCAGCTCGGCCGCGAACTTCTGCAGCGTCTGCTCGACGACGCCGAGGCGGTGCCGGAAGAGGTTCTGTACCGCGACCCGAAACAGGCGGCGACCGCTGAACCCGGGCGCATCCCGGCCGAGCTGCGGGCTTTTGCACTCGACGCGATGGCTCGAACGCTCGCCGACGAGCGTGGGTTCGACTGCACGCTCGGCGAGTTGCTCAGCGAGCCCAAACCCGGTGTCTGGTTCGACCCGCCCGCGGTTGTGCCCGATGCGCGCGGCGTGGCGCTCGACCGCCGCACCCGCATGCTCTACGACGTGCATCACGTGTTCATCAACGGCGAGTCTTTTCACGCTGGCGGGCGTGACGCAAAATTGATGCGCCGCCTCGCCGACCGCAGAAGCCTGAGCGCGGCCGAGCATGGCCAGCTGAGCGCCGAAGCGCGCGAGCTGCTCGAGGGCTGGGCCGCCGATGGCTGGCTCAGCCCCGACACCGCACTGAACGAAGGAGCGCCTTGATGAACCCGTCCGATGCCGTGATCGCCTCGCGAAGCGAGTTTCACAACGCCGTGCGAGATGCATTCGCCGAAGCCGCGAGCGTCGGTTGCCGCGAGCTGTTCCTGTGCGATGCGAACTTCGCCGACTGGCCGCTGGGTGAGCGCGCCGTCATCGAACATCTCGCCGCGTGGGCCTCGTCGCACCGGCGGCTCACGCTGCTGGCCGAGGACTTTGCGGAGCTCTCCCGGCGTCATCCGCGCTGGGTCGAATGGCGCCAGACGTGGTCGCATGTGGTGCACTGCCGCACCAACACCGAGCTGGGAAGCGGGCAGATGCCGACCATCCTGCTGGCACCAGGCTTGTTGAGCGTGCGCCTCTCAGACGCCGTTCACCATCGTGGTCAGCGTTCGCACGAGGCCGCCGAGGGCCTGCGCTGCCGCGAATTGTTTGATGCGGTTTTGCAACGGTCGGAAGAGGGCTTCCCGGCGTCCACGACCGGACTCTAGGGAATCTCCCTAGAGCTGGCTATAATCGAAGGCTAGGCACGGATGCGCTCGAGCGTTCCTTGCCTGCGAACGTTGGGGCTCTGCGAAGGCTGGGGTTCCCACAATTACCGGTAATTGTTCGACCCTAATGATCTTTGAGGACACACATGAATAAGTCGCTTCTGCTTGCTTCCCTCGTCGCCGCCGTTGCTCTTGCTGCTTGCGGCAAGAAAGAAGAGATGGCTGCTCCCGCTGCCGCCGCTTCGGCTGCTGCTGCCCCGATGGTGGCTGCCGCTGCTTCGGCCGCTGCCAGCGCTGTTGACACCGCCGCTTCGGCTGCGATGGCTGCCGCTTCTGGCGCGATGGGCGCCGCTTCGGCTGGCACCGCGATGGCCGCCGATGCCATGAAGGACGCTGCCGGCAAGGCTGCCGACGCTGCCAAGGACGCTGCCGGCAAGGCTGCCGACGCTGCCAAGGACGCTGCTGGCAAGGCTGCCGACGCTGTCAAGAAGTAAATCGGTTCACGCCGGTTGTCAAAGAGCCGCCTTCGGGCGGCTTTTTCGTTGCTGGAATTCTCGGGCGTCGGTATGTCATGGCGATCGGCTCGGCGGCTCGCCGCTGCGCGCCTGGCAAGCGCCGAGCATGATCAACAAGGGCAGGCAGGCTTCGAGCGTTTCTTCGATCGTCTGCGCCCACACCGCCGCAGGAACCGGCAGGACCACCCTGAAGTCCTCGATCAGCATGCCAACGCCGCGGTCGAAGGCCTTCGCGACGATGCCGGTCAGGAAAAAGAGCAGAACCGTGATGGCCAGAGGACGTACCGCTTTCAGCCCCCGCAGCAGCGGGCCGGCGTGTCGCACGGTCAGGTAGCCCATTGCCAGCACGAACAGGCCGATGACGGCGAGCGCGAGCAGCTTCGTTTGCAGCGGACCCTGGCCGTAGTAGTACGACACCCGGAGCAGGCTGTCGTTTGCGTCGGTGCGGTGCCGGTCGAGTTCACGCGCGACCAGCCCCGCACAGCCGATCAAGAGTGCTGCCGGTGTTTTCCAACCCGACCCGGACCGGGCCGCGACAAGAACCGCGACCATGGCGAAGCCGTAGAGAGCGGCCGTCGCATTTTCCACCGGGCCGCCTTCCGCCACGAACGCTGCAACCCTGTTGGCCGGCAAGGCGGCCCAGGCCAGCGTGGCCGCCAGAAGGGTCACGAGCGGCAGCCAGAGCGCGGCGAACGCGCCGCGCAGAAAGGCCGCGACCCGTGGCGCTGAGGGCTCGGAACGATCGTGATTCATGGGCGGCTGCCAGCGGCAGTGTCAATGGCGAACGCGAAGCTGTCGCGGCGCACTTTACAGCGTCCGATGTTTCGCGTGGCCCTTGGGTATCAGCGCAAGTCGAGCCAGCCGAAGCCCAGCACCGGATCGGCCACGACGATGTCGTTCGGCAATGCGCCACAAGCTTGTGCCAGTGCGGCTCGGGCCAGATCGGGTCGGTTGTTCTGCTCGCTCAGATGCGCGGCCACGAGGTGGCGCAGCCCGTTGTGCCTGCACGCGCGCAGGATTTCCGCAGCGGTGTCGTTCGACAGGTGCCCGTAGCGCCCGCCGATGCGCGCTTTCAGCGAAGCCGGGTAGCGCGATTGCTCCAGCATGTCGCGATCGTGGTTGCATTCCAGCAGCAGCGCGTCGCAGCCTTGCAGGTTCGCCAACAGATGCGACGTGATCGATCCCACATCGGTCAACAAGCCGAGGTGGTGGGCGCCATCGGACACGCGCAGTTGCAGCGGCTCCTGCGCGTCGTGGGCCACGGTGTACGGGCTGAGCATCAGGTCACCGACGGCGATCGGCTGGCCGTCGCGCGCGAACTGCAACAAGCCCTCCACGTCGGGCTCGCCGATGGCACGCCAGGTGCCCCGGCTCATCCACAGCGGCAGGCGGTGGCGCCGCGCCAGCGTCATTGCGCAGCCGACATGGTCGCCGTGCTCGTGCGTGATGAACACCGCGTCGAGGTCAGCGCTGCGCAAGCCGGCGCGGGCCAGCCGGGTCTCAAGCTCGCGAGCCGAGAAACCGCAGTCGATCAGGACCCGGCTGGTGCGCGAGCCGCTGGTGGTTTCGACGACGGTGGCATTGCCACCGCTGCCGCTGCCCAGGCTGCAAAAGCGCATCGCCGGGCGTGCCGGGCGCTGCTTACTTCAGTTCTTCGAGCAGGGTGGCGGCGATGCGTTTGCCGGCTTCGGTGGTCTCCGGCGCGCCCTGGCCGTCGAGCACGCTGACGAGGCTGCGCTCACCAGCGGTCTTGACCGACACGCGGTACTTGGCCGGGCCGCTGTCGTTCTTGCCCAGGCCCAACAGCTTGGCGAAAAAGCCGGGTTCTTCCTTGCCCATGTTGGCCGGATCGACGTAACGCACGAAGTAAACGCCCTGCGCACGGTCGCGGTCTTCGACCGTGAAGCCGCTGCGGTCGAGCGCCACGCCGACACGGCGCCAGGCGCGGTCGAAAGTGTCGTCGACCTGCAGCGTCGCTGCTGCCTGCCCTTCGACGAGGCGCGCGCGCGCCGGCGCGCCAGCGGCCAGCGGAACGCCCGCGGCCTTGGCGGCTTCTTCCTTGGCGCCGAGCTTGAGCATCAGGCGCGACAGGAATTCGCCTTCAAGTTGTGGCTCCGACGGCCGCGGTTGCCAGATCGTGCTGTCGCGGCCTTGCCCGGTGACGACTTCGATCATTCCGCGGTGCACGACGTAGATCTCGCTGCCCCCGCCGCTGCGTTCGATGCGGGTGCGGAACTTGTCGCGCTCGCCGGTGGAGTACAGGCCGTCGAGCACTCTGCCGATCGAGGAGCGCACCCAGTCTTGCGGCAGCTTGGCGCGGTTCTCGGCCCAGTCGGTTTCCATCACGCCGGCCGCCGGGTCGTCGGTCGTGATGCGGAAGCCACGCTCTTTCCAGAAGGCCTGAAGCTGCGGCCAGAGCTGCTCCGGCGTCAGGCTGCTGCGCAACCAGCGCTCGTTGCCCAGCCGCTCGATGCGCATGTCGCCGACGGCCTGCGGTGCGACCGTGGCCGGCACGGAGGCGGCGGCTGCCGGTGCGGCCGCAGCGGCCGTCGGAGCCGCCTGGTACGAGGCCGCGCTCACCGCGGCACCTTGTGTCTGCTGGTAGCGCGAGTCGCGCGTCAGTTGGGTCAGGTCCGGCGGCACGTCGAGGCCGGCGGTCTTTTCACCTTTGCTGCGGTAGTCGATCTTGTCGCCGCTCAGTGCGCCTCCGACGACGGTGCAACCGAACAGTGAGGACAGTGTGGCGGCCAGCGCGAGGCCACGCAGCGAAACGAGGGGAAGGGAACGGCTCAAGTGTTTCTCCGGAAAGGGGCGGACAAGCGAACCGAATCGGCGCGTCGCCCCGGCAACAGTGGGTGAGGGGTGGCGCGCAGTTCGCGCGTCAAAGGAGTCCGGCGTCGATCAGGGCCTGTCCGACCACGGCTTGCCCGGCGGGCGTGAGTGGTGTGATCGGCAGGCGCAGGGCGGGGCCGCACAGACCGAGCCTGGCCATCGCCCATTTGGTGGGCGCAGGGCTTGGCTCGCAGAACAACTGGGTGTGCAGCGGCATCAGTTTCAGGTGGATCGCCACCGCTTCCTTCGCACGGCCGGCCATGGCCGCCACGCACAGCTCGTGCATCAGTTTTGGCGCGACGTTGGCCGTGACGCTCACGTTGCCGTGGCCGCCCAGCAGCATCAGCGCGACCGCCGTGCCGTCGTCGCCCGAGTAGATCGAGAAGCCGGCCGGCGCACGCTTGATCAGCCACGAGGCCCGGTCGATTTCGCCGCTGGCCTCTTTCACGCCGACGATGCCCGGCACCTGCGCCAGGCGCAGCGTGGTCTCGACCTGCATGTCGGCCACCGTGCGGCTCGGCACGTTGTACAGCACCATCGGGATGTCGACCGCTTCGGCGATGGCCCTGAAGTGGCTGTAGATGCCTTCCTGCGACGGCTTGTTGTAGTAGGGCACGACCGACAAGGTGCAGTCGGCGCCGACCTTCAGCGCGTAGCGCGAGAGCTCGATCGCTTCGGCGGTCGAATTGCCACCCGCCCCGGCCATGATCGGCACACGGCCTTTGGCGTGCTCGACGGCGACGCGGATGATTTCGCAGTGTTCCTCGACCGACACGGTCGGCGACTCGCCGGTGGTGCCGACCACGCCGACGCAGTCGGTGCCCTCGGCCACGTGCCAGTCGATCAGGCGGCGCAGGCCGGGGTAGTCGACGCTGCCGTCTTCCTGCATCGGCGTGACGAGCGCCACGATGCTGCCGTTGATAACTTTCATGCGGGTTCCTCTGAATCCCAAGATTTTACCTGCCCGGGCGGGCCCGGCCGTCACTGGAGCCGGTAGCGGGCCGGTGCCGCATCGCCAGCGCGCTCACGCACGGCGACGAGCCGTTGCACGAAGCGCTCGGGGCCGCTCGCGAAACCTTCTTCGAACGCCACCACCCGCAGACCCTGCGCGGCCCGCAGAAGTTCACCCGGCTGCAGCAGAAACTTCGGGTTCGAGGGTTTGCCGACCGTCTCGTTGCCGGTGCCGAAGGTTTCGTAGATCAGCACACCGCCCTCGGCCACGCTGCCGATGAGCGTCGGCAGCAGCTCGCGCCAGAGGTAGTTCGTGACGATCACCGCATCGAAACACCGGCCGGTCAACGGCCACGGGCCGGACTCGATGTCGGCAAGCACCGTTTGCGCGATGTCGCGCGAGACCGCCAGCGCGGCTTCGTCACGGTCGACGCCGGTCACGCGGCAACCACGCTGCGCGAACCAGCGCAGGTGCCGGCCGGAGCCGCAGGCCACGTCGAGCACCGTGGAATCGGGCGGCACGAGATGCGACCAGCGTTGCACCCAGGCCGACGCTTCGCTGCCGCCGTGGCTCGAACCGTTCATCAGAAACAGCTCCAGAGCTGATCGGCGAGCGTCATCGCGACATCCGGGCGCAGGTAGGCGGCGAACACGAGCATCAGCACCGCGCCCGACGCCAGCCACACGAGCGCGCGACCCAGCTTCATGCCGGTGCCGGCTGGGCCCGCACGATCGCCTGCTCTTTCACCGGCAGGTTCACGAGCGCGGCGAACACGCCGAGCGCCACCGCGATCCACCACACCACGTCGTAGCTGCCGGTCATGTTGTAGAGCCGGCCGCCGAGCCAGGCGCCGAGAAAGCTGCCGACCTGGTGGCTCAGGAACACGAAGCCCCCGAGCATCGACAGGTACTTCACACCGAAGATCTGGGCGATCACCGCGTTCGTTGGCGGGATCGTCGAGAGCCACAGGAAACCCATCACCGACGCGAAGACGTACACGCTCCAGGGCGTGAGCGGCACGCTGATGAAGACCGTGATGGCCACCGCCCGCAGCGCGTAGATCGCCGAGAGGATGTAGCGCTTCGGCAAACGCTCGCCGAGCGTGCCGGCGGCATAGGTGCCGAACACGTTGAACAGGCCGATCAAGGCGAGCGCGGTCGTGGCCACGTTCGGCGTGAGGCCGTGGTCCTTCAGATAACTCGGCATGTGCACGCCGATGAACACGACCTGGAAGCCGCAGACGAAATAACCGGCCATCAGCAACAGGAAACTCGGGTGCGAAAACGCCTCGCGCACCGCGGCTTTCATGCTCTGCTGCGGCCCTTTCGGTGCCACGACCGCGGGCTCCTTCAAGCCGAAGGCCAGCGGCACGATCGCCAGCGCTGCCAGGCCGAGGATGAACAGCGCGTATTGCCAGCCCACGCCGTTGATCAGGCCGTTCTCGACCGGCACCATCAGGAACTGGCCGAACGAGCCGGCGGCCGCCGTGACGCCCATCGCCCAGCTGCGCTTGTTGGCCGCCACGTTGCGACCGATCACGCCGTAGACGACCGCGTAGGTCGTGCCCGATTGCGCCATGCCGAGCAGCAGGCCGGCGCTGCCCATGAAGCCGATGGCCGAGGTCGACAGGCCCATGAAGATCAGGCCGGCCGCGTAGAACAGCGCACCGACGATCAGCACCCTGAACGCGCCGAAGCGGTCGGACAAGGCACCGGCGAACGGCCCGGCGATGCCCCACGAGAGGTTCTGGATCGCGATCGCCAGCGCGAAGGTCTCGCGCGTCCAGCCACGGTCCATGGTCACCGGTTGCAACCACAGGCCGAAGCCGTGGCGAATGCCCATCGAGAGCGTGACGATCAGGGCGCCGCAGATCAGCACCTGTTTCATCGAGAGGGTGGTGGGGGCGGGCGCTGAAGTCATCCGGCGACTGTAGCCAATCCCGCCGCGGGCTGCAGCGAGCGGGCGCGCGCGCGGCCCGGCCGCTACGGCCTGGTGCTGGCCAGGTCGATTGAACGGATCGCGTCAGCGTCGAGCCTCAGCGTGGCCGCGGCCACCAGCCCTTGCAGCTGATTGAGCGAGGTCGCACTCGCGATCGGTGCGGTGATGCTTGGCCGGGCGATCTGCCACGCCAGTGCCACTTGTGCGGTTGTGCTGTCGAGCCGCGTGGCCACGCTGTCGAGTGCCGCGAGCACGCCCAGGCCGTGTGTGTTGAGGTACTTCTTAGCGCCCTCGCCGCGCGGGCTCTTCCCCAGGTCGCTTGCCGAGCGGTACTTGCCGCTGAGAAAGCCGCTGGCCAGCGCGTAGAAATTGATCACCCCCAGGCCGTGTTGCACGCACACCGCTTCGAGTTCGGCCTCGTAGGCCGGGCGCTCGACCAGGTTGTAGAGCGGTTGCAGGCTTTCGTAGCGCGGCAGGCCCTGCGCTGCGCTGACTGAAAGTGCTTCCGACAGGCGGGCGGCCGTGAAGTTGGATGCGCCGATCGCTCGCACCTTGCCGGCCTGGATGAGATCGGCAAACGCACCGGCCGTGTCCGCGAGCGGAGTCTTCGGGTCGTCGTCGTGCGACTGGTACAGATCGATCACGTCGGTCTGCAAACGCTTCAATGAAGCCTCGACCGCGCTGCGGATGTAGGCCGGCGCCAGGCCGACCTTGCCGTCGCCCATGTCCTTGCCGACCTTGGTGGCGAGCACGATCTTGTCGCGCTTGCCGCTCTGCTTCAGCCACTTGCCGACGATCGTTTCCGACTCGCCGCCGGTGTGCGCCGGCACCCAGCGCGAATACACGTCGGCGGTGTCGATGAAATTCATGCCGGCGTCGACCCAGGCGTCGAGCAGCCTGAACGACGTGGCTTCGTCGACCGTCCAGCCGAACACGTTGCCGCCGAAGCAGAGCGGGGAGACTTGCAAGCCGGAGCGGCCGAGCGCGCGACGGTGCATACCACCTCCTTGATGACAGGCCATTTTTGCAGGCTCCTAGAATCCGCGCCCATGGCAACCAAGCAAACCAACTACGGCGAAGCGTCGATTCGCGTCCTGAAGGGCCTGGAGCCCGTGAAACAGCGGCCGGGCATGTACACCCGCACCGACAACCCGCTGCACATCATCCAGGAAGTGATCGACAACGCGGCCGACGAAGCGCTCGCCGGCCACGGCAAGCGCATCGACGTGACGCTGCACGCCGACGGCTCGGTCAGCGTCGAAGACGACGGGCGCGGCATTCCGTTCGGCCTGCACCCGGAAGAGCAGGTGCCGGTGCTCGAGATCGTCTACACGCGGCTGCACGCCGGCGGCAAGTTCGACAAGGGTGCCGGCGGCGCCTACAGCTTCTCGGGCGGCTTGCACGGCGTGGGCGTGAGCGTGACCAACGCACTCTCGAAGCGGCTCGAAGTGAGTGTGTGGCGTGAAGGGCAGGTCGCGTCGATCACCTTTGCCGGCGGCGACGTGATCGAGCCGCTCAAGCTCCGCAAGACCACCAACGCCGACCGCAAATGCGGCACCAGCGCGCGTGCGTGGCCCGACGCGAAATACTTCGAAAGCGGTGAGCTGCCAAAGGCCGAGCTGGTGCACCTGCTGCGCAGCAAGGCGGTGCTGATGCCCGGTGTGACGGTCACGCTCACCGTCGAAAAGACCGGCGAAAAACAAGTCTGGCTCTACAAGGGCGGCCTGCGCGACTACCTGATGCAGGCGCTGGTCAGCGACCCGGTGATCCCGCTGTTCGAAGGCGCGCACTACGCCGACGGTGGCGAGACCGAGAACTTCGCCGAAGGCGAGGGCGCCGCGTGGTGCGTGGCCTTCACCGAAGACGGCAACGTGATGCGCGAGAGTTACGTGAACCTGATTCCGACCGTCGCCGGCGGCACCCACGAGTCGGGCTTGAAAGACGGCCTGTTCGGTGCCGTGAAGGGTTTCATCGACATGCACAGCCTCTTGCCCAAGGGCGTGAAGCTGATGCCCGAAGACGTGTTCTCGCGTGCCAGCTTCGTGCTCAGCGCGAAGGTACTCGACCCGCAGTTCCAGGGCCAGATCAAGGAACGGCTGAACTCGCGCGATGCGCTGCGGCTGGTGTCGACGTATGTGAAGCCTTCGCTCGAGCTGTGGCTGAGCCAGCACGTCGACTTCGGCAAGAAGCTTGCCGAACTCGTGATCCGCCAGGCGCAGACACGCCAGCGCGCTTCGCAGAAGGTCGAGAAGCGCAAGGGCTCGGGCGTGGCCGTGTTGCCGGGCAAGCTGACCGACTGCGAGAGCCGCGACCTGTCGCTGAACGAACTCTTCCTCGTCGAAGGCGACTCGGCCGGCGGCAGCGCCAAGATGGGCCGCAACAAGGAGACGCAGGCGATCCTGCCGCTGCGCGGCAAGGTGCTCAACGCGTGGGAGGTGGAACGCGATCGCCTGTTCGCCAACAACGAGATCCACGACATCGCGGTCGCCATCGGCGTCGACCCGCACAGTGCGACCGACACACCCGACCTGAGCGGCCTGCGCTACGGCAAGATCTGCATCCTGAGCGACGCCGACGTCGACGGCTCGCACATCCAGGTGCTGTTGCTCACGCTGTTCTTCCGCCATTTCCCGAAGTTGATCGAAGCCGGCCACATCTGCATCGCCAAGCCGCCGCTCTTCCGCATCGACGCGCCGGCGCGGGGCAAGAAGCCCGCTGCCAAGATCTACGCGCTCGACGAAGGCGAACTCACCGCCACGCTCGACAAGCTGCGCAAGGAAGGCGCGCGCGAAAACTCGTGGAGCATCAGCCGCTTCAAGGGCCTGGGAGAAATGAACGCCGAGCAGTTGTGGGACACGACATTGAACCCCGACACGCGCCGCTTGTTGCAGGTCGAGTTCGCCGCGCTCGGCTTCACCGAGACTGTCGCGTCGATGACCAAGCTGATGGGCAAGGGCGAAGCGCAGGCGCGGCGCGACCTGATGGAGTTGCATGGCGACGATGTCGAGGTGGACGTCTGAGGTGGCTGCCGTGACGACGCCCTCGGTGCGCCTGCGCCCGACCATGACCTCCGATCTCGACTTCGTCATCTCGGTCGAACAAGACGCTGCCAACCGCCCCTTCATCACGCCCTGGGAGCGCACCCAGCACGAAGGGGCGATCCGCTTCCCCGACTTTCGCCACTTCATCGTCGAGGCCGGTGCCGGTTACCCGTCGGCGGGCTTCGTGATCCTGCAGGGTTGCCGCAACCCGCACCGTTCGGTCGAACTCAAGCGCATCGTGCTCTTGCCCGCCGTGCAGGCGCAGGGTGTCGGCCGCGCCTGCATCCGGCTGCTGGCGCAGATGGCGTTCCGCGATCTCGGCGCGCACCGCTTCTGGCTCGACGTGAAGGCGCTCAACGTGCGGGCGCAGGCCCTGTACCGCGCCGAAGGTTTTGTCGAAGAGGGCCGGCTGCGCGAGAGCGTGCGCACCGACAGCGGCTACGACTCGCTGATCGTGATGGCGATGCTGGAGCACGAACATGCGGCGCTGGTTCAGCATCGGCTCCAGGGTGCGGCATGATCGCGAAAAACAGGAGACAAGAGCATGCACGCCACGATGATGAATGTGCCGCTGTCGCTGAACCATTTGCTGGACCGCGCCGGGCACCTCTTTCCTGAGAACCAGGTCGTCTCGCGGCTGCCCGACAAGACGCTGCGCACCCACAACTACGCGCAGATTCACCGCCGCACCCGCGCGCTCGCGTCGGCACTGCAGCAACTCGGTTTGAAGAAGGGCGACCGCGTCGCCACGCTGAGCTGGAACCACCACGCACACCTGGAGTGTTATTTCGGCATCCCGGCCGCCGGTGGCGTGATGCACACGCTGAACCTGCGCCTGTCGCCCGACGAGATCGGCTGGATCGCCGGCGACGCGCAAGACCGCTTCCTGATCGTCGACGACGTGCTGTTGCCGCTTTACAAGCAGTTCGCACACCTGCACAAATTCGAACGTGTGATCGTGTTCCCGTTCTCCGGTGCGCCGGTTGCGGCCGAGTTCGACAACTACGAGATGCTGCTCGCCGGCGCAACGCCCGACACCTTCGCCTACGCCGCGCACGACGAGAACGACCCCGTCGCCATGTGCTACACCTCGGGCACCACCGGCCGGCCGAAGGGCGTGGTCTATTCGCACCGTTCGACCGTGCTGCACACGTTGGTCGGCTGCCTCGGCGAGAACTGGAGCCTGCGCACCAGCGACGTGCTGCTGCCGGTCACGCCGATGTTCCACGCCAACTGCTGGGGCCTGCCCTATGGCGCCGTGATGATGGGCTCGAAGCTCGTGTTCCCCGGCCCGCACCTGCACCCCGACGACCTGCTCGACCTCATCAAGCTCGAGCCGCCGACGCTGTCGGTCGGTGTGCCGACGATCTGGCTCGGCCTGATCCAGCGCTTCGAGCGCGCGCTCACCGAAGAACCCGGGCGCTGGCAGCTGCCGAGCGGCATGCGCTCGATGGTCGGCGGTGCAGCCGTGCCCGAATCCCTGATCCTCGCTTTCGACCGCCACGGCGTGTGGCTCGTGCAAGGCTGGGGCATGACCGAGACTTCGCCGCTCGCGACCGTGTCGTCGAAGGTCGACAACGCCGGCGAGGCCGAACGTTTCCGCCGCGCCGCGATGGCCGGCATGCCGGTGCCGCTGGTCGACCTGCGCATCCGCGCCGATGATGGCAGCGACGCGCCGCACGACGGCACCAGCATGGGCGAGATCCAGGTGCGTGGCCCCTTCATCACCGGCTCGTACCACGAGGTGCCGGTGGCGCCCGACAAGTTCACCGCCGACGGCTGGCTGCGCACCGGCGATGTGGCGACGATGGATCCGCAAGGCTTCGTCCGCATCACCGACCGCACCAAGGACCTGATCAAGTCGGGCGGTGAGTGGATCAGCTCGGTCGATCTGGAAAACGCGTTGATGGCGCACCCGGCCATCGCCGAGGCGGCGGTGATCGCGATTCCCGACGAGAAGTGGAGCGAGAGGCCGCTCGCCTGCGTCGCGATGAAACCGGGGCAGAATGCGGCCCCGGCCGAACTGGGCGCGCATTTGCTCCAGCACGGCTTCGCGAAGTGGCAGCTGCCCGACCGTTATGAGGTGATCGACGCCGTGCCGCGCACCTCGACCGGCAAGTTCTGGAAACTGAAGCTGCGCGAGCGCTTTCCACGATGAATTGACCCGCGTTCGATGTGCTCGAAAGATATACAATTCTCGACTGTCTATCCAGAATTCCGAAGGAGCCCGAAATGCAAGTTTCCAAATGGGGCAACAGCCTGGCGATTCGGTTGCCCGCCGCCGTGGTCGAAGTGCTCAATCTGAAAGAAGGTGACGACATCGAAATCGGTGTCGCCGACAAGGACAAGTTCGTCGTCACGCGCTCACCGAGCAATCTGGAAGTGTTGGCGCGTCTTCGCAAGTACCGGGGGCTCTTGCCTGCCGACTTCAAGTTCGATCGGCTCGAAGCCTACGGAGACCGTGGGTGACCGGGGGGGCATTTTTCGACTCGAACGTCCCGCTCTACCTGCTGGCCGACGACCCGGCCAAGGCCGGCAAAGCGGAAGCGCTTCTGGCCGACGGTGGCACGATCAGCGTGCAGGTGCTGAATGAGTTCGTTGCGGTCTCGCGGCGAAAGCACATCAAGCCCTGGCCAGCCATCGAAGACGCGCTGCTTGCCTTGCGGCACGTCTGCCAGGTCGAGCCCCTGACGCTGGCCACGCATGAACGCGCTGTCGCACTGGCGAAGCGCTATGGGTTTCCGATCTACGACGCCACCATCGCCGCCAGCGCCCTGGAAGCAGGTTGCATTACCTTGTATTCCGAAGACTTTCAGCACGGGCAAGTGCTCGATGGCATGACGATACGCAATCCCTTTCTTTGACAGTTTGTCGGCGCTCGACCGAATTCGATCACGCCTGCGCCACAACGCTCCTGTTTTCTTGCACTGCACATGACCCCGGAACCTGACCTTTTCACCGCGCCCCCGGGCGGCGGTGGCGACGCCGTCGGCCTCGCGAACTACGCCGAACGTGCCTACCTCGAATACGCGCTCAGCGTCGTCAAGGGCCGCGCCTTGCCCGACGTGTGCGACGGCCAGAAACCGGTGCAGCGGCGCATCCTGTACTCGATGGAACGCATGGGCCTCGCGTTCACGACCGCGAGCGGGCCGAAGGCGGTGAAGAGCGCGCGGGTCGTCGGCGACGTGCTCGGCAAGTTCCACCCGCACAGCGACGCCGCGGCCTACGACGCGATGGTGCGCATGGCGCAAGACTTCTCGCAGCGTTACCCGCTGATCGACGGGCAGGGCAACTTCGGTTCGCGCGACGGCGACGGTGCGGCGGCGATGCGCTACACCGAAGCGCGCCTGGCGCCGATCACGCGCCTGCTGCTCGACGAGATCGACGAAGGCACGGTCGAGTTCGTGCCCAACTACGACGGCTCGACCGAAGAGCCGAAACTGCTGCCGGCGCGTTTGCCTTTCGTGTTGTTGAACGGCGCGAGCGGCATCGCGGTCGGCCTGGCGACCGAAGTGCCGAGCCACAACTTGCGCGAGATCGCGGCGGCGGCGATCGCGCTGATCCGCAACGAGCGCTTGAGCGACGAAGACTTCGCCGACCTGATCCCCGGCCCCGACTACCCCGGCGGCGGCCAGATCATCAGCAGCGTCGAAGAGATCCGCGCCGCGTACACCACTGGCCGCGGCAGCCTGAAGCTGCGCGCGCGCTGGAAGATCGAAGACCTGGCACGCGGCCAGTGGCAGCTCGTGGTCACCGAGCTGCCGCACGGCACCAGCACGCAGAAGGTGCTCGAAGAGATCGAGGAGCTCAGCAACCCGAAGGTCAAGACCGGCAAGAAGACCTTGTCGACCGAGCAGACCCAGCTGCGCGCCACCGTGCTCGGCGTGCTCGACGCGGTGCGCGACGAGTCGAGCAAGGACGCTGCCGTGCGCCTCGTGTTCGAGCCCAAGACCCGCGCCATCGACCAGCAGGAGCTGATCACGATCCTGCTCGCGCACACCAGCCTGGAGACCTCGGCCTCGATCAACCTGACGATGATCGGCGCCGACGGCCGGCCGACGCAGAAGAGCCTGCGCCAGATCCTGGCCGAGTGGGTGCAGTTCCGCATGTCCACGGTGCAGCGGCGCACGCAGCACCGGCTGGCGAAAGTGCTGGACCGCATCCACGTGCTCGAAGGCCGGCAGCTCGTGCTGCTGAACATCGACGAGGTGATCCGCATCATCCGCGCGGCCGACGAGCCGAAGCCGGCATTGATCGAGCGCTTCAAGCTGAGCGACCGGCAGGCCGAAGACATTCTCGAAATCCGCCTGCGGCAACTGGCGCGGCTCGAAGCGATCAAGATCGAACAGGAACTGACCGCGCTGCGTGTCGACCAGGCCAAGCTCGAAGACATCCTGAACAACCCGAGCGCGCTGAAGCGCACGGTCATCAAGGAAATCGAGGCCGACGCGAAGCAGCACGGCGACGACCGCCGCACGCTGATCCAGACCGAGAAGCGCGCCGTGGCCGAGGTGAAGATCGTCGACGAACCAGTCACCGTCGTCGTCAGTTTGAAAGGCTGGGTGCGTGCGCTCAAGGGCCACGAGGTCGACGCCGCCACGCTCGCGTTCAAGGCCGGCGATGCCTTGCACGGCACCTTCCAGTGCCGCAGCGTCGACGTGTTGCTGGTGTTCGGCAGCAACGGCCGGGTGTACTCGGTGGCGGTCAGCATCCTGCCCAGCGGGCGTGGTGACGGCCAGCCGATCACGACGCTGATCGATCTGGAATCGGGCACACAGCCTTCGCACTACCACGCCGGCGCGGTGCAGCAGACCTTGCTGCTCGCCGGCACGGGCGGCTTCGGCCTGCTGGCGACGGTGGGTGATCTCGTCGCGCGGCAGAAGGGCGGCAAGGGCTTCCTGTCACTCGAAGCCGCCGAGAAACCGCTGCCGCCGAGCCCGGTGCACAGCGCCACGCAGGTGGCCTGCCTGTCGATGGCCGGCCGCCTGCTGGTGTTCGGCCTCGACGAGCTGAAGCTGCAGGCCAACGGCGGGCGTGGCCTGACCCTGATCGACCTCGAAGCGAAGGACGCGCTCGTCAGCGTGGCCGCGTTTGCGCAGGCGCTGAAGGTGCAGGGCACGGGCCGCGGCGGCAAGCCCAAGGACGAGCTGTTGAAGGGCGCGGCGCTCGTGCCCTATGCGGGCAAACGCGCGCGCAAGGGCAAGGCGCAAGACCTGATGCAGAAGGCGATGCGCGTGCTCGCAGCGCCGTAGCGCTCAGCCCCGGCGCAACGTCCTGATCAAGGCCAGCGTCAGCGCGCCGTCGATCGCGATGAACAGCGCCAGGCTCCAGAAGTCGTAGGGCACGCCGAGCAGGTTCACGGCCGCGTCGGCGCAGCTCGCACGTGGCGAGAACACGTCGGGCAGCAGGCTGTCGAGTTGCAGCCAGCCGCTCACGATCTTGTCGGCGAGCGTGAGGTTGCACGAGGCCGAGGCCGCGGCCTGGAAGTGCTGCCACAGCGCCGCGGCAATGCCCGAGACGGTCAGCAACAAGGCCAGCGCGGTGGAGACCAGCCGGCCGGTGCGGCTGCGCCACAGCAGCCCGAGGCCGCAGGCCAGTGCGATGGCGAGGAAGATCACGCGCTGCAACACGCACCAGGGGCAGGGCTGCATGTCGAACACATGCTGCGAGATGAGGGCGGCAGCGACGGCAGCGATACAAACCAGCGCGACGCCGGCGAGCAGCGTGGTGGGGCTGATGCCGCGCGGCTGAACGCCGGCCACGCTCAAACCACCTCCACGATCATCTCGATCTCGACACACGCCCCCATCGGGATCTGCGCCACGCCGAAGGCGCTGCGCGCATGCGCACCGCGCTCGCCGAAGATCTCGCCCAGCAGCTCCGAGCAACCGTTGGTCACGAGGTGCTGCTCGGTGAAGTCGGGCGTGCTGTTGACGAGGCTCATCACTTTCACGATGCGCACGACCTGGTTCAGGTCGCCGACGGCTGCGTGCAAGGTACCCAGCAGGTCGATGCAGATCGCGCGGGCGGCGAGTTTGCCGGTGGCGGTGTCGGTGTCGCGTCCGAGCTGGCCGACCCAGGGTTTGCCGTCGCGCTTGGCGATGTGGCCCGAGATGAAGACCAGGTTGCCGCTGCGCACGAAGGGCACGTAGGCGGCCGCGGGAATGGCCAGCGGGGGCAGGCTGATGCCACGTTCGGTGAGCCGGTCGTAGATGGAGCTGGCAGCGTTGGACATGGGTTCGTGGGGGTCGGTTCGGAAGCGCCAAATCCTACACTGCAGCGATGCAGAGAACAGCAAACACCGGCTGGCGTCTGGCCGGTGCGGCGCTGGCGTGGCTGGCCGGCGTGGCGCTGCAGTTGCAGCAGGCCACGCTGTGGAGCGTTGGGTTGTCGATCGTGGCGGTGGCGGTGGGCGCGGCGGGCGTGGGCGCGGCGCTGCGCTGGCGCTCTGCCTTGATCGCCGGACTGGCCGGCGCGGTCTTGCTGGGCTTCGGCGTGTCGGGTTGGCGTGCTTCGCTGCGGCTGGCCGACGAGCTGCCTGCCGCGCTCGAAGGCCGCGACCTGCGCGTCACCGGCACCGTGGCGAGCCTGCCGCAGCGCAGCGCCGCCGGGTTGCGCTTTCGCTTCGAGGTCGACGCGGCGCAGTTGGGTGGCGAGCCGGTGCAACTGCCTTCCTTGCTCGCGCTCGGCTGGTACAGCGGCTGGCACGAAGACGCAGCGCTGACGCAGCCGCAAGCCGAGCTGCGCGCCGGCCAGCGCTGGTCGTTCACGCTGCGCCTGCGCCGGCCGCACGGCAACCTGAACCCGCACGGCTTCGACCATGAACTGCAGTTGTTCGAACAAGGCGTGCGCGCGACCGGCGCGGTGCGCGATGCGCCGGCCCCGGTGCTGATGCACGCCGCCGCTGGCCACCCCGTCGAACGATTGCGCCAGCGGGTGCGCGACGCCATCGAGGCCAGCGTGCCCGACCGCCGCGTCGCCGGCGTGCTGGCCGCACTCGCGGTCGGTGACCAGGGCGCGATCGAGCGCGAAGACTGGGACCTGTACCGCAACACCGGTGTCGCCCACCTGGTGTCGATCAGCGGTTTGCACATCACGATGTTCGCGTGGCTGACGGGCGTGCTGATCGCTGCGTTGTGGCGCCGCAGTGCGCGGCTGGCGCTCTGGCTGCCGGTGCCGCATGCGGCGCGCTGGGGCGGGCTGGTGCTGGCCATCGCTTACGCGCTGTTCTCGGGCTGGGGTGTGCCGGCGCAGCGCACGGTGTTGATGCTCGCCACCGTCACGCTGCTGCAGGCCTTCGGGCTGCGCTGGCCGTGGGTGCTGGTCTTGCTGACCGCCGCGGTGGTGGTGACCGCGCTCGACCCGTGGGCCTTGCTGCAGGCCGGGTTCTGGCTCTCGTTCGCCGCAGTCGGCTTGTTGATGGCCTCGGCCGTGCCTGGCGGCGACCAGCAACCGATCACCGCAGCAACCGGCTGGCGCAGCTGGCCGCGGCGCTTCGTCGCGACCGTGCGCGACGGCCTGCGCACCCAACTGATCGCCACCCTCGGGCTCACGCCCTTGACACTGGTGTTCTTCCAGCAGGTGTCGCTGGTCGGTTTTGCGGCGAACCTGGTCGCGATTCCGCTGGTCACGCTGGTGATCACGCCACTGGCCTTGCTGGGGGTCGTGCTGGTGCCGCTGTGGTCGGTCGGCGCCTGGGTCGTGCAGCAGCTCAATGGCTGGCTCGGTCTGCTCGGTGGCTGGCCCGGCGCCGTGTGGTCGGTGCCGGTCGCGCCATGGTGGGCGCAGGCAGCCGGGCTGCTGGCCGCCACCCTGGCGGTCTTGCCCTTGCCCTGGCGCGTGCGATTGATGGCCTTGCCGCTCGCGCTGCCGCTGCTGATGCCGCCGCGCGACTTGCCGGAGCCGGGCCAGTTCGAGCTGCTGGCGCTCGACGTGGGGCAGGGCACCGCAGTGCTGGTGCGCACCCACGCCCACCTGCTGCTGTTCGACGCCGGCCCGCAGTACTCGCGCGAGAGCGATGCCGGGCAGCGGGTGCTGCTGCCCTTGCTGCGGGCACGCGGCGAAAGCCGCATCGACACCCTGGTGCTGAGCCACCGCGACCTCGACCACGTCGGCGGTGCCGCCGCGTTGCTGAAGGCGATGCCGGTCGGCGACGTGCTCAGTTCGCTCGAAACCGGCCACCCGCTGCTGGCCGCGGCGAAGCACGAAACCCGCTGCAGCGCCGGCCAGTCGTGGGTCTGGGACGGCGTGCGCTTCGACGTGCTGCGCCCGACCCTGGCCGACTACGGCGGCAGCCTCAAGTCGAACGCCATGTCGTGCGTGCTGCGTGTGGCCTCAGCCGGCGCAGGCGGCCGCAGCGTCTTGCTGACCGGCGACATCGAGCGTGACCAGGAAGCCGCGCTCGTCGCCGGCCAGCCCGAAGCATTGCGCAGCGACGTGCTGATCGTGCCGCACCACGGCAGCCGCACCTCGTCGACCGGCGCGTTCCTCGACGCCGTTGGGCCCGCCACGGCCGTGTTCCAGGCCGGCTACCGCAACCGCTTCGGCCACCCGGCAACCGACGTGCTGCAGCGCTACCGCGAGCGTGGCATCGTGCTCCGCGCGAGCCCTGCCTGCGGTGCGTGGCGTTGGCAAGCCGGGGGTTCTGCCGAGGGTGTATGCCAGCGTGACGCGGCGCGGCGCTACTGGCACCATCGCCCGGCGTGGTAACTTGCTTCTGCTCCTGAATCGGCGCCGGTCGTGGCCTGGAATTTGCTAACCTGCACCCGAGGAGACGTGCCCATGAGACCCAGTTTCGACGAAATGCATGCCAGCGCCGGCTCCGTGCGCGAGCACTATCGCGGCTACGAGCGCTGGCTGGCCGAACAGCCGAGCGACGTGATGCTGTCGCGCCGCGAAGAGGCCGAGATGATCTTCCGCCGCGTCGGCATCACTTTCGCGGTCTACGGCGCGAAAGACGAAGACGGCCACGGCAACGAGCGCCTGATCCCGTTCGACCTGATCCCGCGTGTGATCCCGGCCCACGAGTGGCTGGAAATGGAAAAGGGCCTGGCTCAGCGCGTGGCTGCACTGAACCGCTTCATCCACGACGTCTACCACGACCAGGAGATCATCAAGGCCGGCTTTGTTCCCGCCGAGCAGATCCTGAACAACGCGCAGTTCCGCCGCGAGATGATGGGCGTGGACGTGCCGGGCGGCATCTACTCGCACATCTCGGGCATCGACATCGTGCGCGCCGCCAACCCCGACGGCAGCGGCAGCTACTACGTGCTCGAAGACAACCTGCGTGTGCCCAGCGGCGTGAGCTACATGCTCGAAGACCGCAAGATGATGATGCGGCTCTTTCCCGAGCTGTTCAGCCGGCACCGCGTGGCGCCGGTCGCCCACTACCCCGACCTGCTGCTCGAAACGCTGCGTTCGGTGGCGCCCGCGTCGGTCAACGAACCCACGGTCGTGGTGCTCACACCCGGCATGCACAACAGCGCCTACTTCGAGCACGCGTTCCTGGCGCAGCAGATGGGCATCGAGCTGGTCGAAGGGCAAGACCTGTTCGTCAAGGACAACTTCGTCTACATGCGGACCACGCAGGGTGCGAAGCGGGTCGACGTGATCTACCGCCGCGTCGACGACGACTTTCTCGACCCCGAGGTCTTCCGCAAGGACTCGACGCTCGGTTGCGCGGGCTTGCTGAAGGCCTATCGTGCCGGCAATGTGACGCTCTCCAACGCCATCGGCACCGGTGTGGCCGACGACAAGTCGATCTACCCGTATGTGCCGAAGATGATCGAGTTCTATCTCGGCGAAAGGCCGATCCTGCACAACGTGCCGACCTACCTGTGCCGCGAGAAAGACGACCTCGGCTACGTGCTCGACCACCTCGGCGAACTGGTCGTGAAGGAAGTGCACGGCGCGGGGGGCTACGGCATGCTGGTCGGCCCGGCTTCCACCCAGGCCGAGATCGAAGACTTCCGCAAGGCGCTGCTCGCCAACCCCACGGGTTACATCGCGCAGCCCACGCTGAGCCTGTCGACCTGCCCGACGTATGTGGAAAGTGGCATCGCGCCGCGCCACATCGACCTGCGGCCCTTCGTGCTG
>Ga0073925_1000071_pt1 | contig 27442 bp, 24 predicted proteins | sample GWRWT4_21May14_FD_70952 | JGI IMG/M metagenome (GOLD analysis project Ga0073925, IMG submission 70952) | Sand microcosm microbial communities from a hyporheic zone in Columbia River, Washington, USA - GW-RW T4_21-May-14 | ecosystem: Engineered > Artificial ecosystem > Sand microcosm >...
CGTTCAGAACGTTTCCTGAGAATGGCGCAAATCCAGACACAGGCACGTCATTAATGCCAGCCCTTGGCGCTGATGATGCCGCACTTGCTGCGCCGGTGTCAGTGCCGGATCCAATTCAGAGCGAGAGGCGGGTGGTAGGGAAAAATGAAGGCGTATCAAGAAAGACTCCAGCACCCGCAAGCGCAGGGAGTGCCGGTGCCGTGGGCAAGGGTGGCGCTGGCAAAAATGGCACGTATCTGTACTTTTCCCCAAGTCTGACGGCTAATGCGGATGGTGTGCAGCAATCCAATGACTCGCAAATCGAAATGCCGGCGCAACAAATGATCACGTTTGGTATTCCGATTGGTGCACAAATCAAGGTGTCGATGGACAAGAGTGCGACCAACATTCAGCCCGGTTATGTCATGTTCGTGGTGGACGAAACGATCAAGGGGCAAATTCGTGATCTGGCGCGTGGCACCAAGCTTTTTGCCACAATGCGGACGGGGCTTGGTTCTGAGCGCCTGTTTTTAACGGCGGTAAAAGGACTGGTATTGGGCGAGCTGACAGAATTTGATATGGCCGGTGAGGTGTATTCCAGTGATGGCAAGCCCGGTCTGCCAGCAATTGTGCTCAATGACGGAAAAACATTGGCTCGTGCAACCACAACGGTGGCGGGCAATTTGGCCAAGGGCTTGATCGGTGCGGTGGGTAGCGGTGACTTTATGACTGCGGCTGGGCAGGCCGGAGCAGAAGCGGTGACTGATGAAAAAACGCAGGACAGGGAAACCAAAACTGGCCAGCCGCTGTACATTGTGCAAGCATCACCCCAAAAAGCACTGTTGCGAGTTGAAAAAACGTTTTAATCCTTGCAAACATTCGTATTAGTACATATATTAGTACATAAGTTACCGAGTTGGGTGTCGGGTTGGTTAGAATACGCCAGCACCCAATCCGTAATGAGGTTTTCACTTTGTCCAACAAACTAACCAAGCGGCAGTTCAACGAAGTAGTGCGGCACCTTGATCTAAGCGAAGATCAGTTAAGGAGGGCCTGGCGGGTACTGGTTGATGGTGAGGCAGCAAAGGCAGTGGCGGCTGACGAGGGCGCAACAGAGCAAACCGTGCGGGCGGACTGCCGGCGTGTTGTCGGCAATATGCGCAAACCACCGATGCGCCTCACGCGTCCATTGTTCGACCTGGCCGCCGGCAGACTGTCTCGCGTGAGTGAGCGGAATGTGCAGCTGGCGCGCAGGGTGGTGGTTGATGGTGAGCCACTGGCGGCGGTGGCGAGTGACGCCGGAATCAAACCGCCAACGCTGAGCGCGGTGATTGCTCGCATCAAGGAGAAGGTCATTCCCCCGGGCTGGCGCATGGTGTCGGTTTTGTTGCCTGACAAACTGGCGGACGACGTTGAAGCATTGGCAGAGAAAGAGCATTTGAAATTGGCGCAAGAGAAGGAGAAGTAAATGAAAAAAACAGCACTCGCATTAGCGTTTCTCGCTTTCAGTGGTGGGGTTGTTGCCAAGGATCTGGACTATGCCATTGGCGCATCGGTCAACTATGCAAATATTAAATACGAAGACAAGGATGGCATTACAGCAAGCGAAACGTTTGTTTTACCCATTCGTTTGTTTGGTGAGCTTGAGCTGGATCGAACCAATAAACTTCAATCAGGCTGGCGCATGGTGGATTTCAGCCTGGACGCCACGACGAGTGGTGATATGGGCGCAACTTTCGAGGGCAATCAGTTTGATGCCAGTTGGCTGCATCAGTTGCGGTTGGGAAGGAATTTCAAGCCCTGGATTGGCGCGGGGGTTAGAATCAGCATGGTCGATGTAAGCGGTAAGCATGAGATAGATACAGAGGGTTTTTTGGTGCAGCGCTTTGAGCCGGTTTCGGATACTGTGCTGTCTGGCCTTGTGCAAGCCTACTACGAATTTCCGATTGGTCGGAGCGGGTGGTTTATTGATGCCAGTGCAACGTATGAAGCGCCAGTATCAGGCGATGGTTTGGCTGGGTTTGGTGCGGGTGTAGGCATTAAACTTGAACTCTAAAAAACGGCAAGGGACTTTAACAATGAAGATGGTAATGAAGAATATTGTGAAGGGTATTTTACTTATAGGCGCGCTGAGCCTGGCGGGGTGTGGTGGCGGCGATGGTGGAAGCATTACAGACAGCGACGAAAACCTGCCTGCTGCTCGTCCGGTTAGTTCTCTTGCGGGTTATGGTTTTGACGGCCTCATTATTGATGGCGATGTTAATGTTTATGACTTTACGGGTGGAAACAAGGGCGCGCTATTGGCCTCGGGAAAAACGGATGGCCAGGGTTTTTATGAAGTAAGCCTGAGCACATCAAACAAAGCGGTACTCATTGTGGTTGATGGCGGTTTTTACGCGGAAGAGGCTAGTGGTGTTCAAGTGCAGCTTGATCAATCGAAGGGTCACAAAATGATGGCCGTCGAATACTACGAAAGCGGCCAGGCAATTGACGTTTCCGCTACGTTTTTCACCAATATCGCCACCGGATACTTTCAATACCTGGTCAAGAATCAGGGTTTTAGTGAGGATGTGGCGGTTGAGCGTGCTTACGCGGCGGTGGATGCCTGGGCGGGTTTTGATACCCGTCGTACCCAGCCGGTTGACGTGAGCGATTTTGCCAACGCAACACCTTATATGACGGATGCTCACCGCTATGGTTTTGTTGCCGCAGGCGTATCCACGATCAGTCTGGAAGTAGGCAAGGAGGCAGGCGGCACGGGTGTGCACGACTTCTACACATCCATTGCATTTAACCAACTGGCCTATGAGGACGTTGCTTACGACGGGCTGCTCGATGGCATTGGATCTACGGGTAGGCTGGCCTTTGGTAAGCGCTCACTCAATAGCAATAGCTACCGCGACCAGCTGGCGCTGAGTATGTTGCGATTTGCTAAAAGTAATCAGTGGGATGATATGGATTTTAGAAATGCGACGGGCATGAGCTTTGACGACCTGTTGCCGTTTGCATCGCAGATAAACCATGACGCGGGTGATCTGTTCGGCGGTGTGGTTGCGCCTGACATCACAACCAGTCAGCCCGTTATCACCCAATTTGTTCCGGCCAACGGCACCATCATGAGAGGCACTTGGCCAGTGTCTGTGCTGGTGACAGATTTTACGGGTATTGAGTCCATAAAATTTTATGTGGACGACAGATACGTGTCAGCAGCGAGCCCTAAAAACGGCACGTCCTTCGTTGTCACCACAAACTTCGCCAACGGCAACCATGTACTGCGGGTGGAAGTGACAAACTTCATGGGTAAAATGGTTTCACTTACGCGGAATGTTATTTTCAATAACGGGCAATTGACGTTTTCGGTGCCCGCTGCGCGGACTGGCCTGGAGATAGGAACAGCATCTTGCGTGCCGACATTTGTTGTTTCCGACAGCACCGGAACGGGCGTTAGCTACATCAAGTACAATGGGAATCTCGTTACATCTAACGACCCACTGGTCGGAGTCTATGGTTTAACCGGCGTTAAAACGTTCACATTATCTGGTTATCCCAGCAATTCATGTGGAACTATCACTGCTGCGGATGGCATGGGGAAAAACTACAGTCTTGGACTGACAACCTTGAAAGATCAGCGAACATGCGGAATTTGGAGTGGTGGGCAGTGCGTTGCATATAATTCTCGGTGCAGCTGGTCAATTTCCGCATCGTGCTAATTCGGAAGCTCGCATCGCTAAGGAAAAAAGGCCCCTGATCGGGGTCTTTTTTATGGACGTCAGAATTGTACGCCGTAGCGTAGATGATTCGTCTCGCCAGCGATAACTGGTGCTTCGGTTTTCTTTTCATTGTTTTCATTGACATATAAGGGGCTGAACGTTTGACACCTCACAACTAAAGGTTATGCGTAATGAAAAGACGTCGCTGATTATCACCACGAATCTGTCGTTTGGCGAGTGGGTGCAAGTCTTTGGGGATGCCAAGATGACCACGGCCTTACTGGATCGAGTGACCCACCATTGCGACATCCTGGAAACGGGCAACGACTCATACCGCTTTAAGCAGCGAAAAAATCGCGCCCATCAGGCCGATAAAGTGGAAAGTATTGGACGCTGACAGGTGGAAAGTATTGGGCGCTGATTGACAGCTCATGGCGTTTCCATGCGAAATATTTACTACAAAAGTCGGCGCTGGCGAGACGGCGCGGTCGGCTTCAACCCGTGACAAAACGTCACGCCTTCATTCCCAATCCGATTTCTTGAACCCCGACGTCTTGGCGTTCTCCGTGACGGTGTTCCTAGTTTGATCTGATGCGCCCGCAGAGAATCCCGGCTCAACTTTCAATCTCCCCAGAGGTCAGCCCAAACACCGTCGCCGTCAGCCAGCCTCTAAACGAATCGTTGTCCTGAAACTGTTTGAAGAGCTGCGCGTCGTCCTTGAACATTGCCGTGATCACCCGCTTGAGCGCTTTGTCGTGCTCGATCCGGGCCGTGCTCGGCGTGTTCTTCATCGCATTTTGATACGCCGGATCAGCGGCGACCTTGGGCGGGATGATTTCGGTAATCCGCTTCTCCACCGCCTTGGAATCCAGAAACAGCCCGCCGAACTGGTCGTTGAACTGCTTCACGATGTTCGAAAGCCTGTCTAATTCCGGCTCCGGTTTGCGCCCACCGCCGCCAGTCGGCGCGGGTTCGATCTCCGCGTCCGCATCGGGCAGCGCGATGGCGATCATCGCCTTCTTCTCGGCGCGGTAACTGTCCATGTCGATTGCATCCAGAATGCCTTTGGCCAGGTCTTCTTCCACCGGCGCAGGCAGTTTGCTGATGAGGAAGTTCAGGAAGATCGACAGCTTCTCCCATTCCTGTACGCCATAAGGCAGGATCGTCGCAAGAAAATCATAGGTGCGGGTGAAGGTCTTCGCCTTGCCCTTGAAATCCACCTGCTGGTCTTCGTCGAGGTCGTTTACATAGACGGCCACGCAGGCGTCGAGGATAGCGTCGAGCGTCTCGCGCACCGCGCCGTCGAGAAACAGCGTTACCAGCGCGTCGACCTGTTCTGGCGCATAGACCTGATGCTGATCCAGTTCGCCCTTGAGCGTGTGCAGCTTGTTTGGATCGGTCTCGCTGCTGAGAATCGTGGTGCGGTAATAGTCGGCAAACGACTTCTCAATCGTCTCGGTGTCGTTCTGAAAATCGAGCACGAACACATCACTCTTTTTCGGGTGCGCCCGGTTCAGGCGCGACAGCGTCTGAACGGCTTTGATGCCGCTGAGCGCCTTGTCCACATACATCGTGTGCAACAACGGCTCGTCGTAGCCAGTCTGGAACTTGTCGGCGCAAATCAAAAAACGATAGGGGTCTTCCTGAATCCGGTCGGCGATGTCGTTGCTCGGAAAGCCATTCAGCTTCGCCTCGCTGACTTTCTCGCCGTTGTATTCCGGCTCGCCGGAGAAGGCGACGATTGCCTGATACGGGCTTTTCAGTTCGGTGAGGTAAGAGCGAAAGGCGAAGAAATACTGGATCGCCCGCTGGATGCTGCCGGTCACCACCATCGCCCGCGCCTGTCCGCCGATCTTGTGCTGGCCGATCACCTGTTCGAGAAAGTGGTCCACCATGATCTCGGCCTTGTCGCGAATCGCTTTGCTGTGGCTCTCCACATATACGCGCAGCTTCTTGCGTGCCTTCTTGATGTCGTATTCGGGATCGCCCGCCACCGTCTTGGCCAACCGGTAATAGCTCGCCACCGGCGTGTAATGCTTGAGCACATCGAGGATGAAACCCTCCTGAATCGCCTGCTTCATCGTGTAGCCGTGGAAGGGCCGGTGCTTCACTTCGCCGCCCGCCTCATAAGGCACGCCGAAAATCTCCAGCGTTTTGCTCTTGGGCGTGGCGGTGAAGGCAAAGTAACTGGCGTTGGGCAGCAGCTTGCGCGTTTCAATGATGCGGTTGATCTTGTCCTCGGTGGTTTCATCCTCCTGCTCCGCGCCACCTTCCGACAAGGCCATGCTCATCGCCGCCGTGGCCCGCCCGCCCTGGCTGGAGTGCGCCTCGTCGATGATGATGGCGAACCTGCCGCCGCGATGCGCCTCGCCGATGCTGTCGAGCACAAAGGGAAAGGTCTGCACGGTAGAGATGATGATCTTCTTGCCGTCCTTGAGGAACTTCGCGAGTTGCTCGGTCTTCGAGTTGCCCGCGCCTTCCTTCACCGCCCCGATGATGCTGCCCACCTGGGCAAAACCCTTGATCGTCTCGCGGATTTGCTGGTCGAGCAGGCGGCGGTCGGTGATGACGATGATCGAGTCAAACACCTCCGCCCCGTCTTTGCGTAGGCCGATCAACTGATGCGCTAGCCAGGCGATGGAGTTCGACTTGCCGCTGCCCGCCGAGTGCTGGATCAGGTAACGCTTGCCCGCTCCGTGAGCGAGCACATCGGCGAGGATCTGTCGCACTACTTCGAGCTGATGGTAGCGGGGAAAAATCTGCACCTGCTTCTTCTTGCCCGTCTTGGGGTTCACTTCCTCAACGATCTGGGCGTAGTTCTCCAGAATCTCCGTCAACCGCGCCGGGGTGAGGATGCGCTTCCACAGGTAATCGGTTTTCAGGCCATCGGGGTTGGGCGGGTTGCCCGCGCCGTCGTTCCAGCCCTGATTGAAGGGCAGAAACCACGAATCCTTGGCCATGCCCTTGGTGCCCTTGAGGGCGGTGCACATGCGCACCTCGCTATCGTCCACCGCGAAGTGCACCACGCAGCGGCCAAAGGCAAACAACGTCTCGCGCGGATCGCGGTCGCGTTTGTATTGCTCCACCGCGTCGTCCACCGTCTGCTTGGTCAGGCTGTTTTTCAGCTCGAAGGTGATCAGCGGCAGACCGTTGATGAAGGCGCACAAATCCAGCGCCCGCTTGGTTTGTTCGCGGCTGTAATAAAGCTGGCGGGTGATGCTGAAGCGGTTGGTGGCATGGCGCGCCACCGCCTTGGCGTTGTCCGCCGAGGGCGTGCCGTAGAACAAATCAAAACTCAGCGCCCCGTGCTTGATGCCATTGCGCAGCACATCAATCACCCCGCGCCGGGTGATCTCGCCTTGCAGACGGGCAAGAAACTTCTGCCGCGCTATGCCTTTTGTGTCGCGGTAATCTCCGATGCCGAGCTTGGCGTATTCCTCGGGCTGAGTCGTGTGCAGAAAGGTGAAGAGCTGCGCGGTATCGACGGCAAACTCGCGATCATAAGTGGCCGACGTTCCGGCAATCCAGCCCGTGCCACCGCTGGCGGGTGCCGCCTCGGCCACACCCAACGGCGCGCCGCTGGGCAGACCGTCGACGCCGGTCATGTGGCGCATGATCAGGGATTCGAGACCTTTTTCGCTGGTGTCGGTTTTCATGCTTCGGCGTCCTCGGTTTCGGTGTCGTCCAGTGCCTCGTCGGTGAGGGGTTCGGCGACGGAGTCGGTAGGCAGGTCAGGTAGTTTGGCGGCGGCTTCGCGCACGTCCAGCTTGCCCGTCACGAGGTCGGCGGTCAGGCGCGTCCGGTATTCCTGCATCAGCGCGATTTCTCGCTCGGTGCGGGCGATGGCGTCCGACATTGGTTTCGTTGCCTCTTTCACGAAATCCAATATCTGCTGTTGTTCGTTCCGGGGCGGAACTGGGGTTACGAAATTGCCGAGGTCCGCCATCGAAAGATTGGGCTGTGCTGACTGGACGGCATTCAGCCAGATGAGCTCTTTGATTCGTGGAGACTGAAGCCAAAGCTCCAAGAAGCTGGGAACGACGCGGCTGTTCGGGCGGATAAATGCAACGGCTTGGTTCGTGTTTGCGGGAAGCACTTCACCAGACACCACCGCCGTCTTTCCAAGTGTAGCGCCAGCTATGACGAACAAGATGTCGTTCTCAGCGAGTTGAGAGCGGCGAATCACGCGATTGGTTTCTTCATCAATGAAACAGAGAGGTTTGTCCGTGATACGCCCCGCGCTGATGTTCTCTGCCTTTAGAAAGCGCACAGGACCAGATTCAAGAATCGCTCGCCCCTCAGTTGAGGGAGTGGTCCCTTTTGAAATCTTGCGAGCGCACTGCTTCACTCGTGGCACCTCCCAATGCTGCGGGATGTCGCCGAGCCAGGGGATGCCGGAGGGCTTGAGGGGGACGACGGAGTGGAGGCCGCGGGTGACGGCGCGGTGGATGATGGCCTGCTTCTGCTCGTTCAGCAGCCCAATCAGCTTGCGCTTGGCGCGGATGAAGCCGTCGATCTTCCGATTCGCGTGGTCCAGAAACCGCACGATGGCCGCTTGTTCGTCGGCAGGCGGCAGAGGGGTCTTGGTGCCAAGAAATCGCGGTGGCGGGATTGTATGGCGCAGACCAGAGTAGAGCGGACTGAGAAGTTTCTGATCATCCATCGCGAGATAGAAGCGCTCAAGGTAGCGAACACCTTCCATCGGTAGCTTTCGTGATTCGAATACGGTGTAGGCGCCCGTGATCATTCCGTCGTGCATCGACAATCCAACCGTGCGCGGCGTTTCAGGAACATCGAACAGGCAAAAGACAAAATCGCCTTTGCGCACCTCTTGGCTTGTTCCCATGTCTGACGAGAATTTGCCTTTGCCTGTCGAGATGTCTCTCACGATCACGCCACCCTTGGTGAGCGAGAGGAGTTGATAGTTCTTGTGATTTTCACCGACGAGAACCTTCCGCTTCCTCAGCACCGCCCGGTTCGGAATGAGGCTCCAATGAGCCGGAACTCGTGAAGCCCAAGGCAGCCCCGACTCCTTGTATTCCGCATACGGCTTGAGTCCCTCGATCATGGCGTGACTCCTTTCAGCAGATCGGCGGGATTCCAGATGCGCTCGGCGATCTGGCGGTAGAGCTGGCTGCGGGTTTCGAGGTCGGCTTTGTTGAACATGGGCATGGCCGCAAACGGCAGGCCGCTTTGCTCCTTGAAGCGTAGAAAACCGGGGTTGTGGTCGTAGCACTGAGCATGCAGCGAGCGGGCGAGCAGGTTTTGGGTGTTGTAGTGCGGCAGCTTGTCTTCGTAAGTCAGATCGCCGTAGCTGGCGTTGAAACTCTTGGGCAAGAGCAGCAGGCCGCCAATGCGGTTGCGGTGCTCGGCAAAGTCGGCGGGATGGCTGAACTCGGCGGTGTGGCGTTCGGCATGGTCGGCCCAGATGTGCTCCACCTCGTAGCGGGTTTTGCCTTCGCTCACATAGTCGAGATAGCGCGAGGGCTGGCCGGACTGTGTTTCCACATAATCGGTCAGGCGGGCGAGGATGCGGTGCAGCGGGTAGCGGTTCTGCTGGTGCATGCGCAGGCGGTCGTTGCTGGTGAAGGTCTCGCCTTCTTTGCTCAGAAACTCATGCAGCTTGTGCGCGAGGGCATCGGGCGCGAGGCCACGGATGTCGCGCATGACCACGAACATGGCGTATTGCATGGTCGAGTAGGCGATGGTGCGGAAGTTCCACAGCCGCCAGGTGAGCAGGATGTCGAGATACTGCGCCACGAGGCCGATCTTGCGCGTAACCGCTGGCTCGCTGTCGTCGGGTCGCAAGGGTGCGAGCAGCAACATGTATTGCAGGGTGAAGCCGTGCTGGGCGTTGTAGAGCACATGCTCCAGACCGGGCAGCGGCTTTTGCGCGGCCTCAATGAGTCGCAAGTATTGCCGGCTGTAAAAGTCGAAGTCGCGATCAATAAAACGGTAAAAGTCGTCGCTTTGCTTGAGCCCAACGGTGTCGGCGGCGTCGCGCAGCCAGCGGTGAAACTCGGTGCCGATGCGGTCGAAGTCTTCGGGCTTCGCGCCTTTCTTGCGTTCGCGAATTTTGGTGGCGTGCTGGCTGCGCAGCCACGCCTTGAAGCAATCGGATTCCACTTCCTTGCCCGCGTCGTTGAGTTCGCGGATGCGGTCGCGCCAGCGGGTGTTGGCGGTGGTGCGTTTGGCTTCGTCGATATTGGCGAGCAGGTAGCCCTTGAGCATGTCCGTGGGGCTGAGTGAAAGCCCACGGTCGTTCATCGTCTCAAAGATGGTGTAGGCGTCGTCGTCGGAATAGGCGGTGATTTCGACGAGGTGGACGTTCTCCAGCAGCCAGTCGATGAAGTAAGGCAAGGCCTCTGCGCGGAGTTCTTCGGGGAAGCAGGTCTCCAGATCGTGATAGCGCTGCACGAGATTCTGCACCGATTCGGGCCGGTCGGTGGCGTTGAAGGTCTCGCCGCCGTCGGTGTAGAGCGCCTCCATGGCAGGCGTGCGCTCATCGACATGCAGATTGAAGGATTTCTGGTCGAACTTTTCGGAAAAGATCAGCTCATCCACATTGACCTGCTTCGCGTGATCCTTTTGCAGATTGCGCAGCAGCACGAGCAGCAGTGTGAGGCTGGTGAGGCGCTGCTGGCCGTCCACGATGTAGCCGACACTGTCTTTCTTGCTGATGATGATGGAGCCGAGAAAGTAGTGCGGGTAATCGGCGACTTTGCTGCGCGGGTGCTCGGGCTGGTATTCCTCCAGAAACTTGTCGCTGAGGTCGTCCACCAGTTCGCGGATCTGCTTCTCGTGCCATTTGTACTCGCGCTGGTAGTAGTCAATCGAGTATTTCACGCCCTTGAGCAGCTCGCGGACGGTTTTGGCTTTGCCGAGGATTTCTCTCATGGATTACCGGCTCCCGTGATTTCGTGGAGCAAGCCCTCGGTTTCCTGTTCCAGCGCTAAGATGTCGGCGCTGATCTCGGCAAGGGTGCGAAGCTGGGGCGGTTGATAGAAGTGGCGGGTGAAGCTGACTTCGTAGCCGATTTTGGTGTCGGCCTCGACGAGCCAAGCGTCGGGCGTGTAGGGCAGGACTTCACGGCGAATGAAGGCTTCGATGCCGCCCTCTTCCAGCAACGGGATTTGCTCGTAGTCGCGCAGTTCGCTGTCGGGCTCGTATTCAACGACGCAAGTTTTACCGTCGATATTCGCCTCGAACAAGCCATGCAAGGGGGCGGGCTTGACCTTACCGGGCTTGTGAATTTTCTTGATGACAGCGGGCGCATCTTCTACGCGCCAACTGACGGCGTTGATGATGAGCTTCAGGTCGGCGGCGCTGAGCTTGATCCCGAGCTTTTTTAGAGCGACATCCACGCGTTCGAGGAAGATATTGTGGTCTTCGAACAAGGTGTCACTGAGGTCTTCGCGCAGCTGGGTGGCGATTTCGATAAGCAGAGCGTCGCGCTTCCAGGTGGCGTCGCTAAGAAGCTTCTTTTTCTTCTTGTCGGAAATGGTCTTTCTCGGTGAATCAGCCTCGCCTTCTTCGTCATCTTCGTCGCTGTCGGCTTTGCCCCAGTCGTTGACGAGCTTCTCCAACTGGTCGCGGACGCTGGCGGGATCTTCAAAGAGCGCGTCGCCAAGTTGCTCGTAAAGCGCGGCGCGAATTTCTTCGTCGCCGGAGGCATAGCGCAGGGGTTCGATGCGCTGACGGGTGAGCTGGCTATGCAGCCGCAGGGGGCGCTCGACCTTGACTTTCCAATACCCGAAGGCGGCATTGGGGAAGATTTTTGACTGCGGCGTTTCCTTGAAAGCGAGGAAGGCGTCGCAGATGCGCTGGATGTCATCGGCGGCGAGTTCGCAGTTCTTCTTGCCCATGTTCTTGCGCAGCGGCTTGAACCATTGGGTAGCGTCGATGAGCTGGACTTGGCCTTTACGGTGCGCGGGCTTGCGGTTGGTCAGCACCCAAATGTAGGTGGCAATGCCGGTGTTGTAGAACAGGTTCAGTGGCAGGGCGACGATGGCTTCGAGCCAGTCGCTTTCGATGATCCAGCGGCGGATGTTGCTTTCGCCCTGCCCGGCGTCACCCGTGAACAGCGACGAGCCGTTATGGACCTCGGCGATGCGACTGCCAAGCGGCGTGTCGTGCTTCATCTTGCTGAGCATGTTGGCCAGAAAGAGCATCTGGCCGTCGCTGGAACGGGTCACGAGTGAATATTCGGAATCGCCGGCGTGCTGGATGACGAAGCGCGGGTCTTTGAGGTCTTTCTTGCCACCCATGCGCTCCAGATCGCTCTTCCAGCTTTTGCCGTAAGGCGGATTGGCGAGCATGAAGTCGAACTCGTGGGAGCGAAAAGCGTCGTTGGCCAGCGTGCTGTGTTCCGGGCCGCCGACGATATTGTCGGCCGCGTCGCCATCGCCTTTGAGCAGAAGGTCGGCCTTGCAGATGGCGTAGGTCTCGGCGTTGATTTCTTGGCCGTAAAGGTGGGTGACGACCTGTTTGCCGTGCGCCTTGGCAATCTGCTGGAGCGTTTCCTCGGCCACGGTCAACATGCCGCCGGTGCCGCAGGCGCAGTCATAGAGCAGATAGGTGCCGGATTCAATTTTGTCGGCCACGGGCAAGAACATGAGGCTTGCCATGAGCTTGACGGCATCGCGCGGGGTCCAGTGTTGCCCAGCCTCCTCGTTGTTGTCCTCATTGAATTTCCGGACCAGCTCTTCGAACATTGTTCCCATCGAGTGGTTATCGAGGCCGGGTAGTCCGCCGACGGCAAACGGGCTGATGTTGATGTCCTTGTCGAGAAACTTCTCGATGAGCATGCCGAGCGCGTCGGCTTTGGAGAGGCGCTGGATCTGATTGCGAAACTCGAAGTTGGTCAGGATGTCCTGCACATTGGGCGAGTAGCCATCAAGGTAAGCTTCGAAGTCATCTTTGAGTTTCTGCTGGGTAGAGCGGGCCTTCAGATCGCGCAGCAGAAAGGGTGAGGTGTTGTAGAACGCCTGACCGGATGCGGAGCGCAGCGCGTCGTCTTGATTGGTTATCAGTTCCTTGTCGAGCGCGGCCTTCATATCGAGCACCGCCTGCTTGGTCGGCTCCAGCACGGCGTCGAGACGGCGCAGCACGGTCATGGGCAGAATAACGTCGCGGTATTTGCCGCGCACATAAACATCGCGTAGTACATCGTCGGCGATGTTCCAGATGAAATTGGTCAGCCAGTTGAGCTGTGCTTGGTCCATGGGGGATTTTCCTGTTTGTTTGAATTAGCGCTTGCGTGGCGTTGCTTTGCGCGCAGCCTTCACGGGCAGCACTTGATGTTCAGCAATCTCAACCCCCACCCGCCCGCAATAGTCGCGGATCATCACCGCAACCATGTTGGCGATGGAGCGGGGGTCGCGGTCGGCGGCAGTGCATAACGCTTCTTTGATGTTGGGCTCGATACGAAAGGTCAGTGTGGTGGTCTTGGCGGTGGCCATGCTTTTCTTCCAATGAAGTTTTGACTGTAGATATACTGCACTGTACAGCAAAGTGACCTATGCTGGAAAAAGTGGACACCGTTAGTCAGCCACTTATAACGGAGTGTTCCTATGGCAGCGGTCAAGAAGATGGTTTATACAGCAGAGTTTCGGGCAGAAGCCGTGCGGCTTATTTTAGAGAAGGGCCTCAGTGTGAGCGAATCAGCACAACGCTTAGGTATTCCCAAGCAAACGCTGAACACATGGGTGGGTTTAGCCCACAAAGGGAAGCTCGCTTTAGTCGATAAACAGCGCGTTCAGCCTGTTCCCCCGCTAGAAGCCGAGGTGGCTCGGCTTAAAAAAGCCCTGGCGTTAGCGGAGATGGAGCGTGACATTTTAAAAAAGGCAACGGCCTACTTCGCGAAGACGTCGCGGTGAAGTACGGTCGAATGAAGGCGATGCGACATCAATACCCGACAGCCTTGATGTGCCGTATTTTTGGTGTGTCTGAGAGCGGTTATCATGCCTGGCAAGGCAGGCCGCCGTCACGGCGCGCCCAAGAGAATGCACGTCTTGAAATCGAGATACTTGCCGCGCACCAGCGGACTCGTGAAACCTTTGGTCCCGAGCGTCTTCAAAGCGATTTGGCCGATCATGGCATTCGCACAGGTGTGGAACGCATCAAACGTATTCGCAAGAAACTGGGGCTACGCTGCAAACAGAAACGGAAGTTTAAAGTGACCACCGATTCGAAACACAACTTGCCTGTGGCACCAAACCTGCTGGCGCGGAATTTTGAGGTGGACACACCCAATCAGGCATGGGTCAGCGATATCACCTACATTCCAACTGCTGAAGGCTGGGTTTATCTGGCAGGATTAAAAGATTTATTCAACGGCGAAATAGTGGGCTACGCCATGAGTGAGCGCATGACAAAGAACCTGGTCATGCAGGCATTATTCCGGGCAAAAGCGACCCAGCGTCCAGCCAAGGGATTGATTCTTCACTCGGATCGAGGCAGCCAGTATTGCTCTCATGATTACCAGAAGCTGACCAGGCAATTTGGCATGGTGCCTGCCATGAGCCGAAAGGGTGATTATTGGGACAATGCGCCAATGGAAAGCTTCTGGGGAACACTTAAGAACGAGCTGATCCATCATCGCCATTACCAAACCAGAAAACAAGCGACTCAGGAGATTACCGAGTATATTGAGATATTCTATAACCGACAAAGAAAACAGGCCCGACTGGGTTATTTGTCACCCGCAGCTTTTACAAAACAATTCTATGAAAAGCAGCTCGCGGCTTAACCCCTTGGACTCTTTGTTTGACAACCGACCTCAGTGGGCTGATCCGCAACCGGTCGCGCCCTGGGAATGGCGCGCAGCAAAACGCAATGGATGGGACGCCAAGTGAAGTTCAAGGGGGATTTGCAGCGAATGCTAGTTTGAGGGGGCCGATAGATGCAACTATTCCCGGCCGAAAAAGCCGCGTCAGGCCGTCTTCTTTCCCTTGAACGGCAACTGAAGTTCCTCGATGTCGTACGTAAAGTCCAACGGAATCTGGACCGGCTTCTGTGACGGGTCTTTGGCGTTGTATACGTCGGCGTCTGTTTTCAGTTGAAAACAGTCCCCAACAATTTGCTGGCGGCGCTGAGCGAACGAGCGCACGAAGTGGTCTCGTGGTGCGCGCGCATCGTCCATGTCCGCCCAGAGCGACATGGACTTGCCGTCCTGCTTGGATCGGACCGCGTGCTTCGCCCGGTAGCGCTGGCCGTTCTCATCAGTGCGATACTCCTCGCGGAATACCTGCGAGATATCGGCCGCGATTGCATCGACGATGGTTCTAATGTTTGGCTTGTGCAAACCATTCTTATAAGCCCATTCAGCCACAAGATGTGGGTCAAGCAAACCGTCGCCGCCGACTTCGGTTTGATAGCGTTCGAGATAGGCTTTCACCTGATTTGCATAAGCCGACATTTTAGCTCCTAATGGTTACTCAGAAAATGAACCCCATCCGTCAGCATCGGCCGACGGAAGCACACATGCCCGCACCTTCACTTGGTGCTTGCGCAAGAAGTCGTGACGGTCCAGCTTGCGTTGAAGCTGCCCGACCACCAGTCCAGGATGTACGTTGATGCGCCGCGCAAACAGCAGCACCTTCTGTTCCGAAAAGTACGGCTGAACGCGTGCGATGAAGTTTTCAAGCTGGTCTGGGGGGACGCAGAAGCGCGCCCCAGCTTCGTTTGCACGGACTTCGCACTCGGGCAGCGCGTCATTGCTGGTGCCAACATCGGTGTCGATGATGGTTTCGCCGGCTTTGCCATCCTCCTGGAGCACATGCTCGATTTCATGGCGCAGAACGAACCAAAAATTGTCGATGCGGTCGAACCGCAACGTCATTCCGATCACCGGCTTATCGTCGGCGAGCCAGAAACAGGCACCGTCCAGCTTTGAGCTGGCCATAGGCTCGACAAACACCAGCCGCACACCGGCCTCGGCCAGAATGCGCGGTACATGTCTAGTTTCTTCTGGTGCTTGAACAAGTGTCTTGAGTCTCTCGACCGCCGCCAGCAGCTTCTCATGCGAGTAAGCAGGCACAGTCTGCTGCGTGGCCATTGCCCGAACACGGAAGAGCCACGCCAGTTGCAGAAGCGTGACGTCCATGGTCGCGTCAGTCTTCTTCGCACGGTGGTTCAGCACAGGTTGCGCGTCCATGTCGGAAATGGCGAAGAACTCGCAGAAGCGCTGCTCGATCACATCGAGGTTTTCGCTGGCTCGGATCCAACCGCGTCGCAGCATCTCGCGCACTGGGAACTTGCTGTACAGACGCGATTTGCGCGCAACGTTGTTGTCGCCAAGTTTGACCTTGGAAAGTTGATATTGGCTTTCTAAATTCATCCAATACTCGGCCGACATTCCAAATGCCTCGGCTAAGCCCCGAGCGGTTTCGGGCGTGATGGCGCGCTTTCCAGCAATCAACTCGCTGATCAGACGCGGGGGGCGGCCCAAAATATCTGCCAGCTCTTGCTGGCTCCACTCCCGAGCTTCCAGCTCTTCCCGCAGGAATTCTCCTGGCGGGAATACTTCAGCAGGCACGCGTGCGTTCATGGTCTCTCCAATTTCTAGTGGTAATCAATAATCTCAACAATCCCGATAACTTTGCATGGGTGCTCTCCTCGAATTTCCAGAATGAGCCGCCACTGCATATTCAGTCGGATTGAATGCTGACCTTCCCGATTTCCCCTTAGCTTTTCAAAGTGCAGCGCCTTCGCGGCATAGAAGTCTCGCTCATCCAGGAATGCGCGGATCTGCTGCATGCGTTTTCGATAGGCGCGCACGATTTCTTGCGACAGTCCCGCTGTGAACTGAGCATCTGTCTCAAGGCGGTCCAAGTCGTCATCGTCAAATTCAACATCCATGCTGTCAGTTTAGGTTAGCTCACAAATATCGTCAAGTACATAATTACACTTGGTGTAAAGATGTAACTACATAACTTTATATCTGTTGCTTAGGTTTGGTGTTTGAGGCGCAGTGGGACGGCTATCGAAGGATTCCCACACTCGTTCCACTGCACCATTAGGCGTAAGTTCGCGGGCTTGACCGTCAAGCGGGTACGTCCGCTCGCATCGACCACACCCGTTTGACCTGGCTTTCACTACACCCGGCCAGCTTGGCCGTTTCCGCGATGCTGCGGCCGCCACTGCGTAGTGCAATGATGCGTTCATGCGTTGTCGTGTCGGCCTGGCGGCCGGCGTACTTGCCGGCACGCTTGGCAAGCTCGACACCCTGGCGCTGTCGTTCGCGCCGATCCTCGTAGTCATCGCAGGCCATTTGTAGAGCCAGCTTCAATAGCAGCTCCTGGATTGATTCCAATACGATCTTTGCCACACCTTGGGCCTCGGCCGCGAGATCGGACAAATCGACAACACCGGGGATGGCCAGCCTGGCACCCTTGGCTCGGATCGAGGCCACCAGGCGTTCTGCCTCCGCCAGCGGCAAGCGGCTGATGCGGTCGATTTTCTCGGCCACCACAATTTCGCCGGGCTGCAAGTCGGCAATCATCCGTAGCAACTCGGGCCGGTCGGCACGTGCGCCCGATGCCTTCTCGCGATAAATGCCGGCGACATAGCAGCCAGCAGCACGTGTGCTGTCCACGATGGCCGCCTGGCGACTCAAGTCCTGTTCTTCGGTGCTGACGCGCAAATAGATACGCGCAACCTTCATGGCCGGCGCGTCGGCCGGCCCTTTCTTCGTCGTCATAGTCGGCCAATTTGGGTATAGCTAATTTGTCCTAGTGTCGTTTTCAGAAGACGGCTGCACTGAACGTCAGAAGCCGACTGCACTATAGCAGCGGAGGGGTTGGATCCATCAGGCAACGACGGGCTGCTGCCGGCCATCAGCGGACGCAGGGAGGACTTTCCGCAACCGGCCGTTCGATGCGGCACCGATGGCCTTCGCGCAGGGGTAGTGAATCCGCCAGGATTGACTTGCGCTGCCCTACCTCTCACTAGTGAGGGGCGGCAGCGCATCAAGCGGTGAGCGCACTCCGGCACCGCCAACTTTCAGCACATGCGTGTAAATCATCGTCGTAGAGACGTCGGAATGGCCGAGCAGATCCTGCACGGTTCGAATGTCGTAACCGCTGCGGAGCAAGGCCGTCGCGAACGAGTGGCGGAGGGTGTGCGGTGTGGCGGGCTTCGTGATGCCTGCTTGTTCTACGGCACGTTTGAAGGCGCGCTGAAAGGTCTGGTCATACATGTGATGGCGACGCACGACACCGCTCCGTGGATCGGTCGAATGCGTGTGCTGCGCAAAAACCCAGAACCACGGCCAGGAATGCCCGGCGCGCGGATACTTCCGCTCAAGGGCGTCGGGAAGCGCAACGCCGCTGCGGCCCTCGGCCTGGTCCTTCAGCCACCATGCCCGTGCACGCGACAGCTGCTCGCGCAGGCTGGGTGCCAAGCTCTCGGGTAACATCAAGGCCCGATCCTTGGAGCCCTTGCCCTCCCGCACGATGATCGTGCCGTGATCGAAATCCAGATCCTTGACCCGCAGTTGCAAACCCTCACTGATCCGCATGCCCGTTCCATACAGAAGCTGGGCGAACAAACGATGCTCGCCTTCCAGAAAACCGAGGATGCGAACCACTTCATCCGGGGTCAGCACCACCGGCAAGCGCCGCGACGGCCGAGGTCTTCCGATCTCCTGAAGCCAGGGCAGATCCGTGCACAGCACCTTGCCGTAGAAGAACAGCAAGGCCGCCAATGCCTGACGATGCGTGGAGACCGAAACCTTGCGCTCGTTCGCCAGCCAGGACAGAAATGCCTCGACTTCGCTGCTGCCCAAGGTTGCCGGGTGACGCACACCGTGGAAACGGATGAAGGCACGAACCCAGTGGACATAAGCCTGTTCGGTTCGTAAGCTGTAATGCAAGTAGCGTATGCGCTCACGCAACTGGTCCAGAACCTTGACCGAACGCAGCGGTGGTAACGGCGCAGTGGCGGTTTTCATGGCTTGTTATGACTGTTTTTTTGTACAGTCTATACCTCGGGCATCCAAGCAGCAAGCGCGTTACGCCGTGGGTCGATGTTTGATGTTATGGAGCAGCAACGATGTTACGCAGCAGGGCAGTCGCCCTAAAACAAAGTTAGATGCTTTGCTGTGCGCACAAATTTCGGCCAGCAACAAGACTGTTTTTTTTCTTAAATCGAACCTAAAATTTCTTCGCGGAACTCCATGGAGAAATATTTTGAAAAATTGGTTATTTCTGGCTACGGCCATTATTTCTGAGGTCATTGCAACCTCTGCGCTCAAGTCTAGTGAGGGCTTTACTAGGTTAGTACCGTCTTTTATCGTCGTAGCGGGATACGCTGCTGCTTTTTATTTCCTGTCGCTGACACTCAAATCGATTCCTGTTGGAATCGCCTACGCAGTTTGGTCGGGCCTCGGGATCGTCTTGGTCACTGCGATTGCATGGGTTTTGCATGGTCAAAAACTAGATATGTGGGGATTTGTTGGTGTCGGCTTCATTATCAGCGGCGTTGCTGTGCTCAACTTGCTATCTAAGGCAAGTGTTCACTAAAACGGTCGCATCTAACCATTCCGTCGAGAGGGACCGCCCACAAGCTGCGCTTGCGGGTTCCCTTCGCGGCTTCGCCGCTACGGCGGCCCCTCACGTCAAACGTTGAACGACAGCTTTCCCAAAAGCTCTACGGCTGCTCTGGGTCGACACCGGTAATCGGATCGTTGCCGCACTGAACAGCGCCCCGTTCCAGGTCGCCTCCATTTATGCGGCTGAACCGAGGGAGAGCAGCTTTACGCCGTCTGGCCGCAGTTCGCCCTTGGGCGACACGTGCCGGTAGAGCGTCTGCCGGGTAATCCCGAGTTCTTCGCAGAGATCGCCCACCTTGGTTTCCGGTTGCCCCATGCTGGCCATCGCCAGGCGTAGCTTGGCGGCGGTCATCTTGAAGGGGCGCCCCCCTTTCCTGCCGCGAGCGCGCGCCGAGATAAGTCCAGCGACTGTTCGCTCGGAAATCAACTCACGCTCGAACTCGGCCAGCGCGGCAAAAATACCGAACACAAGCTTGCCGGCGGCAGTCGTCGTGTCGACCGCCGCACCGTGACCGGTCAGGACCTTCAGGCCCACGCTACGCGCAGTTAGGTCGTGCACGGTGTTGATCAGGTGGCGCAGATCACGGCCAAGCCGATCGAGCTTCCACACGATCAGCGTGTCCCCTTCACGAAGCGCCTTCAGGCAAGCAGCCAACCCTGGGCGATCATCGCGCCTGCCCGAGGCCAGATCCTCGTAAAGGTGCGCAAGGCTCACACCAGCGGCGATGAGCGCATCGCGTTGCAAATTGGTGGACTGGGATCCGTCCGCCTTCGATACCCGCATGTAGCCGATCAGCACCTTTTCACCCGTCACGTATACGTTCGATTATGTGACAGTGTGAGCCGGAAAGCTCTATCCGTCAAAATTTGTCACTTAACCCGTCATTTTGTTTAAGACATGCAAAGGGTGCATCAGGCAGGTAATGTGACAGAAATTCCGGCGGGATGCCTTCCTTCACGAAGGTGGCGCGCAACCGTTCCAAGGAAGCGGGATCGCGCCGACCATAGGAAGCCAACGCGAACAGCGAGCGTGCCGTCTCGGGGTTGTGTCGCGCTTCAATGATGGCCTCGTCGATGGCCTGGACTGCACGCTGCCAGTGATTGATGGGCTCGGGCTTCGGCGCTTTCGTCGGCAGGCCACTGGTGAACCCGGTTTGGGGCTCGGACCAGAATAGCTTTGCCTGCTCGCCTGGCGGGCTGATGTCCCTCACCTCAATCAAGCTGATTGCCGTTGCCGCCGCCTCCAGCATCTGTAACCGTACTATCGGATTCAGGGTTTCATACGGTCGCCACAGACTTTGCCCAGCACGCAGCGGATGCCCGCAGCCTTCCCAGACTTGGCGGGGATACCCCGCGCAGGTTCCGCACGCGGAAAGCGGGGTGTTCAGCTCATCGAGCAGCGTGCGAAGAAGTCGAAACCACAATCCGGCGTGGATGCGTCGGCGCGGCAGCTCCACGTGACCGGTTGTCAGTGCCTGCCAGGTACGCTGGTCCATCGCCGCAATCGCGTCGCTGGCGGTGCGCGGTTCGGCGTCGGCGTTCTCCCAGCCGAGAAACCGCCCTGGCACGCCCCAATAGGATTCCAGCCAGCAGCCATGCAGCGGGCAGCTCAGCATCAGGGGCAGCTTCCACGCGAGCAGTACGGCTTGGTTCTCCGGATCGCTCAGGCAGAGCGGACAGGCGCGGTTTATCGGCTGGCTGGGCAGCCAGGCACGCCAGCTCGTGATGGATCGCGTCTTACGGCGGAGTCTTGGCAGCAACACCGAGAGCTGAAACGCATAGGTTTCCAAGGCGTCTGGAATCTGGTCATCAAGGCTGTCCAGTAGCCAAGGCACCCATCCGGCGAAACTCATACAGCGCAGCCGGTCCAGCTCGATGCCGCTCCGCTGGGAAAGCAACGCCAGCAGCGAGAGTGGTGGCGCGGTGTCCAGGTCATCGACCTGGCCGTGACCAAGATCGTGCTCCAGCAGGTCGGGCTCCTCCATGTGATAGCAAAGGGCCACGCGGTTGAGCCATGAGGACAGCGCCTCGCCTTCTTTCGGGGCGGGATGCAGCGGCCAGCGCGGCGCAGGCTTCACATCAGTTCCCGCTCGAATTGCCGCCGCCGCTCGCTGGGTCCGGTGTAAACGGCCATGCTGAGTGTGCGATGGTTGATCGCTTCCTCGCCGCTCTCCACGGCGACGATGGCCGCCGCCATCAGCAAGTGCGCCAGTTCCCCTATGGTGCCCTCGCTGCGTGTGAGCAGGTAGCGAGCCATGTCCAGCGTGGCAATTGGGGAAGGCCGGCGCAGCGGGAGCGAAGCGGCGAAGCTGGCCAGCAGTGAGCAGCAATCGTCGTTGGCCTCCCATACCGGCAGCATCATCGGCTCGAAGCGATTTTCCAACTGGTCATCGGAGCGGATGGCTAGGTAGGCGTCGCGCGTGCCTACCCCAACCAACGGGATGCGCAGTTCGTTGCCGAGGAAGCGCAGCAGGTTGAGGAATTCCCGGCGGTTGACGCTGTTGCCGGCCAGCACGTTGTGCAGCTCGTCGATCACCAGCATGCGCACGCCGACCTTGCGCAGCAGTGCCAGAGCCAGTTGCTCCATTTCCGGCAACCGTGGGCGTGGGCGCAGCGGCGCGCCCATCGCGGCGAGCAGCGCGACGTAGAAGCGGATCACGGACGGCTCGGACGGCATCTGCACGACCAACACCGGGATGTGCTCCTGGTCGGCGTCGGAGCTGGCCGGGTGGGTGCGGCGGAACTTCTCGACGATCATCGACTTGCCATTGTTGGTCGGGCCAACCAGCAGCAGGTTGGGCATGCGTTGCTTGTTTGGCCACGCATAAAGGGCTTCCAGCCGGTTCAGCGCCTCGACTGCGCGCGGATAGCCGATCCAGCGGTCGGCGCGAAGGCGCTGGATGCGCTCGTCCGCCGGAAGACGGGCCAAGCCCTGGGCCGCCGGCAGCAGGTGGGACAGGTCGATGATGGGATATTCGTCCACGGCTACCACTCCTCAATCTGGTCGAACGGTTTGGCGGGTGGCAAGTTGTCTGCCTGCGGGTCGGCAATATCCGTATCCGGCGGAACGGGCTTGTCCGGCCGAGCTGATGTCTTGAGGTGCTGGCGGCGATCCGCGTCACGCCGCGCCTTGCGTGTGGCCTTCTGCGCGCTGGTCACAATCTCACGCATCTGGCCGATCATGCGGAACAGCGCCGACTCATCCACCTGTTGAGGTCCGGCCGGTAAAAGTGTTGGAATTAGCCACTTCGAGTATAACTAACTGAATAATAAAGATTTAATCAACCAGCAACTCAAATGACATTGGTTTAACCTGCTTGGTCAAATCCAGCTCAAAGCTTCCCAATCTGCCCAAGTGCTCAGTATGGTACGGCGAGAATGCGGCCATGAGGTCGCGGGTGATATTGTGGCCCTCCGACTTCAACTGGTTAAACACTTCCGTCATCGCGTTCACGTTGTATAGGATTGTGAAGTTCGCCAGCAAATGATTGTATTTCACGATTTTGCTTTGCTCATGCTTTAGGTTAGCGGGAATTTTTCCGGCATTCGCAAAAAACAACCAACGTGCAAACTCGTTGAACTCCTCACTCTTACAGGTCGCTGCCTGGATCGTTTTGCGTAGATCAACATCGGTGATGTATTCCAAAAGGAACATAGTTCTGACCACTCGCCCGAGTTCGCGGAACGCAAAATACAGCTTGTTTTTCCGGTTCTTGGTGCCGAACCGGCGCAGGATTGTCGAGGCGGTAATTTTTCCTGCTTTAACGGACATAGCTGTTCGCATCATATCCGCATAGTGCTTTTCAATAAGGTCCCACTTGATAGGCTCTTTGAACAAGGACTGAATATGCTTAAGCACCATAGCGCGGTCAGGCTTGTAGAAGCTGAGATCTTTGATATTTCGGATACGCGGCATGAGCTTGATGCCCAGTAGGTACGCCAGGCCAAATACCGGTGTTGATTGCGCCTGCGTATCACCGTGAACGGTGTCTGGATTAAAATCTGATTCGTCGTTGAGCAGACCGTCCAGGATATAAATCGCCTCGTAGACACCACAGGGGATAAACCGGCTGAACAACGCAATGTAGGTATCTGAGACGTGGTAATAGGCAATGCCGCCATAGCTGCCGTAACGAATATGGTATTCCGATAGTAAATTATCTTCGTAGAGATCCCAGAGCTTGCCATCAGCGGACACACTGTTGCCCGAACCCCAACACTCAATGAGCCGGTATTTCTTGTACTCGCTGTTGATCTTAGCAATCGCTTTATCGAGACGGGCTTCCGTAGTGCGCTTTAAGTTAAGCCATGCAACTTGCTTGCGCGACACACCCTGCACGGATCGCACGGTTTCGGTAGGGCCAATATTGGTGCCGTAACAAAACACCGTCAGAACAAAACGTAACACCGGGTCGCTGATACGTGACTCGAAACCCGACAACGGGCCAAAATGTTTGTTCAAGTTCAACCATTTTTCGACATTAATGATTACATCGAGCAGGTTGATCTTGTCCAAGCGATCGCGCAAGAGCGCTCCAATTTCTTCGACCTCTGGCGAAGGTTGATCCGGTTTTGGTTTACCGATAATCAGGTTCCCGTTTTCTATACGGACCAGTTCATCCTCTGGAAATTGGCTATCAGCTTTCTGGCAGCTCGCCTCCATGGACTCCTTCAGTGTTCTTGCAAATTCAGTATCACCGGCGATAAGTCCTACCTCCTCGCAATAGGTAGGCAGCTGCGCCTCGTATTCTTCCCAGGTGATCATTTGCTCCCGGTAATCATCGAAGGTTTCACTGTAGGGAATGAACAAGTCACCGGTACTCAGTTCTTCGGCGATCCGTTCAAACACACACAGCTCAAAACAGGTTTTATTGACCTCGGTGACTTGCGCTGATTTAGTCGATTTTCCTGTGACCAGTTTCCACCAGCTTTCGCGAATCCAGCGAATGTTGATGACATTTTTGGAGGATGGATCGTTTGGATCACTTTGAATGGACAGGAACTCGGCGCGCCGTTGTTTGTATTTCAAAATAAATTGAAATGCATTCAGCAGATCCTTGTCTTCCGTGGACGAAGCCAGATTGAGTATTTCAATCGTGCGAAACAACGTTGATCGCTGCTTTTTGTAGAGTTGAACCATGAACGGCAAGTAGTTGTTACCCGCGAACGCCATGTAGTGTTCACACATTTGCAGCAACTGATCGCTGTTCTTTCCCAGGACAGGATCAAAAGCTGACACCGATTCGGGTTTATCCAAATAAACCTTGACCGTTCCAGTCAGCACAGAAATCAAATGATCAGTTTGCTTTTGATGGTCTGCAAGGTATTTCTCCAACAGTTTCTGCGCCGAGCGATCCATTTTTAACAGCAGTTTGATAAAAATATCGGCGGCATTATCCAGAGTTCGTGCGTATTGGTGTCGGATTAAAACGATGACCAGAGCGAGTCGCTTGTTCAGCTTTAGCTTCATCAATTCGGCGTAATCCAGGGCCTTGGCCTCGTCGATAAACTGCTGGTGTTTCACCGGTGGCAACCCCAAATCCGCAGGCAGTAGTGTTTGCAGGGAGGTCAGCCATTCCAGGTAGTGGATGTACACATGGATATTGCGAGGAGTTGGGCGTTTCGGTTCATTTTTCAGCGTGCTCCAGCCAAAACCATTCGGCCCGGTGCTGGAACGGAGAATATCCGTGATGCACTGGCGACTTTCAGCCGTCAAAAATTCACACAGTTGACCGTAATACCGGGTGTTGACTTCCGCTCTGGCTGTTTGGCAGATTCGCTCAAGCACGCTGAACGCTGGCAACTCGTATCGCTCCTTGACCAAGTATTCCAACGTGACATTGATGATATCCGGCAGGGCTTCTTTAGTTGTTGCCGCCTCTTGCGCCCAACTCTTTGTTAATCCGGAGGTCTTGGCTGCATCGTAGGGTTTTATATAGAGATAACGTCGAATCAGTTTTACATGACGATCCTTTGCCCCTGACACGTAATAGGTTTGAAGATCCTTGAATGATGCTCTTGAACGACACTGGCTTTTGATGTGTGCGATGATGACGTTTGGAATTTCACCCAATGTGACAAATCTGCCTAATCGTTGGGTCGTCTTTAACTGGATTAGTAATCCCAGAAAGGAAGTGCTCGCCCGTTTGCAATGTTTCACAGCAAACTGCTGCTCTTCCGGTGTCGGTGTGTAGACATCCCCTAACTCGACATGCGTGATATCTGACTTGATCCGCGGATAGGCTGTCTGGTAAATGGCCGCCATCGATCCGCTACTTTGTTAATGGCAGTTTCAGTTGGGACAGTTTTCGCAGGTGGGCTAGTTGCAGGTTTCTGGTCGCCATTTGGTTTTCTCTTAATTTAGTCACACGTCACTCAGCGCCGGATCAATAACGTCCGTGTCCTTGATTGGTTGCGCCGAAGCGAATGGTATGCCCCCTAAGAGAAGGCATACCAATAGCGTTTTTAGGATGTTGTCTTCGTGTGAGTGGCTTGGAGCCGATGAGCAACCTCATCCCAATTAATATTATTGAAAAAAGCATCAATATATTTACCGGCAGCCGCGCCAAAGTCCATGTGATAAGAATGTTCATACATATCCATGACCAACAACGGAACTGTGCCTACCGGGAAATGTGCGTGATCACCCATCCAATAATTTTCCAGCTTATTGAAATGCGTGTTATACCCCAGAACAACCCACCCGGAACCACCGCCCAAGCCTTGAGCGATTTTGCGGAATTCGGTTTCCCAGCGATCAAAAGTACCAAATTGTTTGGCGAAAGCTGAGCGTAATTCACCATCGGCTTTGCCATTACCGCCCAGGTTATCAAAATATAATTCGTGCAAAATGACCGAGCCTGTGCGAATCAAATGCTCCCGCTTGAGATCATTGTAGAGAAACGCTGGCGTGTCGGGGTTTGCGAGTGCCTGACTCAACTGATCATTCACCGCATTCAATGTTTTTACCGAACCGCTGTAATTGTTAGTCCAATGCGACTCGATCAAATTGGCAGAAAGGCCTTTTAATTTTGCGGCATTGAAGGATAAAGGTTTTGGTTTTATTTCGGTGATCATCCAATTTGCTCCTTTAGGTGCTGCCTGAGACGACGATTCAGCTGCGCTAACATTTGATGCCGATGCAATAAGCAACCCTGCGGCAGCGGTCGCACTGGTAGCCAGGAAATCACGTTTGTTTTGGTTAAAATCATTCATTGGTTTTCCTCCGTTAAGTGTAAGCAATGAGTTCGAGCAGATCGAAAGATGACTTAATTAATCCCCATTAACGACACCGCAAGCCCAACAAGCGCCGACATGCCAATCACCTTCATCACATTCATTTTGTAACGAAATAATGCGATACCCGCTGCAACAGCAATTACCGCTGATATCCATTCAAACCGCCCATCAAAGCCTTCTGGCCACAAAATGTGGTAACAGAAAAACAGGGCGAGATTCAAGATCACACCTACCACCGCCGCCGTGATGGCCGTGAGTGGCGCAGTGAATTTCAAATCATTGTGCGTCGTTTCAATAAAGGGGGCACCCGCAAAAATAAAAATAAACGAGGGCAAGAAGGTAAACCAGGTGACAATGGTGGCGGCTACTGCGCCCGCGAGAAATACCATGTCGGTGCCAAATACGGCTTGTACATATCCCCCAATAAAACCGACAAAGGCCACCACCATAATCAGCGGCCCTGGTGTGGTTTCACCGAGCGCGAGGCCATCGATCATTTGCGTGGGCGTGAGCCAACCATAGTGGCCGACCGCACCCTGATAAACATAGGGCAATACCGCATAGGCACCACCGAAAGTGAGTAGTGCCGCTTTGGTAAAGAACCAGGCCATTTGTGTCAGTGTGTGATCCCAACCGAAATAACTCCAAAGTGCAAACAGCGGAACAGCCCAGAGTAATGCACCGGAGACCAAGATTATGCTGAAACGCGACCAGCGGAACATGGCGTGCGCGGGCGTGGGTGTGTGATCATCGAATAACGCGGTGCCGAAGGATTTATCAGCCTTGCCATGGCCACCGCCGCTGTTGAAGTAGTCAGGTAGAAACCGCCCACCCAAATAACCAATCAGTGCCGCTGCAATCACGATGTAAGGGAATGGGATATTGAGTGCAAAAATGGCCACAAACGCGGCGGCAGCAATCGCCCACATCACATTATTTTTCAACGCGCGTGAACCAATGC